>Ga0157375_10005731_pt1 | contig 10808 bp, 10 predicted proteins | sample M35metaG_FD_115311 | JGI IMG/M metagenome (GOLD analysis project Ga0157375, IMG submission 115311) | Miscanthus rhizosphere microbial communities from Kellogg Biological Station, Michigan, USA - M3-5 metaG | ecosystem: Host-associated > Plants > Roots > Rhizosphere > Soil | place: USA: Michigan...
CCGCTCAGCCGCGATAAGACCAGCGTCAGGGAGATAATCCAAAGGGCCAGCAGAATTTTGGCCGACCAGCGCGTGACGCCGCGCGGCAGATCCGAGTACTCCACCGCAAGGTGAATTGCCAGAATCAGGATCCATAGCAGGAAGGGGCCGTGCAGCGACTCGATCAACAGGCGTGTTCCAGTGGACGTGGTCGGTCGACGCAGCCGGGCATACAGGATGTGGCGCAACACCCATCCGGCCACCACCACCGCGGCGAAGAGAACTGCCGGCCATACCAATTCCCGCCAGTTTTCCATAAGGTACTTCGCGATCTGCTCGGGCATTAGGGCCAAACCACCCTGCGGCACATGTTCTCAGGTTACGATGAAAATGGAGGTCCGATACGATATGCGACGCAAAATTCTGAAGTTTGCAGTTTGTGGATTTCTGATGGCGCTTTCGGCGGGATCAATCCTGGCGCATCATGGCTGGACAGGCTATGATGAGTCGAAAACCATCACCCTGACTGGCGTCGTCCGCGAGGCCAGTTATGAAAACCCGCACGCTTTGATAAAGCTGCAGGTGGACGAGGGCAAGGGTAAAACGTGGCTGGCATATCTGGCGCCGCCTTCGCGCATGGATTCGCGCGGTTTTCCGAAAGATGCTTTGAAGGTGGGGGCCACTGCCACGCTGGTCGGCTATCCGCACAAGACCACCGCGGATGAAATGCGCGCCGAGCGGATAACCATTGGCGGCAAGACAACGGAGTTGCGTTAGAGATAAGCTACTCTCATGATTCTTGTTCGAAACTGCTTTACCGCCAAGCCGGGAAACGCCGGCAAACTTGCGGGCATGCTAAAAGAGGCCGCTGCTGCAGGTGGAATTCCCAAGTTCCGCGTCATGACTGATATGACCGGCGACTTCAACCGCGTGGTGCTCGAATGGGAGGCCGAAAACTTGACCGAGGTTGAGGCGCGGCTAAAGGACTACGGTACCAACCCGAAGTTCCGCGAAAAAATGGCGGGATACACCGAACTGTGGAACACGGGGTACCGCGAAATTTTTCAGATCGCTTAGGGCTCTATATCTCGCCCTTGCGCATTTGCTCGGCCAGGTAGTCCGAGGCGCGCATGGACAGCGACAGAATCGTCATGGTCGGATTCTGGCTGCCGCCGGTGACAAAGCTGCTGCCGTCTACCACGAACAGATTCTTGATATCCCAGCTCTGGTTCCATTTATTGAGCACGCTAGTCTTGGGACTATCCCCCATCCGACAAGTGCCCAGTTCATGGATGCTGTATCCGGGCGGGAACATCTGATCGTGGCGGCCGAGCACTTCCCATCCGCAGGTGTGGCACAGCTCTTCCAGTGTGGCGATAGCGTCCTTGGCCATATTGAACTCGTTGCTCGTGTAGTGTGTCTGGATGTGCAGCACCGGGATGCCCCAGGCATCGGTCACAGTTTTATTAACACGAACCTGGCTATCGGCGCGCGGCAAAACTTCCCCCATCACGGTGCAACTGAAGCCAGCGCCGCGGCAACTCTCGACAGCTTTTTGTAGCGCTTCGCCGTATAAAGGGAAGTACTTCGCGTCGGGACTACCGCCCGTGCTCCAGTCGAGGGCATAGCCGCGAAGGAAATTCTTTTCCTTGGTCTTTAGATTGCGAAACCGGGGCATATAGCCGCCGCCGCCAATAAATCCACCGCTAAATCCGTTGGGAGACTTGCCATCGCGCGCTTCCGGGACCACTGCCTGCACACTCTGGGTGATGTAAAACTGATCGTGCAGATAATGTCCCAGCACGCCGCTGGAGTTCGCGATACCGGAATTCAGCAATAGCCGCGTGCTCTCAAGACAAGACGCTCCCACCACCACCACGCGAGCAGTAGCATGCATCTCGCGATGCGATTGACGGTCGAGAAAGTTCACGCCGTTCGCCAGCCCCGTGTTCTTGTCGACAGTGATCTCGCGAACCACGGCATTCGGAACAATGGTCAGATTGCCGGTCGCCAGGGCATCCGGCAGCAGAAGATTGAACGAGCTGGCGAACTGCCCGCGGCCCATTGACGTTCGCATCTTGGTATTGGGGATGCCGCGCTCTCGCGCCGCCGCGATGAAACGCTTATTACATTCGCTCTCGCCCGAAGTGTCTTCGATAAACACGCCGTCGGGAAGCTGCATTAATCCATCTCTGCGGCCGCGCACGCGAAAGATCGGCTCGACTTGATCGTAATAAGGGGCGAGATCGCTGTAACTGATGGGCCAGTTGTCGCCGTAGCCGTCATGATCCTTGGCCCTGAATTCGTAGTCGCTGAGGCGGAACGACATGCGCGCCCAGAACAGCGACTTGCCGCCGATCATGCGCACTCGGACCCAGTTATACGGTTCCTTGGGATCGTGCGTATAGGGAACCTGCGTCTCATCCACCCACTGGTTCGCGTTGAACTCCGTCGCTTGAAATACGTGCGATAGCTTGCCGGGTTTTCCGAAGCCGCGGAAGGGCAGCTCGTGAGCCGACTTGTTCACGCGCTGGCGTTCGAAATCGATGGGCGGGCCGGCGTCGAGCATCAGGCACTTGACGCCCTTCTTGGTGAGCGCGTAAGCGGCCATGCCGCCGGACGCGCCCGAGCCGATGATCAGGACGTCGTATTTCGTTTCCGCCATGCGCTTCTTAATCGATCGGCAACCAGTACAGCCCGCCGCCGCCATCGCGCGTTCGTCCTGCCGAAGCCGCGAGGTTCCATTCGCGCGAGTTGGTGGTCGCACGGCGGACGTCGTCCTTCACGGCGCGGAGGAAAGCCGCAACGGGATCGGCAGGAGCATCGTAGCTCCACGGATCGCGCAATGGCGCCAGAAGCGTATCCGTCTGACCAGCATCCACGTCGGCGAACAGTTTATTGAATCGCTTCCTGGCCTGAGCGTTCAGACCGTCCAATCCGCTGCGGTATAACTGCTGGCGGTCGGCGGGCGACTGGCTGAGTAAGAAGTCCAGGAACTCGGGCGCCTTGGCTTCCAGAGCTCCGGGGGCGCCGTTCACGGGCGGCATCAGGAGATCGCTCAATTTCCGCAGCGCCGCGAATTGTTGTGCGGTGAAGAAATGCAGCACCGGCTCTGCCGCGGCATCGGGAAGGCTATAGCGTAGCGATGCCTCGGCTGGCGGGGGTGCTGGCGGGGCCTGTTGAGATGGTTGGACTTGCTGGGCGAGCAACGCAGGCGCGGCTGGCGTCGCTGCCAGTGCTTGAATAAAGCGCCTGCGTTTCATACCGAAGGGATGATATCACTTTGCAGACTGAAGAGCTGCCGTGACCGGCGGATCCTGCACGCGCGCCGTGAACCAGTGCGGATAGAGCGCTGCCGGAGCCGTGAGTTCGTCGAGCTGGGACAATTGTTCCGCCGAGAGTTGCACATTAGCGGCAGCAAGATTGTCCTCGAGCTGCGCCATCCTGTTCGCGCCGATCAGAATGGACGTCACGCCTTTTTTTCGGAGCAGCCAGGCTAGAGCAATCTGCGCCGGCGACGCATTGTGCGCCTTGGCGATCTCGCGCAGCTTATCAACCACCGTGTGGCCCTTCTCACGATCGTAAGGAAGCATGTCGAAACCGGTGAGCCTGCCGCCGTCGCCCTGAGGATTCTCGCGCGTGTACTTGCCAGTCAGGAATCCGCCGGCCAGCGGGCTCCATACCATCATCCCGATGCCGGCGTTTTCGAGGAACGGTACGACGTCATATTCCACGTCGCGGCCCACCAGCGAATAGTACATTTCGGCGGCGCGGAAGCGAGCATAGTTGTGCTGCTTCTGAAGTCCCACGGCCGTCGCCGCCATCCACGCGGGCCAGTTCGAAAATCCGACATAGCGGACCTTGCCTTGGCGGACCAGATGGTCCAGCGCGTCCACGGTTTCTTCAATTGGGGTGTGCGGATCGACGCGATGTACCAGGTAGACGTCGATGTAATCCGTACCCAGCCTCTTGAGACTTCCTTCGGCAGAGGCCAAAATATGCTGGCGCGACAAGCCCTGGTGCAACAAAGGCTCGCCCGAGCGAAATCCACACTTTGTGGAGACCACCACGTCCTTGCGGCGGGCGCCCAACGCTTTGCCGAGCATTTCCTCGGACTGGCCGCCGGTGTAGCCATCCGCGCTGTTGAAGAAGTTGATGCCCGCGTCGAGCGTCTTGCCGATGAGTTGATCGGCCAGCTCAGCGCCCACTTTCGAGACGGCGGCGAAAGGCCCTTTGCCAGTGCCAAAGGTCATCGCGCCGAACGCCAGGCGCGAAACGACTAATCCGGTATCACCCAAACGTGAATATTGCATGCTCCCCAGTTTCGCAAAACCATTTAGTGCCCCGGCAGGGTGAACGCGTAGAGCGAATCGCCCGCGCCGAGCACGACATATTGGCGCCCATTCAGCTCGAACGTAATCGGGCCGTTACTCACCGAGCTTTGCAATCCGGCATGCCACAACATCTTGCCGTTTGCGGGGTCCATGGCGAATACGTTGCTGGTAGGGTCGCCGCCGAACAGTAATCCCCCGCCGGTGCTCAGCAGGCCTGACCGATTCCCACCCTGATTGGGATAGCGGTGGCTCCAGACAACCTTGCCGGTTTTGTAGTCGATCGCCTGCAACAGGTTCTGCATCCAGATGGTCTGGTTGCGCCCGCCGTATCCCTCGGGCGTCTTCGAGATATCGGTTTTCCAATCCAATCCGTACGATTCGGACGCGTGTGTGTAGAACAACCCCGTCAGCGGATTGAACGAGGGAGCAAACCAATTTGCCGCTCCGCCTTCTGTCGGCGATACCAATGTTCCATCGGGTTTCGCTTCCATGTCCGGATTGGGAATAGGCCGGCCTTCCGCGTCAAGGCCTTTGGACCAATTCAGCGCTTCCACAAAAGGCGCCGTGAGCAGATTCTTGCCGTTGGTTCGGTCCAGCAACACGAAATAGCCATTCCGGGCCGCCTGAGCCAGCATCTTTCGCGGCTGTCCCTTGAACTCGCCGTCGATGAGTACCGGCGTCTCGACATTGTCGAAGTCGTGACTGTCATGCGGCGATACCTGGTAATACCAAACCAACTTCCCTGTATCCGGATTCAGCGCCACGATCGAGCATGTGTACAGATTGTTGCCCAACCGGCTCTGTGGAGCATACACCGGGTTCGGGTTGCCGGTGCCGAAATAGTAAAGGTTAAGCTCCGGATCGTAGGTTCCGGAATGCCAGGTCATACCGCCGCCATGCTCCATCGACCCCTTGGACGGCCACGTCTCGGATCCGGGCTCACCGGGCCGGGGTGTTGTATTCCAGCGCCACTGTAGGGCGCCGGTTTCCGGATCGTGCGATTCCAGGTATCCCGGCACGTCCAGAGAATCGCCGCCCACGCCCGCGATGATATGGTTCTTGATCACCATCGGCGCGGGCCCACAGAAATATTCCTGCTTCACGTCGGCGATTTGATGATTCCAGCGCATCTTCCCCGTCTTCGCGTCGAGCGAAACCAGGTGGCAATCGGGGGTTTCGAAATACAGCCAGTCGCCGTACATGCCGAAGCCACGATTGCCGATGTGGAGGCCGCCGGTGGTTTCCCATGTGTAGTGCCATATTTCGCGTCCACTTCGCGCGTCGACAGCCCAGGCGTTATCTGGCGTCGCGAAGTACACGATGCCGTTAACTTCTAATGGGGTAGCTTTAATCGAAACGGGACCGCCGCCGCCTCGACCTCCCCCCGCCGTAAAGCGTCGCGTCCACGCGAGATTCAGCGTGCTCACGTTCGCTTGATTGATCTGCTTAAGCGGGCTGTAGCGGCGTCCTGTGTAATCGCCGTTGTAGGTCGGCCACGAATCCGTGGGAGGCTGTAGCAGCTTGGCGGGATCGAGGGGCTGGGCAGCCAACGCTCCCGCAAGAACACACGCGGCAAGAAGTATGGGCCTCATTTTAATGTCACCAGGTACGCCAAAATATCGTGAAAGTTCTTGTCGGTGTACTGCTTGAGCAACTGAGCGTGCGCCGTCAGTGGGTCCTGAATATCGACTTTTACCGCATCGCGCGAGAACGAACGATAGTAGCCATCGGCGTCGCGCAACCCGATCGTAAAGTCATCGATAAATTCGAGCGAGCCGGAAACGGTTGGTCCGGTGCGCGGCGTCACGGTGGCAGTCGTGGGTTTTGGTGTCCCGCCGCGTCCTCCGCGGGGATATAGAAATCGTGTCTGTAATTGCGCGGGCTGGAACCGGCTGCTGAGTCCTGCCAGATCGCCCGTCGCGGAATGGCAAGTGTTGCAACGCCCCGCTCCGTTGAAGAACGCTTCGCCGTCCTTGGCATTTCCAGTAAGCAGGTTCTGTAGCGGATACGCGTTACGATTGATAGCCGCCTGGGTCCGTTCCCGGAGGAACGCTGCCAGATCCTGGATCTGTGCGTCGGATAGATCAAACGCGGGCATGCCTTCGTTCGGAAACCCCTTGCGGAGCAGCGGTCCGATCAAGCTCCCCTTCTCGTCATCGAGCACAATCACCGAGCGCACCAGATCCGGCCCGTTGTCGTCGCCGCGGGCGTCCGCGCCGTGGCAGCCTCCGCACTGAATGACGAATTGTTTCTGGCCGCGTTCGACTGCATCGGCTGGAGGAATCGGCCGGCTAATCAGCTGAGCGGACGCAAGCGACGCCGTCCACAGTGCAGCGGTGACTAAGCCAGTGCGTCTTTGCAGTACTGGAAACATTTCTTGACCTCGGTGACCGAATCGCTGGCGCCGCGATATTCGTACTCGATCAGCGCCCGCATCGGATATTTCTCTTTCTTAAGAAGCTGCAGCACCTGCTTGATCGGAGTATCGCCCTCGCCCCAAGGCGTATTCGGACCCTGATCGCGCTTACGGTCTTTCAGATGCAGGATAAGAATGTGTTCGTGCTGGGCCTTCATGTATTCCACCGGATCGTAATTGGCCGCGACAAAGTGCCCAATATCCAAGTTGATCGCGTACTTCTTCGACATCGCCAGAGCCTGGGCGAAAGCTTCGGGCTTGGCGAACTGATTCGGATCCTTCACGTCGGAGTGCCCGTGAAACGCCACAATCATGTTATGTTTTTCCGCGAAGGGCGCCACGCGCTTGGCCGAGGTCACCGTGGCCGACGCGGTAATCACGGGCACGCCCAGCGCCTTGGCCATGTCGAATCCGCGGTCGATTTCCTCGTCGGTGAAACTGTCGTTGAAGCTGAGGTTGAACGCGCAGAGGTTGATGCCAGCGTCGTCGAATTTCTTCCGAACGGCCTTGATCTCGTCGAGCGGCACCGTCAAGCGCCACTTGCGCAGATCGTCGCGCGAAACGCCTTTAGGCTCGATGTGAGGCGAGAACAGTTCGCATTCGCCGAGCCCGATCTCCGTCATGGCCTGGATCACGCCGTCCAGCGGCTTCTCGCGGAAGCTGTAGCTTTGCGAGCCGATCAGGACGCCCCCGATAGTCGAATTGATCTTCTTTTGAGCCAGCAAACTTGAAGCTGGCAAGGCCGCCAACGCAATCTTGCCGAAGTCACGACGCGTGAACATGGAATCTCCTATCAGGCCGATTGTACATCGTGCTGCGGGATATAATGTTGTCGCGGTGTCCAGAGGATAAACGATGCTCCGTATATCGGTTCTCGGCGTTTTGACGGGTGTTACAGTCTTCGCGGCCGGCCCCGCGACCTTTAATAAGGACGTGCTGCCCATCCTTCAGAAGAACTGTCAGGTTTGCCATCGGCCGGGCGAAGTGGCGCCCATGTCGTTCTTAACTTACGAAGACGTGCGGCCGTGGGCCAAGGCCATGAAGAACGCGGTCCTCACCAACAAAATGCCGCCCTGGTTCGCCGATAACCGCTACGGACATTTCGCCAACGACCGGAAACTGACCGACGCCGAGGTCAAGGCTCTCTCCGAATGGGCCGACAATGGCGCTCCCGAAGGCGACGTCAAAGATCGTCCCAAGGCGATTGCATTTCGCGAAGGCTGGAACATCACTCCAGATATCGTCGTCGAGATGCCCAACGAAGTCCATCTGCCCGCCACCGGCGACGTCGACTACCAGTACGTTCTGGTGAAGACCAATTTCAAGGAAGACATGTGGGCGTCCGCCGCCGAACTGCGTCCGGGGAATCGCAAGGTGGTGCACCACATGCGCGCGTACGTGCTGCCTCCCGGATCGCACTATGTCGATGGGGCTGTGCCGGGCGTTCCGTTCATCATGAAGGATCTGGCGGCGCGCGCGGTGGTTACGGGCGATGCGCAAGACATGTCGCGTGAGATCCTCACCAAGTGGAATCCGGGCCTGAACGAGCAGACCTTCGATTCCTACAACGCCGCGAAGTTCATCCCCAAGGGTTCCGACATCGTTTTCGAGATTCACTACACCACCAACGGCACGCCCGCTACGGACAAGTCGAAAGTCGGCATCCAGCTCGCCAAAGCGCCACCCAAGCTGCGCTACTTTACGTCCGATTCCCTGATCAACATGGGATTCGTCATCAAGCCGGGCGACAACAACTCGGAAGTGCGCCAGGAAGTGATCGTGCAGGATGACGTGCAGTTAGTCTGGCTCCAGCCGCACATGCACATGCGCGGGAAAGATATGGAGATTCGGGCGTACTATCCATCGGGTGAATCGGAAACTTTGCTGAAAGCCAAGTTCGATTTCAACTGGCAGCTCGGCTATGAAGAAGCCAAGCCGATTACGATTCCCAAAGGCACGCACCTGTTCGCGATCACGCACTTCGATAACTCGGCCAACAATAAGTTCAATCCCGATCCCAAGGCGGAGGTGCGCTTCGGATTCCAGAGCTGGGAAGAAATGTCGGTAGGGTTTTTCTCGGTGATCGCCGACGCGAAGCTCGACCCGAAGAAGCTGTTCACTACGGTTCCCGAAGCTCAGGTTCGCGCCGCGAACTGACGCACTCAACGATGTGGCACAGGCCTTCAGCCTGTGCTCTTCTAGTCCGTTCCGAACGCGAGCAGCACATTTCCCGGCGTGCCGTTCTGCCGCGAGTAACCGGAGTTGACGTAAACCATTCCGTTCACCACCACCGCTCCCGGTCCGTCGATCGATCCGCCGTGTCCCTTGATACCGTTGACGGTGGAATATTCGCGAGCCGTGTCAAAATCCCAAAGGATGCTTCCGTCTTCTGAAGATTACGCCGGCATGTGTCCGTCCACCGAGCCGGAAAATACAACGCCGGGAGTCGCGGTGACCGCTGCGGGCTGCGCGGGACTGCATCCAGCTCGCTCGGCGGGACAAGTGTGCTCCGGTTCGGTATTCCACATCTTGGCGCCATCGATGATGCGGAGTGCGAACAGACCGCCGCCCACATTTGGATCCAAATTAGAAGTGCGCAAATCCGCCAGGTCGCTGCTCTCCGCCCGCGCCCGTGACAGATCGGAAACGGCCGCGTAGACATTTTGTCCGTCCGCCGCCATCCCCCACTGAACGCCCCCGTTCGTGCTCCCCTTGCCGACGCGCACCTGCCACAGGATTTCGCCTTTACGCGTGGGATCCAGTGCATAAACGACGCCCGATTTCTGCCCTGCGAGCAACACGTCGCGATTTGCGTAATGCACCAGAATCGCCGAGGAGCCGAAGTCGAAATCCGGCCCGCACTGAATGCCTTGCGCCGAGCATCCGCCGCTGAAAATATCGCCCATGGTGAGTTGCTTCGACCACGCGATTTTCCCCGTCCTTAGATCCAGCGCCATCACAGCATCGCTGGTGGCGGTGGCCGGCGGAGAATAATTGTCGCCGGTAGTGACATACAGCATCCCGCGCGCGGCATCAACTGTCGGTGCCGACCAGATCGGCGCTCCGGAAGGTCCCCACAGTTTGCCGATCTGCTTGGGAGCATCCACCGTGTACGTGCGCCACGCCTGCGAGCCGTCCTGAACCCGAAGCGCGGCGACGCTACCTCGAAATGTGCAGCACGGATAATCGGCGCTGATCGCACGATTCTCCTCCCAGGAAGCCACCGGCACGAACACGATCCCTTCGTACTCGACCGGTGAGCCTGTCAGGCGTGCGGCATCGTGCTCGTCGACCTTCTTCTTCCACAATTCCTTCCCGGTGATGGCGTCCACGGAATAAAACCACCCCAGTTGATCGCCGAACAGCAGCGAGTAGCTTTTGCCGCGACGAACAGCCAGAATCGACGAGCGCACCGGCCCCTTCGCATCGTAGGTCCAACGCATGCAGCCGGTCTTCGCGTCCAATGCGTGGATCACACCGCTAGCGCTGCCGGAGAACAGGTTTCCGTCGACGATGGTCGGCTGTGCGAACGCGGTGGTGTCGCCGTCGTAGGCGAACGCCCATTTCAGATGGAGATGTTGCACGCCGTCCATCGTAAGGCCGGCATCCGGAGCATTTTGGTAACGCGAGTTGTTGGCCGAGGGACTCCAGCCATTCCACTGCGGCTGCGGTTTTTTCGCATCGGGGGTGAAGCGCACCTCGCGATCGGCGCAATAAGCCCCCGGGGGCGGCGCGGCAGGCGCGTCGTGTGTCCCCAGAAAAGATGCGACCGCTTCCCGCTCCGCGATGCTCATCGTGTATGCCACGTTCCCCATCACACCCCAGTTGAGTGTGCGCAGGATGTGCGCGGCGGGCATACGATGCAGAGCTTCCACACGCGGAATTCGAGGATTGTTCGCTTCGTGGCAGCCGGCGCAGCGCTGCTTGAACACCTCTTCACCGGAGGGAGCCGCCATGAGCGTGGCCCCAAAGACGGCCGCCAACAAATATACTCTGATCATGCTTCGTTGCTTACTTATCGTAGCAGCCGGAATCGGATTAGTTCACGCGCAAGATGCTCGCTGCGCCGGATCGCGCGA
>Ga0157375_10005733_pt1 | contig 10806 bp, 6 predicted proteins | sample M35metaG_FD_115311 | JGI IMG/M metagenome (GOLD analysis project Ga0157375, IMG submission 115311) | Miscanthus rhizosphere microbial communities from Kellogg Biological Station, Michigan, USA - M3-5 metaG | ecosystem: Host-associated > Plants > Roots > Rhizosphere > Soil | place: USA: Michigan...
CTTTTTGATGCTGCAGTTGCAAAATTCGGGAAAATAGATTTTATCCTACACTCTATAGGAATGTCCGTAAATGTAAGAAAAGGGAAACATTATACAGAAATGAACTACGACTGGTTGGAAAAAGGTTGGGATATCTCTTCCGTTTCTTTCCACAAAGTGATGCGTGTGGCTTGGGAAAAAGACTGTATGAATGAGTGGGGAAGCATTTTAGCGCTTACTTATATTGCAGCTCAAAGAACGTTTCCTGATTATAATGATATGGCGGACAACAAATCTTATCTTGAAAGTATCGCAAGAACATTCGGATATTATTGGGGTGAGAGAAAAGTACGTGTAAACACAATTTCTCAGTCTCCTACTCCAACTACTGCAGGAAGCGGCGTAAAAGGTTTCGGAGGTTTTATGGGATATGCTGAAGATATGTCTCCGCTAGGAAATGCTACAGCTCTTGACTGTGCCAATTACTGTGTAAGCATGTTCTCTGACCTTACTAAAAAAGTAACCATGCAGAATCTTTTCCATGACGGAGGTTTCAGCAGCTCAGGAGTTACTCAGAAAGTAATCAACAAGTATGATGTTGAATAATTAAGAATTATTCTTAAAATATATAAAACCAAAGCAAAGCTTGCTTTGGTTTTTTTGTGAAATGTAAATATAAACTAAATCGGCGGCACCTTTTGGTGCCGCCGATTCTTAAAATAAATGTTAATATGAAGTCTATAAAATTACTGTTTGTATAGAGTGTGCAGGAGCAGATAACTTTGCTGACATTCCTTCGATCCAGAGATTGGTATCAATATCATTGTCGGAATCGTTCATGATGACCGTAACTAACTGTCCGTTTTCATTCATGAAAGTTGTTGAAGTTAAGGCTGCTCTGTTGGATGATGTTCCAATTCTTTGAGCGTTTGGTTTAACGAATTTTGAAACATGACCAACATAATAATATTCATACGTATAATGAACTTCTCCGGTTTTCGTATCTGCAATAATGGGTGCAAAACAGAAATTTCCAACATGATTCGGTCCGCCGGTTTCGTCAAGGAGAACATTCCAGTCGGTCCATAAAGCGGTGCCTTTGTTGAAATCGTTGATCATATTTCTTCCATACAATTCACCTAAACTCACTTCATTAATTTTAGACATATCGAATTGCTCTTTACAACCTTCCGTAAAAGCCAAAAACTTATCTGGAAAAGCTCTTTGAGTTTCCAATAAATTATCGAAAAGCTGGGTTTTGTTATTCCATGTTTCGTACCAGTGGTATCCGATTCCGGAAGCATATTTTGAAGTTTCGGGGTCGCTTAAAGTAGTTGTTGCTCTTTGATAGATCAAGTCACGGTTGTGATCCCAGATCATTACTTTTTTATCTTTAAAACCATTTTTCCAAAGGGTTGGTCCTAAATTATTTTTAAGAAAAGCTCCCTCTTCTTCCGCCGTGTAAATACAAGATTCCCAAGTCTGCGTTGCCATCGGCTCATTTTGGACCGTTAATCCCCAAACATTGATTCCTCTTTTTTCATATTCTTTGATGAATTTCACATAATAATCTGCCCAGGTTTGGTAGAAAGCGTTTTCCAGCCTTCCGCCTTTCAGCATATTTTTGTTCGATTTCATCCAGGCTGGTGGGCTCCAGGGAGAAAAATAGAAGGTAAAATTATTTCCGATCGCCTTTTGAGCTTCTTTGATCATCGGAATTTTATACTTTTCATCATGAGAAACATTGAATGATTTTAATGAATTATCATTTTCTGTTACATAAGTATAAGAATCGCTTGAAAAGTCACACGAATTCATGTTGGTACGAACAACCGTGTATCCCAAACCGTTTTTCCCGTAATAAGCCTCGATAATTTCTTTCTGCTTATTTTTTGGAAGTTTATAAAAAGTTTCGGCAGCAGCATCTGTGATTGCCCCACCCATTCCGATAAGTTTTTGATATTTAAAATCAGGATCCACAAAAATACAGGCATCAACTTCTTTAGGCTGATCCATTTTTTCGAATTTTACAGTTCCTTTATCAACCATTTTTTCATTGGTTTTAGAACTTGTAAGAATTACTTTCGCTGTCTTTCCTGCGTTTTTTTTCCAGTAATTTTGAGCATTGGCATTAAAAGCCATTCCGACTACAAAACAACTTACAATTAGCTTTTTCATTTATTTCTTCTTCTTTTTTCTATTTATATTTAAACCACCCCGTATAAATTTTCCTCGAAAATTTATCCACCCCTCCAAAGGAGGGAAATTTTGCAATGTTTATTTTTTATTCTGATATACTCTTACATAATCAATGTAATATTTCTGCGGAAAAATGGCGTCATCGATTCCTTCTTTTCCGCCCCAAAATCCACCGACTGCGAGATTTAAAATAATAAAATACGGCTGATCAAACGGCCACGCTTCATTTGTTTTCTCTTTATTTTCATACGTGAAAAACTTTTGATCATCGATATAGACATCAATTTTTTCCGGGGTCCAATCTGCTTTATAGACGTGAAATTTTTCACTGGCATCTTTTACAATCAACGTATCTGTTTTCTGGGTTCCGATAATATGATTGTACTTTTTTGTGTGAACCGATGCATGAATATAACCTTGATTGAATCCAACGTGTTCCATAATGTCTAGCTCACCGTCGTCCGGCCATTTCTTCATACCTTCGCTCATCATCCAGATGGCAGGCCATGTTCCGCGACCTTTCGGAAGCTTTGCACGAACTTCAACCGTTCCATACTGAAAGGAAAACTTTCCCTTCGTTAAAAGTCTTGCAGACGTATATTTGTTCTTTTCCCAGTTTTCTTTTTTGGCTTCAATAACAAGATTCCCATCTTCCATTCTTGCATTTTCAAGACGGTTTTTGGTGTAAAACTGTGCTTCCTCGTTTCCGTAACCGTCACCTCCGACATCGTAATTCCATTTTGTAGAATCAGGCAATCCTTTTCCGTTAAACTCATCATTCCAGATTAATTTTCTGCTGGAATCAGGCTTGTTTGAAGCACAATTTAATGATGAAAAAACCAAAGTTCCTCCGATAATTAATTGAAAAATATGTTGAAGTTTTATTTTCAAAGTTTTTAATTTTATGATGATTATTTTCAGCGTTTGTCATTGGCTACGCCGAATCTAAAGATTTCTGACGAAGGAAGAATCTCAAATCCGTTTTAATAGATTCTTCTATACGCTGCGCTTCTTTCAGAATGACAAACAATGCTTTCTATTAATGCTCTTATAAAAAACGTTCAGTCTTTTACCACCAAAAGCGGGTTTTATCCCGCTCGTGTTGAAAAAACTAATAATATTATTTATTCCAATTAATTCTCTTTGTCTGAACATGTTGAGAATCGGTTCCGACCATAATATCAAATTCTCCGGATTCCCAATCATAGTTTAATGAGTCATCGTAGAATTTTAAATTTTCCGGAGTCAACGTAAAGTTTACAGTTTTACTTTCTCCTTTTTTGATGAATACTTTCTGGAAACCTTTCAATTCTTTTACAGGTCTTACCACTTTTCCGAATAAATCTCTGATGTATAACTGCACCACTTCTTCCCCATCATAATTTCCGGTGTTGGAAACGTTTACAGTAATATTTAAAGTCTGATTTCCTTTAAGATTTGTCGAACTTAAATTCATATCAGAATATTTAAATTGAGTATAGCTTAAACCATAACCGAAAGGAAATTTCGGATCATTATCTAAATCGATGTATGCTGATACATAATTTCTGTCCGTATTATTTTTTGCAGGTCTTCCTGTGTTGTAATGATTGTAGTATACCGGAATTTGCCCTTCTGTTCTTGGGAAAGTCATTGGAAGTTTTCCGCCAGGATTTACCGTTCCGAAAAGTACATCTGCAATAGAATTTCCTGCTTCTGTTCCCAGCCACCAAGTGTAAACGATGGTCGGAATATTGTCTGCAGCCCAATCAAAAACTAAAGGTCTTCCTGCATTGATCATTAAAACGATAGGTTTTCCTGTTTTTGCAATTTCTTTCAATAAATCCTCCTGAACTCCCGTGAAATGCAGATTACTTCTACTTTTCGCCTCACCGCTCATTGCTGAACCTTCGCCTAAAGTCATAATCACAACATCTGCTTTTTTTGCCGTTTCCACCGCTTCAGCAAACATAGATTTGTCCTGATCATCAACGTTGGCGCCTTTTGCGTACAATAAAGTTGAGTTTTTATCTAACTGATTTTTAATTCCGTCAAACTGAGTGATGATTCTTTGATTATCATCTTTAAATGCAATCGACCAGAAACCGTGATTCGCAGAAGTTTCTTTTCCGAAAGGTCCGATCAACGCAATTGTTTTTGTAGATCTTGAAAGCGGAAGAATATTCTTTTGATTTTTAAGCAAAACGATACTTTTCGAACCAAATTCTCTTCCGAATTTTCTGTTTTCCTGATTATTTAACTGTTCTTTCTGTCTTTTTTCGTTACTAAATCTGTAAGGATCATCAAATAATCCCATCTCGAATTTTTTAACTAAAATTCTTCTTGCCGCATCATCAATTAATTTAGGGTTAACCTTACCTTCCTGAACCAATTTTGGGAGTTCAGCCATGTAAGTACGGCTTTCCATATCCATATCGCTTCCTGCATTAATCGCTCTTTCGGCAGCTTCTTTGTTGTCTTTTGCGTAGCCGTGAGGAACCATTTCGCCAATACTCCCCCAGTCTGAAACTACAAAACCTTGATAGTTCCATTTGCCTTTTAAAAGATCTCTTAAAATGTATTTGTTTGCCGTTGCCGGAATTCCGTTAATATCATTAAAAGAATTCATAAAAGTGGCAACACCCGCTTCTGCAGCTGCTTTGAAAGGTGGTAAATAAGTTTCGTTTAACTGTCTTAAACTCATGTCGACAGAATTGTAATCTCTTCCACCAACTCCGGCTCCGTACGCTGCAAAATGCTTTGCACAAGCCATAATGGCGTCAAGATTTCCCAAACCTTTTCCCTGAAAACCTTTGATTCTTGCCAAACCAATTTGAGTTCCCAAGTAGGTATCTTCACCTGAACCTTCCATCACTCTGCCCCATCTCGGATCTCTTGCAACGTCGACCATTGGGGCAAACGTCCAGTGAATTCCGTAGGCTGAGGCTTCTGTTGCGGCGATTCTTTCAGATTTTTCGATTAAACCTAAATCCCAGCTTGCTGCCTGCCCCAAATTCACGGGAAATGTTGTTCTGTATCCGTGAATTACGTCCTGACCGAACAGCAAAGGAATTTTTAATCTTGATTTTAAAGCTAATTCCTGAAATTTTCTGGTTTCTTCCGCACCAGCTACATTCAGCATGGAACCGACTTTGCCTTGTTTTATTTCATTTAAAACAGTTGCAGAATTGGAATTCTGAGGACCTGTCGCATATTCAAATCCCGAATACTGAACAAGCTGTCCTACTTTTTCTTCTAACGTCATTTTCGCCAACAACTCAGAAACTCTCTGGTCGATTGTCTTTTGCCCAAACGCATTCATCCCAAATGCTGTAATTGCCAATAAGAAATAAACTCTCTTCATTTACTTTAATTTTCTGTCATTTATCAATTAAATTTTTAACGCAAAGCCAGCAAAGATTTTTTGAAATTAATACTGTTTATTTTTTAAGTTCACAAAGGCGTTTCACTTAAACAAGAACACTAAGATTTTCATTTGATACTGCTGACTTTTAGATTAAAAAATATATGTCGCTGTTGAGACTCCCGGCATTGTTACGGAAGCCGTTTTTTGATTATACTTAATATTAAATGTCTTGTCCGTCGTGCTGCTGTTTTGTACAATTAAAACAGTTTTTCCCGCAGGAGTTTTAAACGCCACCGTTGAAAGGTTATCCCCTTGTGATGAAGCTATCCTCTGAGAATTTACAGGAACGAATTTTGAAGCATGAGCAATAATATAATACGCAACATTTTTGTCATAACCTGAGCCTCCGGTCACTGTAACGGCACCTTTACATTGTGTACATCCACCTGGTGTATGAGGTCCGAATGATGCGTCATTTGCTACATTCCATTCCAATGCTGTTCTGCTCCAGTTTCTCATTGATCCAATAATAACATTTTTCACGTGCCAATCCAAATCTCCGGAAAAATTTCCTGTAGAACTCGTCCATTGTTCTGTGAAATATAGGTTTTTATTAGGAAATAAATTATGAACATTGTTTAAAGCCGAAATATCCCCCGCATATAAATGGAAAGCAGAACCGTCAACATATTGATTGGCTGCTGTATCATTTAAAATACTTAAAGGATAAACGATATTGTCACAATTGTGATCATAAACAATAATTTTGGTATTGATGCTGGCAGCCTGGAAAGCCGGACCTAAACTATTTTTAATAAAAGTAGCCTGATCCGAAGCCGTCATATACATGCTTGGATTGTTTCCGGGGTGTAACGGCTCATTCTGAGGAGTTACGGCATCAATTTTAATTCCCTGAGCCTGCATTGCCTGAATGTATTTCACAAAATACTGCGCATATACATTATAATATTCAGGTCTCAGGCTTCCTCCTATGCTATTACCGTTGTCTTTCATCCAAAGCGGGGCTGACCACGGTGTTGCTAAAATTTTAATATTCGGATTAATCATCAAAATATCTTTTAACATCTGAACAAGCGCCTGATCTTTATTTAAACTAAATTGTGAAAGTGTAAGATCGGTCTGTCCCGTTGGTAAATCGTTGTAAGAAAAAACTTCACTGTTAAGATCGGAAGCTCCAATGCTTATCCTTAAATAACTTACACCAATACCGGCACTGCCAAATAAATCATTTAATAATTCTTGTTTTTTGGAAGCCGAAAGCTGATTAATGACCGCCACACTACCTCCTGTAAGCGTATATCCGAAACCGTCAACGGTCTGAAAAACCTGCGAAGCATCAACTTCTACAGTAGTTCCCGACCCGGAAGTATTAGAAAAATATGCTGTACTTTGCTGCTGAAGCTTTACGGATTGATCCCCTTTTGTTATCCAAACTTCAACAGGATCGCCCGTGGGATTTCCGCCGCCGTTTGTGGGATTTTCATTATTTGAAACATCCGAAGACGTACTGCTACAGTTAAAAAAAGAAAGAAGTGCTACACCGCAAAGCGCAGCACCTCTAACGAAACTATATGAATATTGTAATTTCATATGATATTTTATGGTTTATTATTGCATTCTACGGAACTCAACTTTGTCGATACTTAAGCTGTTAACTGTTTGTCCGCCGCATTTGATTACCAAATAAACAGTTCCTGTTGCCGTAGCTGTATAAACACCTCCGTTTTTAGAAGAATTACACCCTACAGATGAAACCTTTCCTCCGAATTTGCTTGTACCACAACCATCCCATGTATTAATATTTCTGTAAACAGGTCCGCCGACATCTTGTCCTGAAGCCGGAATACTGTTTAAAACATATACTTCAAACCATGTATTTACCAAAGGTGTATCAGAAGAAGCCACCATATCTATTGAATATTGTTTTCCTGCTTCTACATTTACAGCCTGATAAATTGCCTGCTGGCTGTTCCCGCTTGCCACGATAGTCGCTGTACCATTCCCCAAAATCCATTCTGCACCAGAGGGGCTAATAATATGTTTTGACCATTTTGCAATTTCATCAGCATTATCAAATCTCCCTCCCTGGATCATATTTCCTGAAATGGGATCTGAAGTAGGCACAACAATAGTCTGGCTCTCAACTCCTCCGATCTGTCCTCCGATTCCTACAGCCTGATGCTGGATCACATATGTACCTGCATCCGGAAGGAAAATATCCATTGTGCTTTTTCCGGTATTAAAGCCATCATAATCGATATTCCATTTTGAAGAAATATAATTATTACTGGATGCTTTTAGCTGATATCTGTTTTCTGCCGTTTTAGTAGCAGTGAAGGAGGCGTTAACAGGATTTTGTACCAGTCCGTTTCCGTCTCCGTCAATTGTATCCGGGGTACAACTTGCAAGAAGAACTACCGCCGAACATAATAAAAGACTCTTATTGATATATTTAGTTATCATGTTATTAAAGATTAATAGTTAGGATTTTGTTTAAGAATTGTTCCTGTAAGCTCAGTATAAGGAATTGGAAGAATTTCGTTTTTACCGGCAACAAAACCTCTTGAAGCTAATTTTGCAGGTGCTTCACCCCATCTTACCAAATCAAACCAACGGTGACCTTCACCCACCAATTCTCTTCTTCTTTCGTCTTTAACAGCCTGCATTGAAACAGGAACCGAAGCCAAACCAACTCTCGCTCTTACCGCATCCAGTAAAGCCTGTGCTCTGGAACCCGCACCGTTAAGCGCTTCAGCTTCCATTAAATAGGTATCTGCCAGTCTAAGATAGATATAGTTTTGACGGTAGTTTAATTCTGCCGGACCAGGAAGTGTCGTTACTTCATCTTTTGTAGGCATATATTTATTCAGGAAATATCCCGAATCCATGTAAGCAGGTGAATAATCTACTTTTCCTTGCTGCTTAAGAAGTTTTACATTCAAAATCGTTGCATCCATTCTTGGATCTCCCTGCATAAAGTTGAATAAATCTGTTGTTATAGGATTGAATGCCCAACCTGCAACAACATCCGGTGCATCTGTCCCAATTCTAGTGTATCCTCTTGGAGCCACCATAATATTGATGGAATTACCTTCGTCATTACCCTGTCCCCAGAAACTCCAGTCTGAATTTCCTTTGTTGGTGTGCATCACTTCAAAAATAGATTCTGTGGTGAATTTATTATCAGTTACCCAAAGACTTGCAAAATCACTTACAAGCTTGTATCCGTATTGACTTGTTCCTCCCGGAGTTCCGTTTACTTCAGCAAATTGTGCTGCGGCTTCAGGTTTTTTATTTTCATACAAATACACTTTTCCAAGCAATGCTCTCGCAGCTCCCTGTGTGAATCTTCCTCTCTGGTCACCTGTAACAGTCATGGGAAGATCCGGAATAGCCGCCACCAAATCCGATTCTATCTGTGCATAAACATCATTAGGATTGGCCTGAGGAATATTATAATAATCGTCGTTTGCACTAATTTCTTTAACAATTAACGGAATATTTCTAAACATCGTTAATAACTCAAAATAATATAATGCTCTTAAACTTTTAGCTTCTGCTGTAAATCTTTTCTTGATTGCATCACTCATATTAGCCTGAGGAATCTTTTCAATCAAAACATTCGTTCTTGAAACTCCCTGATAATAATCTCTCCAATAGCTTGCGGGTATAGTGTTAGGATTTATCTGGTAATTTGACAATCCCTGAATTCCGGCTCCGTCTGTAGAACTTCCTCCTCCTGCATAAAAATCATCAGATCCAGCATTGAAAAAAGTAACCATGTTCTCAAAACCTCCTGCATATTTTCTTACAGGATCATAAGCTCCGACAAGAGCGAAGAAACATTCCTGCTCATTTCTGAAGAAATTACTCGTATCGAACGCACCAAGATTTTTTACGTCTTCAAGATTATCAGTATTACAGGCAATATTCATAAATCCTGTTCCTAATAATAATGATGCAGCTATGCTTATTTTAAATATTTTATTTTTCATTTTTTTAAATCGTATTAGAATGTAACGTTTGCTCCGAAAAGGAAAGTTTTAGCCTGAGGATAATATGCTCTGTCGATACCGAAGCTATCTCCTGCAGCAATCTCAGGATCATAACCTGTATATTTTGTAAAGGTGAAAAGGTTTTCAGCAGTTACATAAAAACGAAGTTTACCCACACCAAAATTTTCTGTCATACTCTGCGGAAGCGTATACCCAAGCTGAACAAGTTTTACTCTTACATAATCTCCTTTTTGCAGATAATAATCTGACATCCAGGTGTAGTTGTGGTTTGTATCATTCGTAGTAACTCTCGGAGTTGTGTTAGAAGTTCCTTCACCAGTCCAACGATCCAAAATAGCTGTCTGATAGTTTGCGTTCAAAATATCAAGACGTCTAAGACCCTGGAAAATTTTGTTTCCTGCCTGCCCTTGAGCAAAAACCATGAAATCCCAATTTTTATAATTAAGATTTACCGTCATCCCAAAAGTATATTTCGGAACTGAATTTCCTAAATTAACTTTATCACCATCACTGATTTTTCCATCTCCATCTGTATCAGCCCAGATAAAGTCTCCAGGTTTTGCGTCCGGAAGAATTAATTGACCGTTTGCATTTCTGTAAGCATTGATCTGATCCTGATTTTGGAAAATACCTAAATTTTTATATCCATAGAAAGAACCATAAGATTCACCTACCTGAATTCTCGAAACAGGTCCCATTGACTGAAAGCCTGGTCCGTCAATATACTTTCTTCCCTGTTCTAGGCTTGTAACGGTATTTTTAAGATAAGCAAAGTTTCCGTTAACTGAAACTCCGAAATCCGACCAGTTTTTCTTAAATCCTAATTCAACTTCTACCCCTTCATTTTCCATGTCTCCAATATTTGCTGTCGGAGCCACAGTTACTCCCACATAGCCAGGAATCTGAACCTGTCTCAAGATATCTGAAGTTTTCTTTTTGTAATAATCAACTGTTAAATTGAAGTTATTTAAGAATTTAATATCCGTTGCGATGTTCAACTGAGAAGTAGATTCCCATTTTAGATCCGGGTTTGCCAAAGTATTAGGAATGTATCCCGGCATAATTACGTTGTTCCCGTTTGTATAATTGGCTCCAGGTACGTAGAAATTGGCAAAAAGGAAATCTCCGATCCCGTCATTTCCTAAAACACCATACCCTCCACGAAGTTTCAAAGTATTAATGATTTTATTTTCAGGCCAGAAATTTTCTTTATCCACATTCCAACCTACAGAGAATGCAGGGAAA
>Ga0157375_10005738_pt1 | contig 10798 bp, 8 predicted proteins | sample M35metaG_FD_115311 | JGI IMG/M metagenome (GOLD analysis project Ga0157375, IMG submission 115311) | Miscanthus rhizosphere microbial communities from Kellogg Biological Station, Michigan, USA - M3-5 metaG | ecosystem: Host-associated > Plants > Roots > Rhizosphere > Soil | place: USA: Michigan...
CGACGAGCTCGCGAAGGTCGAGCGTGCCGGTCTGCAGGCGCAGGTTGCCGGAATCGATCCGCGACAGGTCGAGGACGTCGTTGATCATCTCGAGCAGGTGCCAGCCGGCCTGCTGGATCTGCGCGACCCACGGCCGCTGGCCTGCAGTGAGCGGATTGCGGCGGTCGATCTCGAGCAGCTGCGCGAAGCCGAGCATCGCGTTCAGCGGGGTGCGCAGCTCGTGGCTCATGCGCGAGAGGAAGTCGCTCTTGGCGCGGTTCGAGAGCTCGGCGGCCTCGCGGGCGCGCTCGGCCTCCTCGAGGCGGAGGTGCTCGGTGATGTCCTCGACGACGCCGACGATTCGCCACGGCTCGTTGCCGACGTCGCGCAGCAGCGACACCGTCGAGCGCACCCAGACGACGTCGCCGCCGCGCTGGATGCAGCGCTTGTGGCGGCGGTACATCGGGATCTCGCCGGCGACCAGCTGCCGCATCAGCAGCTCGTCGTTGGCGAAGTCCTCCGGATGCGTCAGCGCCGCCGGGTCGAGCTGCGTCAGCTCGGCCTCGTCGTAGCCGGTCAGCTCGCAGTAGCGCGGATTGGCCTGGATGATGCGGCCGCCGAGGTCGGTGTAGACGACGCCGATCGGCACGTGGTCGAGGATGTTGCGGAAGCGCTGCTCGCTGGCACGGAGCGCGCTTTCGGCGACGTGGCGCTCCGCGACCTCGGCGCGCAGCGCTGCGGTCCGCTCGCGGACCGCGCTCTCGATCCGCCGCGTGCGCCCGGTCGTGATCAGGAGCGACGCACCGAGCATCGCCGCCGACAACAGGCCGACGATCGCGATCGTCCAGACGCTGCGGTCGGCGCCGTCCGGCACGTCGTCGGCGTCGGCGCTCGCGCGCAGGTCCCATTGCCGGCCGGCGAAGACGAGCGGGTGCTCGCGGCCGAGCGCGGCGCGGCCCGTCTCGCAGCCGGCGGGCCCCGCAAGGCGCATGCGGCCACCGGTGGTTTCGCCGTCGACCACGCACACGCGCAGGTGCGCCGGCATCTTGCCGGCGACGGCGGCGAGCTGGGCCTCCATCTGCAGCGTCACGAAGACGACGCCGCGCAGCGCGGCGCGGCGGTCGGCGACGCTCGCCGGCTCGTTGTCGTAGATCGCCTGGTAGATCGCGATCGCCATGCGGCGGTCGTTCGGGTCGCTCGCCGCGAGCCGGTAGCCGGGCGTCGCCGCCGGCTCGCCGCTGTCGATCGCGCGCACGATCGCGGCGCGCGCGGTCTGCAGGGCGAGCCCGTTGACGCCGAGCAGCGCTGCATTGCCCTGCATCGGTTCGATCAGCCGCACCGCGACGACCTCGTCGCCGCGCAGCAGGGCGCCGACCGGCGAGCCCGGCGCGGCGAGCCCGTCGCCACCGTCGTTGACGCGAAAGCCGGCCAGGCCGTCGCTGCGCGCCCGCGCCTCGAACGCCGCGATGTCGTCGCGGCGGACGCGCTCGCTCCAGCCCATCGCGGCGACGGCTCCCGAGCCGAGCCAGCGCTGCGACACCGCGCGCAGCTCGCCGCGGCCGACATGGCGGCCGACGGTGAAGACACCGCGCAACGCCTCGAGCGCATGGAGCGGCTCCTCGAGCTGCGTCTCGAGCATCAGCGATGCGGTGGCGGCGTCGTGGCCGAACGCGGCGCGCATGCGCTCCTCGTTCCAGCGCGTCGCCTGGACGAGACCGAGGCCGAGGAAGAGCATCACCAGCGACATCGTCAGGCCGACCGAAATCCGGCGCGGCGCCCACTCCGAGCGCGGCGTCCCGATCAGCGTCAGCACGACCGGAGTCGCGATCAGCAGGCCGGCGAGGTCGCCGATCCACCAGATCGCCCACGCCGATGCGACCTTGCCGGCGCCGACGACCGCCGCGCCACGCAGCGCCAGCGACGCCACCGTCGCGGCGACGACGCTGCTCGCCGCGCAGCAGGCGAGGAATGCGGCGATGTCGCGCGGTGCGGTGAGCGTCAGCGGCCGCCGGACGAAGCGACGCACGAGTGCGGCACCGACCGCCGCCTGCAGCGTCGCACCGATCGCGATCGCGGCCGCGAGGAGGAGCGTCGTCGCCGGGTCGTGTCGGCCGCGCGAGGCGTCGAGCGCGAGCTGGACGGCGAGTGCGCCGATCGCGACGCCGCCGAGCATTCGCCAGCCGTGGACGACGACGCTGGCGAGCGCGATCCCGGCCGCCGGGCTGAGCGGGGAGGCACGGCTCGGCGGCATGCCGAGGACGAGCGCGGTCGCGCCGGCGATCGCGTAGGCGAGCGCCGTCAGCGCGAGCGGCAGCAGCCACTCGAGCCAACCCGCGGACGGCGCGACCGGAACCGAGACGGCGGAAGCGGCGCGCTGCATGTGCGAACGGCCGCTCGGGTCCTAGACGTTGAAAAGGAAGTTCAGCACGTCGCCGTCCTTGACGACGTAGTCCTTGCCTTCGGAGCGCATCTTCCCGGCCTCCTTGGCGCCGTGCTCGCCGCCGAGCGCGACGTAGTCGTCGTACGCGATCGTCTGGGCGCGGATGAAGCCGCGCTCGAAATCGGTGTGAATGACGCCGGCCGCCTGCGGCGCCGTGTCGCCGACGTGGATCGTCCAGGCGCGCACTTCCTTCGGTCCGGCGGTGAAGTAGGTCTGCAGGCCGAGCAGCGCGAAGGCGGCGCGGATCAGCCGCGCCAGACCGGGCTCGGTCTGCCCCATCTCGGCGAGGAACAGGGCACGGTCCGCGTCGTCCATGTCGGCAAGCTCGGCCTCGGTCTTGGCGCAGATCGCGACCACCGGCGCGTGCTGCTTGTCGGCGTAGGCGCGCAGCCGGTCGAGGTGCGGGTTGCCTTCGAAGCCGTCCTCGGCGACGTTGGCGACGAACATCGCGGGCTTGGCGGTGATGAGGCAGAGCGGCCTCAGCACCACCTGCTCCTCCTTGCTGAACGCGACCGAGCGCACCGGTCGCGCCTCGTTCAGCGCCGCCTCGCACTTGGCGAGGACGTCGACGAGGCGCCTGGCGTCCTTGTCCCCGCCCGCCTTGGCGACCTTGCCGTAGCGGGCGATGCTCTTCTCGACCGTGGCCAGGTCGGCGAGGCACAGCTCGGTCTGGATCACCTCGATGTCGGCGACCGGGTCGACCTTGCCGGCGACGTGGACGACGTTCGGGTCGTCGAAGCAGCGCACGACGTTGACGATCGCGTCGGTCTCGCGGATGTGGGCGAGGAACTGGTTGCCGAGTCCTTCGCCCTTCGACGCGCCGGCGACGAGCCCGGCGATGTCGACGAACTCGACGATCGCCGGCACGACGCGCTCCGGTTTGGCGATCGCCGCCAGCTTGCCGAGGCGGGCGTCGGGAAGCTCGACGACGCCGACGTTCGGCTCGATCGTGCAGAACGGATAGTTCTCGGCCGCGATTCCGGCCTTGGTGAGGGCGTTGAAGAGGGTGGACTTGCCGACGTTGGGCAGGCCCACGATGCCGCATTTGAGGCTCATGAAAGGCTCAGGAGGACGCTCCTGGGCAGCAGTGGACGGCGGATTCTAGGGGCCACCTACACTGGGGCGATCGCAGCAGACGGAGCCGCTCCGTGACGCAATTGCAGACTCTCGTGCCGCATCCGAAAGACCTCGGCGGCGGCTTCATGGTGCGCCGGCTGCTGCCGGCCGCCGACCGCCGTGCGGTCGGCCCCTTCGTCTTCTTCGACCACTTCGGGCCGGTCGACGTCCCCGCCGACGAGCACCACGACGTCCGCCCGCATCCGCACATCGGGCTGGCGACGCTCACCTACCTGTTCGAAGGCGCGATCGTCCACCGCGACTCGACCGGCGTCGTCCAGCGGATCGAGCCGGGGGCGGTCAACTGGATGTCGGCCGGGCGCGGCATCGTCCACTCGGAGCGGACGCCGAAGGAGCTGATCGGCCGCGCGCACCGCAGCCACGGCCTGCAGTTCTGGGTCGCGCTGCCGGAAGCGCTGGAGGACGCGGCGCCGTCGTTCCAGCACGTTGCCGCCGACCGCATCCCGCGCGTGCAGCTCCCCGGGGCGACCGTCGACGTCGTCGTCGGCGCGGCGTTCGGCGCGCGCTCGCCGGTCGAGACGGCGTCGCCGACGCTCGCCGCGGTGATCGCGCTCGGCGCGTTCGGTGCGGCGCCGGTCGTCGTTTCGTCCGACGACGCTGCCGAGCGCGCGCTCTACCCGCTCGACCACCCGGTCGAGATCGACGGCGAGCCATACGACGAGCGCACGCTCGTCGTCCTCGAGCCGGGGACGTCGCCCGCGCTCGCCGCGCCGCGCGGCGGTCGCGTCGTCCTCGTCGGCGGCGAGCCGCTCGGTCACCGCTTCCTGTCGTGGAACTTCGTCGCGACGTCGCGCGAGCGGATCCGCGCCGCCGAGGACGACTGGCGCGCGCAGCGCTTCGCACGCATTCCCGGCGAGACCGAGTTCATCCCGCTTCCGGAGCGGCCCCCTCTGCCCGCCGAAGACCGGAGCGTGCCGGGAGCAGCATGAGCAGGTTGCCGCTGGCCGCCAGCGCGGCACCCGCGGCGGTCAGCGCCGTCGGCCGGAATCCTTCGAAGGCGAGCGAGACGACGAGCGCGAGCAGCGGCGTCATCACGCCGACCGTGCCGGCGGGACCGACGCCGACCCGGTCCTGCAGCGTCAGGAAGCACGCGAACGCGAGCACCGAGCCGGCGAGCGCGAGGTAGACGAGCGAGAGCCACCAGCTCGCGGCGGTCGGCAGGGCGGCGGCACGTGCGTCGCCGCGGGCGAGGGCGACCATGGTGGCGGCGAGGGCGCCGTAGAGCATGCCGTAGCCGATCGCGGGCAGGAGCGGCACGCCGCGCGCGCGGTTGCGGCTCGCGACCAGGCTGCCGATCGCCGACAGCACGACCGCGGCCGCGGTGAACGCGGCGCCGAGGCGAGCGTCGCCCGTGCTTCCCGGCCGCGCCATCTCGGGCCAGAACATCAGCGCGACGCCGCCGACACCGCACAGCCCGCCGGTGACGAAGCGCCTGCCGAACGGCGCGCCGAACAGCAGCGCGGCACCCACTCCGGAGACCAGGGGCGCTGCCGAGTAGCCGACCGCGACCAGGCCGGAAGGCACGAAGCGCTCGGCGTGGTAGACGCTGACGTACGCGAAGCCGTAGAGGAACGCTCCCTGCAGCGCCAGCGTGCCGTGGTCGGCCGCCGAGAACGCGAGCCGGTCGCCGCGCCAGCGCGCAACGGCGAGGGCGCCGATTCCGCCGAGCGCGAAGCGCAGCGCGACGCCGAGCTCGGCGGGAAAGCCGACGAGCTGATACGTGATCGCGTGCCACGTCGTCCCCCAGACGAGGACGCAGACGGCGAACAGCTGCCACGTGCGCAGGCGCTGCATCGCGGCTCGCGTTCAGGAAAAGGCGATCGTCGCGCTGCCGGACGTGCCGACCGCGAGCGTGCGGCCGATGCCTTCGACGACCACGGCGTTCATCGCGAACGTGAGCGCGCCGTCGAGGCGCGGGTCGGCGCGGTACTGCGCGAGCGCGTCGCCGACGGCGTGGCCGCGGACGCCGGTCTGCGGGTCGACGTCGGGAATCGAGCAGCGCGCGCACGGCTTGACGAGCTTCAGCCGCACCGGCCCGTCGGCGGCGGCGAAGACGATCTCGTCGAGATGGTCCTCGCCGTGCGCGTCGACGCCCGAGATCACGAGATTGGGCCGCAGCCGCGCCATCGTCGCCGGCGCTTCGCCGGCGCGCGCGAGGCGACGGTTCAGCTCGGCGAGCGACGCCGTCGACGCGACGAGCAGGGGAAAGCCGTCCTGGAATGCGGTCGCGGCGTCGATCGCTCCGGTCCAGCGCCGGTCGGCGCGCCGCGCCGCTTCCGGGTCGAAGCGGGCGAGGCGCAGCGGCCGGCCGAGGAAGTCGGTGAACCACTGCGCGCACAGCGCGCCCATGTCGTACGCGGCGACGCGGTGGCCCCAGACCTCGGCTTCGGTGCGGCCCTCGATGCGATCGACGGCGACGTGCAGCGCGAGCATCCCCGGCGCACGCAGGACGAGCTCGTCGCCCTTCAGCGCGGTCTGCACGAGCGCCATCCTCGGCAGCTCGCGTTGCGTGACGAACGACCCCGAAGGGTCGACGACCATCCACTCGCGGTCGAGATCGAAGCCGGTCTCGGCGAGGAGCGCCCGCGGCGGCGACGTGCCGGCGCACGACTTGACCGGATAGACGTGGATCGATTCGAGGCGGACGTCGAGGTCGCTCAAGGTGTGCTGACGGTGGCGGCGCGAGCCCGCGATTGTCTCCGAGCCGCGCTGCGGCGCTGCCTAGAATCGCGCCGATGCGGTCGTTCGATGTCCAGGTGAGCGGCGCGGGCATCGTCGGCAAGAGCCTCGCGCTTTCGCTCGCCGCGATCGGGCTCGAGGTCGCGCTGCGCGGCAAGTCGGCGGCGGGCGGCGACGACGTCCGCGCGTACGCGCTGAGCCCGACGTCGATCGCGCTCCTGGGTCGCCTCAAGGTCTGGGACACGATCGTCGCCGATGCGCGGACCGCGGTGCACGACATCGTCGTCCGCGGCGACGCCGACGGCGCCGTGCTCGAGTTCTCGGCCTGGCAGCAGCGCGTCGCCGAGCTCGCCGTCATCACCGACGCGCAGGCGCTCGAGAGCGAGCTCGACGCGGCGCTGCGCTTCGCGACGCGTGTGACGCGCGTCGGCGACGACGTCGCGGCGACGCTCGTCGCCCATTGCGAAGGGCGTGCCGCGGCGACTCTTCGCCCGCTCGGCGAGGCGACGACGTTCGCGCGCAGCGACACCGGCCAGCGCGCGATCGCTGCGCGCGTCGTCGCGTCGCTGCCGCACCGGCACGTCGCACGCCAGTGGTTCCGCTCGCCCGACGTCCTCGCGCTGCTGCCGTTCGACCGCCCCGAGCGCGCCCGTTCGTATGCGCTCGTCTGGTCGCTGCCGCGCGAACGCGCCGAGGCGCTCCTCGCTGCCGATGCGGTCGCCTTCGAGCGCGAGCTCGTCGCCGCTGCCGACGGCGAGGTGGGAGCGCTCGCGCTCGCGTCCGAGCGTGGCGCGTGGCCGCTCGTCGTCGGTGGCGCCGACGCCTGGTCGGGGCCGGGCTGGGTGCTCGTCGGCGACGCCGCGCACGTCGTCCATCCGCTCGCCGGGCAGGGCCTCAACCTCGGCCTCGCCGACGTCGCCGCGCTCAGCGCGGTGCTCGCCGCGCGCGAGTCGTGGCGTGGCGTCGGCGACGAGCGGTTGCTGCGGCGCTACGAACGGCAGCGCGCCGCGCCGACCTGGGCGATGCGGCAAATGACCGAGGGTTTGTTGCGTTTGTTCGCGGATCCATCGGCACCCGTGCGCGAACTCCGCAACAATGGCATGGCTCTCGTCAATCGCGTCCCGCCCCTGAAGCGCTGGCTCACCGCCCGGGCGCTCGATTCCTGAAGGATCGCCATGCAACGCACCGCCCGCGCCGCTGCCGCCCTCGTCCTCGCGCTCGCGTTCGCGCCCGCAGCGTTCGCCGACGAAGCGGCGATCCGCAAGAACATCGGCGAGCGCGTGCCGAACTTTCCGAAGATCGACGAAGTCACCAAGACCGCGATTCCCGGGCTGTACGAGATCCGCATCGGCACCGACATCCTCTACACCGACGAGGAAGGCAACTACGTCATCGAAGGCCAGCTGATCGAGACGAAGACGAAGACCAATCTCACCGAGCAGCGCATCGCCAAGCTCACCGCGATCGACTTCAAGACGCTGCCGCTGAAGGACGCGATGGTCTGGAAGCAGGGCACCGGCGAGCGCAAGCTCGTCGTCTTCGCCGATCCGAACTGCGGCTACTGCAAGAAGTTCGAGCGCGACCTGCAGTCGGTCAAGGACGTCACCGTCTACACGTTCCTCTACCCGATCCTCGGTCCCGACTCGACCGAGAAGTCGAAGCAGATCTGGTGCGCGAAGGACAACATCAAGGTCTGGCGCGACTGGATGATCAAGGGCACGCCGATCGCCGACAGCGCGACGTGCGACACCTCGGTGCTGTCGCGCAACGTCGCGCTCGGCCGCAAGCACCGCATCACGGGCACGCCGGGCCTGGTCTACGAGGACGGCAAGATGCAGCCGGGCGCCGTCGGCGCCGAGGCGGTCGAGCGCCAGCTCGTCGCCAGCCGCGCCAAGGGCAACAGCTGACCGCGCCGCGGCCCGGCTACATGCGGTAGCTCGGGTCCTTGCGGTCGACGAGCCGCTGCAAGGCGGCGAAGACGTCCTCGCCGGCGCCGTGCTTCGGATGGAACTGGAGCGAGTCGACGACGCACTTCTCGAGGATCGCGCGCGGGATCGCCGTCGCCTCTCCCATCGCCTGCGTCGCCAGCTGCACCTCGCACGCGCGGACCACGGTCCAGAGCAGCGCCAGCGCGTGCGGCAAGGTCTCGCCGATCGCCACCGGGCCGTGGTTGCGCAGCAGCACGACGGGCTTGCCGCCGGAGCTCGCCAGGATGCGCGCGCCTTCGTCGGCGTGCACGGTGATGCCTTCGAAGTCGTGGTAGGCGACCTTGCCGTACAGCTGCGCGGCGTAGAAGTTCGTGAACGCGAGCCCGTCCTTCAGGCAGCAGACCGCCTGCGTCGCCGTCGTGTGCACGTGCATGACGCAGTGCGCGTCGGGCATCGTCGCGTGGATCGCGCCGTGGAAGGTGATCCCGGCCGGGTTGATCGGCCAGTCCGAGTGGCCGACGATCCTGCCGTCGAGGTCGACCTTGACCAGGTTCGACGCGCACACCTCCGAGTAGTGCAGGCCGAACGGATTGATCAGGTAGTGAGCGTCCTCCCCGGGGACGCGCAGAGAGATGTGGTTGTAGATGAGCTCGGTCCAGCCGAGGTGGTCGAAGATGCGGTAGGCGGCGGCGAGCTGGACGCGCGCGTCCCACTCGGCGGCGGCGAATCGGGAAGGGCGGACGAACGCACCCCGGGCTCGGTTCGGTTGCATGGAATTCCTTTCGCTTGCGGGCCTCAGGCGTATTCGAGCTCGCCCGTCTTGCCGCGGAGGACGCAGTACGAGTAGACGGTGTAGGCGGCGATCGCCGCGATCACCAGCCCCGTGCGCATCACCTTCGTCGTCGCGCGGCCGGCGCTGCCGCGCAGCACCTGCCACGCGGCGATGCCGGCGAGCAGGAACGCGACGGTGAGGGTCGAGGCGAGCATCATGTGCGCGAAGCGGTACGGGAACGACGGGTTGAAGACGACGCCGAGCCAGCTCGTCGCGTGGAACGCGCCGCCGGCGTCGATGCGATACGCGACCGGCAGCATGATGGCGAGGAAGCCCGCTTCGAGGAAGAACGCGGTCAGCACCTCGTAGCCGAGCAGCGGCCCGGAGATGTTGCCGATCCGCTCCATGTAGCCGGGCCAGTTGGTGCCGAACTGGAAGCTCATCGTGACGCCGCTGACGACGCCGAGCGCGAAGCTGAGCGCGAACACCTTGGTCCAGAAGCGGTAGGCGTCGAGCCAGTCGCGGTCGTGCGTGGCGAGCCAGCGGACGCGGAAGAAGAGCAGCACCCAGCCGAGCGCGATCGAGATCGTCGGAAAGAGGATGTGAAACGTGATGTTGGCCGCGAACTGCAGCCGCGCCATCAGGAGTGCGTCCATGTCCGTTGTCGGTCGAAGCTCACACGGGAAAACCGCGCCGTCCGGCAAGGTCGCCATCTTGCCCGCGTTCGTCGTCGCGTGCCGGCGGCGACAATCGACCGATGATCCGCTACGCCATCGACGTCGCCGCGACGCATCGCCACGCCCTCTCGGTCGAGCTGCGCATCGACGAGCCGGCCGCCGCGCAGCGTCTCAGCCTGCCGGTCTGGATTCCTGGCAGCTATCTCGTCCGCGAGTTCGCCCGCCACGTCTTTGACCTCGTCGCCGAGCAGGCCGGCGCGCCGGTGCCGCTCGTGCAGCTCGACAAGGCGACCTGGCGCGCCGACTGCACGCCAGGCGCGGCGCTCGTCGTCCGCTACCGCGTCTACGCCTTCGACACTTCGGTGCGCGCCGCCTTTCTCGACCCCTCGCGCGGCTTCTTCAACGGCACCTCGGTGTGCTTGCGCGTCGAGGGCCGCGAGGCCGTCGAGCACGTCCTCGCGACCGTCGGCCTGCCCGAAGGCTGGGACGTCGCGACCAGTCTGCCCGCGCGCGCCGGCGCCGGCGCGCACGAGTTCGTCGCTTCCGACTACGACGCGCTCGTCGACCATCCGGTCGAGCTCGGCCGCTTCTGGCGCGCGCAGTTCGACGTCGCCGGCGTGCCGCACGAGCTCGTCGTCGCCGGTGCGCTGCCCGACTTCGACGGCGAGCGTCTGCTCGGCGACGTCGCTCGCATCTGCGCGACCGAGGTCCGCTTTTGGCACGGCGAGGGCAAGCCGCCGTTCGACCGCTACCTGTTCCTCCTCAACGCCGTCGAGGACGGCCGTGGCGGCCTCGAGCACCGCTCGAGCACAGCACTCGTCGCGTCGCGCCGCGACCTGCCGCGGCTCGCCGCGTTCGACGCAGGCGCCCGGGTGAACGGTCGCAGCGAGCCGAGCGACGGCTACGTCGGCGTCCTCGGCGTCGTCGCCCACGAGTACTTCCACGCCTGGAACGTCAAGCGCCTGAAGCCGCGCGACCATGCGACGCTCGACTACGCGCGCGAGAACTACACCGAGCTGCTCTGGTTCTTCGAGGGCTTCACGTCGTACTACGACGATCTGCTGCTGCTGCGCAGCGGCGTGATCGACGCGCCGCGCTACCTGAAGCTGCTCGCGACGACGATCAGCGGCGTGCTCGCGTCGCCCGGCCGCGCGGTGCAGAGCGTCGCCGCCGCGAGCTTCGACGC
>Ga0157375_10005739_pt1 | contig 10798 bp, 7 predicted proteins | sample M35metaG_FD_115311 | JGI IMG/M metagenome (GOLD analysis project Ga0157375, IMG submission 115311) | Miscanthus rhizosphere microbial communities from Kellogg Biological Station, Michigan, USA - M3-5 metaG | ecosystem: Host-associated > Plants > Roots > Rhizosphere > Soil | place: USA: Michigan...
ATTCGAGCGCTTTGACCCACAATCCGGGCAGTGGACGAAGCTGGTGGACATGCCGACTCCGCGCGGCAGCTACGGCGCTACGTTCATCGATGGCCGGATCGTCGCCCTCGGTGGCGAGGAACCGACGCGGGTACTGGCCACGGCAGAGATGTACGACATCGCCGAGGCGAAGTGGATCTCACTGCCACCGATGCCGACGGGGCGGCACGGCGAGGTGGTCGCCGCCGTCGGCAACACCGTGTATTGCATCGGCGGCGCGAATCGGCCGACGCACGAAGGCCCTGTCGCGACGGTCGAGGCCCTGGACTTCTCCTAACGCCTGCAACTCGCCGGTCTTCGAATCCACTTGCGGTGCCGACCATTTCGAGGTCGCCGGCGGGTCACTTGCGGAATGCGCTCACTCTTCGTGAGTACCGCTGTCGCGCAGCATGGCGAGCGTGACAGCCCCACGCCGGATCGCCTCATTGGCCAGACGGACCCGGCGCTCTCCCTCGGGGGGGATGGCGAACTTGTCGTACAAGTTTTGCAGATGCTGTTTGATGGCTGCCTCTGTGACGAATAGCTCCTGAGCCATCCGACGAACGGATACCGCCTCCGGAAACGGGTCGTCGGAAACCAGCGGGCGACACAGAACCACTAGAACCTCGAGTTCGCGCCGGGTCAGCCGCGGAGGGAGCTGGGTAGGGGCGACAGAAATCGTTGCTTCACCAGCCGTTGTTTCGTCGGCATCCTTTACCTCCCAGAAGACCAACCGTGACTTGCCGATCCGCAACTCGTCTCCAGAACGCAGGACGCGTTCGGCAGAGATCTTTTCTCCGTTGAGATAGGTGCCATTGCGACTACCCACATCCCGTATCGACCAAGCGAACCCCAGATTTTCCAATACGGCATGCACGCGCGAGACGGTCGAGTCGTGATTGAGCGACACGAGGTTGGTTGAAGACTTGCCGACGGTCACCCGCTCGCCGCCCAGTGTGATCAGCTGCCGTCCTGACGGTTTCCAGATTTCCAGGTGGGAAGGCATGTCGATAGCTTATTGGGTGAGGCCCAATCGCACCTGCGAGTCAGCCTGTTGGTTAGCGGGCGCGTAGGAAAACATTCCCTTTCGGCCATGGAATCTGGGTTCCGACCATACTGAACCACCGCACTCCAGGTCGTCCGGAAACCGCCTGCTCCGGTGCCAGCAGCTGGTCCTCACCGTGGATCGTCACTCGGTGGCCGGTGCGCCACCTGGTGGTGACGCACCATGTATCGCTCTGCGCCCATTGATGTTTCGTAGTAGGCACCCGAAGTCAGGGCGATGGCGACGCAGAGTCAAGGCCAGGGCACCGCGTCGTAAATGCATCGCCCGCAACCAATCCCACACGTTCTCGGCGCTCTCCGGCAAGCAACTTCGCCCTGTGACGCAGGGTTCCGGCGTTCGTCTAGGCCTCGCCGTCGGTGCCGACGAGCCGCATCCAGCCGAATTCATCCGGAGTCTGGCCGTAGTGGATGTCGAGCATCGCCTCACGCAGACGCGACGTGACCGGACCCGCGGCGCCGTCTCCCACGGGCCATTCCCGCTGAGCGGAGACCGCGTGCCCGACCGGGACAATCGCGCGGAAGGTGCCACATGCGAACGTCTCGGTGATGCGCCCATCACGGCAGCTTTGCTCCCACTCGTCGAGCGTGAGCGGCTCCTCCGAGACCGGGTAACCGAGCCATCGCGCCAACCGCAGGATCGAGTCTCGGGTGACGCCCGCCAACAGGGTTCCACTCAACGGCGGCGTGCGGAGGCGGGGGCCTTCGGTGGTCGACTCCACGAAGAACAGGTTGCAACCGCCCGCTTCCTCGATGTATCTGCGCTCGCGGGCGTCCAGCCACACGACGTCGTCGCAATCGTTGGCCGCGGCCCGTCGCTGGGCGACGTAGGAGCCGCCATAGTTGCCGCCACACTTGGCCGCACCGGTACCGCCCGGCGCCGCACGGATGTGCTCTCTTGCTATCCACAACCGCAAAGGCTTCGGCTCCGCGGAGGATGCGGGCCGCGCCGGAGTGCCGATCACTGCGAACAGGTACTCCTCGGCGGGACGGTTGCCCAGGCCCGCCTCCGCCGCGATCATGAACGGCCGCAAATACAAGCTGTGCCCGCGGGCGCGTGGCACCCAGGCGCCATCGACCCGCACCAGAGCCTCCAGCGCCGCGACGAAGTCCTCCTCCGGCAGCGTAGGCATGGCCATCCGGCGCGCCGAGCTGTTGAACCGGCGGGCGTGGTCGGCGGGCCGGAACAAGGCCCGCTGACCGTTCGGGCGCCAGAACGCCTTCATGCCCTCGAAAATCGTCTGGCCGTAATGCAATGCCATGGTGGCCGGGTGAAGCGACATCGCGGCGAGGGGCCCGACCTGGGCGTCGTGCCAGCCCACCTCTGCGGACCACCGCACTGTCACCATGTGATCGGAGAAGACGTCGCCGAACCCGGGCGTCGCGAGCAGCTCCTCCCGCCGCTCGGCTGGGATCGGCTGCGCAGGCTGCCGGGTGAACTCCAGCGCGGCAATATCATTCATGCGAACTCTCCTTCAGGACCGATTCGAAACGCTGGAGCGCCCGGTCGACCAGCGGACCGGACATCCCGGTGTAGCCGGACGGATCGAACAGTCCGGGCACGTCGGGGCCGGCCACTCCGGCCTCCTCCAGGGCGATGGCAAGCAGGTCGGCGACATCGGCACCGTCCCGCTCAGCCGCCGCGGTCACCTCGGCCAGTAGGCGTTTGGCGTTGGCCTTGCCGAGCAACGGCGCCAGCACCGCGTTGACGCGCTCGGAGACGATGGCGCCGCGGGTCAGCCGCAGGTTCGCGGCCATCGCCTCGGGCGAGACCCGAAGCGTCTGCGCGAGGCGCGCGGCATTGGCGGCCGCACCGGCACCGATGCGCAGGCACTCCCGCAGCGGTTGCCACTCGGCATGCCACCCACCCGAGGACCGCTCGTCCTCCACTGCCATGGAACCGAACAGCACGAGGGCGATCGGTGGCAGCTGCCGGGCCGCGGTCGCGACGAGCGTCGAGAAGACGGGGTTGTGCTTCTGCGGCATGGCCGAGGATGCCCCCCGGCCCGGCGCCTGCTCCTCGGTGACCTCTCCGATCTCGGTCCTGCTGAGCACGAGGACGTCGGCGGCCAGCTTGCCGAGCGCGCCCGTGGTGACCATCAGGCTCGCGGCGACATCGGCCAGGGGTGTGCGGACTCCGTGCCAGGGAAGGACCGGCTCGGCCAGCCCGAGGCGGCTGGCCACCAACGCCGGCAAGCGCAGCGTCGCGCCAGCCGGATCGGTCGTGTCCAACGCGTACTGGTGATACGCGGCAACCGTGCCCGCCGCGACGCCAAGCGAGACCGGCAGCGCCGCGCGGGTCCGGCGCACCCGCTGCACGGCGTCGAGCACCAGATGCAGCCAGGTGGCCGCTTTCAACCCGAAGGTGACCGGCACGGCGTGCTGGGTCAGGGTGCGCCCGGCCATCGGTGTGTCCCGATGCCGCTCGGCGTGTGCGGCCAGGCTGTCGGCGCACGCCAGCAGGTCGTTGGCAATGCGGTCCAGCGTCGCCGCGCACAGCAGGGTCAGCGCCGTATCCAGGATGTCCTGGCTGGTGCTACCGCGGTGCACGTATTCGGCGGCGGACGCGTCGACGGACCGGACCGCGGCGGTGAACTGCTCGACGAACGCCACGACGGGGTTGGCCGTCTCGCGCACTCCCGCAGCCACCACCGTGAGGTCGATGTGAGCAGGCACGGCGGCGGCCCTGATGGCCACCGCCGCGCCCGCGGGAATCACGCCCAACTCGGCCTGCGCCTCGGCCAGAGCGACTTCCGTGTCGAGCATGGCGGTCAGCAACGCGTTGTCGTCGACAAGGTCAGCCGCTCCCGTCGCCGCCCACGCGGGCGCCAGAATTCCGTAGTCCACAGTGCTCATGCCTCGGCTCCCACTCGCTCCGGTCCTCGCTCGTCCCTCGCTGCGATCCTCACTCGCGGTCGCCTTCGGGTGCTCATGCTGATCTCTCCGTCAGGTGGTCGCGGCGATCGTCGGCGAGGGGCAGCGGTCGCACGTGCTCCGTCGCGATGCGCAGGCTGGACCGGGCGATGGCGTCCGCGTCACCGAGGATCACGGAGTTGACGCCGGGACGGATGCCCGCCGCGGTCACCCAGTGCACCGACTCGGTGGGCACGCCGAACGCGAAACGCCGCGGGTGCGGGCGATCGTGCTCGTCGAGCAGCCGGTACGGACGGCGGGTGACGGCGACACCACCGGCGACGTAGTGACCGCCGCCGCGGATCGGGATGCGGTACGGCTGGCACTCGCCCCGGTCCAGCAGCGTCCGCAGCAGCGGGTCGGTCGTCCGGTGCAGGTCGGTTTCCGGCAGGCGCGCCTCGATCAGCGTTGCGGCCTGCACGGTGAGGTCCGGACAGACTCCGGAGTACGCGGCGAAGCGTCCGTCCGAGCACTCGATGCGCAGGTCCGGGCCGAGCACCTCGAGCACACCGGCATCCATAAGGGCGCCGAACTGCTCGATGCGTTCTGCCGGCGGCCCGATCGACAGGTGGGCATTCAACGGCATGTACCAGCGTTGTAGTTCGTCCCGGTAGGAGTCGCCTGACAGGCCACCGTGGTCCACTAGCAACCGGATCTCGTTGCGCAGGTCGCGCAGGACATCCAGGGCGGCCTTGCGGGGACCGGTCACGTTCCCCTTGCCGGCCTCCTGGACTTCAAGGTCCAGATAGGACCGCAGCCAGGTACGGAACCGTTGGGTCGAGGAGAGGTCGTCGGCGGCGAACGGCGCCGCGATCTTCCGCCAGTCCCAGCGCTGTTCGGGATCGATATCGAACTTGGCGAGCACGTTACGTTGGGCGTCGCTCTCCTCGATGGCCAGAGGGTCACCGAAGATCGGCACCAGCGCGGGATCCGCCGTCGCGAACGTGGCGGTGAATTCCTCGGCATCGCAGGTGCATCGACGCTCCCGCACCAGAGTCGCGTAGTACACCGTGCGGACTTCCCGGTCGATCATCGGCCAGATGTCCCGACGGAAGTCCGCGGGTGTCCCGGCGTCGGCACGGGCCCGCAGCCGCTCGATCACCTCGGCGGTCACGAATCGGGGCGAGTGCCGCCCGAACGACCCCTTCTGGTTCTTGCCGCGGGCGTGGTACGGCACTCCGCGCCGAGATCCCGCAACCAGGCGGGGTTCCTGCCCCGAGGGACGGTAGGTCAGGGTGTCGTCGGACTCGCGCACGAACGTGCCGCCACGGCCGATGGTGAACAGCGCCATGTAGTCGAAGAAATTGAGGCCCAAACCGCGCAAGATCACCGACTCGCCCGGAGGTATGGCGTCCAGCGGCACGTCGGCCGGGTTGTTGGGCGCGACATACCGCAGGCCGTGCCGGTGGGCGAACTGACTCAGGGCCGTTTCGGACTCGCCGAGGTGATGCGGCATGTGACCGAGTGCGAGCACCACCGCCTGCAGGTCGCCGATCGTCTCCCCGGTGTTCAATACGACTTCCTGCAAGCCATCCGGGGTGTCACGAACGTCGACCGCGGTCGCCTGGTGCAACGCGAAGCCGACAGCCGGGGGTGCGGTCCGCATGATGCGGCGGCGTGCCCACTGCAGATAGTTCCCATAGAACGCCCGGGACGGATAGTCATCCGGCCCGAGTGCGACGGCTTCGGCTCGAACGACCTCCGGCACGTTCGGCCTGCCGATCAAGGCGATCGACCGGGCCCACTCGTAGAGGCTCGGCCCCGTCACCACCGGCCCGTCGCAGTCGACGGTGTCGTCCACGAACACGGTCACCTGGCAGGCAACCGTGTTCATCAAGAGCACCCGGTCCTGCGTGGTTCGCCACACCTGCCCGCCCTCGAGCACATGCGGGTCGATGACGTGGATGACGAGTTCGCGTCCATGCGGCAAGAGCGACTCAGCATTTGCGCAGACGCGTTCCGCGACCGACAAACCGCGTGGGCCAAGCCCGACGATCGCCAGCTGCAGCTTCTCAGTGAACACCGGAGGCCCCGATCTATGCGCCGCTCATGTGGCGGCCGAGTCCGGCCGCCAGCGGAGCGAGCCGGCCCATCAACTCGGCGAACTGTTGTGGGCGGAGTGCCTGGTTGCCATCGCACAACGCCAGCTCCGGCTGGACGTGGACATCGATGATCAGCGCGTCCGCGCCCGCCGCGACCGCGGCCAGTGAAAGCGGTTCCACCAGTTCTGGCCGGCCACCGGAATGGCTGGGATCCACCATGACCGGCAGATGGGTGCGCTGCTTCCACAGCGCGACCGCGGTGAGGTCCAGCGTGAAGCGGGCGGACGGCTCGAACGTGCGGATACCCCGCTCGCACAGCACCACCTGGTCATTGCCCTCGAGCAGCAGGTATTCGGCCGCGGCGAGGGTTTCCTCCACGGTGCAGCCGAAGCCGCGCTTGAGCACGACCGGAAGGCCGCTCTGGCCCACCGCGGTCAGCAGCGCGAAGTTCTGCATGTTCCTGGCACCGATTTGCAACCCGTCGACCACCGCGGCCAGACGCTTGACGTGCTCCGGGTCGACCACCTCGGTCACAACGGGCAGGCCGGTCCTCTCTCTGGCCTCCGCCAGCAGGTCAAGGCCGTCCCACTGGAGGCCCTGGAAAGAATGTGGCGAGGTCCGCGGTTTGAAAACGCCGCCCCGCAGGCCGACGGCGCCGTGTTCGGTGACGACGGCCGCCGTGGCCATCGTTTGTTCCGGCGATTCGACCGCGCACGGTCCGGCGATCACCGTGACGGAACCGTCGCCGATCGTGGTCGGTCCGAAGGAGACCTCGGTCCCGCTGGGGCGCAGTTCCTTGCGCCCCAACCAGACATCACTGTTCCTCGGCACTTGGTGGGTCGGCGCAGGAAGCTCCGGCCCCGCCTTGTGGATCAGGTCCACATCGGATACCGAAAGGACGTGAGTGCCGCCGAGCCGGTACATCTCGGTTGGCGCGCCGGCTGATTCCAGGTGCTGTATCCACCCCTCGACGCCGGCGCGGGTAACGGCCTCGTCGAACACGAGCAATGTGTCGGGATTAGTCATGACTCAAATGGTCGTGATGAAGACGTGCTCGCGTAATCGCCGGCGGTACCAGAATCCGCCTGTCGATGGGACAGGTTTTCCTACCCGCGGGGTAAGCACCTGGCTCGTTCGACGCGCCGCACGGAGGCCTCACAACGGCCATTACGACGCGAAAACGCGGAAGCGCGGCGCACAAGTGTGCGCCGCGCTAGCCGAGCTGAATGTCACACGGGTGACTGCTATTTCGGTTCTCAGGATGGGGTCGTGTGGATCGTCACGGCCCGGCGGACGCGCTCCTCGATCTCGTCCAGCTCGGCGATCGTCGGGGCGTCGATGAAGAAGGTGACGGCCCGGTCGTCGGAGCTGCGGATGGGGCCCAGCTCCGCTCCGCGGGCCTCATAGACGAGGACGGCTCGCAGCGCCGGCGGGTGATCAGCGGCCAGCGCAGGGATGTCGGGCCATGGATTGCCGTCGTCGACCCATCGGGCCTCGACCCCGGGCCAGTCGACCTCAACATCGACGAGTATCCCGGGCCGGTGCCCGACGTACACCTGGCGTGCGTAGCGCCGGGCCGCGGGATAGTCGGCGGTCTCTCCGAGCGCGATCCGCAGAATTTCGGGCTCCATCGGCCGGCCCGTCGCCAGCCGGTACAGCACCATGATCCCGTCTCCGGGAGTCCGGGCGGCGACCTCCATCAGACGGGCCTCGCCCCGCTCGTCGAGCCTCCACTCTGCGTGCGTGATGCCGTTCTCGACGCCCAACCTGTCGAGCATCGCGACGTTGGCCCGCTGCACCGCGTCCCACGCGTCGTCCCGTACGGCGGGCACGGTGTGGGCCATCTCAACGAAATACTGGGAGTCGACGTCCGTCGTCTCCTTGCGCGTGACCGAGGAGAACAGCGTCTTGCCGTCCTGGGTCAGACTCTCGACCGAGTACTCCTGTCCGGTGATCATCTGCTCAACGAGGATGGTCTCCTGCACCGGATAGTCGTCCAACTGCGCGGCCAACTCGGCGCGGTCGTGCACCATCTGGACACCCTCGCTCGAGTGCCTCGTGGCCGGCTTGACCACGGCGGGGAACCGGACGGACCCCTGGTCGACGGAATCGCGCGCCCCGGGCGGGATCAGCGCGGATGCCGGACTGAGATCGGGCAGGTACCAGCGCTGCAGGTACTTGTTGCGGCAGGCACGCGCCGCCCGCAACCCCGGGAACGGGAGGCCGAAGTAGTCGGCGACCAGGCCGGTCGGCTCGACCAGCGTCTCCCCGACGGCATAGATGCCGACCACGTCGTACCGCTTCCGCCAGCGTTCGGCGTGTTCGATGACTCCGGGAAGGAAGGAGCCTTCGCTCCCGACCGACCCGTCGACGAAGGCAATCTCGTCGATCGCGGAGGCGGGGTGGGCGGGATCGCCATGCGCCTCCGCATACGAGCGCGAGACGGCTGGCGTGAGCACCAGGACTTTCAAGTCCCGCCTCCGCAGGTCGTCGATGTAGATGGAATCTCGGCAGATAACGGGCAGGAAGCCGGTCAGGATGAAAGCGCGGGGCCTGGCCGCTCGCTGACGCTCGCTCATGTTGCGTTCCTTTCTGAGGTGGCCGCGACGAGGCCGGTTTTCCTGGGCGCCGCGCCTTTGAAGGCGCGGTTGATGCGTACGGTCAACGCACTCGAGGGTGGCGCCGCTTTCGCGGCCATCCTCACGGTGCGGTCGATATCGGGCGGGATGATCGGCTCATTCCGGACTGCCGGACGCCGGCCGGCTGCTTCCAGCCGCAGGATTCGGCTGCCGATCCGCACGGACATCCCAGGCAGCCAAGCGGTCGGCTTCCACGGCGCGATTCGGGTCCATTGCGTCTGCCCGGCGGGTCGGATGGCGACACCGTTGCGCGACTGGCGGTCAACGATGAACACCCGGCCGTCGATACGGCGGATCTCCAAATGGGCTCGGGACATCCCGTTGGCGAGGACGTCGATCCGGATGGGACGCAATCCATTCCGAGCGGCATCGCAGTTGTGGGGGTCCCGTCCCACCACACAATCCCGGTCTAGGGTGAATCGCGAATTATCATCGAGGACAACGCATTCGAGTTGCCGGTGGATCTGAACCGTCGTCTGCGGGAGTGGCGGCTGTCGGCGGACCGGTGGGCGGACTGCGAACGGGGCGATGGCCAGTTTCACGGTGGGCGGTTCGGCGTCCGGGACGGGGATCTCGTCCGACGCGAGGGGGAAGGGCCGGCTTCGAATCGCCCACCGGACGACGGGCACGGTCGCCAGGCCCGCCGCGGTGAGCAGCCCGCCGAGCAGCAGCCAGCCGGCCTGTCCTATCCCCAGGCATAGGGCGCCGAGCACCGCGGGCGCCACCGCGAATGCGGCGCCCAGGCCCATGTCCTGCAGGCCCACGTACTCGCTCTGCGCGTGGGCCGGCGCCAGCTCGAAACTCAGCGCGAATACGGCTGCCGCGTGGCACATTTCGCCCACGGAGTGGACGCCCACCGCCGCAAGCAAGACCGCGGCAGAGGCCCACGCCGGCAGGCCGGCCGACACCGCCACGCCGCCGCAGGCGACCAGAAAGACCAACCCGGCGACGCGCATGGCGGCGGCGCCCTGGCGCACGGTCTTGACCTTCCGGCCGACCCAGACCTGCAGCGCCACGACCCCGATCGTGTTGACGATCAACACCGCGCCGACCATCCAGCGGGGGGCGTTCGTCTCCGTCGCGATCCAGAGCGGGAGGGCGAATGTGATGACCGCGTACTGCAGACTCATCACCCCGTTGAGGACCGTGTACGCGATGAACGGTTTATCCCGCAGGGCCACCCCGCGCCGCGTGCCGGGCGGAGCAGGCAGCGGCGCGAAGTGCGGGAGCCTCGCGCACACCCATGCGCCGATCAGAAAGGTCGCGGCGTTCGCGAGGAACAGCACCTGATATGCGGCCAGGGAGTGCAGCATCAGCGCCAACCCCCCGACCGCGGCACCTACGCCGACGCCGGCATTCTCGATGGCCCGGAGTTGAGAGCGGTAGGCGGCCGCGCCTTCGCCTCCGACGCGGCGGATGAGCCCGCCGCGCGACGCTCTCGATGCTGCGGTTGCCAGCATCTCCACGACAGTCACCACGACGAACATCCAGATGCTGGTCACGAAGACGTAGCCCACCATCGTCGCTGCCAGCACGACCAGACTCAGGGCCGCGACCCCCCGGGGGCCGCGGCGGTCGGCCAGGTGACCCATTGGGACACCGGCGAAAAGGCCGATCAGTCCGGCCACGGCCAGCCATAGGCCGACTTCGGTGACCGAAAGTCCCAGTCCCTCCGTGAAATACAGGACCGACGATGTCATGAACATCCCGGTGCCGATGTTGTAGATCCCGGTGCCCAAGCCCAGGCGGCGACGTGCGCCGGGCTCGGGCACCAGGGTCGACAGCCAGTTCCCGATCATCACGCGACCGCACTGCCGGGCGGGTCGATCATGAACTCGGCGACGGCCCGGTTCTGCTGGAGCGGGCTCTCTCCCAAATCGCGATACCTGTCACGCAATTCGCGCTTGAGCACCTTGCCCGTCACACCCACGGGGAAGTCGTCCGGGGTCACGGCGACGTCCAGTACGGCGATGCGGGGATGGCCGGCCTTTTCCAGCACGTCGTTGGCCTCGGTCAGCAGGCGTGGAGCCTCGGCCGGCGAATCGTCGGTGATGACGACGGCGACCGGAACGATCTCGTCGCCGTGGCGGCCTGCGACGACGGCGCAGTCGGTGATGGCGCTGA
>Ga0157375_10005740_pt1 | contig 10796 bp, 7 predicted proteins | sample M35metaG_FD_115311 | JGI IMG/M metagenome (GOLD analysis project Ga0157375, IMG submission 115311) | Miscanthus rhizosphere microbial communities from Kellogg Biological Station, Michigan, USA - M3-5 metaG | ecosystem: Host-associated > Plants > Roots > Rhizosphere > Soil | place: USA: Michigan...
CCTCCTCCTCAGCCGCTGCTTTAACCTTGCCGGCGGAATGGCCCGCGCCAGCGCCGCATGGTCCTTTTCGTTCTGGTCCGCATATGCCATTGAGAACGCCGTTAGCGCGTCATCGAATATCTCACCACGCCCCATATATCCACTGAGCTGGACCGCGATGCCGGAACGCGCGTGGGCGAGTGCGAGCGCTCGCCCGCACCATGTGGCGTAAAGGTCCATTTCGGCGTAGACCGATAGCCTTCGAGCGCTTCCATAACTGCCTGATGGATGACGCCCGGAGGCGCGTCGATATGGTGGAAGATCGTGGGCAGTTGATCCTTGATCAGCGGCATCTCGCCCTGATGCTCCGCGATTTTGGGGAAGATGTCTTCGGCGATGCTCCTTTCCTTCTCCTTTTGTAATCGCTTCAATGCTCGAGTACGAAGGGCAGGATCCTTGATGTTCGCGACGAGGTCGTCCGCAGCGAGCGACTGGTACCAAAACTCCAGAGTCTTCATCTCGCCGAATTCGGCCATGGATTCGCGGCAGGTTCGCACGCAGGTATTGACGGCGTCACGGGCGCAGCGGTCACTCAAGGCGTTGTCTCGGCACGCCACGACGAAGCTCGCCGCCAGACGTTTGACATCCCACTCCCAGGCTGCTGGAAGCGTCTCGTCGAGGTCGTTGATTGAGAAGATGACTCTGCGTTCCGGTGTCGCGAATCCGCCAAAGTTGCTCAGGTGCGCGTCGCCGCAGCACTGCACCTTCAGGCTCGAAACTGGCGTCGAGGCGAGATCCGCGGCCATCGTCAACGCCGCACCTCGGTAGAACGTGAACGCCGAGCGGGCCATACGCCCGTGGGGAAGCGGGAGCAGGTCAGGCACCCGCCCCTTATCAGCGGCGAGAACGAGGTCGACGGCATTCGCGCGATTGTGTGGGGCCTTCCACCGGGCGTGAGCGCTGCGTGGACATGCGTCACGGAGCTTCTTTCCGAGCGCGTAAGCCTCGGCCCGACTGAGCAGCTTGGAGTGCGGCGCCTGTTGCGTCGAAGCGGCGTCCCGCTTCGGTTTGTCACTTCGCAGTCGGTCCCGGAGCACTGTCATGCAACCTCCGTCAACACCAAGGACTTTCACCCGCTCACACTTCCGAGCGGTTGGGCAGGCGAAAAAGGATAACCCAGGCTGCTTCCAACCCGGGGGCCGGAAACGACAGCGTCCTCGGCACGTCCTGCTAATTTCTTCACTTTCTGGTCATCCCGGGCTTAAGATCATGAGCAAATTCAATTCTGACCTTCAGTTCGGGGCTTCTATGAATCTGCGACATCATGAGTTCAGGCGAAACAGAGAATCTTTCGATACTCGCCGGTAATCGCACTGCCTCTCCGGTGCAAGCGGAGGTCCGTTCACGCTCTCTATACTTAGGCTTGTCTGCGTTCATGATCGCCCTGACGTTTGCTGGATTCTGGCCTTCATATTTCGGGCCGCTGCTCCGAGGCGAGGCGGCGCGACCCTGGTTAATCCATCTTCATGGCGCAGTGTTCGTCGGATGGATGGCGCTGCTCTTGATCGAAGTGATTCTTGTATCGATGGGTCGAGTCCGGCAGCACCGAACGATAGGCAATATCGGAATGGTCTATGGCTGTCTCGTCTTTATCACCGGTGTGATCGCCGCCTTCGCAGGACCTTTCCTTCACGTTAGAAACGGCGAGTGGTCGCTCGATCATGCTGCGGGATTCCTTCTCATCTCGTTGCGCGCCATAACAGTTTTTGGAAGCTTTTTCGTGGCGGCGATGGCTTACAGACGGAAGCCCGAACTTCACAAGCGCCTCATCCTCCTGGCGACCGTTGCTCTGCTTTTTGCTCCTGTCGGACGGCTGAACCCACCGGTATTTTTGGCCGTCTGGCTAGCCCCGGTATTGATCGCTATGCTTCACGATCGCGTCAAGCGGGGGCGCATACACCGTGTGTTCGTGCTTGGGTTCGTGGTTTTGATCGTGGGTTTCACTCCAGTTGTTCTTTGGGAATCCGAAAGCTATCTGAGGGTTGGAAGAACTCTTCTAGGCATCTTCCTCACGATAGTTGCTCCGCAACCGTGCCGCTGATACGTTTCGCTGAGACCTTACGCGTGTGGCGCGGCAAGCGAGATCGATCCAGCCTTTGACCTGCCCTGAATTCAGCTGAATGATCGCGAGTGCCCGACAGGGCGAGAAGCATGAGAATTGCTCCGCCGATACACATCAGAATGACTGCTGTCCATGCAAGCGTTATCGACATGTCGTAACTCTACATCACAAAGTTATTTGCATAATGCTATTTCGGCCATACTTGACGGGACCGCGATTACCCCTCCTGGCCAGGGCCTGTCCAGGAGGGGGGAGAGGGAGACACGCGGCGGCGATCATGATCTACAAGCGTTTTATGGCCATGCGATCGAAGTGGCTACCGTCGGTCCTAACCTGAGAAATATTTTCAGGCTCTCAACCTCGCGTTCCAATTCGAACCGGAAGTCCGGACCCGATGGGCATTTGCCGATAAACCCGGGCTCCACAGACAACCGTTTATCCGAAACGCCCACGTTTGCCCAGCCGACCACGCAGTCTTCCCACAAGAGCGGCATGGCATAGTAGCCGCGGACGCGTTGACTCAATGGTGTGTATGCCTCAAAACGATAAGGCCAACCCCAAAAGTGTTCAAACCTCCGTCGATCCCAAACCAGTGGATCGAACGGCGCGAGAAAGCGGACGTGCCGTGGCGAATCGGCGTAAGTTTTCGCCCTGGCTGGCCAAACGTAAGCCATGCCATCGGCAAGCTGCTTTTCCAATTCTCCGGTCCGAATCAGAGTATCCACCGCGGTGCGAGGATCGCCCCACTGACGATAGCGTGTCACCGTCGCGCGAAGACTCTTCTCCGGTGCTGGAGCGAGAATGGCGGCGATGATCAAGATCAATTTTCGCAGGCGCTCGTCGGGAGTGATCGAAGCGTCGTGCGGCCGCGCCGGCTCGTAGATTCGGATTCCCTTCTCTCGACGCGCAATCCGAAGCAACCCGCGTCGATGCAGGAGCTCCAGCGTGCGCGTCGTTGCCACAGAATGCCCACCCCAGTCATTGATGACACGCCGCCGGCCGAGGTGTGCCTGAAGTTCTTTCGGGTGCGTTTCACCGCATAGCTTCACCGTTTCGAGAACTCTTTTCTCGAGGTGTCCCAGACCAGTTATCTTCCGAGGTTGCAGTAACTGCCAGACGTGGCGCGGCAGGAACCCGTAGGCGTAGAGGATGTCTTCTTCGACATCGAGCTCCGAGTAGCTTCGGTCGAGCTGGTCTGCTTGATAACCTCTCACGCGGTGGCGAAGAATCAGATCCTGTGCACGGGCTGGCGATCGAATCGGATCCGCCTGAACGAAGCTCATTTGCTCCAGCGCCGCTTTCAGGGTTGTGGGGTGGAATAGTGACTCGGAAATCGCATGGGCACGCAGCTGGTTAAGGGTGGGCACCACGGAATTCTAGCCGCGGATGATACAGATTTCACAAATCACGGCTGTAGCCGGAAACGTACAGTCCTGTTTTGTCTGTCCTCTTTGTAGAATCGGACCGGCATGTCCGATAGACAAAACTCAGATTTTTCATTTTTCGATCTGCCCCGGGCCCTCTGGTACTTTCTTGGGCCGGAACGATGGGCGTTCCTATTCTTCAGCATTGTGCTGCTCGCGGTCTTCTGTTACGTCGTTGTTCCGCCGCTTATTGTTGGATTAATCACCAACTTCCTTCTGGACTATACGAAGGCCGACACGTCGGCGTCCCGTTCGCTCTCGCCCTTGTTCGTTTATGCTGCGCTGCTGGCCGCCACCTACGCGGGAGTTGCGCTGATCCGCCTGTCGAGCAAGAGAATGATGGGGCGCATCAGTTTGAACGCGCGGTATCGAGCGAAGGTGTGGGGATTTGAACGGCTTCTGGATTCATCGCTGTCCTGGCATCAGCAGGAGAGCACGGGGAACAAGGCGCAACGTTTGCTGACAGGCGCGGAAGCCGTCAGGGAATGGACCGACAACGTTTTGATCGACACACTGAACATGACAGCCGTGTTCCTGTGTGCCCTTACTGCGACCTTACTCCTCCATCCGGCATTTATTCTCTTCTTTGTTTACTACCTCGGCGTTTTGATCTGCATCGAATCCTATTTTGACCGTCGCATTGATCGATTATCGGACCACATCAACAAGTCGCTGGAGAATGCGAGCGGCGGGTTTGTGGAAAGCGCGTCCAACATTTTGTCGGTAAAGGCTCTCGGAGCCGCCGATCACATGACCAGCAACCTTGCGCAAAAGGAGGAACTGGCCCGGCAGCTTTCCTATGAAAGATTACGGTTGGGCAACACGAAGTGGATGTGCTACCAGATTCACAATGGAGTGAGCTGGGGCGTTTACCTTTTAGTCGTGGCCTACATGGTCGTCGAAGGCAAGTTGTCCCCGGGCTTCTTTCTGACCTATGCGACGTATTTCGACAAGCTCCGCCAGACGGCGACGGAATTTACGGACCGCTTCCAATGGATGATCGAGCGCAAATCGAATCTCGGGCGCATGATGCCTCTGTTCTGGACCGACAATCGGCTTAATTCCGGCACTCGAAACTTTCCAGTCGGCTGGCAACGCATCCATCTTCGTGACGCTGTATTTCGCTATGAGGATAAGCCTGCAATCGGCCCGCTTTCCCTTGAGGTTAGACGTGGAGACATTGTGGGCATCGCAGGTTCATCCGGTTCGGGCAAATCGACACTGATCAAGCTTCTCCTGGGCCTCTATCGTCTCGATCATGGCATTTTGAAGATCGATGATGTCCCGGTTCACGAGATTCAGCACGAGGAACTCGTTTCCAATATTGCCGTAGTGCTGCAGGAAACCGAGCTCTTCAACTTCTCAATACGCGAAAACATCACGATGATGCGAGATGTGGCGCCTGGCGTTCTTGAGCGATCGGTAGCGACCGCATGTCTCGAGGAAGTTATCGCACGCCTTCCTGAAGGATTGGATACCGTTATTGGCGAGCGTGGGTACACGCTGTCGGGAGGAGAGCGCCAACGCATTGGCATTGCAAGGGCCGTTTGCCGGAATGCTTCGATCCTTCTACTCGACGAAGCGACATCCGCGCTCGATTCCGCAACGGAACAACAGGTCATGGAGCGCCTGATGGCCGAACACACCGGCGATCGCACAATGCTTATCGTGGCTCATCGCAGCAGCACGCTGAAGTATGCAGACAAGGTGGCGGTTTTTGATCAAGGACGGCTCGTGGAGCAGGGACGATTTCAGGAGCTGGCCGAAGATCCGTCATCGCGCTTCGGCATAATGTGCGCAATCCAATCGGTATAGCCGTAGCTGTGGCGTTGACTTTTTCAAAGTCGGAGGCCAGTTCAGGGCGAAGGTGATCGGCACTGCCGAGTTAGAATCGTACCGATAGAGCGACGCCTTTCCTTTGTCTGTCCATAACCGGTCTGATGTTGAAGCGTACGGTGACCTGTCTGCCCGACCCACGGTAGATGACTTTAGTCTTGGTGATCAGTGCATCGATTCCGACACCTATTCCGACGCCTAAGCCCGTTGTGACGCCGATCACGGCCGCTCTCTCGGCTGTGCAGGGATCATTCAGACAATCTCCCAGAAATGCGCTGAGAGTACCGAATGCTCCACCCGCGATTGCGCCAATTATTGCACCATTACCCAGGGAATCGCCGCGCCTTTGCCTGATCTCCACCACATCCCGGTCCACCATCTCGCGAACTCCACCGCCGGCAACCAGCCGTAAAGACGATCCTGTTAACGCCTCGATCTTCCCTTTCGTGATCTGCCCTGAGGACTCCGTTACAGTTACTGTATCGCCAGGTTCGAGCAGCAATTTGAGTTGCTCGAAGGAAGTAGCCTGTTGCGCACGGGCCTCGCGAAATCCAAAAGACATGAGTACCAGGACCACGGCAATCGTATTTACAGTGTGGCGACGTCGGGCCGATCGTTCTGCTTGTTTCATTTTGAAGTTCTCCTATTGAACCGCTGGCCCGCTACTTCCTTGTAAGGACAATAGGAGCATCCTGGTGCGTACGAATACGCGCAAAAAATGTCCGGACTTCCGCATAGCCCTCTGGAGGGATCACCGATGTCTGCAATACCAGAGACCGTGTGATAACTACTCCTCCAGGTTCTCGCGCAAATGTGGAGTTATAGCCCGCATACGGGTTGCTGATTCGAAGCGGAGCGGGAATTTCATCGATATCGAAGCCTTCCGGGAATCTGACATGGGTCGTTTCCACAACGGTACGCCCTTTCAGCAGCACCGGATATTTTCGCGTCGCCGCATTTAGTGTTGGTATTTCATCGCGGCCCAGTGTGACCGGCTTGAAAACGAGCAACCTGTTTTGCATGACCTGAGCGTAGCGATCGGCAGTGAATGCCAGATCGAGGGTAAACCGTCCGTCGCTCAGACTGTCTACCGGTTGAATCTTTGTAAATTGTGCTCCGGCAGTATCGCGACCGGCCAACTGCTCGACGATTTTTGTGAAATCGCTGCGCGTCAACTGCTTATATGCGCTTCGCCTTTCCGCAGCGGACTGTCCTATCGATCGTTCGTTAACATTTGCGCTGAGAGTTCCGCTAGCAGACAGACCGATTTCAATCTTGCGGTCCCTCCGGTTCCTCTCGGATGGCGCCGCCGGCAGTTTTACGAGTGTTCCATTGCTACCTGCCGCCACGAGGGCAAAGCTGCCTTGTTCGTCGTCGGGAAGATCTCCCAGCGATACACTCTCGTCGGTCGGATCAAAAATGAGGATTCGCCCCGCAGTTGGAAGTTCAACGGTGCTGCCGGACTCACTGCCATCCTTCAATTTCACCCCAATGATGCAGTGATTGAACTGTGCCGGAGATGGCCAGTCTTCCTTTACCAGAGTGGAATCGCCGGAATAGACAAGAACAAGATAGGACTCGATGTTGACCGCCTTCAGCATGGCACGCATCAGGTTCGCCTTGTCCTTACAGTCGCCGTACTGCTTCGCAAAGACTTCCTGCGCTGAATGCGGCTTGTACCCGCCAATGCCGATTTGGATCGATACGTAATGAATCGCCTGGACATATTGCGCGATCGCCTGAATTCTTTCCAGATCGGTACGGGCGTTCGCTGTCAGTTCGCGCGCCTTTTGCGTGATCGCCTCATTCGGCACGGACTGAAGGTCGGATAGATCGGAATACCACTCGGATACGTCACGCCATACATCGAACTTCTTTCCCGCGGATTGCGATATCGTGCCGGAACTCGGACCGTATCCGACTGCGACGCGTGGAGCGAGCGACGACACACTGGGCGCCGCAGGTTCGGCCGCAATGGGAGCCAGATTGCGCATTTCCCACGTATAGCCGTTGCCGCTTATTTTCGGCTCCATTGCTGGCGCATTGAACACTTTTCCTGTCGCCTTCCATCCGTTGGGCAGGTTCAGCGTCATTCGCGAGATCAGAGAGGGAATTCCTTCCTGAAACGGCCAGACGGTCTGCGAGAAAAACGGACGCTCCTCGCTGACTATTTGATAACCGAAGACCATGCCCGCATCGGCTTGATCGACTGCCGAGATGGAGCGAGTGCGCGATTCACTGTAGAGAGAATCCTGTTCCGCCCGGTCGATGGCATCATCTTTGCCATATTTCCGGACACTGCCGCCCGGCCGTATCAGCCACGCTTTCATATCCACCACCTTGCCCTGAGATCCAGTGTTGTAGGTCTCGGCGGCGTGTGCGAATGAGGCGCCCTGCGGAGTCAGAATTCGTACAGCGTAACTTCTGTCCATGTGAATGCGACCGTCGGGGCTCACGGTCACAATCGACTCGTCGTATAAAACTACCGCGGGAACTTCCTTTTCGTAGCTCGGAACAGGCGCTGATGCGGCCTGTTTAAGCCATGCGGGCATATCATCCGCAGGCGACGAGCGGGCGAGTTGTATTGAAGTGGGGCTACTGACAAAGATCAGCAACGCGATGAGGCAGATCGTTTGGCGATTCATCGGTGTCTCCAGTCCGAATCGGTTATGGATTTCCTGCGGTCTGCAGCAATGCAATCGCCTGTTCGTCCTGTTTGTACACGGCGTCAAAGAACGCTTTTAGACCGGCGTAGTCCGCGACGGGGAACAGCAACAATCGGGCGTCCTTTCCAAAATAGATGCTGCGCTTATAAACAAGCGTCCGCCCGTCGGCAGTTATGCCAGCTTTAGGTTCGTATCTGGCCGAAGGGCCGCCGTTGACCGGCTGGGGGCTTTGAGCATTGTCGAGCTGATATCCAGGCGGCAACTCGATTTCGATGTTGTCTTCTTCGCTCCAGGGAAAATGGAAGTACACCATCTGCGATCGTTCGCTGGTTGGGAATCGCTGTGCCAGTCCACGCTGGAAAAATGCAGGCTTGACGAGAACGCGCCTGCCTGTTCGCTGGGCGTAACCGCGCGCACGCCCATGGAAAGCATACGCAATGTTTTTGTCTGGATCTGTTGCATTTTCAATAAGAATGTTCGTGATCTCCAGGCCGCGGAAGCGACTTTTTAGGGATTGTTCTCTCTGATCCGTGGTTAATGCGTCGATCCGTTCCTTTTCCTCTTCTCCAAAGTGGCCCGTGTACTCGATTCGAATGTCACCTTCGATTGTCCCGTCCGCAGATAGTTTGAACTTGCCGGTTCTTTTTTGTACGGATTTCGCCGGATCCGAGTAAGGGCTGGTCATCCAAAATGGCTCTTTTTCATCGGCGATCAGAGTTTCCTGTCCTTCGAACTGCCAGCGCAACATTCCATATGTGACATAGGTGTCACCGGGGCTGAACAGTCGCCATTCATCGCTGACCTTTACTGCGATTCCGACAGGCTCGATGGAGTAATTGTTTGCGAAACTCTTATCAAAGAAAATGTCGGATCGATCGGAGCTAAATGCCACGCGTACTTCAAAACCTGCGGCGGCTGCCAGCGCTCCAAACAACATGTCCATATCCCAGGCGTTGCCCGTGCTTCGCTTGAGGGTGTCGGATGCAGTGTTGTTTTCTTTCAGCTTACGGATCTGTTCGGGCGTCAGATGGACAGTATCGTCGGTGTATCGTTTGATTTTCGCGCGAACAAAATCATAGAGTTTCGCCAGTTTTTCGTCGGAAACCCGCCCGGTACCAGCGACTTCAATTGCGGCTTTTTGAATGTCCGAATTAACCTTCAAACCGGGCTTCATTTGTGCCGCCATCGAGCGGCCAAAGTTTCTCCAGAATTGTTCCACGCCCGAGTCGGCATCCGCTGCGTAGTAGACGAGCAGCCAGGGGCGAATCGCGTATTCGGGAGGCATTTGTGGCTCGGTTCGAAATGAGGAGACATTTTTCATGGATGTCTCGATATAGCCGTCTTTACCTTTCACAAACGGCGTCGCTACTCCGTGAAAAATCTGCGCGCGCATGGCCGCAGGCTTACCGTTCGAATCCAAAAGAGTTTTTTGATATGGCTTGACGGAATACCGGACCACCTGCACAGGGATGTCGCGAGACAAGTCAAAGCGTTCGTAATCCTGAATTCCGTTGCGAAACTCACGCCAGCGATATTCCACGATCGAGCCCGGAACCACTCCCGGTAACGCAAACGATTTTGCGTTCACTCTTAATCCATTGGTCTTTACAACGACGCGATCATAAATGTCTTCTCGCTTCACCTCGATCGCGGTCCCATCCGGCTTCACCGTGCGAGCTGCAACATCACTAACCTTGGTGCTCCGCTCGCCAAACTGAGGCGCAAAGATATCCACTTTGCTTTGCGATTCCCGTCCGCGATCATCAAAAACCTTCACACGAACGTAGTGGTCCAGAACGGTGACTACTCCGTAGCTCTCTTGCTCATAGGCAACTCGTACCTCCCACAGGAGAGCTTCCGCATCGGCGTCCTTTTCAACGATGGGTGAAGTCATGGATAACAGCGCCGGTTCAATAGGTTTCCACACTTCAGCGGCATGAGTGACCAGAGACGAGGAACTGAGAAGTCCAAATACCGATAGAAGCAGCACTCGGGCGAGAGCAGGAGCACGCGCGGTGAAAAGTTTCATTGCCAACCTCGCATCGGAGTTTCGTGTCTAGGATGTACTTAGCGTGTGTTGCTGGGTTCGCATTCTAGGGTTGGAATGCCCCTAAGTGCAAGCTCGTGAGTGATTCCAGCGCGATCGAGATCAGTTGTTCGATAAGCGACACTCAGCATACGTTCATGTCTTCACTGAAGGATTTTTCCATTTTTGTCACTGCAGGAAATCCGAAATCAATTAGGAGCGATCTTGTCAGACAATGACCTGATGGGCACGATGGACCCGGTCGGGGACATCCGGAACAGTGGATGGACGTCCCCGAGTTCGAGACTACTGCGGTCTGATCGCAATGAACCAGTCTCGAGTGACATAACGGCCGAATTCCGCAACTAGACGAACGTAGGATCCTTGTGACGCCCTTTCCCTAAAAAACCACGACGTTCGAACTAAGCCCCTCTCTCCGAAGGTGCGATTGTTGGGATTCCGCTTTCCTCGTTAAATAGGATTCCTATCCCGGCCTGGATGGCCCGGGCAGACAAGCACGGAGGCTTACGATGGGTTTGACCCCCCGCAGACATTTCACCACACTCTTGATCTTCACCATGATCGTGTTCGCGTGTGCGACACGTGCTGACGCGCAGGGACGAAGCCAGCGCCCGGAGAAGACGACCGTCATCGTCAAAATGGCGAACGGGGTCTCGCAGGCCGATAGTCAGGCCACCATTCGGAAACATGGCGGGTCCCCGAGATCCTCGATCGCGCAACTC
>Ga0157375_10005741_pt1 | contig 10795 bp, 8 predicted proteins | sample M35metaG_FD_115311 | JGI IMG/M metagenome (GOLD analysis project Ga0157375, IMG submission 115311) | Miscanthus rhizosphere microbial communities from Kellogg Biological Station, Michigan, USA - M3-5 metaG | ecosystem: Host-associated > Plants > Roots > Rhizosphere > Soil | place: USA: Michigan...
CGCCATGGGGGATGGCAAATGCAGGCCCCGAACTTTCACTGCCATAAGGCAGCAGGTGCGGCCCGGCCTTGAACAGCGCCAGCAGCGTGATGACGATCACCACCAACGTTGCCTGCAGCGGCGAAAAACCCAGCCCCAGCAACCCGGCAACGCCCGCGGCGCCGACAATGCCGCCCAGGCTGAACAGGCCGTGGAAGCCTGACATCATGGTTTTGCCACTGGCGCGCTCAACGATCACCGCTTGCAGGTTGACCGTCGAATCCACAGTGCCCAGGCCCGCACCGAACAGGAACAACCCCACCATCAGCATCGGCACCGAACTGACTGTTGCGAGCATCGGCAGGGCGAGGCAGATCATGATCGTGCCAGCGGTCAGCACGCGTCGGCAGCCGTAACGCGAGGCCAGCGCGCCGGCCACCGGCATCGCGATAATCGACCCCACGCCGAGACATAACAGCAGCAGGCCCAGCGTGCCTTCATTGAGTTGCGCACGCGCCTTGGCGTAGGGCACCAGCGGCGCCCAGGCGGCGATGCCGAAGCCTGCGATGAAAAAAGCGATGCGAGTCGACATTTGTTCCAGCCGCCCGGGAACCACGGGCGCTGGAGTGGGGATGGCAGTCATGAAAAATCCTTGGTTTTGCGTTCAATGAACGATGTCCGGCGCGACATCCTTGCACATCAGGCCAAATGGAGCGAGCCAGGTTCCCTGTGGATTGCAGTCTGGACTTTTATTTTTACAAACCGGGAACGGGCCGGACACAGGTAGCCACATAGAAGCGATCAAACCGGCGGGCGTTGGCCTGGGAAGCGCGTAATCCGCGCAAGAACTGATGAACCCCAGAGGTCTTGTGTCGAGTGAGTGCTTTCCAGTCCAACGCCCAATGGCCAGCGATTCTGTAATACGCTGCTGTCCAGTGTGTAGTTAACTGGACGAATTGGCCGATGAAAATTTTCAGGCAAGTGGCGACATGACCAGTTTCTACGATGCGCGGGGCAATATCTACGGGGTAGTCAGCCCGGCTTATTTAAGAGAGCAGGGCATTGCCGTGCCCGAACACGCCGATCTGGCGGCGAGCACGCGCACGGCCTGGAGCACCTCGGCGATCACCTCCGAATGCGGCTGGGGCACCTTGCCCCATGCGCTCGGTGCCAAAGCGCACCGCTGCGACGGCTTGCTGGTGGGGCCGTTTCAATCGGCGCCGCCGTTCGACCTGTTAATCGTCAATACCGATGGCACGCTTGCCGAACGCAGCGGCAATGGTTTGACGATCTTCGCCCAGGCCCTGACCGATGAGGGCTTGATGACGCAGGGCTGCGAATTGCGTGTGCATCATGACAAGCAGGATGCCGGCTCACCCGTTACAACCACCGTTGAACCGGCAGTCGTCGATCAGCGCGCCGGATTCTGGCTGGCGCTGGGGCGCCCGGCGTTCGGGCCCTCGGCGGCAGGTGCTGAAGGTGTGGAGGGGCTCGATCCTGCGTTCAGTCATGTGCCGGCGCTCTCGGCAATCAATCCGCAATGGGCGCGCAGCCAGTTTGTACGCGTGGGCAACCCACATTGCGTGACGCTTGTGGAACACGCTGATGCGCTGCCCGACAATCGGTCGATGCAACAACCCGAATTGTTTGCCGCGTTGCAGGCGATTGCCTTTGCGCCACCCGCAGGGCGTGGCCAACCCTGCGCCGCAGGTGTCAATTTGCAGTGGGCCCTGCGCGCTGAAGGCAATCAGGTTATTGCGCGGGTGTTTGAGCGCGGTGAGGGGCCTACCGCGTCTTCGGGAACAAGTGCCAGTGCTGTGGCCTGTGCGGCGTGGCGAGCGGGGTGGGTCGAGAGCGGAAACGTTGCCGTGGTCATGCCGGGTGGCACGGCGCCAGTGCGCTTGCACAGCCACGGGGGAATGTTGTTGAGCGTCAGTCTGTTCGGGGCTGCGACACCGCAAAAATGAACCCTTGGAAACAGCCGATAACTTGAGGAGGCGTCGGCTGTTTCTTTATTTGAAAGATGTTTTTTGTAAGGTGCCTGTAGGCATTTTCTTGTCGCTGAAAGTTGAGTTGTTGTTGCGCAGAATTGTTTTGTAAAAGCCTCGTCCGATCGCGCCGTGCGAAACTTCCTTTTCGTTATTTCATGGGCCGAACGCCTTCCTGAATCGCTAAGCTTTGCTGCGTTCAGGCGCTTTTTCCGCTGTTTGAATCTGGGGATAAAGCCTTTCGGTTCTCTTTGAAAACGGATCACTACGGATGGTTGAAGGGGTTGTTCTACCGCGTTTTAAATTAATACTTCCGGAAATAAACAACGACTTTCAGGTGCTCGACTTTAATGGCAGCGAAGTACTTGATGAGCCTTATTTCATTCAACTGCAAATCGTCAGCGAAAACCCGTCGCTGGATTTGGAGACGTTGCTTCATCAACCCGTCTATCTAGACTTCGGTGAAGCGGATTCCGGGTTGCATGGGCAGGTGTATGCCGTTGGCCGGGATGAGCCCTACGCCAGGCTCACGCGATATCACCTCACGCTGGCACCACGGCTGGCGTGTCTGGCTCATCGGTGTGACCAGCGGATTTTCCAGCAAGCCACCGTGCCGCAAATTATTGCCCAGGTGCTTGAACACCACGGCATTCTGGCCGACGCCTATGCCTTTGAACTCGGCCCGGTGATTTACCCGCCGCGCACGTTCTGTGTGCAGTATGCCGAGTCCGACCTGCACTTCATCCAGCGGCTGTGCGAAGAAGAGGGCATTCATTTTCACTTTCGCCACAGCCCGGATAATCACCTGCTGGTGTTCGGTGACGACCAGACGGTGTTCCGGCGCCTGCCCGCGCAACGCTATTGCTCGGTGGGGGGGCCGGCAGACGGTGCGAGAGCAATACGGCGTTTCGACGTACGCCTGGAAACCCGCAGCCAGCAGACCGTGCGCCGTGATCACGATTTCGAGCACCCCTCGTTGCGCCTGCACGAGCGGGCGGGTTCTGCGCCGGCACATCTGCTGGAGGATTACCGTTATCCCTCGGGTTTTACTGATCGTAAACGCGGGCGTCAGTTGGCCAGGCGAGGCCATGAACGCCATCAAAGCGACCGCTATCGAGCGTTGGGCAAAAGCGATCAGCCGGTGCTGCAGTGCGGTCACTTCCTTGAGCTGCACGACCATCCCGATCCCGTTTGTAACGACCTGTGGCTGCTTACGTCAGTGCGGCATGAGGGGTATCAACCGCAAGTGCTGGAAGAGGCGGTGGTTGAAACCGATAGATTCCAGGGGTATCGCAACCGATTTACCGCAACACCCTGGCGTGCGGTGCATCGGCCGGCTACCCGGCACCCGAAACCGACCATCCAGGGTAGCCAGACCGCCACAGTGACAGGCCCTCCAGGTGAAGACATCCACTGCGATGCGTATGGTCGGGTGAAGGTGCGTTTTCACTGGGATCGGCGCGACACAACCGATGAAAAAAGCAGTTACTGGGTTCGTGTGGCATCCGGCTGGGCGGGCAATGGCTTTGGTGCAACGCTGATTCCCAGGGTCGGCATGGAAGTGCTGGTGACTTTCCTCGACGGCGACCCTGACCGACCGCTGATCACCGGTTGCTTGCCGAATGCGCAACACATGCCCGTTTACCCGTTGCCTCTGCACAAGACGCGCAGTGTGTTGCGCAGCCGCAGCACTCCGGTAGGCGCAGGCGCCAACGAGCTGCACCTTGAAGACCGTCGTGGCGAAGAGCTTATCTTTCTGCGTGCCCAACGCGACTTGGAACAGCAGGTAGGGCGTGACAGCCGCCTGGAAGTCGCGGGAGCGCGTCGTGAAACCATTCAGGGTTCAAACACGGTTCAGGTGACCGGCGAGGACCACCATCAGGTCACTGGAAAGCGCACCGTCGTACTCGGTGCCGACGATCAACTGAGTGTGCAAGGTAGCGGCCAGACGTATGCCGGCCAGTCCCTGGTCATTGAGGCCGGGCAGCAGATTGTCCTTAAAGCCGGTGCCAGCCTGGTGATCGATGGTGGCGCGCACCTGAGTCTCAAGGCAGGCGGAGAGCATTTGATGCTCCAGGCAGGCGCCATTTTCAGCAGCAGGCCGATTACGGTGGGAGGCGCACCGCCTGCTACCCGCTCGGCGAGCCCGGCGTTTGTGGAGCAACCTCCGAAAATGTCTGCTACGCAGGGCGCACTTCTCGAGACTGCCCGACAGTTGGACGCGGACTTTTGCCCGGTGTGTGAGCAATGCCGTGAAGGTCTGTGTGATAGCAACGGGAGGGCCGCTTGATGGAGAGCATGCCAAACCGTTGGATGGCTCAACAGCAACAGGCGGGGCGACGTCTGTGTTTGATTCTTGAGGGACAGCACGAAGCGTGTAACCCGCTCCTGGCGGCTCGTTCATTGTCACAGCACTGCAGTGTCTACCGCGAAACCGCATTGGCCGAGCTCGCGGCTGACGGGCCGGTGATCGTGTTGCTGGACCGGTTGGATGAACCTGCCCTGGTCGATCTGCTGCAACACCCCGAGGGTAACTGGGGGTGGTTGGGCAGCCTGCCGGACGACGACCTGTCTTGCGTGGTCCGGCATTGGCGCGAGCGCTTGCTGGTTGGGCCGCAGGGAAGCCAGGCGATGTACCGCTTCCACGATAACCGCACCCTTGCTCGGGCGTTGGCCCATTTGCCCCGTGAGCATTGGCCGACCTTTCTCGGCCCACTGGTCAGTGTTTGCTATTGGCGCGAAGGCGACTGGTGCCAAGGTGAAAACCCTGCTCCGGGCGAATACCCAGTGCCTGTTCCTGCGCCCTGGCTGACCACCCCGAATCCCCAGGCTTCGGCCATTCTCCAGGCCAACGTCCTGCGGTTCCTCCTGACCGAACACAGCGAGAGCCTTGCGGCATTGGTCGAGTTTCAAGACCCCCGAATCTGGTTGAGCCAAGTGCTGGAGCAGGCTCGGATTTGGCAATGGTGTGGGCCGCAGCAGCTTGAATTTTTGGTGGTACGCCGCCTGGAGGAGGCGACGGGAAACTGTGCGATTCAGTGGCAGCCGATGCCGGACGAGTCGCCAAAGGAGCATTTTGAACGGGTGTCGGAGCACTGGCGCAGGGCAGGGGGCAAGCATGAGTAAGCGAGTGCTTGGTGTATGGGTGGCACTCGGAATGGGATGGCTGTCAGGGTGTTCGGTAAAGCCGGTTGAGCGCTTCACGCTGGAAGTGGATTTACCGGCGAACTTCGAGCTTAAAACGGCGGCCAATTACCGTCCCGCTACCGGGGAAACCTGCACCTTGCCGGTACGTCGAGGCAAACGGCCGGAGCGGAAGTTGTTTTTTACCGAGTTGAACCCGGTGGCCAACCGGGTGAGTTACGAATTGCCGCTGAGTGAAACCATTGAGGGCTGCCCGTCGGTGTTGAAGAGTGTGCAGTTTGGGGTTTATGCGACGGGGGGGGAGGAGTATTGGGAAGCAGGGGGGGATAGCGCAAGCATTGCCATTCTAGATCGCTTACCGGATGGTTTTCCGCAGATGCCAGAGTCCGGCGTTCAGGAATCGCGAGGACAATGTCGATGGTATTTCAGGACGGTTGGCCGCAAGCATGCGATCAGCAAAATTCTGGGATGCAACTCTCTGGACGATAAGGGTCAGCCAGAAAAATATAAACCGGGTGGAGGTGCTCAACGAGATCAATTAAGGGGGAAAACACTCAGGTTGGTGATGAGTGTCAACAATGAAGAACTGCCCGCGTTTGGCGACAACTGGGTGGCAGTTCCGGGAGGATGGAGGCGTTGTAGGGGGGAGAGTTTTGAAGATTTGTCTGCGTATTGCCATGGCAACATCACAGATTTCAAACCCATAAAAATGCCGGATGGCCGTATCTGCGAAGTTTACCCATCGTGTAAATAACAAGGAGTTAAGTCATGAAGCAGGACGCGTGGAAGCACCCTTTTTTCAGTGACCAGATGCCCGCTTGCGCTCTTAAAGGGCATTGGGCGAGTTTTTGTCTTGTCGATGAAACGGGCAGTGGAAAGGCCTATGGTGGCCTTCCATACACCATTTTCGATAGTGCAGGGCGTCAGTACGACGGTCGATTGGACGGGGACGGGTTTGCCAGGCTGAAGAGTTTTTACTGCGGTCCGATTGTCCTCAAACTGGACAGTTTGTATTCCGGAGCGCAAGAGCCCTATAACCGGTTAAGAATTCGTCAAACCTATCAACTGCCTATCACCGAACTTCAAGTCAGGGCTGAACAAACCCGGTTTTCTGCCAAGGATGGCCAACGTATAAAGGGCAACCCCGCACAATCGCAAGCAGACCGGTTTTATCAAGTGGAAGTACGGGATCTGGTACGCCATGTGGCGCACCTGCCTCCGCAAATTCCAAGAACTCATAGCCCTCAACGCCATGCTTTGAAGATGATGGCCGAACTGGGGTTCGGCCCACCTCAGCCCAGCCTGACGGGCATCGTGTTGTTTCCCAATAAACATAGCGTACTGGAGGTGCGGCCTTTACGCGCCTTGCGTCCGATACTTTCTACAGACGATCAGTTCTGCGCCTTGAACCTGTATCAATTGGCGCTGATGGCCGCGCTGAGTTACTGCAATTTTGGCCAGCAACCACCCCAAAAGCCTGAGGATCAAGTGTCGTTTCCTCTGGACCCAACGGTTGGCAATTTGTTTGCGGACAAGCTGTCTGGGTTTCAGGAGGCCTGGCGCATCGATCCGGAACAAACTCAGCGCTATTACCCGCTTTATGAAGACGTTCCTTACTCGCGGCGCTTTGAGATCCTGCCCTTTGACCCCGAGCTTTATCCGTCTAATCATCCGAGTTTGGAGGAGCAGCAGGAGCACCCCGCAAACCTGCATTTCTTCGATGATGAAAAGTTCGGAACTGATACCCAGGCGTTCATCACACACCACGATGAAGTCATCCTGATTTCTGTGCGAGGTACGGCCAGTGGCGCCGATGCATTGCGCGACGCAAACGCCCATCAGGTGGACTTTGCCGATGGCGCCGGTCGGGTACATCAGGGGTTTTATCAAGCCTATCAGGCCATGCGCGGTTTTGTGCTGCGCTACCTCGAGAGGTTTCACGTTCGGCAGCGAGTAATCATCTGTGGTCACAGTCTTGGCGGGGCAATCGCTTTGCTTTTGGCAGAAGGGTTACGGCGTGCTCCTGACCGTGACTACAACATCCTCCTCTACACCTACGGTGCCCCCCGCGCCGCCGATTCCGATTTCACCGACGCTGCGTCATCCCTGGTCCATCACCGTATCGTCAACCACAACGATCCCGTCCCCAGCGTTCCGGCAACATGGATGAATACCACCGCCAAACTATGGATTCCAGGCGCGGTAATGATGTTCAGCGCGCCCGGCCCTGGTGGCCTTTTGTTTGCCTCGGGTCTGGTGCGTGTGGGCGGCAATCCCTATCGGCATCACGGTGAGCAACAACATTTCATGCCGATCAAACTTCCGGACGGCACCCGTTCCTCGGTGTTGTGGAAACCCGGTTGTGAGTCAATTCAGGAGGCGGGCTGTAACCGTGCGGTACAACTCCATGGCGATATGCCCAGCCGCGACAACCTGCTGAAACAACTGTTTCAGGCGAGCGAACATTTCATGACGGCCAGCTATATTCCGGCCGCTTGGGCCACCTTGAGACGCTGGCAGCAAACCGTGGAAAGCCAGGGACCTCTGGTCACGTCGAGGGAGTTTGAGCTGATTGACCTTGCGCTTGAGACGATGACGCAGCAACTGCGTGACAAAAGGCGTGAGCTTGATCGCCGTCGTCCACCCAATCAGCGTGGCAATGAATACGAACATAACCCGGCCTTGAACGCCGAAGTCGATCGATTGCGCAGCAGTCGACAGCGGCTGGAAACCTTGCGATGGCGGCGCCTTGAAGCTCGCGACGTCTACGGCAGCCACGCTCATGCCACGGAACTGCAACCCAGCCTGAAACGCTGGTTCAGCCATCGCGAAAACCGCGAGCTGTCCCAATTTGCCAGTATTCCTCCGCCGTCCCACAACGAGCCGGGGAGGGTCTATACGCTGGATATAGACTCAATTGTTTGAATCGGCAGGTTACAAAAACTCCACCTGGGCCGGTTGCCGTTTCATCAACACTTTGCCATTGCGGATCGAGTACAGCGGCAGGCCCTGGCTGCGGATCACCTCATAGTCGCTGTCTGCCGACAGGATCAACAGGTTTGCTGGGCGGCCGGGTTCCAGGCCGTATCGATCACCCAGGGCCATCGCTTTGGCGCTGTTGTCGGTGACCAGGTCAAGGGCGTTTTGCAGGTTGCGGTAGCCCAGCATATGGCAGATGTGCAAACCGGCTTCGAGCACGCGCAGGATGTTGCCGTTGCCGAGCGGGTACCAGGGATCGACGATAGAGTCCTGGCCAAAGCACACGTTCATGCCGGCTTCGAGCAGCTCGTTCACGCGGGTTACGCCGCGGCGTTTCGGGAAAGTGTCGAAACGGCCTTGCAGATGGATGCTTTCGGTCGGGCAGGAAACAAAGCTGATACCCGAGTGCCCCAGCAGGCGAAACAGCTTGGCGCAGTACGCATTATCGTAGGAGCCCATGGCCGTGGTGTGGCTGGCGGTGACGCGTGCGCCCATGTCGCGGCTGCGCGCTTCTTCGGCAAGCACTTCAAGAAAACGCGAGTGCGGGTCATCGGTTTCGTCGCAGTGCACATCCACCAGGCACCCGGTGCGCTCGGCCAGGTCCATAAGAAACTTCACCGAGCTCACGCCCTGGTCACGGGTGTATTCGAAGTGGGGGATCCCACCGATTACATCGGCGCCCAGTCGAATGGCTGCTTCCATCAATTGGCGGCCATTGCGGTAAGACTCGATACCTTCCTGGGGAAAGGCGACGATTTGCAGGTCGATCAGGTGCGTGGTTTCTTCGCGCACTTCAAGCATGGCCTTGAGCGCGGTGAGGTCCGGGTCGGTGACGTCGACGTGGGTGCGAACGTGCTGGATGCCGTGAGCGGCCAGGGCCTGGATGGTTTTTTTGGCCCGCGCCTTGGTGTCTTCCCGAGTGATGGTGGCTTTGCGCTCGCCCCAGCATTCGATGCCTTCGAACAGCGTACCGCTCATGTTCCAGCGCGGTTCGCCGGCAGTGAGGGTGGCGTCGAGGTGAATATGTGGCTCAACAAAGGGTGGAATCACCAGATTGCCGGCAGCATCCAGGTCATCTGCCGTCAACGTTGGTGTTGCCGTTTGTTCGGTGATACTGGCGATCCGGCCATGTTCCAGGTGCAGATCATGCAGGCCTTCACGGTTGCGCAGGCGGGCGTTGATGATATGCATGGGCAAGTTCCTCTTGGTTTGAAGCAATCAGGCGTTAATTTTCTTGTCAGTCAAACAGCGTCCGGGTGGTTTCCCCGCGATGAAAGGCAAACGCTGCCTCCAGGTCACTTTCGATGGTGCGCCCACGGGACAGCGGTGGCAGGTCATCCAAACTGAAAAAGCCCACCTCGGTGGTTTCGAACCCGGCCATGGGCGCGAGTTGGTCCACCCGTTCGCACAGGAAATACAATTTGTAGAAGTCCCGCACATCCGGGCGATACAGCCCCTTGGCTTTGTGGGTCACGCTGTACAGTGCCTGGGCGGTCACGGTCAGCCCGGCTTCCTCGCGTATCTCCTTAACGATGTTTTCCGCCGCCGACAAACCGATATCGGCATACCCGCCCGGCAGGGCCCAGCAGCCATCGGTCAATTCGCGTACCAGCAGAATACGATCGCCCTCGATCACCGCGCCGCGCACATCAATCATCGGCGTGGAATAGCGCTTGGCGAAATCTGTCACCAGCCCGGTGATGCGTTCCAGGGGAACGTCCGCCAATTGCGCCAGCATGCTGTGGGCAATCTCGGCGATTTCCTCGAGGCGTTCTCGCTCGAAATCGTCGGTACAAAAGTGCAGCCCGGTGGACGCCAACGCCTGCAAGCGCTTGGCCTGGGCCAGCCAGATACTTTCCATGGTTGCTCCTAAAGACGCTTGCTCATGTACACGCGGTGCAGGCCGCGTTCTACCGCGCGATGGGTTTCCAGGTAGCCGCGTTTGGCGTACAACGCGATGTTCTCGGTCATGGCTTCGTTGGTGTACAGATGGATAGCAGAGTAACCGGCGTCGCTCGCATGCTGTTGCGCAAAATCCATCAACCGGCGCCCGAAGCCCAGGCCTTGGGCTGTCGGAGCAACCGCCAGGTTGTCCAACACACACGTGCCGTCTTCCTGCAGCAGAATAACGAAACCTTGAACCAGACCGGAATCGTCGAGCACGTACACGCCGCCCGCTTCGACACGCTGGCGATAGTCTTCCAGCATCGGCCCGGGCTTGCGGCCGATCCGTTCTATGTAAGGCGAGTAAGCCGCTTCGACGATGGCCTCAATTGAGGCGACATCGCCCACAGTCGCCAGGCGTATGGAGCTAGACATTGCGGCATGCTCTTGGGCAGGAAATGAAGACTGTAAGTTAGCCGGGCATAAAAAAACCACCGCGAGGGTGGTTTTTTCAGTGCGGTGGATCACTCGCCGCGATAGATGCAACCGCTGGTGCACGTCTCGTGGATCCGAATCGCGCTGAGTTCCGGCAGTAAAGGCTTCAGCTCATTCCAGATCCACTTGGCCAGCACTTCGCTGGTGGGGTTTTCAAGGCCCGGAATGTCATTGAGGTAGTTGTGATCGAGGCGTTCGTAAAGCGGCTTGAAAATCGCCTTGATCTCCGAGAAGTCACGGATCCAGCCGGTATGCGGGTCGAGGTCGCCGCTGAGGTGGATCGCCACCTTGAACGAATGGCCATGCAGGCGCCCGCATTTGTGGCC
>Ga0157375_10005742_pt1 | contig 10794 bp, 10 predicted proteins | sample M35metaG_FD_115311 | JGI IMG/M metagenome (GOLD analysis project Ga0157375, IMG submission 115311) | Miscanthus rhizosphere microbial communities from Kellogg Biological Station, Michigan, USA - M3-5 metaG | ecosystem: Host-associated > Plants > Roots > Rhizosphere > Soil | place: USA: Michigan...
AAGGCAGTATTGAGCGAAAACATGCGCCACCGCACCGAATAGGGTTTCCTGCATCTGAACCGACAATATGCCTCAGGAAATCCAAGACCGATACCGTTCGCGGGTCATTGAGACGTATAGCCTGTCGGCTACCATCCGGCGCTACAAAAAGACGCTAATTAACGAAGATGCGGACCGTCCACCAGAGCGCCGCCTTCGGACTCCCGGCAATCGATTTCGTCGGTTTTGGCGGCAGTCCTCGTGCGCGGCTGGCACCGGTGAGAAGATCGGAACTCGTGCTGGTTAACCCGCGGACGGAGTTGTCCATACCGCGAAGCGATCTCGGTGTAGTCATGGTGGCGGTTCATTCTATCCAGCCGACTGTAGATCGCCTGGCGTGACACGCCTTCGGCAGCGGCGGTCTGTTCCTTCGACTTCCCCTCGATGAAAATTCGCCACCATGTTTCTCGCTCTTTGCGGTTTAGCCCTCGAACCAATTCTTCGATGAGCTTGATCAACATGACAAGTGCCACCAGCCGCTCCTCGTTGTACACTTCGTTTAGCTCCTCCGGCGGTACCGGCCGCACTTGGCCCATGCTCAGATCCCTAAGGGCGCTATGACCGGTTTTGCTCTTGCTTCTGGCCTTTCTAGCGTTTTTGTCCATAACGGCGCATCTCTCCTTGACAGTTTCGTGGACTTTGTGATATAAAGTATAGTCGCCGTGCCGGCGTGCGGTTTGCGCCTAGAGGCAAGAACGATAACGCGCCGATGTCGAGCCTGGTTTGGATCCCTGGTCTAGCCCATAGAGAATTCTTGGGTGGTTGGACTGGGGGTCGAAAAAGGGTTCGAACGTGTTCCATACGTTTGTTCTCGCCTGTGACTCAGCGCCAACTGCGTCACCGGCTCGGCTCCCTTCGTATTTAGTGACCCGACGGAGGATACATACCTGCACGCCTGTGAGCGCTGCTAAAGGCCCAATCCTTTCAACTGAAGGATTGGGCTTTGTTGTTCCTAGTCGGATCACGAAGGAATTTTGCGCTTAAACCGTCTGGAGTTCCTTGTGCGGCCCCAGAGCTGGCTCTGAGTGGAATCTGAGGTTATGGTTAAACTATTGAGAAGATTCGAAAAACTGTTGTGTCCATGCTCTACAAATTCGGTCCTTACACGCTCGACACTCAGACGGAGGAACTGCGTCGCCACCTCAACGAAGGGTTCAGCTACGACGTTGTCCCGCTCCGTCATCAGGCGAGAGCGTTGCTCGAATTCTTTCTCGCGAACGCTGACAAGGTTGTGTCAAAACAGGAAGCTTGGGCCACGCTCCCGCGAAAGCAAAATGACGAGTTTGGGTACAATCCGGTCTCGTTTGATCGGGCGCTCGGGGACTTGCGCCGGGCGCTAGGGGACGATGGAGAAACGTACATAAAGCGGGTCAGATTGAATCACCTGCGTTTCATATGCCCGGTCGAAAAGATCGATCAGTCACCTGAGACTTCGCAGCGCCCTAAAACCGATGGTGCTGACCCGCTTGATGAGGCAGCGAGGGAAACGGCGGCGACAACGGCTCCCGCGAACTGGGTGGCGTCTCGAAACTTGTTCCGGCGCTGGGAGTCCTACCTACTCTTAGCTTTGATATGTTTTGGTGGATTTGCGGCAGCTTTCCTGGGTCGATTCCTTGTCAAGGAGTACTACCGACCGCGTCCGGTGATTACCTACGCTTGGGGATTTGGTTTCACAAAGCCTTTTAAGGACGAACCGCATACGTTTGCATCGGGCGTGCTTGATCTCTATTACCAAACTCCCACAGCGGTGCCCGGTACAATGACCCAATACAAATTCCCGTCTGAGAGAGACTATACTCTTGTTCGCAATGTGCAGACCTACCTCGGTGCGTTAATGATCGAGAACCGTGGTCACTCGACCGCAAATCAGATTAAGCTGGGGTTGCGATTTGAGTTTCCTGTCCTCAACTTGAAGGTCGTCGGCACTCCTAATGTGCATATCAATCATGAGGCCATACCCGACCTGGACGAGTCTTCCTTGCCACATGAAATCATTTCGGTTGACCGACTTGGTCCAAATGAGAACACGCTCCTGCAGTTGAGCTGGGAGCACAGGGCGCCCGCAGCGAATGCCTTGGGCGAGGCACTGCAGATGAACCGCTTTTACCTACCTCAGATCGTATTTGTGACCAGCGAAGAATCAATAGGCCGAGTCGAGCGGTTCATGCCATTTGCGGCGATTACAGCCAATGCAAAATACGGTTTTTCGACAGGATTCATGAAGTCGCTATTAAAAGTTAAAGGCGGGTCGAGGATTGAGTGGGAGACGCTGGACTCAGACGCCTACAAGATGGAGGGTGTTGTACCCGCCCTGGGCGACAATCCGTCAGCGGAATTCCAGGAGGAGGTGGGGGAGTATGTTCCAGAAGAGCCTTGACCAAGTGGAAATCTTGCTGATGACGGCTTCACAAGGGCGAATACTACGTTTGGAGACAGTGTCCTAGTGCTTCGCGGACTGCAGACTCGTCGCCAGTTCTTGCGTCTTACCCTAACGTCATGTGGCCTTCTTGGGATTCTTTCAGGGGCACTTGCCTGGTATTCCAATCGTCTAGACATCAGTATTGATGTCGTGCCGAATCCTTCGCGCAGCGGATATGCGGACCTCGTTGTGACAAACAAAAATCTGTTTACCCTCCACGATGTCAGAATCGGGTGTTTCGAAGACGGTCTTGAGTTCGGAAGACTGCCAGGGCTACCGCAGGGTGTGTCAATGATGATTAGCCCAGCGACTGAGCATCCAGGACCAATCCACAAGTATCGGAACATCTCGTTCAGACAGAAAGCTCGCTTCTTGTACGTTCCGATATCACAGGTTACAACCGTTCGGGGGTCGCAATCCCTTAGCCCGAGGTGGATTCTAACCCCCAAAGACCTAACCCGCCTAAGCGAGGGCGAATACTTCGTCGAACCGGGAGCGATTCACATGGTCGTGTTTGTGCGGCATCAAAGAAGGTTTCTCAATATGCCAATAGGAGGTGAAGTCGAATCGAGGTTTAGCTTTGTTGCTCGCCGTATAAGCGAGTCGCGGTTCGAATGGACTAGTCGGTCCTTGAATGACCGCATTCCTTCCGTTATCCAGGATCGGCTGAAGCCCGACGGGCGGGGCGAGTTCAATATCTATTATCTGAATCGGTCAGGGCGCCCTGTCGATATCGATTTGCAGGTCGTGCCTCGGAAATGACAAGAGTTCGATTAGTCGGGCCGCCTGGATTTCGAACCCGGGACCTCCTACACCCCGGGCATGTGCGGTTGTAGACTATTGCGGACATTGAACCGCAGGAATCGTACTCTCTAGGATTTCAACTAAGCGGATTTGGTTCGGCCCTGAAAAAGGCAGGCAACGGCTTGAGTCGAGTGGTGGGCGCGACAGGACTCGAAAACTGTGACCTCCCGTGTTGAAGAACATGCGCTTCCGTTGAGTTGTTGCAGGATGCTGAATCTGCTTCCAAGCGAAAGAACGCAAACTCCCTCAGATCCCGGAGTTTCTAAGGAGAATCCGCCGCGCTGATTCCCGCGGACACGAAACTTGTACACAGGATTAGTTGTAGTGCCAGCGCTTGCTTCGGCACGATGGCGTCCGCGCCGTTCCACTCCCAAGGCCAAGAAGGCTTTGCCTGGCATTGACGCCGGTATCTGATGGTAAGGACATGACGGCTTCGATGGCGAAGCCCGCTTCGACTTTTCGGTCAAGATACTCGGCGTCGGAGAGAGCCGCCGGATAAGAGGGACTGAGCAGGAGAGCGATCGCATCGAGAATGCTCGTTTTGCCGACGTCGCCGCCGCCAAGCACAATGTTCACGCCACTTGAAGGATGCCAGACGAGCGACTTACTGCTGCGAAAACATTCTATGGATAAACGATAAATGACTGAGACGCTCATGCACCATCGCCCTCCGACCGTTCTCGTGATTACCTCGACTCGCTTGATTTTTCCAGCTAAGCGCAGTTTAAGCCGGAGAGTATTCCAGTTTATGTGTTCTCCTCGAGAAATGGGAGGAAGCGGAGCGTATTCGGGCGTACCTGTCTGCTGTGCGAAGGAAGGTTAGAGGTCGAGCGGGTTGTTCGAAGGATGACAGCCTCATATCCCGTTTTTTTTTGCGTGCGCAGAAAGATATGCAGACAGTCTCGATCGCACCGGCAACTCTGCCGCACCCGATTCGGTGGAAGAGCCTTAGGACACAGCCGCAATCTTCAACAACCGTACACCGCGCGAGTTTGCGTATCAATTTGGATATGCGCCAACACAGGATTTCTCTTACCTTGCTGCTAACGAGGCGATGCAGGTTCGCCACGAGGAATGGATGACCACATGGGTCGCGGGACTTACAGCGTCTAGGAGCAACAGTACACCGAGACCCCGACACGGACTTGGTCACGATCAACGAGGAGGTGCATGTGCGATTCCGGACGGTTCGCTGTTGCCGCTCTGCGAGCACTGAATACAGATGGCTCTTCCGCCTTGAGATATCACTGTCTTGGCGCGAATGCGGTCACACAACGACGCCGTCTTGGACTATTTCATCGTGTCGTGTTTCGAGAACGTGCCGAGTCAGTTGTATAGCGGAGCTAGTAAGAGCGCTCTCAACGTCTATCGGTTCGCCGACCTCTCAGTTCTGACGACTCTTGTTCGACGGACCCGATTGACCGGGGCTGAAACCAAAACGCAGTGATCCTCTCCTACTAGACCCGAGCCTCGGAGACCTGGCGGAGGAACTCCGAAATTGAATTGAAGCCGCCCCCGCCACCGAAACGGCTTGAGTGACCCACAATTTCTTTCGGCAGCCTTGGGCTTGTGTAACGGGAGACGCGTCTCACCGAGACCCTTCATTCCGGGAGGCATCTGGGATATGATCGGGGGGCTTTCAGTCGAGCGGATAGTTTAAGGCCTCGCGGTTTATGCAGGCTCACGATCGATCGCCACGACCCCTTCCGATTCGGGCGGCACAGTATGTCCGGATGTCCACCGAGCATCAACAATATTCGATCGAGAACCAACTTGATGCTATAGCCCGGTACGCGAAGGAACACGTGATGGAAGTCGTGCGCACTTACACAGACGACGGAAAGAGCGGCCTCAACATCCAGAATCGTGCAGGCCTACAGCAGCTTATTCAAGATGTCGAGGATGAGACAGCGGGCGTTTCAGCAATCCTGGTTTACGATGTCAGTCGTTGGGGTCGGTTTCAAGATGCCGACGAGAGCGCTTACTACGAGTATCGCTGCAGGCGCGCCAATATCAACGTTCATTACTGCGCCGAGCCATTCGCGAACGACGGTAGCGTCTCCTCGGCGCTCCTCAAGACTCTTAAGCGAACAATGGCGGGTGAGTTCAGTCGGGAGCTTTCCGTAAAAGTATTCGCTGGAATGTGTCGCCTCGCCGAACTCGGATTTCGTCAGGGCGGACGCACGGGATATGGTTTACGACGGCTCCTAATAGACCCAGATGGTAAGCCGAAGACTATTCTGACGTCTGGACAGTACAAAAGCATTTCGACCGACCGAGTCGTCCTGATTCCCGGCCCACCTGAAGAAGTTGAGGTCGTGCGAGAGATCTACCGGCGTTGGATCGACACAAATGAATCAATGGCAAAGATCGCCGCTGCCCTCAATCAACGTGCGATCACGAACGAAATCGGGGGACCCTGGACCAGGTACACGGTTTCGGAGATCCTCACAAATCCCAAATACATGGGGTCGAATGTCACTAACCGAATATCATTCAAACTGCAACGCAAGCGCGTACCGAACCCTCCTGAAATGTGGGTTCGACGTGATGGAGCATTTCAATCCATCGTGAGCGCTGAGACCTTCAAGAGGGCACAAGATGTACTCGCCGAGTGCAATCGGCGATACACCAATGACGAACTGTTGGAATTGCTCAAGGGATTGCTCTCGCGCAGGCGAGAATTAACCGGGGCAATGATTAATGACGCCGATGGAGTGCCGTGCGCACGTCTATACCGCGAAAGGTTTGGCGGATTGCTGGAAGCCTACCGTCGAATCGGATACACACCTCCTCGCGATTACTCATTTCGCGACATGACCGAGGCAATTAAGTCGTCCCACAAAGAACGAGTCGCTACCCTAGTAGCCGACTTGCGCCATACAGGCGCCACAGTGAGCCTGGATGAAGGGGCGGATCTACTAACAGTAAATAACGAGGTTCACTTGCGGTACTTAACGGTTCGCTGTTGCCGAGATGGCTACTCGGGCCGGAGATGGTTCTTCAATTTCGATTTGCTTCCGAGCGCCGATATCACCATCGCCGCTCGCATGAGCGTCCAGAACGATTTTGTCATGGACTATTATGTTGTACCGCGCTGCGAAAGGCTAAAGCGTGTAATCTACAACGGCAATAAAGGGAGTAGTTTCAACGTCTATCGATTTGCCGATCTGTCGGTTTTGACTATGCTAATTTCTAGGACCCGCCTCACGGAGGACACGTGATATCGCAACACATTGAATCCATCGCAATTGCTGAAATCCGAGTACTCAATCCGCGTGAGCGCAACAGGCACACATTCAATGGCATCGTCGCAAACATTGCAGCGGTGGGCCTTAAAAAACCGATAAAGGTCTTCCGCCGTCCACCAGATGCCGACGGCACTCAATACGACCTCGTATACGGACAAGGACGGCTTGAAGCGGTTGCGGTTCTCGGCGCAACACATATTCCAGCGGTGATTACCACGGCCCCGCTAAAAGAACGCTTTCTAATGAGCCTTGTCGAGAACATTGCGAGGAAACGCCCCCCGAACTCGGCGTTGATACGCGAGGTTCAGCGGCTAAAAGATCAGGGTCTCAGCAACGTCGTAATCGCAAGGACCCTGGGTCTTGGAAGAACCTATATAGACGGCATTGTTCGACTCCTCCGTTGTGGTGAGGATCGTTTAGTTGGGCAAGTGATCGCGGGGAGCATTCCTCTAAAAGTGGCAATTACTGTAGCTACGGCGAGTACAGCCGAAGTCCGACGAGCGCTAAACGAAGCTTATGAAACGGGTGACCTTCGAGGTAGGAAGCTGATATCGGTCCAACGGTTGTTAGCTCGGCGGTCTAATAAAAGCGAACAGAGCGCGGCTGATGCTCTCCCAGGAATGTCGGGCGCAGACCTGGTTAAAGAATATGAACGTCAAACTCAGCTTCAACGTGGTTTGCTGAGACGTTCTGCGACGGTTCAGCAGCGCCTAGCTGTTGTCGCGTCGGGACTAAAGCGCATTTTGGCAGACGACCGGCTGAAGCGTTTGTTGCGAACGGAAGGGCTGGACGGCATTCCCGCCCACCTCGCATCGCGACTCACTTAGAGAAGACAAAGCCATGGCAACTTCTATACGACACTCATTTCAACCACAGGTAAAGACACTCCGCATTACTAGCTTGGTGCCTACACGCGAAATCGAGGCACGAGAGCGAACGGAGCAGAAGTACCGGCAAATCGACTCTTCACTCTTGAACGTTGGACTAGTTGAGCCTCTGGTGGTGTTTCCATTCGGAAAAGTACGGTATCGGGTGCTTGACGGCCATAGGCGTCTTGACATTCTTACGCGACGGAATATAACCGAAGTGGAATGCATACTCGCGACGAGCGACGACGCTTTTACCTGTAACAAGAGGGTCAACTATCTCTCGGCGGTCGCAGAACATCAGATGATCCTCCGAGCGCTGAAACATAACAGTGAGGAAGCCATTGCAAAGGCGCTATCCGTCAATGTCCGCACGATCCGCAGGAAACGCAATCTCCTGGTCGGCATCTGCAAAGAGGCTGTCGAGTTGTTGAAGACTCGGCGCATTCCTCCAAAAGCATTTTCGCATCTAAGAAAAATGAAACCTGTTAGACAAGTCGAGGCTGCACAATTAATGATTGCTTCAAACAGGTACTCCGAGGCATTTGCCGACGCGCTGCTCGCGGGAACCCGAGCTGACATGCTTGTAGAACAAATGAAACCCAGTTCGACCAGTCCACTGTCTTCCGATCAAAAGACCGGCCTGGAGCGTGAGACGGATGCTCTTTGCCGAGATTTCAAATCGGTTGAAGCATCGTATGGTACTGACGTGTTGGAGTTGAGCATCGCATGTCGCTACATAAGCCGGGTGCTCGCCAATGCTAAGGCAAGGCTCTATATAGAGGGGCGCTTTCCTGACATTCTGGCCGAACTGGAGAGTGTGATTGCATCCGTCGATTCAGACTTGAGGGATGTGAAAACCGCGCAGGCGTAGCATTAGGTTGTTAACTGGATTGCAGGTAATAGATCTGTGTCGATTGGGAGGGGCACCGTATGGATATCATTTCGACATCCACCCGTCGAACCACGTCACCGAACTTTACGCACTGGGCAGGTTTGGCCGCCGAGTTGGTTCCTCCTTTTGAGGAGCATCTGGTGATTTGCGCGCAGTGCCAGGACACCCTCCGCAAGAAGATACTTTCTCGCAGGGTTACGGAGTTATTAAGATCGAACCGTGAACGGGATTAGGTGCGAGTAGGTGGGGATGCTCGCAGTGAAGAACGCTTATATTTGTGGTCAGTGATGTTTGCGTAGGCGTTACTTGGAGTAACGCCCAGAGCCAACAAAGCCGGAAGCGATCAACAGCTCAAGCGGAAGTTGATTCGCCGCCAATCCATCGCCCCGGCTATTCACGTAATTGTCCCTGCCACTACAAATACGGATTGCGCTGGGAGAAGTTGTGGAAGACGGGCCTACGGCCGTCCCGGTGGAAAGCAAGCACTCTGCTATGAACGCGATGTCAGTCAGCAGTACAAGACGCAACCAATCGCTATTGGAGCGTGGTGCCTGAACAGTGCTTTGAGGATTGTTCAGTCTGACAGTCGTCGGGGCGGTTCTACTGATGAACGCGTTGCCATTTCTTCCATTACCCGTTTGTTGTTAGCCAGCATCACTGATCTAACCTCGTTCAAGCTGTTCGGGTTTAAGCTCGGGTAGTAGGCCTGCAAGCGCAGGATCCAGGGCAGCGATGCTATCTGGGAAACTCACACGAACAAATCGCCTGGCACTGAGGAATGGCCGGAACGCACGTTTTTGCGAGGCGATCGTCGGCGTTCACAAACAGTCGCCCTAGCTAACCCACCCGACGCTCTTGTATAACTGAGCTGGCGCGGACCGGATGTCTCTCGGGCGAGCTGGCTTTGAAGGCAGCTGGCCCGAAATGTGTAGTCTCCACTCATGCTGATTCTTGAGACCGAGTGTGTGAACACATTTCCTCGCGGCCTCAAACGGACGCATGATCGGCCGGGCAGTCGAGACCAGCACCGCGTGTCCCGCGTCCACAACCTTCTCCGCCACCCATCCTGTGATTGTTGCCGACTCTTCGCCGGCGACGATCGGAAGACGGGCTTTCGGCTCCCCTCGATGAGTCATCACGAAACTTTATTTGATCACGACGCTTACTCCGTTCGACGATACGCCGTTCACTGTTACCACGACAGTTGCGTTGCCCGTGCCACGCAGCCCCTTGGGGAGGAGTACATGAACCAGATCCATACCGTCGGAAGTGGTGGAAGGACCGGCGTAGTCGACTGGGACCAGCCCGTCAGCAATGAGCACTTGCACGGAATCTAGACTGGGACGGTTTCGGAATCCTGTTCCATAGAGTGTCAGATAGACCGTATCCCTGTCGGATCCGAGGTCAATCGGGATGGCCATGGGCAGATTGGTTGTATTGTCCAACTCTGTAATCTGCTCGTAAGTGGTACTATTTCCAGTGACTCGCGTCAAATCGGCCGCTGCTAACCCGTCTGAGTTCAGGAAGAACAGTCCGGGCGCTATGGTTGAAATCGTCAGGCTCGGGAAGGTTTGAATTTGATCGCCGGTCATGACGGTAACCGTCGAAGATCCCACGGCTGTTTCGGGCGGGATCTGGAAGTTTATCTGGTTGGGTGAAACGAAGTAAAGCCCCGCTCTGCGCTCTACGCCATTGGCATCCTTAACAGTTACTGTGTCATCTCCGAGGGTCGTCGGAAGGGGCCTCACCGTCGCAGACAGCGCTCCGCCGGCAAGCTGGTCGCCGAATGCCGTAACCATGGAACCAGGTGCGACTGGACCCGGTATTAGGCTGGCAGCCGACACCAGGACTAGGCCGTTATCGATTCGCATTCTGATAGAGGCTGTCGTCGATACCTGCTCACTGTCCTCGATCGTCACAGTAAGCGTGAATGTTCCTTCGGCGCCAGGAGTACCGGCGATCACCCCGTCTTTACTCAGGGTTAGGGTATTTGGCATTGATACTGCAGACCAGGTAAATGGTGGAGTTCCGCCGACCGCGGCCAGCTTGGCCGAGTAGAGCTTTCCTACCCGCCCGTTGGGAAGGGAAGTGGTCACGATAGTAGGAGAGCTGTATACCACAGTGAGCGCTGAGGTAATCAGATTACCTGCGCCATCGCGAGCCGTCACCGTGATCCGATTGGAGCCATTTCGAAGCACAATTCCGTTCACCACCCAATCCAGCGTTCCGATCGCCTGCCCGTGGCCTCCCTGGTCTGTTGCCCAGACAACCTCGGAAGTATTTGGGGGCGCGGTTCCCGCTATGTTGATAGTGTCCTTTGCAGAATTGAACGTCGACTGCGAGGTCGGTACTTCGATGTTGACTGCACCTTTGTGTCCGCCGCCGACGTTAAGCTTGAGCTGAACCACAGCGCTTGCGGATTTGGACGGATCGGCGACGCTGGTCGCGGTGACGATCACTGACTGCGCATTGTTGATAACCGAAGGTGCTGTGTACAATCCGTTCGACAGAGTTCCGGTC
>Ga0157375_10005743_pt1 | contig 10793 bp, 9 predicted proteins | sample M35metaG_FD_115311 | JGI IMG/M metagenome (GOLD analysis project Ga0157375, IMG submission 115311) | Miscanthus rhizosphere microbial communities from Kellogg Biological Station, Michigan, USA - M3-5 metaG | ecosystem: Host-associated > Plants > Roots > Rhizosphere > Soil | place: USA: Michigan...
TACCGACTGGGTCGTCGCCCGTACTGTCCCACAACTCAGCCGATGCCCGAAGCGCCACGCTTCCGCGGCGTGTGAGAGCTCGCGCGGGGATCTACACGTCGGCTCTCAACGAAGGCGACCTGGGCTCGCTCAACCACGGGAGCCGAGCACATCGGTTACGCGGCCTTGACCGTCTGCGCCTTGAGACCGACCTTTAACCGATGTCTGACCGCGTCGAAAATGGCGGCCAGGTTGTCCATGCTGGGATTCCCGCTCCGGGACAGCATCCGGTGGAGGCTCTTCGCAGGCTTGTCGGTCATCTCCGCGAGCGCCTCGAATCCCACCGTCGCATTGACCAGATCACGCAGCAGTAGCCGGGCTGCTTCCGGTTCGCCATTGAGAAAGAGCGTGGCCGACTCGTCCAAGAGGGCCCGTGCAAATTTAGGGTCGCGCCGCACCCGTGTGATCACCGTGTCCTTAAACTCTCGCGTCAATGCCATGTTGTTCACCGTGTTCCGCGCGCCGGAGGAGGGCTGGCTCTTTGGGCCGCTTTCTTGCGCGCTTTGTATTCGTCGTGCAGCGACAACGCGGCCGCGATATCGGCCTGCTGCCGCTTCTTGGTGCCACCGCAGAACAGCAAGACCAACGTCTCGTCGTCCTTTGCCAAATACACGCGGTATCCGGGTCCCCAATCGACTTTGATCTCCCCAATGCCGCTGAACCACTTCACGTTGGAGGTGTTTCCCAGACTCAGCCGAGTGACGGCTGTTGTCACTTTCGCCGCGGCGTGCGGGTCGAGTCGCTCGAACCAAGCCTTGAAGGGAACCGTCCCGTCTTCACGGACGTATTCCTCAACGCGAAGCATCAGACATGTCAAGGTAACATATTAGTTACTATTTGTCCACGCGAGCTCGTTGTGCGCGCGTCCGGATTGCGGTCGGCACTTGGTAGGCTCCTCAAGAATTCCGTCTGAGCTCTAAAACGAGGGACCATTTTGTTCACCTCAGGGCAGTGAACAATCAGTGAACAATCCTTTCCCGAACACCAGAGAACACCGCCTACCAGGAATGAAGTAAACCATCGAAGAACCACCAGGAAAGACAGCCTGCATTATTCTGTTAACCGGAGGGTTGCTGGTTCGAATCCAGCCTGAGGAGCCAATCTTTTCAAGCACTTGCCGACCTCGTACTGTTCCACAACTCGGCCGCGGTCTTTCAGCCCTGCCCGTGATATAAGCTCGACCCCGTGATCGCGTAATGTTCCATGACTGGATCGACGGGTCAAGGTTCACCAATCGTGTACGCCAAAGACGCGTTCGGGGTGTCAGCGCAGCCGAACAAATTCCTCCAGCGAAACCAAGACCCTATCGCGGAGAACCACAAGATCAATGTTCGCAAGAAGAACGGAGTTCTTGGCGGACACAACCAGCGAATCCGTGCACCATAGCGTAAGTGGCTCTGCCGGAGAGCCGGTACTTGCCGCCCGTCCAATGCAAATCCCTCTAGGCAAACGGCCCCAGCTTGGCGAGGATGACCGGCAGATATTCCGCGACGGTCGGATGAATGTGCATGGCGCGCTGGATGACCGTGTAGGGCGCCTTTGCGTACATAACGTCCAGCAGCACGTGAATCACTTCATCGCCGCCAACCCCGAGAATCGCAGCGCCCACAATCTGTGTCGTTTCCGCGTCGACGCTGATCTTGATGAAACCTTGTGCCTCGCCTTTTTCGTAGGCCCTGCTTACCTTACTCATGGGATATTTCGCAGCGAGGGCGCGCCGTCCGGATTTTCGTATCTCTGCGTCTGTCATGCCGCATCGCCCGAGCGGCGGATCGATGTAGAGCGCGTAGGCTGGAATCCGGTCTGACACGCGGCGATGGTCAGCGTTGAAAAGATTGTCCGCGACAATTTCGTAGTCGTTATACGAGGTATGCGTAAAGGCGCCGCGGCCGTTGCAGTCGCCCAATGCCCAGATGCCGGGCACGTTCGTTTGCAGTTGATCGTCAACGACTATGTAGCCGCGGGCGTCGGTGGCAACCCCAGCCAGGCCCAGCTCCAGGTCGTTCGTATTGGGAGTACGTCCCACAGCCAGAAGCACGTGTGAGCCCACCACTTCTGGCGAACCTTCGTCGCACGTCAGGATGACGGCAACGCCGGCGTCGCGTTTGGCCAGCGAGATACATTTCGCATTCAGCCGGATGCTGATGCCCTCAGCCTCCAGAACGTCGCGTACAGCCTGGGAGACGTCTTCGTCCTCCCGTCCGATCAGGCGCGGTCCCATTTCCACAATCGTGACGTCGCTCCCGAAGCGGCGATAGATCTGGGCGAATTCCAGCCCAACATAGCTTCCACCGACGATGACGAGATGCTCGGGCACGAAATCGATGCCCATCATCGATGAGTTGGTGAGAAACGGGACGTCCTGAATCCCCGGCATCTCGGGAACAAAGGCCCGCCCGCCGACATTGATATAAATCTTGTCGGCTTGCAGAACTTCATCGTTCACCACGACCGTGTTCGGCGACTGAAAGCGGGCATGGCCCTGAATGACCGTACAATTCGTCATTCCCCGCAGCCGGTCCTCTACTCCCTTGGTAGACCTCGCGGATGCTTCGTCTTTGCGGGCTTTGACCCGCTTGATATCGACGCGCACATCTCCGGCGGCGAAACCGTATTCCGTGCCTCGGCGCGCAACGTGGATCGCATACGCACTCGCCACGAGCGTCTTTGTCGGGATGCATCCCGTATTCACGCATGTGCCGCCGAATTTATGGCGTTCGATAATCGCGACGGTCCGTCCGGCACCCGCAAATCGAGCCGCCAGCGCCGGGCCCGCCTGGCCCGTGCCGACAATGATTGCGTCGAAGTGCTTCATCGTCGTGGTCAAGCTGGACGCTCGATGTGGGTCCTGGCGTTCTTGGCTGCCTCTTCGGGCGTCTTACCCTCTTGCCGCGCAACAATGTAGGCGCCATACCAGCCCGACCAGTGGTGCTTCGGAGCGGTAGGTTCGTATTCGCCGTGGTGCTTCTCAGCCTCTTCCAAGAGCTCGGTCAACGTCGCCACATCCAGATTACTGAGTCCTCGGCCGGGCAGCCGCGTTGTAACTTCCTGTAGCAGCCATCCATTTCCGTCAGGATCACGAAACGTGGCGAACGAGTTGTAGGTGGCATGTTCGGGTGCCGGTCCGCTGATGCGACCGCTGCCGTCCAACTGGAACTGAGCGCCTGGCGTTCCCGGGTGGAACACCTCACTCACATCGATGCCGCGTGCAACAAGATCGATGCGCGCAGCCGCAACGTCGGAGACGATCAGGTAGAGGCCCTGGGCCGAGCCTGGCGTCGCGGATGTGATCTTCGTACCGAACTGAACCGAGCACGCAGAGTGGGGCGGCGTGAACTGAACGACGCGGAAGCCGTTATCAAAAGGGAAGTCGGCGTCGAGCCGCCACCCGAGTGTGGTGTAGAACTTCTTCGAGCGGTCAACATCCGCGACCGGGATGACGACCACCTCGAACTTCATGTCTACTCTCACAACACGATCGCCGCTGATCGGCTTACTGCTCGGAGACGAAGGGATGGATGCCATATTTCAAACGCTGCGACTACTGTAAGCGGCGAGGTGGAGTGGTGTGCGACAGATGATCCTTAGGCGCCAACCGGTTTCGTAGCCCGGGCTTCGTGCGGTGGGCCCACGTAGGGGAATCCGGCGAGCAGGTCTTTGTGCGGCCCGACGTTATCTTGCGTCACCTTTCCATTTGTGAGGAGACGAAGGAAGAAATCTACGACGTCGTCCGTGAGTGCCCGGCCATTGTCCGGGTAGGACGCTGGCCGCGTGGCGTCATAGTGGAGGATGTCCGGCAGCAGGGTCTCGGCCACCCGCGTGGCTTCCGCTGGCGTATATCCACCAGTGTGTTCCAGCGCGTGCGCAAAGACGGGAACGAAACGGGCATCGTCCGCCGGCTCGGCGGCGAGATAGGCGGCGTTCGCCTCGCCGGCAAGGAAGGGAGTTTGATTTGGCCGCCCACCGCGATCCGCCTGAACCCACTTCCCGCTTGCCCCGTCCAGCGTGCGAGCCCATAGGCCCATCCTCTTAGGACTGAGGGCAGAGTTGGGCACCTCCAGCGCGATGCTGCACACGTCCTTGTCGGCGAAGAAATCGTCACCGGTGAATTGCAGGTTGTTCAGGGCGCCTTGCACGTCGAAGTAAAAGGGATCGCCGCGCCAGCCGGCGAAGAAGCGGTAGTCACCGGCCTCCGTCACCCGTGTCTGTGGCCCTGTCGAGACCGCCGCCCCCTCCACGATGACCTGCCCGTCGTCGGCTGTCCCAGCGGCCTGCGCGCCCTCAACGCGGCGAAGCGTCGCGGTCTGCGCCCCGCCCTCGGAGGATGTGAAGCGCACACGGTACGCGATATCGGCGACGGCATCGCCGTCAGTATCAATCTTGAGCTCGTAAATCGCCTCGGGCGCGAAGGCGACGGCGGTGGTGGGCCCAAGCGGTTTCATGCCCACGGACGGATGCACGTTCACAATCAGAATCGACTTGCCAGCATCCCCAGGCTTCGGGAAAGCATACAGATCGGTGACGTCTAGGCGGGCGTCCCCATGGGGGAACCCAAAGTCGGGACCGGAGTAATGGTGGGACATCGCGTCTCCTCTGCTTTATCTCTTGTGCTTCGAGCGCGCGCTAACCGTAGGTGAGCTCGGTGCTCTGCCCGACCTCGATAATGTATCCGTCAGGATCCCGGATGTAGCAGCGCGTCTCGCCGTACTTGGGGATCGGCTCCGTGATGAACTCAGCTCCCCGGCTTTTCCACAATTCATAGCACGCATGAATATCCGCAACGCGGAAATTCATAAAGCTGTTGATGTGATTCGGGTCGGGGACGCTCAGCGTTACCGTCGGCTTATCCGGGGTCGGCCCGCCCCCAACGTTCAGAATCATCCAGATATTCGCAAGCTGAAGGTACCCAGGCGCGTTGCCGTCACCCAGGCTCAGAATGCGAGCGCCGAAGACCTTTTCGTAGTAGCGAGCCGATCGCTCGATGTCGGCGACGGTGAGAAAATGCGCGATGCTGATCCCCTCTCGCGGGGGCATCTCATAGCTCTCTTGTTCGACTTGTACGCGGCTCATTGACGACCCCAATCTGATAAACAGCTTATCCGTTGATCTAGGTTGAACCGAAGTATTCTTTCCGCGCAGACCCTTTTGCCGTCGGCGACGACGCTCGCGCAGACGGATCGGTTGACGTGACGAAGAGCTCCGCTGAGGGTTCATCGGCCATCTTTCAATAGGAGCCAGTCATGTTTGAAAAGATTCTTGCACGCGTCCTCCGCTCCCGATTCGCCGTGGCGGCTACTGCGCTTGGCACTCTGCTCATTGCGGTAGGGACCGGGGCAGGCGCCGCGCAGGATAAGTACACGCTGCAAGGGCCCAACGGGCTGCCATTCTCCGATTTCAAGGGGTACGAAGACTGGCAAGTCGTCGCCGTGAGCCAGACTGACGCGCTGCTCAAGGTGATGGTCGCCAATCCGACGATGATCGCCGCTTACAAGGCCGGTATTCCTGGCAACGGCAAGCCCTTCCCCGATGGGTCAAAGATCGCGAAGATCGAGTGGAAGCCGAAAAAGAGCACGGAGGCTCCCTTCGACGTAAGGATTCCGGAAAGTTTGCAAGACGTATTTTTCATCGAGAAGGACAGCAAGCGATTCCCGGACACGAAAGGCTGGGCTTACGCGGTGTTTGATTCTAAGAAAATCGCTGATCTCGCGTTCGAGCAATCCCTCAATGAATCACCGGAGCGTTGCTGGCTTCATACTGAGCGCGGCACAGGAAAGAACCCGCCGCGGCGGCCGCGACTGTACCCACAACTGTGCCCCCGCGCAGTCAGCTTTTCTGATGGACAGCTGCAGTCATGCTTCCCGGTGTGATCAGAAGTCCACGTGCAGTCGGATCATCCCCACGAGGACCGGCCCCCGGTCCCGGTTGTAGCCTGGATGGTCGATGTACTGCAGACCACCAGACGCGGACACCCCTCGCCAGAGATGCGCGGTGTAGTACGTCTCGAGGATATCCTCGCGCCCATAGCGCAGCGAGCCGTCGCCGAGGAGGAATCCCAGACCGCCCAAAGTGAGATAGTCGCGGTGCGGTGCCGACAGACCGTTTGAGACCACGGCGACTCCGACCCGATCCTGCGATCGACGCCACCATGTGCCGTTCAGATCTCCTCCGGCCTGCACGCTGTCGTTCACCTCGGTATACGCAAAAGACTCGTTGTGCCCTTCATTCCAGCCAGTGCGCGCGAAGACGCGGACGAGTCTGGGGAACGCGTATTCGGTGTTCACGCCGAACCCCGTCTTCACCCGACCGGGCTGACGATAAGCGACGACGTCGGGCTTCGGATCACGACCGGCAAGGAAGCCGTTGATCGCCTCGTCGTAGCTGCCCATGTTCGCATGGTTCGCGTAGCCGAGCAGCCTGACAGCCAGGCCGTCGCCGGGACGCAACTCGAGCTCGAGATTCTCGGCGCGCGCCTGGGCGAGGTTCCAGTCCATGTCGATCCCGTTGGCGACCGTCGGCATCAGCGCCTCGCCGAAGCGCAGCGCCCATGTCGGCGTGTCGTATTCCACGATGGCAGCGTAGGTATACCCTCGCGTGTCCGCCGCGTAGTCGTACGCGCCGTTGTTGTCGACCGTCCAGTTCGTGAACTGGAGATGGCTGTCGCTGCCGGTCGCGTTGACGTCGAAGAAGTCAGCCATGCCGAGCTTGCCGACACGGATGTCGAGCCGGCGCGCGGGGACATGAGCGGCCAACGAGAACGCGGTGGGCGTGACGCCGACCATCTCCTGGCTGAAGGGAACCGTCACGTGCACCATTGCGCGCGCGATGTAGGGCGCCGAGCCGAGCGTCGGGTTCCGGACGACATCCAGGTTGGTGAATCCGGCGAGGCCAAGGGCGTCACTCAGGCCGCGGCCCCCGGCGCTCTCGATGTCCAGGAGCAATTCCGTGTGGCCAGGCAGCTTGATGCCGGTGTAGATCGTCCAGAGGCTGGACAGGGCGTGCTCCGGCTCCGGCCGCAAGCTGTTGTCACCTTGATACGGCGACCTGAATTGACCGTGCGTCTGCCAGATGAGATTCACTTGCCCGGACAACCACCAGCGATCGTCGCCCGGGTGCGGGAACATTGTCGTTTCAGCTGGCGACGTATGCGGATCGGTCTGTGCCGACGCAACAGTCGCATCGCCGATGACCAGCAGCACGGACAGAAAGCAGGACCGGAGGCACGCGCGAATGGGCATCATATGTGTCTTGCCGCAGAGCCCGGCGTGAAGACGCCGAATGTAACAAGCCCTCACGCTCTGAGTGAGGACACAGTACGCCAGTGATGTAACGGCGAGCCACACGAAGTAGGTTCGGAGGCATCGGGACCATCCCGGTCGCGCTCCCGAGTCGTGAGAACGGCAGGTTGACCGGGCGACGGGTCCGGCGACAAGGGTCGAAACGGTCGTCAGCCGATCGCACGCGTCTCGAGCGACTGCCGTTCGGTCGTCATTCGGCCGGTCTGACTCCACGAAAGGGCGCGGCGCTCCCCTTTTCAGCACTCCCTCGAAATACTTAAGGACTTTTTAGCCGCTTTTGGGTGCGCCTTTAGGCGACTTTTAAGCACGCTGTTCAGAGGGGGAACCATTCACGTGTCCACGTCCACGCAACTGGCGCCATCGATCGCCCGCGGGCGCGCGACGAGAGTCGTCGTCGCCACCTCGGTCATGCTGTCGTTTATCTCGTTCTGGCGCGCCGCCGCCATCGTCCTCAACGATCTCGGATCTTCAGCCTACTACGTCGGTGGTATCGCCGAGCAGGCCATGGGCCGCGCCTCGCCCTGGTTCGTCCTCGGCGTGATGCTCTTCTCGTATGCTGTTCGGGCCGTCTACGTGGAATCGTGCGCGATGTTCACGCGCGGCGGCGTCTACCGTGTCGTGAAGGAGGCGATGGGCGGGACGCTGGCGAAGTTGTCCGTCTCGGCGTTGATGTTCGACTACATTCTCACCGGCCCGATCTCCGGCGTGTCGGCCGGTCAGTACATCGTTGGCCTCGTGGCGCAGACGGCGACCTACTTCGGCCATCCATGGAATCCTTCATCCGACGCGATCAATCTGTTCGCGGCGGGAATCGCCGTGCTGGTTACGCTTTACTTCTGGTGGCGCAACACGCGTGGCATCCACGAGTCTTCCGACGACGCGCTGAAGATCATGTACGTCACGACCGTGATGGTCGTGCTGCTGATTGGCTGGTGCGGCTTGACGATCCTGGGGAGACCCAGCGCGCAGCGCCTGCCCCCGGCTCCGGTCGTTGGCAACCTGGTCTTCAGTGACGACGCGGCGGGATGGATGCCCCAGCTCATCCCGCGCGGTCTGCGCGAAGTGCCGGGCGACCCGTCTCCGGCGCTCACCCAGGAACCGGCCGGGCCGCCGGCTGCGCCCCACTACAGCTTTGTGCCGCATCCCGGTGCGCTGCTCGCGCTGATCGGAATCCTGATGGCCTTCGGGCATTCGTTTCTTGCGATGTCCGGTGAGGAGTCGCTCGCGCAGGTCAATCGGGAGTTGGAATACCCGAAACACGCGAACCTGATGAAAGCGGGGATGGTGATATTCATCTACTCGCTGCTGTTCACGTCGCTGGTGTCGTTCTTCGCCTACGCGCTCATCCCCGATCAGGTACGACCGCAATACTTCAACAATCTGATCAGCGGTATCTCGATCCATCTGGCCGGTCCCCTGCCGCTGCGATTGCTGTTTCAGGGATTCATCGTCGTGGTCGGCTTCCTGATGCTGGCAGGGGCCATCAACACGTCGATCATTGGTTCGAACGGCGTCTTGAACCGCGTGTCGGAAGACGGCGTGATGACCGATTGGTTCAGAGCGCCGCATCGGAAATTCGGCACGACCTACCGGATGATCAACCTGATTGTGGTCCTGCAGCTGGCCGCGATCGTCGGATCCCGCGGCAATACCTACACGCTGGGCGAAGCGTACGCATTCGGCGTCATTTGGTCGTTCGCGTTCAAGGGACTAGCGATGCTGGTGTTGCGGTTCAAGGACCAGTCGCATCGCGAGTGGAAAGTGCCTTTCAATCTGCAACTCGGCGGCAGTGAGATTCCAGTCGGCCTCGGCGTCATCGCCGTTATCCTGTTCTCCATCGCTGGGATCAACCTGATCACGAAACAGGTGGCGACGGTCAGCGGTGTGGCGTTCACGCTCGTCTTCTTCGTCGTCTTCGTCGTCTCGGAGCGGATCAACGAGCGTAAACGCGGAGCCGACGCGCACGTCGAGATGGATCACTTCCGGTTGCAACCCCAAGAGATTATTTCGAGCGAAACCGTCGAGGTGCGTCCGGGTAATTCGCTGTGTGTGGTCCGCGACTACAACACCCTGGACCATCTGAAGAAGGCCCTCGAGATGACGCACACCGGCAAGCGCGATCTCACGGTGATGACCGTTCAAGTGATGCAGGGACCGGACGCCGGCTACCAGGATATCAGTCACGACCAACTCTTCACCCGCTACGAACAGCTGCTCTTCAGTCGCGTGACCGCGGTGGCTGAAAAGGCCGGCAAACACGTGGGCCTGCTGGTCGTACCCGGCACGAAGGTGTTCGATGCCATCGCCCAGACGGCGGCGCTTCTCGACTCGGCAGATGTCTGGGCCGGTCGCTCATCGGTGATTGAGCCGGACGATCAGGCCAAATACATGGGAGATGCCTGGGAGCGCCTGCCGAAGAAACCGAATCGTCAAGTGTGTTTTCATGTGGTCGACTCGGACGGCACCATTCACGACTTCAATCTCGGGGCACACGTTCCGAGGCTGACCGACGCCGATATCGACATGATCCATGCGCTGTGGCTCGACGCGACCAACCGGGGTGGCATCGAAGATCTGCATCACAAAGAGGTGGTCACCGTCGCGCTGGCCCGTCTCGCGGAGGAAATGAAGGGGGCCGAACGCGTCGAGACTCTCGAGCGAATGCGAAGCGTGGTCGGTAAGCGACGTGGTGCGAGGTTGATGCCTGTCGATTAAGGGCGAGCCACGGCAGGACGTTGTGGTCCGCAAGTATTGCATCCGTCTGGCACGTTCAGCTGGCCACGCGTCTCAGCCGAGCTCTCGGACACGACAGATCCGTTGTCTCATCGCGCCGGTCCCGCAAGTCAGCCGATGTCGTCCCACTCGGCCCACACCCGACGCTGTACCAAAAACTGTACCCCTTCTCGATGGAAATCCATGCGAATCAATGCGAAGAGTCGCAGGCCAATTCCCTAATGTGATACGAAATGGAGCGCGCCGGTTCGGACGCGGCTGGGCGAGGCCGGGATCCGCGTCGTGCAGACACCGTATCGGGCGCCGAATGCCAATGCGTACGCGGAACGCTTCGTGCGCTCCATCAAAGAAGAGTGTCTGAATCGGGTGATCCCGATCGGCGACCGCCATCTCCGCCGGATGATCGCTGAGTACGTCGAGCATTACCATCGAGAGCGGAATCACCAAGGCCTGGCCAACGGTTGATCGAGGGTGTTTCCGCGGGGGCAGGAAATCTCGGCCGCATTCGCCGGCGCTCGCGGCTCGACGGGCTGCTCAACTACTACTGTCGCGCGGCGTAACGGAGTCTGCAGATCAATGCGACGCGTCGGCTCACGAGTGAGACATTACGGGGGTCGTTGTGACCGGTTCGCCAGTTCTTGCGCAGAATTTGCCGGCGTACGCCCCCGGGAGCTGCAACAATAAGTCGCTGAAATATGACGCCAATCGCCCGGCTCCTGGTCGGGA
>Ga0157375_10005744_pt1 | contig 10792 bp, 10 predicted proteins | sample M35metaG_FD_115311 | JGI IMG/M metagenome (GOLD analysis project Ga0157375, IMG submission 115311) | Miscanthus rhizosphere microbial communities from Kellogg Biological Station, Michigan, USA - M3-5 metaG | ecosystem: Host-associated > Plants > Roots > Rhizosphere > Soil | place: USA: Michigan...
GCCCCTGGGGAAAAGCTACTCGCCGCCGAACCAACCGTCAAAAAAATTCTGAATCTACAACTCGATGTACAACCAATCTCCGTACACCGATCTCTAAGCCCCGCTTATCCGATTCGCGCCAGAGGATACGGCAACTTTCCCCAAAACAATCTGACTAAGCGCACTCTTTTCGAGTGGTGACGTGTGCGATTTGACTTACTCGGTTGGCCGCACGCTTCCGAGTAAGTGTTCGTGTGCGTCCCTGTGGGTGGGAGCGGAGTTCTTCGAGGGCAATAAGATCGCTCCGCTCCTGCCCGTTTCTTTGACTTCAACTCTTTCAGACCGGAGCTTTTACAGGATTGACACGATTATAAGGATTGACATGTAAATCATGTGTAATCCTGCAATCCTGTAAAAACCTGTATGATTCCAGTATGTCAACGCAAGTATCACCGGTTGCGCCGGCGGCTGTGCCTGCAACCGAGCGAGTCGCGTTACGCTGCTCGGGCCTGGTGAAGAGATTTGCAGATGTAACTGCCGTTAACGGGCTCGATCTGGAAGTATTCGCCGGGGAGTGTTTTGGTCTACTTGGTCCAAACGGCGCCGGCAAAACAACCACCGTCGAAATATTGGAAGGCCTAACGACCGCGGATGCAGGGATGGTCGAGTTGCTGGGTCAACGCTGGAATGCCGGCGACGATCGAGCGCTACGTGAACGTATTGGTGTCCAGTTACAGGAAACGCAACTAGCGGAAAAAGTGACGGTGGTGGAGACCTTGAATCTCTTTCGCAGTTTCTACCGCCGCGGTCACCCTGTTGATGAAGTTATTCAAAGGGTCGGGCTCGAAGAAAAGCGAAATGCGCGAGTGGGTAAACTCTCCGGTGGGCAGAAACAAAGGCTCGCGGTCGCGTGCGCGCTCGTGAGCGATCCGGAGCTGCTGTTTCTGGATGAGCCGACCACCGGGCTGGATCCACAAGCGCGTCTTTCGCTGTGGGACATTGTCGAAAAATTTCGTGAGGGCGGCGGTTCCATCCTTCTGACAACCCACTACATGGAAGAGGCGACGCGTCTCTGCGATCGCGTCGCGATCATGGATCATGGAAAAGTCATCGCGCTCGGAACACCCGGCGCGCTGATCCAATCGCTGGGTGCTGATCAAGTAATAGAATTCAGCGTCACGAACGCGCTTGCAGACGACGACTTAACCAGCCTTCCGGCGGTTACCAATCTGCACAAACGAGGCGAAGTATATGCACTCACCGTTTCGGAGATCGGCGTCGCGTTGCCAGCATTGCTTGCCGAGATCAAACGACAGCAGTCAGAGCTCGTCACGCTTACTACGCATCAAGCCACGCTCGAGGACGTATTTGTCAGTTTGACGGGGAGAATGCTGCGCGATGGCTGAAGCAAAAGAAACTCTGGTCGAGGAAAACAAAGGACATACTAAAGCTGGTGAAGCAAAGGGCCAGCCGCTTCATCCGCTGGTTGAGCTGACCTTGATGCGCGTGCGCGAGTTCCTGCGCGAGAAAGAGGCTGTGTTCTGGGTCTTCATCTTTCCCGTGTTGATGACGTTTGCGCTTGGAATCGCGTTTCGCAATACCGGGACCGATAAAACGCCGGTTGCGATCGAAGCCGGAACAGCAGAGTCGAGCGAGATTGCAGGCGTGTTGTCTCGTTCCCCTGACATTACCGCGACCGTGTTAAGCCCCGACGAAGCCGCGCGAGCATTGAGAAGCGGGAAGGTATCTCTTGTTGTTAAAACGAACAATGACGGTGTCGAATATCGGTTTGATCCAACCAGACCGGAGAGCCGTGCCGCCCGGTTAATAGTTGACGACGTTTTGCAACGAGGTGTTGGGCGAACTGATGTGGTGAAGGTTGGAGAGGAGAGGATTACGGAGCCCGGTGCTCGTTATGTCGATTTTCTCGTTCCCGGTTTGATTGGAATGAACATGATGGGAAGCGGGTTGTGGGGCTTGGGATTCGCCGTGGTGATCGCACGCTCACGGAAACTTCTCAAGCGTTTCGCCGCGACACCGATGCGGCGTTCGCACTACCTGCTGTCGTTCATGCTCTCACGTCTTATATTTCTGGTGCTTGAAGTAGCAGCAGTCATTGTCTTCGCGTGGCTTGTTTTCGGCTTCACAGTGCGCGGGTCGTGGCTGAGTCTTTCTTTAATTACGGTGCTCGGAGGCTTCACTTTTTCTGGAATCGGATTGCTCGTGGCTGCGCGACCGACGACGATTGAAGGAGTTTCAGGCTTGATGAACTTTATCATGCTTCCGATGTGGTTGCTGTCCGGAACGTTCTTCTCGTCAGAAAGGTTTCCGCAAGTCCTGCAACCATTCATTAAAGCTCTGCCACTGACCGCGCTCAACAACGTGCTCCGAGCGTTAATGAACGAAGGCGCCAGCCTTTCGTCCAACTGGATTCCGATCAGTGTGCTGCTTGCCTGGTGCCTGATCAGTTTTGTGGTGGCGCTGAAGATCTTTCGATGGCAATAATTGTAGGGGTGGCCGGCGACGTATACTACGCCACCCAGAAGCGAACACCAAAACTGAGTGCAGACTTCTACAAGGAGGTCATCGCGGGGAACGCGGTGGTGTGATGATCAAGCGTAATGCGAGCTAACGGCAAGCAGAATGTTCGCAGCCGCATCTTATCTCCGAAACTCCGGTGTCTTCTGCGTTCCTGCAATACTCGCTACAGTATTTGCTATCTCTCTGAGCGCGACACTCGCACGCACCATGTGCGCATTTTTCGTTCTCTGCCATGTGAATAAACCCCTGCTTTCTCGATCAGATCTACTGTTCGGATTGTCTCAATGCTAGGACTTGAGAATCGGATGGTCAAATGGCTAGTGCTCGATCCGGTTAGTACGTCACGTGTGTGTGACCATGACGACGTACCCGTCCGGATCCTTGAGTTCGAACTCACCACGCGGCGCATAGAACGGCGTCCTGATCGCACCGGGATTAAGGCCTGCTTCGACGAGCGACGCGCGTGCCGCTGCTACGTCGTCCGTATATACATAAAAGAGTACCGCCTGTTGCGCGGCGGCAGGCTCGGATGCGGCCGCCACCATCAACTGCGCGTCGCCGGATCGGAGCCACGCCCACGACGGCTTCATCGCATCAGGAGGCGCGAACGTGTTGCCTAACTCGAAGCCGAGGTGGCGATAGAATGCGATCGAACGCTCCACGTCCGCGACGGATAGCATCGGAACAAGCTGTCGAGTCTTCATATTATGTCCTACGGTTACCAACCGAGAAGCGTTGAATGGGCCAAGGTCGTGTTCTGCGTAATCTGCGACATCTGTGGATAAATTTTGTCAAATCCAGAGGCTCTTCGATCGGTTATTATACTTTGCGCGTTACTCGCTGAAATGAATAATTCCTCCAGACCCAACTTGCAAAAAATTATCCTGCTGTGGGTGCTTGGCGCATTGGTTTACGTGAGCAGTTCTTGCGGTGTACGTTCCATAACCAGTCCTCAGAGTCAAAACCCACAGACGAAGGCTGAGTTCCCGCGCCCGACTGGCTTCGTCAACGATTACGCCAACGTCTTTGATTCTAATTCAAAACAACGGCTTGAATCGTTGTTGGTCAAGTTGAGAGAGAAGGCGAACATTGAGTTTGCGGTTGTCACAGTCGACACAACCAATGGTCAACCGATATTTGATTACTCTCTTGCGCTCGCGCGGGAATGGGGAGTTGGTCCTAAGGATAGCTCGAAAGGCGGAGGACTGCTGCTCCTACTCGCCATTAAGGATCGGCAATGGCGGTTGCAAGTGAGTCAAAGCCTGGAGAAGGATTTGCCGGATGAGATATGCAAAGAATTAGGGGACAAATCAGTCGAGATGTATCAGCAGGGCCGGTATGTTGAAGGTATAGAGAAATACGTTAACGCCTTGATTAACAGGTTGGAAAACGTCAAGGGGTTTTCGTTGACGCGACAATAGGAGAACCCACGCATGTCGAACCGGATCAAGATGCGATTGTTGGTGCACCTTATCGAGGAGTTTCTGCAAGACTTGCGTTACGGTGCACGATTGCTGTTGAAGAATCCGGGCGTCACTCTGATTGCGGTGGTGACGCTCGCTCTGGGTATTGGCGCTAACGCAGCCATCTTCAGCGTCGTCAATGCATTTCTTCTGCGACCACTGCCTTACGGCGAGCCGGACCGCTTGGTGATGGTGAGCTCAGAGCAGCGCGGTGAATCGATCGGGGTGTCGTTTGCCGACTACGAAGACTGGCTACGCCAAAATCATGTCTTTGAAGACCTCGCGTTCTTGAATTTGCGTTGGAACGCAAATCTGGAACTTGGCAACGAAACGGAAACACTGAACCTCACGTTCGGCACCGCGAATTTGTTTTCAACTCTGCGCGTTGCACCCTTGCTGGGCCAAGCTCCGGCGGCCGCCGATTCAGATACTATTCTGCTGAGTCATGGCTTGTGGCAAAGACTATTTGGCGGCGACCCCGGAATTATCGGTCGTCAACTCCGGATCGATGGAAACAGTCTGACTGTAGTCGGAGTCATGCCGCCCGATTTTCGCTTTCCTTTTCAGAGCGACTTGTGGTGGCTGAATGATCGTTACTTCAATCGACAGGACCGCGGGTTGCGTATCGATCAAACGATAGGCCGTCTAAAGGCCGGCGTCTCACCCGAACAGGCGCGCGCAGAGATGCAGGAGATCGCCGCCCGTCTCGCGCAAACCTATCCCGATACCAATCTGGAAGTCAGTGCAACTGTCCGCCCATTGCGCGACTTCTGGTTTGGCAAATTACGAAACTCCTTCTGGCTCCTCCTCGGCGCCTGTGGCTTTGTGCTGTTGATTGCATGCGCGAATGTCGCGAACTTACTGATGACGCAGGCGACCGTACGCCAGCGCGAATTGGCCGTTCGCGCGGCGCTTGGGGCCAGCCGCGGACGTCTGATTCGGCAATCGCTTTCGGAAGCGCTGCTGCTTGTTTCGCTTGGTTGCGCCAGCGGTATTCTTCTCGGTGGATGGAGCCTGCGGATGCTGGTCAGACTGTTGCCGGAAGAACTCTTGCCCTTCTTTGTGAAGATCCAACTTGACGGTCGCGCGCTCACGTTCACACTCGTAATCTCAGCTCCGACCGCTCTCTTCGTCGGTCTGATACCGGCTTTGCGAACGATGTCAGAGAATCTTGATCAGTCACTCAAAGAAAGCGGTAAGTTCGGTACGAGCGCTCGGATGCAGCGTACTCGAAGTTTGTTAGTGGTGACGGAAATCGCGCTGACTGTCGTCCTGCTGGTGGGCGCAGGACTCATGCTGCGAAGTCTGATGCGCCTGCAAAACACGGCGGCTGGGTTTACGGCGGAAGGCGTGCTCCATTTGGAGATTAACCCGACGTACCAGCGACGGGAAGATTACCGCGTTGAGTTCATGTCGCAGCGCTATCAGCAGTTGCTTCAGCAGATCGCGACAGTTCCGGGCGTGGTAGCTGTTGCGGCTAACAGTGATTTGCCGTTTGTTGGTCAGAAGCCCTGGTATAGAGGCGAGTTTTCTATTAAGGGCCAATCGGAAGAAGAACAGAAGCGAAATCCGCTCGTCAATTACCAGGCCGTGTCGCCGGACTATTTTCGAGTTATGGAGATTCCGCTTATTCGCGGCCGTGTCTTCACAGACCAGGACACGGTGAGGCCCGATGGTCGCCGTGATGTTGCCGTTATTAGCCGCCACCTGGCGGAGCGGATGTGGCCCAATGAAGATCCGTTAGGTAAGCGAATCAACTGCGATGACGATGCTCCTAATGCCTGCGCCGAAATCATCGGCATCGTGGGTGACGTCAAGCACAACAGCCTGACCGATGAAGTCGGTTACGATCTCTACTATGCCTGCTATCAGAGTTACAGCAAGCAGACTCACTTTGTAGCGCGGACGCAAGGCGACCCGATGGCGCTTGCGCCGCAAATCCAGCGCGCAATCTGGCAGGTTGCTCCCGATACGGGCGTCTTCAACGTCATGCCTGTGACGAGGTTGTCGGCGAACACGATCTGGCAATCGCGAGTTTGGGGGCTGTTGTTCGGCATTTTCTCGGGTATTGCACTAGTGCTGGTAGCCGCGGGTATCTACGGAGTGATGGCCTATTTCGTGACGCACCGCACGCGCGAGATCGGCATTCGCATGGCGCTCGGCGCGCAGTGGCGCGACGTGCTGCGGATGGTTTTGAGAAGTGGGCTGTCGCTTGTGGCCATCGGTCTGACAATCGGGCTGGCAGTCGCATTGGTGTTAACGCGCTTGATGAGCACATTGCTCTTCGAAGTCTCTCCGATCGATCCGGTTACATTTGCGGCGGTGGCGCTTTGCGTAATTCTCGCCGCGTTAGTTGCGTGCTACATTCCAGCGAGGCGCGCGACTAAAGTAGATCCATTGATCGCGTTGCGCTACGAGTGAAGCCGCAAAGAAGCACAAAGAGCACAAATAGGTTCCGCTGCTTTCGTGCCCTTGTGCTGTGATGTAGATTCGAATCAATGTAGAAGAGATATGAGCAATGGACATTAAGCCAATCAAGAGCGAACGGGATTATCGGAAAGTACTCAAGGAAATTGATCGTCTGATGGATGCTTGTCCAAACACCGTGGAAGGCGATCGTCTCGACGTACTCGTCACTCTAGTTGAGGCGTGGGAAGAGAAGCACTGGCCCATTGACTTGCCCGATCCAATTGAGGCTATTTTATTTGCGATGGAGCAGCGGGGTCTTTCCCGAAAAGACCTTGAGCCATTGATTGGCAGCCGCGCGCGCGTGGCTGAAGTGCTTAATCATAAGAGATCTCTGACCCTCCCAATGATTCGCCGTCTGCACGAAGGGTTGGGAATTCCTGCTGAGGTGCTAATCGGTGAAAGCGTCGCCGCCTGAATGCTCTTTGGGCACTAATTCCATGTTAATGGCGACCCCGCTCGCTGAGAGTTTATTAAAGAACGCCCGGCCTTGAGTCATTTTTGACAGGATTACAGGATTGAACATGATTTACATGTTAATCCTGTGAAACTTGCGCCGCCCAGTCTTTTGCGGAAACGAACGATTGCGTGTCATAGATGAGCAAAATCGTGCCGATGGGTAGTTGTCTGCTTATCTCTGCCGCCGCGAACATTGGAATCCGAACACAACCATGACTGCGAGGTGAATGAGGAACTGAAGGGTTGCCGTGTATTGCCAGGCCATCACTAAAGTAATTGGGGTAATAGAGCAGTCCGAGCGGCGATCTTCTCCATCCCGACATCTTGCCATAGATCCTGAAGCGCCCTCTCGGCGTATAAGCCAGACCGCTCATGCGTTTTTCTTTGTAATGCTTGCCGCTGCCTGTTGAAACTGGAAGGATTGTCGTAACCGCGCCTTCGTCGTTTGTCAATAAAAGCACTTGTCGATCGAGATCAACCTCGACGTGCTTATAGCCTGGGTCTCTGGGCGTTGGAGAAGTTGCGTTGCGAATTGCGTTGAACTCTGCGCGTGTGAGGCGACCAGTGATTCTGCGACGTTCCCACTTCTGGAACGTAACCAAAGCTAATTGCGTGGTGCTATCAATTACGCCGTCCACCGGTCCAGTCCAGAAGCCCATTTCTGACAGGCGACGTTCTGCTTCCTTCAGTTCTGCATGGTTGAGATTACGTCCTTCATGCTTTTTAACCTTGTGCTCGCGGGCTGACGCGGTTGATGTTAAAAGGATTGTGAGAAGCACTGTTGCGGCGAGTTTTTTGAAGATGCGCATGAAACCCCCTCGAAAGCATTAGCGGGAGATACTCGTCTGCGTGATGTGTCGGGATTTACGCGTTGGATGAAAATCGGGTGGGACTTACTTGAAGCCCTTTCGGGTCACAAACACGATGCGATCACGATACTACTGCGCTAGTGGGAGATCAACCGTTCCTATGCCGCCTCAGGAGCTGGTCCGATCTGCTCTTCACCTACCACAGTCTCTACTCGTTTCGCCGGAACTTTCACAGCCGCAGGCAGGGTCATAAACGGCCGCTCAAAGACACGGAAGAACACCCAGGCAAATACGACAGTCAACGGTACCAGGATCAATAGTGAAATAGAGCGGATGTGCAGTTTTGTGAAGCCGAACCAATACCAGCGCATTAGCACCAATGAGTGAGTCAAATAAAGTGAGTAAGAGATCAGTCCAATTGATGCGAGCGTCGGGATCAGCCGCGGCGCACGTAACGATCTTAGTCGCCAGCGCTGCTCTGCCGCGACGGCATAGTTGACGAATATGAAGAATCCAACGCCCCAGGCCGGGTGCATCACCAGCCAACCAATATCATGAATCCAGGTGTTGTGGTCGAGCATCGGTAGGATCTGAGCCAAGCCGACGGCGCAAGCCAGAGCCAGGCCGGCGAATGACATCCTGTAACACCATGCCGGTAGTTTTGTTACTCCTACCGCTGCTTCCACACTCAAAGCGCCTAAGGCCCAGATAAACCAATTCGTCGCAGCCGCTTCGGTAATGGGAATATCGATGCCCATCGAGTAGGCCAGGGAGCGGCCGATAATCACCCACACCACCCGAGTCGAAGCGCATATCACCAGCGTTCTGGCCCACCCGTAACGAATGCGCAGGAAAAGCAGCAAAAAATAGGCAAGGTATAACTGTTCTTCGATCGCGAGCGTCCAGAAAGCCCCGTTGATGGTGTAGGTAGTCCGAAGGTCCAGATTGTGCAACATGAACAGATGAAGCCCAACGTCCCACAAGTAAAAGCCATTGATTATAACGGGCGTCTTGTAAGCGATAACGATGAGGTACAGCGCGAGCGCGGCAAAATATGGAGGGTATAACCGGCGAACTCGTCGTTTCCAGAAGACGAAGAAGTCGATAACCGGCTTATCAACACCCGCTGCGCGAGCCTTGGCCCAATAAAGGTGGATACAAAATCCGGAGATTACAAAGAAGAGGTATATCCCGGCATACGCGAAGTGAACTATGTAGCCGGTGATTTGCGGGAACCACCATTGCCAACCGCTCCACGCGGTCTGCGCTGCCACCCCAAGCGCGTGGTAGGTGACAACTACCATTGCCGCCACTCCGCGCATGGCATCAAGAGTAAGCATCCGACCCACTCTTGTCTGTTCCCGCTTGCCGTCCATTTGTGTGGCTACATTATTACATAGACAGCCAAGGCCATAACGCGGAGGGGCAACAGAGTTGGAATTTACATCCTTATTCTCATCGGTCCGGTGTTGCTGATTTGTCCATGGGCTTTGACGGTGACAACGCAGGCGCCGGCCAGGCGGTTTTTTCGTGACAAATTCCGGATAGTCGTGTATAGTCCCGCCACAACTCTCCTAAAAGTGCGGCTAAGGAAGTTAGCTTTTCCTACAAAGTTAAAAATTTACTCTGTTCCAGGGGGGCGAAAGTATGACTAAACCTAGAGCTTTAACCGGCCTGATTAGCGTCGTCTTTTTGTTGACGCTGGTTTCGTCGGCTCGTGCTGATGTTGTTCATCCAAACATGAACCTGGAAAAATTGATCTTTGCTGAGGGACACAATTCAACCGGTTTTGATATTCAAGGTGCGGAAACCGATTATCTCTACGCAGGACATTTTGAAGACAACAACGGCAAGCATCTCGGATTCAGTGTGACGGCGGTTCATCGAGGCCCAAGCCTTGGGATCGTGAGGCCGCAGACTCCAAGTGTCACGCAAAATCCCGAACCTGCGACAATGGTTTTACTCGGTACTGGTCTTGCCGCCGTAGGGGTTTTTCGAAGAAAGAGGAGTCGAAGACGCGACTTGTAAGGCGTGTTCGACAGTTAAATACCGACTCAACCCAGCGCCACCCGAAAGGTGGCGCTGGTGCTTTAAAACGAGGCCCCTCGCTTGATTTCACTCACGTGGCGCTTTTCGTCGTTCGACTACATGCTGGTAACGTTCAATCTCGTGAGGCCCGTAGATACTAACGTGCCCACACTCAACACAGCGCCACGTATAACTCCGCAATAGCGCCGCTTTGCCTTGAGACGGATCGCGGTGAATCGGCTGTCGCACACCGCAGTGTTTACACGTGGCGACGAGATACCAGCCGAAAGGCTCGCAGACAGATAAAGGCATAGGGGGAAGCACTGGCTGAAGTTTGTCAGGGAAACGACGGGCCAGTATTGCTGCTTATAGATCAGGTTTGGGATTTTGTCTAGGAAAAAACAGCAAAAAACAGGGTAAGAGCGGAATCACCCTATTGCCCTTGAAAGGCCCGCTCTCACCCTGAGAGCAACGGCAGACCAGTCCCTTGCCGGGCAGTGCGGCAACACGGCAAAGGGCCTGACGGGCCGTCACCCATCTCTACAAAACTGCTAATGGGTCGAATCTTTTTGGGGAAAGGTCGGGCGGGGAAAGGATTGACCGGAGCGCATTATGCGGTCCCCCTTCGACGGAGTCAAACGCGCAGCGGTTTGTTGCTGGGCGGAGTTCTTGATTCAATATCAGTCATGAAACCAATTCGCATCGTTTGCCTTGTGCTGCTGCTACTTTTCGCCAGTGCTGCTGCCTCCGCACAAACTGCAATAACGCTTAACGTCGACGCCACCGACGCTGCGCGCAATATGCTTCATACCAAGCTCGCAATTCCCGTCAGGCCAGGGCCCTTGACACTCTTCTACCCGAAGTGGATCCCGGGCGAACACATGCCTAGCGGCACAATCAATGATCTGGTTGGCTTGCAGCTAAGTGCCGGCGGGAAGCGCATCGCCTGGCGCCGGGACGATGTCGAGATGTTTGCTTTTCATTGTGACATACCGGCAGGAGTAGCTCTTCTCGACGTCACATTCGACGACTTTTCGCAAGCGGAAA
>Ga0157375_10005745_pt1 | contig 10792 bp, 11 predicted proteins | sample M35metaG_FD_115311 | JGI IMG/M metagenome (GOLD analysis project Ga0157375, IMG submission 115311) | Miscanthus rhizosphere microbial communities from Kellogg Biological Station, Michigan, USA - M3-5 metaG | ecosystem: Host-associated > Plants > Roots > Rhizosphere > Soil | place: USA: Michigan...
CTGAATGGCTCCGCGTCACTGTGAGGAGTTTATGCGACGAGTCTTCGCATCTTCGCCCTAACTTCATCAGGGCTAGGTATTCTCCTGTTGTTACGCCTTGCGCTATCGAACCAAAGCGTCTCGACTTTCTTCAGCTCTCGAAGACATTCGACCAGTGTTTCGCCTTGCGCTAAACAACCTTTCAAAGCTGGAACTTCCGCCACATAGCCTCCCTCTTCGGCTGGATAAATAATTATCGGGTATAGGAAGTTCTCTGTCACTCTGGTTTTCCTTTCGATTGCTCGAGTAGCTTGATCACACGCCTGACGTAAACGGATTTTACACGGTTTGCGTGAACAGGAATAGCAAACGTGGCATCTGATCTGCTGAAAATGTGATGACTCCCAGTCACACGTTCAAGTTGGAACCCATAATGGGTTAGCAACTGGCGCACGTCATGGAACGTTGCTTCTTTTGGATTATTCGTGAGGCGTTCGATCAGTTTACGTTTTCGCATAGCTAAGTGAGGTAGCTTGGTGCATGATTCTAAGCGAAGCATCAAAAACAATAAAGCGTGGCTATTGATCTCCCCTCCAATTGCCAGCCGTGTTATCCTCTCTATCCCATCGTTGTCCTAATGTGTCGCAAATAACATGCTTGAAGTGTTTGGCCCAGATGGTTTGATTGCGCGGGCGCATCCTGAATATGAATACCGGCCCGGCCAGATCGAGATGGCGCGGGCGGTGATGCGCGCGTTCGAGGAGAAGCGCCATCTGATCGTTGAAGCCGGGACCGGCACGGGTAAGACACTCGCTTATCTCGTTCCCGCTGTTGCCGCCGCACTGGGTGGCAATGGTCGTGTAATCGTCTCCACCGGCACCAAAAACTTACAGGAACAATTGATGGAGAAAGACATTCCTTTTCTCCAGAACATCCTGCCCAAGCCGTTCTCCGCGACCTACATGAAAGGTCGAAACAACTACGTCTGCCTCAACCGCCTCGCGCGTGCGCAATCGATGCCAGTGTTGGAAGGTCTCGATGAAGTCGATTACTTCGATGAAGTCGTGCACTGGTCGAGAGAAAGTGAAACGGGCGATCGAGCAGAGCTCGCGAACCTTCCGGAGTCCCTATCGTTCTGGCGGCACATCGATGCTCGGTCTGAGTCTTGTCTCGGCCAGAAGTGTCCTGACTTTGATCCCTGCTTCATCACCCGCATGCGTAACCGCGCGCAGGAAGCCGACATCGTCGTCGTCAATCACAATCTTTTCTTCGCCGACCTGAGTTTGCGCGGCAGCAACTACGGCTCGGTGCTTCCCGAGTACACCGCCGTGATTCTCGACGAGGCTCACCTGGTTGAAGAGGTTGCGTCCGAGTACTTCGGAGCACAGGTCTCGAACTACCAGATTGACGACCTCGTGCGCGATCTCGGAATGCTGAACATCGAAGATGCTGAAGTCGATAAGGAACTGACGCACAGCACCGCTCGTCTTTCCCGATTTTCCGAAGACTTCTGGATGGGTTTTCGCGATGGACGTGGTGAAGATGGCCGTTATCCGATAATCCCCGGCACGTTTGCCAGGAAGAACAGCGACGGCGAGCTGGAAGCGACTCGGCTGGGTGAATTGTACGCCGTTCTTGAAGGCGCCATAACGCGCACGGAAACGACGCTTGACGCGCTCAAGGAAAAATCACCCGAGGTTGAGAGCCTGATCCGCCGGCTGCGTGAGATTCGTTTTGAGCTCGAGTTTATCGTGACCGGCACTGACAAGAAATTCGTTTACTGGCTCGAGCGTCGCAACCGCGGTGTGTTCCTGCGTGCTTCGCCGATCGACGTTGCCGGACTCCTGCAAGACAAGTTGTTTGAAGAAGTGCCGACGGTTGTATTGACTTCGGCAACGCTTTCGAGCGGCGGAAACTTTGCGTTTATCCGCGACCGTCTGGGATTGGACACGGCTGACGATCTGATTGCCGAATCGAGTTTCGATTACCAGAGCCAGGCGATCCTTTACCTGCCGGCGAGGATGCCCGATCCGCGAGATCGCGAGTGGGCGACAGCCGCGGCGGCTGAAGTCACCCGGATTCTGAATGCTACCGAAGGTCGAGCATTCGTTTTATCGACGAGCTTGGCTGGTATGCAGGCGCTCTATGAGAACGTCTGGTCCGAAATTGATTATCCGTGCCTGGTCCAGGGCAGTGCTGCAAAGGGACAACTGCTCAAGCGCTTTCGCGAGACACCGAACGCTGTGCTGTTTGCGACGTCGAGTTTTTGGCAGGGTGTTGACGTGCGTGGCGAACAGTTATCGTGCGTGATCATCGACAAGCTGCCATTTGCAGTTCCGACTGATCCGATCGTTGCGGCCAGGCAGAGATACATTGAAGACAATGGCGGATCGAGTTTTTACCAGTACAGCGTGCCGCAGGCGATCATCGCGTTGAAGCAGGGACTGGGGCGGTTAATTCGCAGCACGACTGATCGCGGCGTGTTGGCGATACTCGATCCGCGCCTGCGAACCAAAGGCTATGGTCGAACTTTTTTGCAAAGCCTGCCGCCATGCAGGGTGACTTCGCGGATCAGTGACCTTGCGAGTATCTTATCTACAGGATAACTATGCCAGGACAATTCGAGGTCATGATCGAACGACATTTCTCCAGCGCGCACCAACTGCGCGGCTACAAGGGCAAGTGTGAGAACCTGCATGGCCACAATTACAAGATCGAGATCTACGCGCGCGGGCGTGAGCTGGATAATATCGGGTTGTTAGTTGATTTCGTGGAGTTAAAAGCAGCGGCGGACGAGGTTGTAATGTACCTGGATCATCGGAACATCAACGAGCTGCCGCCTTTCGACGAATTGCAGCCGTCGGCTGAGAACCTCGCGAAGTACGTGCTGGAGCGTGTGGGGAAGCGCGTCGGGGATGACCGCGTGCAGATTTATAAAGTGCGATGTTTCGAAACGCCCACCAGCGTCGCCACGTATCAACTCGATTAATTAACCACGGATAACACGGATCTTTCATACAGATCTGCGCAGATCTGTATTAATGATTCCGTGTTATCTGTGGTTCAGATCTTCCGGAAGATCGGCGACTGTATACGCCATCACGGCCATCGTGGCGACGCAAAGCGCGAGTTCGCGTGGATTGACCTTGTCGAGCGTGTCGGCCGGAGTGTGGTGAATATCGAAGTAGTGTGTCCCGTCCACGTCCAGACTCGCGCCAGGAACTCCCTCCCGCATCATTGGACCAATATCAGCCCCACCGCCATCAGCAGCAATGCGATCGGAGCCGATGCCTGAGAGGAGTCTCGCAATCTCCTGAAGGTTGGAACGCACTTGCAGGGGCGCGGTCGCGGCGAGTCCAAAACCTTCCGGCCTGTAAACACCTGAATCTGACTCGATCGCGAAGACATGTTTCTCCGCGCGATGCGCGTCGCGATACGCATTCCCACCGCGAAGCCCGTTCTCTTCATTGGTGAAAAGCACAGCACGAATTGTGCGACGCGGCCGCAGCCCGAGCTCTTTCAGCAGCCTCACCGTCTCCCACGATACGATAGCGCCACCGCCGTCGTCGTGTGCGCCCTGGCCGACGTCCCACGAATCAAAGTGGCCGCCGATAACCACGACTTCATCCGGCTTCTCAGAGCCTTTAATCTCGGCGATCACATTTGCCGACTCAGCGTCAGGCAGAAACTTCGCTTCCATCTTCAATCGCAGTGTCGGATGATCGCCACGATCATTCATGCGCTGCAAAAACTCGGCTACCTCGATTGTGATTGCTGCAACCGGAATCTTCGGTTGATTTGCGTCGTACTGCATTGCGCCCGTATGCGGTGTTTGCAAACTTACCGGCGTGATCGAGCGCACGAGCGCAGCCACCGCCCCATAGCGCGCCGCTCGGGACGCACCTTGTAACCGATACCTGACGGTTTCCCCGTAATCTACAAACGGCGCGTTGTAGACGACGATCTTTCCGCGCACCTGCTCGCCAAGACGATCGAGCTCACCGAAGTCGCGCACGACGACAGCTTCCGCTGAGATCCCCTCCGGCGGTGTGGCGATGCTGTTGCCCAGTCCCAGCATCTGTAGTTTTCGCGGTATGGGCGTTAACATTTCCAGACTCTCTTCGCCGCGCACCCAATGCGGCACCATTACTTTCTCAGCGCGCACATTGTCCAGGCCGTCGCGTTTCATTTCGGCGACAGCCCACTCGATTGCCTGCTCGAGACTCTTCGAACCGCTGAGACGATTGCCGATATGGTCAGTCAGGTGCGCGAGCCTTGAATAAGCGCGGTCGCTTGTGAGTGCTGCGCCGATGATGCGCGCAGCGGCAGTGCGATAGCCGTCAATCTTGACTGTCGGCGGCGGCAGCGGGGTTGGGGTCGGCGTCGGAGATGCGAGTGGCTGCGCGATGGGAGCAGGATGTTGTGGTTGTTGGAAAGTAAAACTCAATACAGAGATAAGTGCGAGCAGTTGTAAGAAACGCACGTGCAGAAATTCCTCCGTGGACAAGTTAGGTCACGCAGTTTAACAGAACTAATCGCCGGCTGTACTCGGTTGTGTGGTCCAGGCGGGCAACGTCTTCTCTGGCCTAACGCGGCGACCCATGAACGGCTTCTCACAAAACCAGAAGAAGATCCACGCGAAGATAATCGTCGCCGGGACAATGACGACGAACACATTGGCGAGTTGCAGCCAGCCAGGCTTAATCCATCGCCACGACTGCATGATCACCAATTCGTGAGTCAGGTAGATCGAATAGGAGAAGATTCCCAGCGTTGCGAACAGCGAAACAAGCGAAGGCAGCTTTGCCTCGCGAAGCCAGCTCTGTTCCGCAAGCACGACCCGGTTCACGACGATGAAGAACCCGAGGCCCCACAGCGGATGAATCAAAAACCAGCCGGGGTTGTGCAGCAACGTATCCTTTGAAATGACCGGCAGATAAAACGATAACGCTGAAGCTGTGACGATCAGCACGGTCGCCAGCCGCAGATCGCGTGACCAGCCACGCAATTTAATCAATCCAAACATAACCTCCACGCCCATTGCGCCCAGCGCCCAATTAAACCAGTGGGCTGCCGCGGATTCAGGCACCGGTATGCCGAAGCCTGATTTAAGCCAGACGACATTACCAAACACCATCCAGCCGAGTCGCGCCAAAAGACAGACAGTGAGGGTTATTCCCCAGCCCCAGCGAATTCGCAAGAACAGCAGGAGGAAGTAAGCAAGGTAGAGTTGCTCTTCAATCGCCAACGTCCAAAACACGCCGTTGATCGTGTAACAGGTGTTCGGGTCGAGGTTGTGAAGCATCAGCAAATGCATACCGAGGTCGTAGACGAAAAAATGCGTGAGGTTGAGACCGGCAGTGCCGGCAGCCAGCAAGAGAAAAAGCAGCAGCGTGATTAAGTACGGTGGATAGAGCCTGCGAATTCTTCGTTTCCAGAACGAGCCAAAGCGAATCTCAGGCTCTATCCCGGCGGCTTTGGTCCTGGCCCATTGCAGGTGGATACAGAACCCTGAAATGACGAAGAATAGAAAGACGCCAATGTAGCCAAACGAACTGCCGAATTGGACCAGGCGAATTGGGTATTGGAAAAGATTGTTGGGAAGAACTTTCGTGCCTTGTTCGACGCCGTGAAAGAAGACGACACCCAACGCCGCCGCACCCCGAAGCGCATCAATGCCACGCAGACGTGTCGTGCCGGGGAGGGGGAATAGGGACATTTTTGGCTTTCGTAGCGTCCTACTTCAGCAAACTCAACTGGCGCCCCGGTCCATCTCTGCGAAACCTCTGCGGTCCTCTGCGCCTCTGCGGTTAATTTAACCGTAGAATGCGATCACCGCAGAGGCGCAGAGGACCGCAGAGTTTCGCAGAGATGAAACGAGGTCGCCACCCAAACTCTCACGCCGAGACTAATGACGGCACGTCGATATTGTATTTTCTGATCTTGCTGTAAAGACGTGGGCGGTAAATTCCCAAAAGATTCGCCGCCGCCTGCTTGTTCCCCCCGGTTCGCTGCAACGTTCTTTCTATCACCAGACGCTCGATATCTTCAAGCGTCATGTTCGGTGGAACGTCCCATTGCACGTTAGCCGACGTTCCTTCCGGCAGTGAACCGTTGTCGAAAGGTAGATCGATCGGTTCGATCTGCTTATCCTTTGCCAACAGCACTGCGCGCTCGATCACATTTTGCAACTCACGCACGTTTCCCGGCCAGGTGTGGCCAAATAGTCTTTGATAAGCCGCCTGCGAAACTCCCGTGATCGGTCGCTCATATTTCTGCGCGTACATGTGCAGGAAGTGTTCCGTTAACAGTTGAATATCTTCACTGCGCTCGCGCAAAGGCGGAACGTGAATGGTGATCGTCGAGATGCGATAAAAAAGATCGTCGCGGAGCAAGCCATCGCGTATAGCGTCCGCTGGCGGCCTGTTGGTGGAACACACCAGACGGAAATCAACAGCGTAAGTCTTCTCCGATCCGATCTTGCGGTAACTTCGTTCCTGCAACACACGCAACAGTTTCGGCTGTAACTCGATCGGCATCTCTGCAATCTCGTCGAGCATCAGCGAACCGCCCGCAGCGTGTTGCACGAGACCTTCCTTATCTGCATGCGCGCCCGTGAACGCGCCCTTAGTGTGACCAAACAACTCTGATTCGATCAGTTCCTTCGGCAGCGCGGCGCAGTTGACTTTAATAAATGGTTTCTTCGAACGTAGTGACTGGTAATGAATGGCGTTCGCAATCAGCTCCTTGCCTGTCCCTGACTCGCCAACAATCAGAACATTAGCGTCCGACTTCGCAACCGACTCGATCGTTTCGTAGATCGTTTGCATCGGCTTCGATGCGCCGATGATGTTGAAATACTCAGCGCGAGTTGATAATTGGCGCCGCATGTTTGCGGTTTCAGCAACCAGTTCACGACGTTCGAGCGCTTTCTCCACCAACGGCTGAAGCTGATCGAAATCGAAAGGCTTTTCGACGAAATAAAAAGCCCCGGCTTTTGTCGCCTCGACAGCTTTCTGCACCGATCCGTAACCGGTGACGACGATCACTTCTGTCGTTGGCCGCGCGTCCTTCATGTGACGCAGCACTTCCAGTCCGTCCATGTCGGGCAGTTGCAAATCGCAGATCGCCAGGTGATGCCCGCCCTGATCAAAGAGCTCGATGGCGGCCGCTCCGGTGGGAGCGGTATCGACGGAATATCCTTCCTCAACGAAGTTCTGCCGTAGCGAATCGGCCATCGTTGGTTCGTCGTCTACAACAAGAATCCGCACTTCTTTGTTCTCCACCTTTTTCTCCTCTCTCGAAATCGCTGCGCCCTGGGGCATGATTCTTCTCCCTTTTATAATTGCCGATTGCCGATTGCCAAATGCCGATTTGTTCGTGCCGCTTGCCTTCTTCAATTAGCAATTGGCAATCGGCAATTAGAAATTTCAAAGCGGAAGCTCAACCACAAACTTCCGGTCGATGAATTTTGCCGACCCGCCGTGGGCCTCGATTATCTTCGCCGCCAGCGCCAGTTTCACTTCGTCGCTTCCCGCGAATGACCGAAAGGGATCGCGATCCAGTTGGCGCAAGCCCGACCACTCCACCGCAGCTTGGCCGGAGTCAGTTACTCTGGTGCTTACCGTAATCTGACCCGCTTCATTTTCGTTTTGCCGATGCTTCAAAGCCCCGGCGCATATCCACTTCAAAGCGTCTGTAAGCTTGAAGTGATCGAAATTGCCTTGAACAACATCTGAACCCGCGTTCCAAACTATTTGCGAATCGAAGTTGGCGCAGATCGTGCGGAGCACTTTATCGATTTCGAATCCGGGTTGCTTTTTCAACTCGACCGGCTGCGCGTATCGCACAATGGTCGACAGATCCTCAGCCGCGCGATCGAGTCCGCCTATCAGCTTGCCTATGGTCTCCTGCTCATCTTCGGGGCGCTCGCTCTTCTCGATCCTGCGTCGCAGGAACGTGGCATAGAGTTTGAGACCGTTGAGTTGATTCTTGAGGTCATGAACTATTTGCATTGAAGCTCGCCCGAGGTCCTGGAGTCGCTCAGTCTCTTCGGGCTTCGACATTGCAGTCTTCATTAGGTGCAAATCTCTCCGGGTTCTTAAAAGGGGCCTGGGGGAGGAAAACTCTCGGCCAGTCGAGTGTATGAATTGAACGCTGGCCTTCAATTTTTTTGTGTTGCGTTTCGATGCGGGATATTAGCAAAAAACTCTTCCGTATTCTAGTGATACAGTAGAATCAATGATTTGGGGGCAATTCCGGTTCAAAAAGCAGTTTCGATTGGGCGCGGAACGAAAGGATCGGAAATGAAAGAGAAGGACGAGCCAGTTAGGGTCTTGCTGGTGGAAGACACCGAAGACAACCGGTTTATGATGCGGCGCCTTCTGGAGATGTCGGGTTATAGCGTCGTTGAAGCGACGAATGGCGAGGAGGCGGTGAAGGTGGCTCGCGCTAAGTCGCCGCGCCTGATCCTCATGGACCTCAGCCTCCCTGTCATCGATGGCCTGGCTGCGACCCGGTTAATCCGACAGCTTCCGACATGTAAACGGACACCGATCATTGCCGTGTCGGCCCACGATTCGTCTGATTTTCAGGTGGAAGCGATTGAAGCCGGGTGCAACAGCTACATTACGAAACCGATCGATTTCAACGAGCTGGAAGAGCTGATTGCGCAGTTACTCGACAAATAAGCCGTTCCACTTTTGTGCCTCTTTGCGGCCAACCAGCACTGACTTAATTGCAAAACTGTTTTCACGTCCTCTACAATTCCTTCCACTATGGCTTTCCCAGATCGGCGGATCGAAGCAAGCGAATCAAATCGAACCCTCATCATCGGCGTGGCCGTTGCGGCCGCAGTGGTTATCGCACTCCTCTTTTATCTTCTGATGCGTGCCGGCGGGGGCGGCAGGACCGCCGAACCGACACTACAGGGTGCGATTCGCGCGGGCTCGCCACAATTCGAGCAATACAAGTCTCAAATCGTTCTCGACGATCCGGAAGGGACCGAAGCGAAACGCGCGCTGGGCGACATCGTCATGAGTCTGCAAACGACTGTCCGTAACCTGACGGGAAAGACTTTGAATGGACTCGAGATTCGCGCAGCGGTTGTCGATTACCAGGGACAGCCGGTGAAACAGAGAACGGTTATCGTCGTTCCTACGCGTCAGGCAGAACTGGCGCCGAACAAGACGATGCAGGTGGCAGTGATGTTAGAGGGTATGAGCGACACCGACGCCCGCGCGAATATCAAGATGGAAGTGACGGGATTTAAGTTTAAAGAGTAAGTAAATCCTGTGGGTCAATTTAAGAAGAGTTCTTCGAGGGATTGTTTGACCGGTTGAACAGAAACAATCTTCCCGCCCGCTTTCCGCAACGCTGCCAACACCTCATCGATTTCATCTTCGGAAGCTAATTCGATTCGCAAGCCTCTTGGCGTCGGAGTGATTTCGGTTTTTGGAAGATACTTACTTAACGTCTCAGCTCCGGTGCCGGTGGCCATCACTTCCATGCGGTTTGGGCCTTCAGTCGTGCGGCGCAGTTCATCGAGATATCCGACCTGAGCCAGCCGGCCCCGCTTGAGAATGGCAACTCGATCGCACAGCACTTCGATATCGGAAAGAATGTGAGAACACATGAAAACAGTCTTGCCTTCGTCTCGAAGTGCGACAATCAGGTCGCGCACTTCACGACGACCAACCGGATCCAAACCACTCATAGGCTCGTCGAGAAAAACTATCTCCGGATCGTTTATCAGCGATTGGGCCAGTCCCACGCGCTGAAGCATGCCTTTCGAAAACTTTCTGAGTTGTGTATCCCAGCGTTTCTCGTCGAGCTTGACACGGGCCAGCAGATCCGCGGCACGCTTCTTCCGTTCAGCAGATGGGAAGCCGAAGATCTCGGCGCAGTAGTCGAGAAACTCGCGCGCGGTTAGATAGTCGTAGAAGTATGGGTTCTCGGGCAGGTAGCCGATGCGTTCATGCATACGCACGTCCTGGATGTCGCGACCCAGAATCTTCGCAGTTCCGTTTGTAGGAAAGATCAGGCGCATGAGCAGCTTCAGCGTCGTCGTTTTGCCGGCGCCGTTTGCGCCGAGAAAGCCGAAGATCTGGCCGCGATCGATTGACAACGAAAGATCGTCAAGCGCGCGCACTTTGCGTTTGCGCCAAAAGCCCACTTCGTAATCTTTCGTCAGGTTTGTGATTTCGATAACTGGCATCGTTTTCATTTCACCGGGACTTGTGATTTTGGATCCAACTCAACTTCACACGTGCCCGCCAGCAAAACGTAAGGCGTGCGTGTCGGATCGAGTGGAGCGGCCGAGGCATCAACTGGCACTCGCAGGCCGCGAAGAATGGGCTCAAGCTCCTTCCAACTGTTTGGACACTTCCCCGTGCGTGCTTGATATGCGTTCAGGAGTTTTCGCAAAAATTCCCGCTGGTCCAGTGAATCCAATTGCATCAAACGCTTGTGGGCCATGTCCCTGACTTGCTCGTCACTCGACTGGTCGTACATCCGCGTGTAGATTTCGCGCGCCGTCGAGCGGCTCCCGCCCTCGGCCAGCATCTTTGCTTTCAGCGCCTCCATCCAAGCCGGCGCCCCCGGAATCTGCGCTCCGCGGCCGTAGGTTTCACTGGCGGCCCGGTAATCGTGCTGCTGCCAGTAGATGTATCCAAGGTGCTGATAGAGCTTCCATGCATTCGGATTCGCCTGAATGCCTTTCTGCGTAATGCGAATCGCCTCTTGAACGTCGACTGACGGCAGTACGATGGCTGCGTATTCGTAAGGATTAAGAAACTCCGGATCCAGAGTCGTC
>Ga0157375_10005746_pt1 | contig 10791 bp, 10 predicted proteins | sample M35metaG_FD_115311 | JGI IMG/M metagenome (GOLD analysis project Ga0157375, IMG submission 115311) | Miscanthus rhizosphere microbial communities from Kellogg Biological Station, Michigan, USA - M3-5 metaG | ecosystem: Host-associated > Plants > Roots > Rhizosphere > Soil | place: USA: Michigan...
AAGGTAGCCGATGCGCTCGAGGCTGGCCCGCTCAAATGGCCGGCCAAAAAGGTTGATGGTGCCGGAGTCGGGCATGGTGATTCCCATCATCATGCGGATTGAGCTGGTTTTCCCGGCTCCGTTCGGGCCCAGTAGTCCAAACATCTGGCCCGCATCGATTGAGAGGCTCAGATCGCGGACGGCGACCTTGCTCTCGTAGGCTTTGGTGACCCCTGCGAGTTCAACGACAGGCATTCATACTCCTGGGGATTCTGGTTTGATTGGGATTCCTGGCGGCGGGTTCAACAGGGATTACATTTGCTCGAAATCCGCGCACATTCATCATACGGATTCCAGAAGCGTACAGTTCGGCTGAACGAGCTCTAATTGTGCTTGTTGTATTCCGGCGGACCGGCAATCACCAGCGCATCCTTTTCACCATATACGTACCAGCAGCACCAATCCGTCTCATGATTTGGCTGATCCATCGGCGAGATCAGGTCACGGTAGATGACGCGACCATAGACAAATATCTTTTCTTCCCATGTCTCCAGGCGCTTGAATTGTTCTTCGGATGAGCAATAGGACCGAACGTCGCCGCGGCGGAAAGGGCGGATGCCTGCAGATTCGCCCGGAAGGAGAATGATGGGCTCGAATGGAGTGGCCGATTTTCCGCTGTCAAAATCCGGTGTGGCTGGCAACTTGGTTTCGTCCGCGACGACCTTGACGCAGTCGGCTTTAGCCAGGATGCGGGCGGGGGTACGACCGCGGTTTGTAGCCATGATCTTGAATCCATGCTCCACGGTCAGGAACGGCTCAACGGTGATGACGATCCATGGTCGGCCGGAATCGACGATGGCCTGAGAACTCTCGAGGGCTGCGTTGGCACATTGCAAGGCAGCCTGCGCGGCGGAGACACCGAATTCAGTCTGCCGCTGGATATTCTTGAGAATCCGCACCGAGAGCAGGACAGCGATATAGCCAAGGATGACGAGAATCAAGAGCGCGCCCCAGAGGACTTGGTCGTGCCAGGTCCACGGAGCCGGCAGTGGAGGAGACGGCGTGACTACGATTTGTTGGGGCTGGGATGGCAGCGGCGTCAGGTCCGGGTCCTTTGTTGATGTCCCACCTAATCTTTGTCCGGTCGAGCCGGGCTTGGCACTTGCGGGGGCGGACTGTGCCGGTAACTGAGCGCCGATCTCGGCGCGGCCTAAATCAGGCAACAGCCCGACAGCCAGGAGCACTAAATAAAGAGCGACTCGCCTGAACATTAAAAGAAGCATACAACGCCGCCATGCCGTTAGCCCCATGACGGGTAACTCTCGATAACTCACGGTAACTCTCGGCACAACGACCGACAGGGAAGACGGGCACCTGCGCGGGCTGAATTGTGTCTTCAGAAGGTAATTACCGAAACATGGCTTTGCAGGATCAAAAAGTGCTAAGACCAGGGTTCCTGGAGCTATATGGAGGGAATTCCCTTTCACTTATGGAATTGGAGGTGAAAGAATGGACTTAAGCAGACTTTCAGTGACCGGTATAGCCGAAGAGAGGCATTACTCCGGTGTATACCCTCTATGGCCCGGGGGTACTCCCCATGTGCACTTCCGTGTACACTTGGCTTCGATAACCCCTAACGTAACGCGTTGAATCCAGCGAGAGTTGACATGCGCACGATTAAGGGAGAATTGCTCTAAGACTGCCTCTTCAATCTGGCAGCGGAGGACAAGTTTGCAGCATTTGCAGCACCCCTATGCCTGGTGGCCGACGCTCGCTGTACTCATTGTGGCGACCATTACAGACCTTCGCAGCCGGCGCATTCCGAACTGGCTGGTGTTCCCTTTTCTATTGGCCGGACTGGTGGTATCGACATGGGTCGCAGGCTGGCATGGGCTTGGGCAGAGTCTTGGCGGTATGTTACTAGGCGGATTGATTTATGGATTGCTGGCAATGATGGGCGGTATGGGTATGGGCGATGTGAAGCTCTGCGCCGCTATCGGAGCCTGGATCTGGTGGCAGCAGCTTGTGCTTGCATTGGTGTTGATCGCGGTGGTAGGCGGGGTAATGGCAATTGCCTGGGCTACTTTCGGAGGCTTTCTAGGAGAGATGTTTTCAGGAGCTGGGGATCTGGTTTTTGGCTGGAAGCAGCGCGGGTTGCACGCACCGGAAGAGCTAAAGCTTTCCAATCCAAAATCGCGCAAGATGCCTTATGCTCCAGCAATCGCAATTGGTACTCTCATTTCCTTCTTTTCTCATTGAGAAGGAGCTTGAAAAACGACTAGAGTAGGCTGACGATGCACTGAACTCGGTGACACCGCAGCGCAGGCGCTAGAACTTGGGAGCTTTGATTCTGTGACTGATAACACGCACGACCTTGATCCCCTAGGTGGCAATGTACTATCGATTGCTCTGATCTGCCCTAGCGATCAGCGGCGGAGGACGATTGCAAGCGCACTCAATAGTGCGCATGCCGCGATTGTGCGGGAGTACTCTTCTTATCCGCCAACTCTGAAAGAAATGCCCAGGATGCTGGGTGACAAGCCATTCGACGCGATCATAATTGACCTCGAATCTGACGTCGAATACGCGCTGGAATTGGTTGAGTTTGTGGCTTCGGGCAGCTCGACGACGGTAATGGTATACGCGTCGCGGCTTGATCCGAACTTGATGGCTCGCTCAATGCGAGCCGGTGCACGTGAGTTTCTCTCGGATCCGATCGATTCCGGGAATCTTTCCGACGCCCTCCTTCGCGCCTCGTCTCGGCGCCAGGCAGGCAAGGCTCCCAAAAAAGCTGGCGGGAAGATTCTGGTATTTCTCGGAAGCAAAGGTGGCTCGGGTGTAACCACCGTCGCCTGCAACTTTGCGGTGGCCATGGTGCAGGAGTGCCAGCAGACAGCGGTGCTGATCGATCTCGACCTGCCTCTTGGTGATGCCGCGTTGAGCCTCGGACTTACCACGCAATTCTCCACAGCGGACGCTCTGCAGAACGCAGATCGCATGGACACGAACTTCTTTTCGAAGCTGCTAACAACGCATAACTCTGGCCTGCCGGTGCTGGCAGCTCCAGGAAGGTTTCCCCAGGTGGGAGCTAGCAACGATCAGATAGAAAAGATGCTGACGGTGGCGCGACAGGATTTTGCGTATGTCGTTATCGATGCCGGATCGCGATTTGATCTGACCGACGCGTCATGGTTTGCACAGGCCGATACAGCTTATCTGGTGATGCAGGCGGGTATTCCTGAACTGCGGAATTCTCACCGGCTTATTTCGGAATTTTTTAAGTCGGGAACCCCGCAGCTGGAGATTGTGCTGAACCGATATGTGAAGAGCTCGATGGGCGTGGATGAAGAGCACATCGAGAAGGCGCTCACAAAACCGATCGCATGGAAAATTCCGAGCGATTACTACAACGTTCGCCGGATGCAGAATGAGGCGGTTCCGCTGGCGTTGGATGATTCGAGCATTGCAAGGGTAATCCAGGACATGGCACGATCGGCTTGCGGGATGCCCGCCAAGCCGGAAAAACGAAAGGGATTCAGCCTTTTCAAATAACCCCGTTAGGTGACGGAATCTGTAATTGAGGACGGCGCATCGTGGAATCAATGAATCTGGAAAACTTCAAGGCAGAAGTACACCGCACACTGCTATCGAAGCTCGACCTGGAAAAGCTTTCCCGCATTAACTCCAGTCAGGCCCGCCAGGCGGTGTCGAGCATTATCAGCGAGATCATCAGCGATCGTCGCGTGCCGCTGAGTTTCGATGAGCAGGAAAAGATCCAGACTGATCTGCTCGACGAAGTCTTCGGTCTTGGTCCGCTCGAGCCTCTGCTCAAGGATCAGAAGATCTCCGACATCATGGTCAACGACAAGGACCATGTGTTCATTGAAAAAGGCGGTTTGTTGACGCGGGCTGATGCATCGTTCCGCGACGACAGGCATCTGCTTCAGATTATCGACCGCATCGTATCGCGCGTTGGCCGCCGCGTCGATGAGTCGTCACCAATGGTAGATGCTCGCTTGCCTGACGGATCACGCGTTAACGCGATCATCCCGCCGCTTGCCCTTGACGGACCTTCGATGTCGATCCGTCGTTTCGGCACCGGTCCATTGGCCGCCAACCAACTCGTGCAGTTGAAGAGTATTTCGGCGGAGATGATGGAGCTGCTTTCGGCGGCGGTTCGTGCACGTCTGAGTATTCTGATCTCGGGTGGAACCGGCGCCGGCAAAACAACCTTCCTCAATATTCTGTCGCAATACATTCCGCAAAACGAGCGCGTGATCACGATTGAGGACGCCGCCGAATTACAACTCGCGCAGGAAAACATTGTGCGATTGGAAACGCGTCCACCCAACGTGGAAGGTCAAGGCGCAATTCGACAGAGGCAACTGCTGATCAACTGCCTTCGTATGCGTCCTGATCGCATCATCATCGGTGAGTGCCGTGGCGAAGAAGCATTTGACATGCTCCAGGCTATGAACACCGGTCACGAAGGTTCAATGACTACAGTCCACGCCAACACGGCGCGCGACGCGTTGACCCGTCTTGAATCCATGGTGGCGATGACCAATTTGAATCTTCCGGAAAAAACGGTTCGCGCGCAGATTGCTTCCGCACTGACGATCGTGGTGCAGGCCTCCCGTTTGAGTGACGGCTCCCGTAAGTGCGTGAGTATTCACGAAATAACAGGCATGGAAGAGAACGTCATCAGCATGCAGGAAATATTCGCCTTTCAAAAGAAGGGTATTGGGCCAAACGGCAGGGTACAGGGCGCTTTTGTGCCGAGTCGCATCCGTCCGAAGTTCCTTGAACAACTACGTACTGCCGGCATCTTTCTGCCGCCTAGTTTGTTTGAGAAAGTGACGGAAGTGAGTTAAGTCAGGCGTTTTGGGAGGTAACCATGGCAATCATTATCGGACTCGTATTTCTAGGTGTTTTCGGAGTTGTCGTTCTAATCGCCGCGGCCAGTGGGTCGGGAGCGACGGAGCAAACCCGTGCGATCATGACCAGGCTTGAGTCCGCGATCGCCGTGGGCAAACCCGAGATGGCAGACCTCATCGTGGACGTTCGCAAGAACGAATTGATGAGTTCGATTCCCTGGCTCGACCGGTTTCTCTCAAAACTTGAACTTGCCCCTCGTATTCGGCGGTTTCTGTATCAGGCGAATGTGAAGTGGACCGTGGGCGGCCTCAGCCTGCTCTGCGGCGTGTGCTTTATTGTGCCGGCTTACCTGGCGTATTGGCGGACCGATGCAATCTTTCCTGCCCTCCTAGTTGGATTCGTGACCGGAGCGGCGCCAGTGTTTTGGGTTTTCCAAAAACGGAAAAGGCGCATGAATAAATTCGAAGAAGGCATTCCAGAGGCACTCGAATTGATCGTGAGCGCCCTCCGCGTCGGTCACAGTTTGAACGCCGCCATGGGACTTGTGTCGCGAGAATGTCAAGATCCTGTCGGCGGTGAATTTCGACTGACCTTTGACGAAATGAACTACGGACTTGAATTGAAGTCGGCTCTCGATAATCTTGTTGTTCGTGTCCCGTTGCAGGACGTCAAGATTGTCTGCACTGCAATTTTGATTCAACGCGAGAGCGGCGGCAACCTCGCAGAAGTTCTCGAAAAGACTTCCCAGGTAATTCGCGAACGATTCCGCTTGAAACGCCAGGTTCTGACGCACACGGCGCAGGGACGTTTAACCGGATGGATTTTGACGCTTCTTCCGGTCGTGCTGGGAATGCTGTTGTACTTCGTTAACCCGAACCTCATGAGTTTGTTGTGGAAGAAGGAACTTGGCATCAAGTTGCTGTATGCGGCAGGTACCATGATCGTCATTGGTGGTCTCATTATCCGCAAGATTGTGAACATGGACGTCTAGCGAGGACATATGGCATTTGCAGTTATTTCGTTTCTAGTGGCGTTCTTGCTGATCGGCAGCGGCGGTGTGTTGATCTTCTACCGCGACAAGATCCAGGATCGCATTTCATCCGCGCTCTATCCGCGCGCCAATAAGAAGACGATTTCCACCACGATTGAAGAAACTCGCCACGTGATCGGCGGTGTGGTGGAGCAGTTTGAAAAGATTCTGCCGCGCAGTCAGGCTGAGACTTCAGTGGTTCAGCAGCGACTGATCCGTGCTGGATTCCGTTCCGACAGCGCAGTTAAAACGTTCTATAGTGCCAAGGTAATCACGCCGATCGTGCTCATGCTGCTTGCTTGGGTCACCGGCGCCTATCACATCGGCCCGCTTTTTATTTTTCTGCTGGCAGGCGGCATAGGGTTCTTGGGTCCTGATTTCTGGCTGGGAAGGAAAATTGCGAAACGTCAGGCTGAGATGAAAAAAGGTCTTCCCGACGTTCTCGATCTTCTGGTGATCTGTGTTGAAGCGGGATTAAGCCTCGATCAGGCCACCGCGCGTTCTGCGCAGGAACTGACTAAGTCGCAGCCGGCGCTGAGCGATGAACTTGGCATTGTTGCTCTGGAACAGCGCGCTGGACGTGCGCGGTCCGATGCATGGAAGCATCTTGCGGAGCGCACGGATGTGGACGTTATACGCAACTTGGTTTCCATGCTGGTTCAGGCCGAACAATTTGGAACCAGTATCGGAAAGACACTGCGTGTCCACTCTGATACGTTGAGAACAAAACGTGTCCAGGAAATTGAAGAGAAGGCGGCAAAGCTCTCCGTCAAGCTCTTGTTTCCCTTGGTGTTGTTTATTTTTCCATCGCTCTTTCTAGTCGTCCTTGGCCCTGCAGTGCTGGTCATGGCGGATTCATTCAAATCGCTTTTTGGCAACAACTAACATTTCACGCATTCTACGAAGGGAGAGAATCGACATGGACCAAACCACGATTATCCGGATCGTATCCGGGGTGCTCTTTGTCATCGTGCTGGTTATTCTGATTCAGCGGCGCCGCACACGGGTTAAGTAACCTGCTGCTTCAGAGGGGGCCGGTGGAATGCATGGGTCTGATCTGGATTTCCGTGCTTCCATCCGGCACCTCAGCCTCAAAGAACACTGTCTGCTGACGGTGCCGCAAAATTTTTTCCAGTCTGCGCTGGTGTAATCTTAATAGCAGACTTCAGCCGATTCTTCCTCTTCGTCCGATCGAATGCTGTACATGATGACGTGGATTCCATTTGGAGGGACTGACGCAAAGAGCCCTTTTGCGTTACCTGGTAGATCGTGAAGTCTGAATGGAACTACTTCTCATTTGGGCCTTCATTCCCGGCAGCTTTCTGACGAGGCGCAGAAATCATGGAAACCCGCAAGTATTGTGTGTACAACCAAACCCGAGAGAGCTTCGTTAGCCTGGGTGTTGAGGTTGCTGATACCGCAGCCAAACAGCTGAAAGTGCTGATGGAGAACCTTTCGATCAATGCTGATACTGGGCTGTGGTTGACACCTTTTCGGGGCGTGCCGGCGACCAAGGGTTTAGCTCCAGTAGATTTGCTCTATCTTGATGATGATAATCGAGTCTTGCAGGCGATAGAGTCTTTCCCAAACCATGCTATTGAGCCGACGAGAGATCAGCCTGCAAGTGCGCTAATATTGGCCAACCGCACGATCTTGTCTACTCAGACGCAGCCCGGAGACTCTCTTTTAATTTGTGTTGCAGATGAAATGGAAGACCGCCTGGCTCACCTGTCCACCAAATCTGCCAGCGCGTCAGCGGCATCGGGAGATCGGTCTTTAGAGAAAAAGTCGGCAGGCGTTGGATTAGTCGATTCAACTTACGAGGTCGATCAGGCAGCGGAACTACAGAACGCGCAAAAACGTCTTGCGGAAAAGGACAGCATGGAATCTGACCCTATCCGTGATGCATCATGGTTCATCCGCTTCCTTCGCTGGCTCTCGACAGACAGGCGCGGATCAAAACGTCATCCGCTTCCGGGCCTCGTAGCCTACTACTGGACAGGCGGAGCTCCGCAAGCTTTCCATATTGCCGACATCAGCACCAACGGTCTTTACCTGCTGACAGACGAGCGCTGGTTTCCAGGAACGATGATCCTGATGACATTGCAACGTACCAATACAGACGGCGATGATCCGGATGATTTTATTTCTGTGCTCACCAAGGTCATTCGCTGGGGCACAGATGGCGTTGGTCTTTCTTTTGTCCCATCGAACACAGTTGATCTGAACAGTGGAGAGACTCTACCTGAAACGGGAGTAGGCAAGAAAGCATTGCAACGCTTCATTCAACGCGTGCAGTCAACCTCCTGAGCTGACCAGACTTCTCATTTCAGATGGCAGAGCCGAATTGCCGTCAGCAAGCCTTTTCTCCGAGCAACCCAGCCGATTGATTTCAATGTCGCCTGATGGCGCTTGGAAATCTCAGTTCGTTTCCGGAATGATCAAGAGTACTTCAAGCTTGGCGATTTGCCCGTCGTGTGTGCCTGCGCGAAATTGCCATTGCTTCAGGGCGCCCAGCACCAGTTGCTCGCGCGCAAAGCCGAGATCGGTAGGGAAGACGACCGAGAGCTTTTCAAAATGACCTGCCTCATCGACAAAGCCGTGAACCATCACCGCATCAGACTGAGCGTCATCCGGATTGAGGTTAGGTCGAACGATGTAGTACGGCCAGGGAGCTTCGAGTCGGGCGCTTCCCGCGTTTGCGGAGTCAGCCGCTCGGGGAAGTGAATATTGAAGCACCCAGCTCTTCTCCAGACCGACATGCAGGTATACGGAGTAGGCCAGCCGACCCTTCCACACCGCAGACGTTTCAGGATATTGTTCGTCGAGAGATGAGCCCACGACGACCACGCCGAAAGTTCCATTTTTGGCAAGGGTGATGCGCGTAACGGCGCCATTATCCCCATCTCCAGACCCATTTCCGTTTGATGGCCCAGATCCCGCGCCTTCGTTGTGCCCATTGCCTTTTCCGGTCCCTGTCCCTGCTTGAGAGCCATTCCCGGTCGTGCCTGTTCCGGGTCCCTTCTGGGATCCGCCGCTTCCCGGACCGGCGGACTGTCCGCCGGTTGAGTTTTGGCCCTTGCCGGATCCCTTTTCTGAGCCTGTACTTCCCGAGTCTCCCGCTCCATGGGTAAGAGAATTCGGTGTCTTGCCAGTCCCGAGTCCCCCCTGTTCGGTGCCTTCTGCAGACTGATTTGCACCGGGCATCGTGACGCGTCCCTGAGCCATCTGAAGATCGGAGGCAGACAGGATTGCGGCTGGTGTGGCTTCCAGAGTTGAAACTGAACCGGTTTCCGGGATTCGCTGCACATCAAGTTCACGCTTCAGGATCACCGGGGAGGTATTACTCGGCATGGGCATTGGAAGTTTGGACGAGAAGCGCGTCGAGGAGACGTTGAGATCAGCAATTTGAACTTCCTTGTTGGGGAAATTCAGCTTCGGTTTATCCAGTGTGATCGACGGAGGCTGCGGTTTGGGCGGCGTTAGAACCTGCACCTTCGGCCTGTGACCGGACCAAAGCAACATTTGCGGAAGAGGAGTTTCCTTCGGCAGCATCTTTTCAGGATCCACTTCGGGATCGATGAGAGTCTGCGCCGCAAGTTTTCTATGCATGAAATGCACGCGGCTCGACGCCGGTGCAGCAACTTGTTCATGAGCCGAAGATTCAGCGGCGGAGGACGATGATTTCGGGTACATGCTGCCGCTTCCACCAGACTTGGGAATCGTCGGATAAGGCATGTGGAGGTCGACATGCTGCATCATGTATACGTCTGGGGTGTTAAGCCGGAACTGCGGCGAATAAACAAACGCTGACAACACGAGGGCAATGGCAGAGCTGTGCAGAACAACCGAAGCCACCAGCGCCGACGGCCCGCGGCGGGCCTCAGGCTGCACGCTAAAAAGGCTGATAGTGCGCGATGACCTCATTCGCTGAGTGATCCCCTCTCTGGTTAGGCAGCCTGCTCTGACGTTCTTGGGGAACAGGTGGTCTCACGGTGAGTGTTACTGCTACGCCCTAACTCAGGGGCCGACAGAGTTACACTCGGAAGCATTCACGATTGCAAGGTTCGTGACCCTTGTCTAATGGGCAAACGTACTCTCAAGTATGCTCGCGGAAGCATAACTCTACAAGATCATTTCGCCGGCCGCCCTAACTTTGGTCAGGTAAACTCCGCGATCAAGTTAAGCGTTGAGACTCAGTAAAATCTTATGACTGATTCTCACGCTTTGGTACCGTTGACAGGGCGCGCCAGCCATGAGGAGATACCTTCACAAAGCCTCATGAAATCAACGTCTGGAACCGAATCCTCGAATTGTCATTTTGTAACTTGGCATTCTAGGTACTTCGGTTTGGAGAAGCCAAATTCAATGCACTCGAAATGCCACATAATGCTATACTCTAGCGGCATTCACCCGTGCAGGCAATTCACCATTTCGACCACTAACTCTGTGTGAAGAGGCCGGTTCTTTTTGTGCTCATGCACTCGGTGGCATAGGAAGTTGTAATCAGCACTTTTCACCTCGCGAAGACAGGATTCTGATGAACCGAAGACTGGTAACCATCCTCCTTGCTGCATTCGTAGTCGCAGCACTGTGCTCCGTGCTCGTCTACCGGCTGGTCGGCATGCGCATTCAAGCGGCTAAACCGCAACCATCGACACGGGTGGTTGCCGCTGCTACCGACATAAAAATCGGCACGGTTCTGAGCGCCCCGGATCTGACGACTGTTCAAATCATGGGGACACCGCCAAAGAACGCAATTCTGGATGCCAAAAACGCGATTGGACGCGGAGTCACTTCGTCGCTATATGCGGGCGAACCAATCCTGGAAAATCGTCTCGCTCCCGTGGGATCCGGTGGCGGACTCGCGGCGACGATCAAGGATGGTATGCGCGCCATAGCCG
>Ga0157375_10005747_pt1 | contig 10791 bp, 3 predicted proteins | sample M35metaG_FD_115311 | JGI IMG/M metagenome (GOLD analysis project Ga0157375, IMG submission 115311) | Miscanthus rhizosphere microbial communities from Kellogg Biological Station, Michigan, USA - M3-5 metaG | ecosystem: Host-associated > Plants > Roots > Rhizosphere > Soil | place: USA: Michigan...
AGACGTTCCCCTGGTCTTACCCGAAGTTCGAGACCCTGCGCCGGAACGCGACCTCCTTCCAGGGGCTCGCGGCGTGGGTGAACACGGACCTGAACCAGACGGGCGTCGCCGAGCCCGAGAGGCTGTCCGCCGAGTTGGTTTCGGCCTCGTACTTTTCGACGCTCGGGGTCTCGCCTCTGCTCGGCCGCACGTTCTCCGCCGACGAGGATCGCGGCGGGAACCCCGGCCGCGTCGCCGCGCTCTCGTGGGGTCTGTGGCAGCGCCGCTTCGCCGGCGACCGCGGGGTCCTCGGGAAGACGATCCAGATCAACCGCGAGACCCTGACGATCGTCGGCGTGATGCCCGAGCGTTTCGGCGGACTCTCCGGCGGCGCCGAGGTCTGGGTGCCGATGTCCATGGCCGAGAAGTACATGTACCCCGGTGTCTTCGAGGAGGACGGGAACCACTGGCACAGCGTCGTCGCCCGCCGCAAGGCCGGCGTCTCGGAGGCGGCCGCGAAGTCCGAGGTGGCGGTGGTCGGGAAGCGGGTCGCCGCGGAGCACCCGATGGAGGGCACCGGCGCGGTGTGGGGCGCCTCCGCCGCGTCGCTGAACGACACCCGCGTCGATCCGGCGCTGCGGCGCTCGGTCGTCGTGCTGTTCGGCGCCGTGACGTTCGTGCTGCTGATCGCGTGCGCCAACGTCGCCGCGCTGCTCCTCGCGCGCGCCGCGGGCCGCGGACGCGAGGTGGCGATTCGCCTGGCGATCGGCGCGGAGCGCGGCCGGATCGCCCGGCAGCTCCTGACCGAGAGCGTCGTCCTGGCGCTGGCCGGCGGACTCTGCGGCGTGCTCCTCTCGCTCTGGGGCATCGAGACCCTGTCGCACCTCGAGCGGCTCTCCGGGATCGGGGACCCGTCGTTCCTGTTCCGCTTCGCCGAGATCCGGATCGACCTGCGGGTTCTCCTCTTCGCGCTCGGCGTGTCCCTCGCGACGGGGCTCGTCTTCGGGATGGCGCCCGCGGTGCACGCGACGCGAAGCGACCTCGCGACCGTCCTCAAGGAGGGCGGCGCAGGCGCCGTCCAGGGCGGCCGGAGGCGCTCGATCCGCGGCCTCCTCGTGCCCATCCAGATCGCGCTCGCGCTCGTGCTGCTCGTCGGCGCCGGCCTGCTGGCCAGAAGCCTCGCGCGGCTCTCGGGTTACGAGAACGGCTTCCGGCCGGAGGGCGTTCTCACGATGCGATTCGACCCCTCGGGCGTGCTCGACACCGGCGCGGATCGAGGGATCGTATTCCGCCGGACGCTCCTCGAGCGGCTCGCCACGGTGCCGGGTGTGGTGAGCGCCGCCACGGGCCGCACGTCGCCGCTCTCGTCGCGCAACATGGTCGCGATCGTGTCGCAGATCGACTCGAAGCGTCTCGAATCGAAGGGCCGCTTCACAGGCGAACAGGGCGCCGTCGAAATCGGCCTCCACGACGTGAGCCCCGACTTTTTCAAGGCGCTCTCGATCCCGATCCGCCAGGGCCGCGCTTTCACCGCCGAGGACCGCGAGGGATCCCCCAAGGTCGTCGTCGTCAGCGAATCGACCGCGCGAAGGCTCTGGCCCGGCCAGGACCCGATCGGTCACCGCATCGCCGCGACTTCTTTCTTCTTCGCGGAGAACGCGACCGCGGAGGTCGTCGGCGTCGCGAGCGACGTCCTGTACGGCAAGCCCGGGGATCGCCGGATCCTCGACCTCTACTATCCGTCGCTCCAGGGCGGCCTCCCGTGGGCGACGATCTTCGTGAAGACGAACGGCGACCCGGCGGCGGTGGCGCCCGCCGTGCGCCGCGAGGTCAAGGCGCTGGCGCCGAACCTCCCCGTCTTCGACGTCGCGACGATGAGCGAGCGCTCGGCGCGCACGTTCTCCCGCGAACGCTTCGGCGCCTCGCTCCTCGGCCTCCTCGCCGCGATCGCGCTCTTCCTGGCGTCGGTCGGCGTCTACGGCCTGGTCTCCGAGACCGTGTCCGCGCGCACGCGCGAGATCGGCGTGCGAATGGCGCTGGGCGCCAGACCCGCCGACATCGTGCGGGACGTGGTGCGCCGCGGCCTCGCACTCGCCGCGCTCGGGCTGGCCGCGGGCCTCACGGCCGCACTGGCGCTCTCGCGCCTGCTCTCGAGCCTCCTCTTCCAGGTGCGCCCGCACGACGCCGCGACCTACGCCGCGGTGTGCGGGCTGATGCTGGTGTTGACGGCGGGGGCGTCGTGGGTGCCGGCGCGGCGCGCGACGCGGATCGACCCCACCCGGGCGCTGAGGTCGGAGTGACCCGATGATCCCCTCCGGACGATCCCAGTCGACCGAGCGTTGTTCCCGGTCTCGAACTTCCTCGAGAGGTGACGAATGAAGGGTCTCTGGACGGACGTCCGATTCGCCGCGCGCTCGTTGCGCCGCAGCCCGCGCTTCGCCGCCGTCGCCATCGCGATCCTCGCGCTCGGAATCGGCGCGAACGCGGCGATCTTCTCGCTCGTGGACGCGGTGCTCCTGCGCCCGCTGCCGCGAGTCGCCGAGCCCGCCGGGCTCGTCGACGTGGTCGGCGAGACCGTCTCCGAGCCGGGATACCTCGCGGTCGCGGAGGCGGCTCGCGCCGACGTTCGCGTCGCGGCGTGGCGGGACCGCTCGATGAGCCTGGCCGGCGCCGCCGTCCCGCGGATCCTTCGCGGGGCGGTCGTCTCCGGAAACTACTTCGACGTGCTCGGCGTTGCGCCCGCGCTCGGCCGCTTCTTCCGCGAATCGGAGAACGCGCCCGGCGAGGCCGTCGCCGTCCTCTCACGCGGCGCGTGGATGCGCGACTTCGGCTCGGATCCCTCGGTCGTCGGCCGCGCCATCCGGCTCAACGGCGTCCCGGTCACCGTCGTCGGCGTCGCGCCCGCGGGCTTCCGCGGCGCCGCCTTCGGCGTCTTCCCGGAGATCTGGGTGCCGATCGGCACGTGGCCGTCGCTCGCGACGGGGCCGCTTCGGTCGCTCGATCTCCACTCGCGCAACTGGGGCTGGCTCTCGCTGGTCGGGCGTCGCCAGAGCGGCGTCTCCTTCGGTCGGGCGCGCACGGCCGTCCTGTCCGCGCTCGAGCGCGACGCGGCCGCCCACGGCGAGTCGTTCGTCGCCTCGAAGTGGTCGGTCGTGCCGACCGTGCGCACCGCGGCCGGCCAGGGCAGCGGCATGCGCCCGGAGCGCGTGTTCGCGATTCTCGCCGGCGCCGTCGCGGGCGGCCTGCTCATCGCCTGCGCGAACCTCGCGAACCTGCTGCTCGCCCGGGCGGCCGCCCGGCAGCGGGAGCTCGCCGTGAAGCAGGCCCTCGGCGCTGGCCGGCACCGGCTCGTCCGTCAGTCGCTCGCCGAGAGCCTGCTCCTGTCGCTCGGCGGCGGGGCCGCGGGGCTCCTGCTGGCCCTGTGGATGCTCTCCGCGTTGACGCGCGTCTCCCTCCCCGGCGATGCGACCCTGTCCTTCTTCGAGCCGCAGCTGGGGGGGCGGACGGCCGCGTTCGCGCTGATGCTGTCGGCCGCGGTCGGAATCCTCTTCGGCATCCTGCCGGCGCTGCGCGCCGCCGCCGCGGTTCCCGCGACGATGCTCGCGTCGACCTCGCGGACGGTCTCGCCGCGTTCGGCGGGTCGAGGCGCGCTCGTCGGGATCCAGGTCGCGCTCTGCGTCGCGCTCCTGGCGACCTCCGGGCTCCTGGCTCGCAGCCTGACCCGCGCGCTGTCGATCGACCTCGGTCTCCGGACCGAGGGAGTCACCCTCGCCGAGGTCAGCCTCGGCCTGGCCCGCTACGAACCGGCGCGGGCCGCTCGTTTCGTCGAGGAGCTTCCTGCGCGGCTCGAGGCGCGCGGCCCCGGCACCGTCGCGGCCTGGACCACGACGCTGCCGCTCTCGGGCGGCCAGGACGAGGAGAGCGTCGAGCTGGAGGGCTACGTCCCCCGCCCGGGCGAGCGCCCCGCCGTCGACGTCGCTGCCGTCGGCGCCGGGTACTTCCGGGCGCTCCGCATCCCCGTGCGCGAGGGGCGTGAGTTCACGGCGGAGGACCGGGACGGCGCGCCCGCCGTCGCCGTCGTCAACCGCGCGCTCGCGGCCCGCTACTTCGCCGGACGCGGCGCCCTGGGCCGCCGCGTAAAGGTCGGCGGAGGAAGCTGGACGATCGTCGGAATCGTCGGCGACGCGAAGTCCGCGTCGTTGACGGATTCGCCCGTTCCCCAGGTCTGGGCGCCGATCCTCCAGATGCCCGAGGCGGCGCTCTCCGGACTCGACCTCGTCGTCCGCTCCGATTCGCCGGCGGCCGCGCGCGACGCGATCGTCACCGAGATCCGCGCGCTCGACCCGTCGCTGCCGATCGAAGGAATGCAGTCCTACTCCGAGATCGTGGGCTCGCGGCTCCTCCCGCAGCGGCTCGGCGCCGGCCTCCTCGCGTTGTTCGGCGGCCTCTCGCTGCTCCTCGCGGCATTCGGCATCTACGCGGTGATCTCGTGGTCGGCACAGCGCCGGGCCCGCGAGCTCGGCATCCGCGTGGCGCTGGGCGCCCGCTCGTCGCAGATCCGCCGGCTCGTGATGCGTCAGACCGCCGGCCCGGTGGCGGTCGGCGCGGCGGCGGGACTCGCGCTCGCCGTGGTGGCGGGACGGTTGCTGGCGGATGCGCTCTACGGCGTGAGCGCCGCGGATCCGGTCGCCCTCGCGGCGTCCGCCTCGGCGCTCGCCGCGGCCGCGTTCGCCGCAGCCTGGCTGCCGGCGCGCCGCGCCTCTCGCGTCGACCCGATGACCGCCCTGAGGAGCGAGTGATGCAAACGCTGCTGCAGGACGTCCGCTACGGGCTGCGGCGCCTCGCCGCGAACCCCGGATTCACCGCCGTCGCCGCGGCGACGCTCGCGCTGGGGATTGGCGCGAACACCGCGATCTTCAGCGTCGTGGACGGCGTCCTGCTCCGGCCCCTGCCGTACGCGAGCCCCGACCGGCTTTTCACGCTGCCGCACAACCTCTCGCCGCCCGAGCTGGCCGACGCGGCGGCGGTGACGCGCTCCTTCGAGAGCATGGGCGGGACGGCGATCAACCCCTTCGACATCCAGACCGGTGCCGAGCCGGTGCAGGGCATCGCCGCGATGACGAGCGGCGCCCTGTTCGAGACCCTCGGCGTCCGCCCCGCGCTGGGCCGGACGCTCAACCGGCAGGACGACCGGCCGGGCGGCGAGCGCGTCGTCGTGCTCGGCCACTCCTTGTGGCAGCGCGTCTGGGGTGGCGACCGCAGCATCGTGGGCAAGTCGATCCTGCTCGGCGGAGCGAAGTGGACCGTCGTCGGCGTGATGGGAGCCGATTTCGCCCTGCCCGAGCAGAAGGTCGATCTCTACGTGCCGCTCTGGGTCGGGTATCCCGTGGCCGCTCCGGAGCGTGGGGTCCACTTCCTGCGTCCCGTCTTCCGGCTGAAGCCGGGAGTCACGGTGTCGGCCGCGCGCGCCGACCTCGACGCCGCGTTCCGCGAGCTCGGGCGCCGCTACCCCGAGTCGGACAAGGGGCTGCAGGCCGATCTCGCCGGTCTCCTCGACAGCGTCGTCGGAGACGGCCGCCGCTCCCTGGCGATCCTCGCGGGCGCCGTCGGCCTCGTGCTCCTCATCTCGTGCGCCAATCTCGCGAACCTTGAGATGACGAACGTGCTCGCGCGCGCGCCCGAGCTCTCGATCCGCGTCGCTCTCGGCGCGTCGCGCCGGCGCATCCTCGGGCAGATCCTGACCGAGAGCGCCGTGCTGGCGCTGCTGGGAGGCGGCCTCGGCTTCCTCCTCAGCGCGTGGGGCGTCGAGGCGTTGCTCTCCCGCTTCCCGGACGCGCTCCCGCGACTGTCGAACGTCGGCGCGAACGTCCGGGTGGCTTCCTTCACGTTCGCCGCGTCGCTCGCGGCGAGCGTCCTCTTCGGGATCGCCCCCGCCTGGCAGGCGTCCGGGCGTCAGTTCGGCACGCTGCTCGGCTCGACCCGATCCGGCGGCCTCCGCGACGCGCGGACCGCGCGTGGGACGCTCGTCGTCACGGAGATCGCCCTGGCGCTCGTGCTCCTCGTGGGCGCGGGCCTTCTGCTACGCGTTCTCTGGCGGCTCCAGAACGTCGCGCCCGGGTTCCGCGTCGAAGGCCTCGTCGCCGCGCGCATCGATCTGCCCGCCTCGCGCTACGAGAAGAAGGACACGCAGTCGGCGTTCCGACGCCGGCTCCTCGAGGCGCTCTCGGCCGAGCCCGGCGTGCGGGCGGCGCTGGTCAGCGAGCTCCCGATGTCCGGCGACGCCCTCGACCACGACGCCCTGATCGACGGCGCCCCTCCGGTCGCGCCGGGCGACGAGCCGTCCCTGTACTCGCGCAGCATCCTGGGCGACTACTTCGGAGTCATGGGCATACCGCTGCGGGCCGGGCGCTTCCTGACGGAGGCCGACCGCGAAGGAGCGCCGCTCGTTGGCGTGATCAACGAGGCCCTGGCGCGCCGATTCTTCCCGGGCTCCGACCCGATCGGCCGGCGCGTGCGCTGGGCCCGGATGCAGGAGGTCCACTGGATAACGATCGTCGGAGTCGCCGGCGACGTGCGCCACTTCGGTCTCGCCGACGCGGATCAGCCCGCCATCTACACGCCCTTCGTCCAGGCGGATCAGGACTGGAAGCGCTGGTCGGAACTCGTCGTCCGCGGACCCGGCGGGCCGGCGGCGCTCGAGAGCGCCGTTCGCCGCAGGCTCCACGCCGTCGACCCGATGCTTCCGATCACCCGCATCCGCACCGTGGACCGCGTCGTCTCCGAGTCCCTCACGCGGCAGCGGTTCGGCGCGGAGCTGCTCTCGATCTTCGCAGGCTCGGCGCTCGTCCTGTCGTGCGTCGGCATCTTCGGGGTGATGTGGGCCGCGGTGCGCCGGCGCCGCGCGGAGATCGGGGTGCGCATGGCGCTCGGCGCCGCGCCGGGCCGCGTCGTCCGCGAGGTGCTCGGGGACGGTCTCCGGATGATCGCCCTCGGGATCGGGATCGGCCTCGCGGCCGCGCTCGTGCTCACGCGCTGGATGGGCAGCCTGCTCGTCGGCGTGCCTCCCACGGACCCGGCGACCTTCGCCTCGGTCGCCGCCGTGCTCGCGGCGGCCGCCCTTCTGGCGTGCTGGATTCCGGCGCGCGTGGCGGCGCGCACGGACCCGATGACCGCGCTGCGCTCGGAGTGATCGCGATGCGAGGACTGCTCCAGGACATCCGCTACGCGCTTCGTACCCTTTCGCGCTCGCCCGGCTTCAGCCTGGCCGCGGTCGCGACGCTCGCCGTCGGCATCGGCGCCAACGCGGCGATATTCAGCCTGGTGCGCGGCGTGCTGCTGCGACCGCTGCCCTTCGCGCAGCCGGAGCGGCTCGTCTCGCTGTGGGAGGCCAACGACGCCAAGGGCTGGTCGCGCATGGTCGCCTCGCCTCCGAACTACCTCGACTGGAAGGCGCAGAGCCGCTCGTACGAATCGATGGGCGCCTTCTCGGAGACGACGCTCGTGGCATCCGGCCGCGGAGGTGTCGAGCGCGGCGACTCGGAGCGGCTCGACGGGGCGGCCGTCACTGCGGGCTTCTTCGAGACGCTCGGCGTGCGGCCGCTCCACGGCCGCGTCTTCCGCGAGCCCGAGACGAGCCCCGGACATCCCGCCGTCGTCGTGCTCGGGCACGGAGTCTGGGAGCGCCGCTTCGGCGGCGACCCCGGCGTCGTGGGCAGAACGATCCGCCTCGACGGCGAGCCGTACGAGGTCGTGGGCGTGATGCCCGCGTCGTTCCGCTTCCCCGAGGAGGCGCCGGACTTCTGGATCCCGCTGACGTTCCGGCCGGACGTTGCGACCCAGCGGGGAGCGCACTACCTCGACGTCGTCGCGCGGCTGAAGCCGGGATCGACGATCGAGTCGGCGCGAGCGGAGATCCGCGCGATCGCGGACCGTCTCCGCCGCGCCTATCCGCGCACCAACTCGGGCTACACCGCGGGCGCCACGTCGCTCGACGAATCTCTCGTCGGCGCCGTCGCCCCCGCGATGAAGATGCTTCTCGGCGCGGTCGCCCTCGTCACGCTCGTGGCGTGCGCGAACGTCGCGAACCTGCTGCTCGTCCGCGGGACGAGGCGGCGCGCGGAGATCGCGATCCGCTCGGCGCTCGGGGCCGGAAGCCGTCGCATCGCACGGCAGCTCCTGACCGAGTCCGCGGTGCTCGCCGCCGCCGGCGCCGCCGCAGGTCTCGCCCTCGCCGCGGCGTCGCTCGACGGGATCGTCGCGCTCGCCCCGGCGAGCGTACCGCGCCTGTCGGAGGTGCGCCTCGACGCCGGAGTCCTCGCATTCACGGCCGTCTGGACGATCGCCTCCGTGGCGCTCTTCGGTCTGGCGCCCGCGCTGGCGGCCCTGCGGCCCGGGACGATCTCCGCGCTGCGCGGGTTCGGAGCGGACGCGGGCGGGTCCGCGCGGCGCGTTTCCGCTCGCCAGATTCTCGTCGTCGGGCAGGTCGCGCTCGCCCTGGTGCTCGCGGCCGGCGCCGGCCTGCTGCTGCGCAGCCTCGCGCGGCTGTCGTCGGTGGACCCGGGCTTCCGCACCGAGCGGGCGCAGTCGTTCTCGCTGACGCTCCCGGAGGCGCGCTATCCGGACGAGGACGCGCGCGGCGCGTTCCTCGACCGCCTCCTCGAAACCATGCGGGCGATGCCCGGCGTGCGCTCCGCGGGCGCCGTCTTCGGATTTCCCCTGACGGGGATGAGCTTCAGCAGCAGCTTTCGCGCTTCGGGCGCTGCGCCCGACGACAACGAGCCGTCGGCACAGCTGCGCGTCGCCAGCCGCGGATACTTCGAGACGATGGGCATCCCGGTCGTCGCCGGCCGCGGATTCACCGGGAGAGACCGGCGCGGCGCGCCGATCGCGATCCTGGTCTCGGCGTCCGCGGCGCGGAAGTTCTTCCCGGCCGGCGACGCGATCGGCCGGCGCCTCCGGTTCGGCGCGACCATGACCCAGACCCGGATCGAGGGCGAGGTCGTCGGCGTGGTCGGGGACGTGCGCGACGCGGAGCTCGGCGCCGGACCGACGCCGGAGTTCTACGGGAGCCTCGAGCAGGTGCCCACCGACGAGTTCCACGTCGTCGTGCGCGGCGACGTGCCGCCGGACCGGCTGGCTGGCTCGGTGCGCGCCGCGGTCGCCGGCCTCGATCCCGAGCTGGCGGTCACCGACTTCGCGACGCTGGACGAGGTCGTGCGGCGCTCGGTCTCGCGGCCCCGGTTCATGGTCCAGCTTCTTCTCGTGTTCGCGACGATGGCGCTGCTGCTCTGCGCGATCGGCATCTACGGCGTGACCGCGTACGCGGTGACGCAGCGGACGCGCGAGATCGGAATCCGCATGGCCCTCGGCGCCGACCGCGCCGCGGTGCGCGCGCTCGTGCTGCGCGAGGGGCTCCGCCTCGCTGCGGCCGGCGTCGGACTCGGCCTCGCCGGAGCTTTCGCGCTGACGCGGCTGCTCCGCGGGTTCCTCTTCGAGATCGGGCCCGGCGACCCCGTCACGCATGTTGCCGTCGCTCTGCTCCTCGGCGGTGTCGCGCTCGCCGCCTGCGCCGTGCCGGCGCGTCGGGCCGCGCGGCTCGACCCGATCGCAGCATTGAGAACGGAGTGAGAATGGCCGGCCTCCTCCAGGATCTTCGCTACGCCGCCCGATGGCTCCGGAAGAATCCGGGGTTCACCTCCGTCGCCGTCCTGACGCTGGCGCTCGGCATCGGCGCGAACACCGCCCTCTTCAGCGTCGTGGACGCGGTCCTCTTGAAGACGATGCCCGTGAAGGACCCGGGGCGGCTCGTCCTCCTGGAATGGGAGGCCGGCACGGCCTTCCGAACGAGCGGACGCCGCGGGTCCGGGTCCCCGCGCCCCGAGGGAATCCAGGGAAGCTCGATATTCCGCTACGACACCGTCGAGAGGATGCGCGAGTCCTGGCGCCAGCAGGCCGAGAACAGCCCGCTCTCCGATCTCTTCGCGTTCGCGCCGCTCTACGACATCACCGCCGCCACGGCGGGAAACGCCGAGATCGTCCACGGGGAGGCGGTCTCGGGCGGCTACTACGCCGGACTCGGCGTTCCCTTCGTCCTCGGCCGAGGCATCACGGAGGTGGACGACGCGGCGAACGCGGCGCCCGTCGTGGTCCTCAATCACTCGTACTGGAAGCAGCGCCTGGGAGGCAACCCGGACGTCATCGGCCAGCCGCTCGACCTCAACCGGACGGCCTTCACGGTCATCGGCGTCACGGCGCCGGAGTTCCACGGCGCGCTGCAGGTGGACTATCAGCCGGACATCACGGTCCCCCTGCACTTCGAGCCCGCGCTGCTGGGCGACGACACGGGCATGGCCCGTGACGGCAAGCCCGGAATCTGGTGGATCAACGTCATGGGCCGCCTGAAGCCCGGCGCCACGCGCGAGCAGGCGGTCCGGAGCCTGAACGGAACGTTCCAGGCCCAGGCGCTGGAGATCATGCCCCCGCCGCGTCGCGACGGGGAGCCCGCGCGCCTGGCGCCGAAGGACTATCCGCGCCTGGTCGCGGAAGCGGGCGGTCGCGGACTCCGGGAGCACCGCCGGAACTTCGCAAAGCCGATCTACAGTCTCTTCCTCGTCGTGGCGGCGGTGCTCCTGATCGCGTGCGCCAACCTCGCGAACCTGCTTCTCGCCCGCGCGGCCCTGCGCCAACCCGAGATCGGCGCCCGGCTCGCGCTCGGCGCCGGCCGCGGACGGCTCGTGCGGCAGCTCGTGACCGAGGCCGTGCTCCTGGCGGTCCTGGGCGGCGCGGCCGGAACGCTCTTCGCGGTCTGGGGCA
>Ga0157375_10005749_pt1 | contig 10787 bp, 9 predicted proteins | sample M35metaG_FD_115311 | JGI IMG/M metagenome (GOLD analysis project Ga0157375, IMG submission 115311) | Miscanthus rhizosphere microbial communities from Kellogg Biological Station, Michigan, USA - M3-5 metaG | ecosystem: Host-associated > Plants > Roots > Rhizosphere > Soil | place: USA: Michigan...
CCGCCGACGCCGGGGGCGAGGCTTCGGACAGTGGGCAGCTGCTGAAAGGCATCAGTGGGGGTGGCGATTACTGACGTCACCACTAAGGTCATCTTTCACGTCATCGGAGGTCACTTAGCCATGGCCCGCCCGCGACCGGCGTGCCGGCCATCCGGTTTGGCCCGAACCGAAGCATCGAGGAGGTGCCTGCCCCCGATGCAGTCAACTTGAGGGCATGGGCACCGCAAAAGACAACGCACTCCCGAGCCGCCTGGCGGACGAACCTCCTGCACACCCAAAATTCGCCGTTCCGAGCTCGCCTAACGAAAACCGCACTCCCGATTCAGAGAGCGTGGTTCTTCGTTGTGCTGACAAGGGTCGCTCTGCCCTGACGGGTTCACCCCATCCGCGCATATGAGGATCATCCCTGGCAAATAAGGGGATATTCAACGGCCGGGAGGCCGGCCCGGCGAAAAAGAACATCATGGCAAATACACCTCCTTCAGCCATCTCATGAACTGCTCAGCTGAGGCGCACAGGAACGGTCCAATAATTGGTTGCCCGGCCATCCGCCTCCGCGCAAGCACCATCATTGCCTTTGACGTTATTGTGCCTGCCATCTCGTGAACGTTGCCGTCGTTCGTCGATTCCCCCGGGCAGCCTTCAGGAACCGGCCAGGCGCTGGATGGCGGAGGCGAGGGCGCGCAGCCGATGGTTGCGGTCGAGGTCCCCGGTGCGCGTGGCCAGGTAGACGGTGTTCAGGGGAGCAACCTCCGGCGTGTGCAGGGCGACCAGGGATCCGGAAGCCAGGTCGTCTTCCGCCAAGTAGCGGGGCAGCACCGACATCCCAGCGCCTGCAACGACGGCGGAACGCACACCGCGAAGATCGGGAACGATGCAGTTCGTCCGCAGATCGTCGGGGCGTCGTTCGAACACGCTGCGCCAGTAGCGCCGGATGATGGGCATGTTGTCGGCATAGGCGACCACGGGGATGGCTGCCAACTCGACATCGGCGGGAGCATCTCCCGGCAACCTCGATCGCCAAGATGGTGCCGCGACAAGGACAAATTCCTCGTCATAAAGCGGCATCCCCGTGACGCCCTGAACGCGCGGCTGGACCGAGCTGATGACAAGGTCCAGGTCGCCGGTCCGGAGGTCTTCGAGCAGGCCATCAACCAGGCCGAAACGGATCCGCAACCGGGCCCCGATTGCCGCAGTGAGTTCCGGCGTGTAGGGCAGCAGCTTGGCAGTCAGGAACTCAGCGGGGCCACCCAGATCGATGGCCTCGTTGGCTCCAGGCAGTGTCGCGATGAAGGCCAGATCGTCCAGGGCGTCGATGTGCGGTCCAACGTCCCTGGCCAAGCCATCTGCCTTGGGGGTTGGCTTCACTCCGGACGCGGCGCGTTCAAAGAGGCGCAGGCCGAGATTTTGTTCCAGGGAATGTACATGCGTCGAAGCTGTGGGCTGCGAGATGCCGAGCAACCGTGCAGCCTCGGTCAGTGACCCCACACGGTAAACGGTGAGAAAGGTCCGCAAATGTTCCAGGTTATGAGTGGCCATCGGTGCAATCCTCGCACGAGCTGGCCCAAGGAAATCGAATAGGGGCCAAAGCTTTTTCAATGCCATGCGGTCCCGGCGGAGGAGCACTATCGAAATACACCGCAGCAATCACTTCCCGAAAGGAACCCGATGTCCCACATCCTCATGGTCGTTTCAGCAGCCGATTCCCTCGAACTCGCAGACGGTACCCAACACCCCACCGGCTTCTGGGCCGAAGAGCTCGTGGTCGCCCACCACGCTCTCAAGGCGTCCGGCGCAGATATCACCATTGCCACCCCGGGCGGAAAGAAACCCACGGTGGATCCTGGCTCATTGAATCCGGAGATCGTGGGCGAAGAAGATAAGGTCCGGGAATTTGAGGGGTACCTGGCCGAGATCGCCGCAGAGCTCGAGTCACCGGTAGCGCTGTCCGCAGTCAACGTTGCCGGCTTCGACGCCGTTGTCCTGCCTGGCGGCCATGGCCCAATGGCCGACCTCGCTACGGACTCTGATCTGGGCGCCCTGCTTATCGAGGCAAACGACGCGGGCACGATCATCGCCCCTTTCTGCCACGGGCCGGCAGGCCTCCTGAGCGCCACGGCAAAAGACGGAAGCTTCGCTTTCGCGGATCGCCAGCTCACCGTGTTTACGGACGAGGAAGAGCTGACCGGCGGAACCGGAAAGAACACTCCATGGCTTGTTGCCACGACGCTCGCCGAGCGTGGTGCCATCGTCAAGGCCGGGCCCGCCTGGAGCAGCTACGTTGTCCGTGACGGCAACCTCATCAGCGGGCAGAACCCGCAGTCCAGTGAAGCGGTAGCCGCTGCAGTGGTCGCCGCGCTGGCCGAGTAAGCGGCCGGCTTTCCGTTTCAAAGAAGGCACGACGACGGCGACGCTTCCCACGCGGGGAGCGTCGCCGTCGTTCTCTGGCCAGGACGCCGTTAGCTTGACGGGAACCTGATCCAGAACAAGTCCTCATGCGGTCGACTCCTGGGGTGTGGGACGGCAATTCTCTGCTCTATGCTCAGAAGTTTCGAGTAGGAATACTAAGAGTGTGAAAGAGCGGTCGGATCGGGCGGCTGAGCGCCTGCGGGATTGGTTGAAAGCACTGGGCGATGTTGGCTCGGCTGTGAATCGAGGCATTTCCCAGAATGACCTCCTGAACTTGGTTGCCAAGACTGCCTGTGAATTGATGCGCTACGACTTCTGCTCGGTGACTGTCCCTGACGCGGCATCCACGGTTCTGGTGATCGAGGGTTCACACGGCCTCTCTGATGACTACATCCGCAATGTCAACGCAACGCACCCCATCCGCTTGCAAGGTACGTCGCTGCCCTCACCGTCCAGTCAAGCATTCACGATGGGCATCCCCATCCAGGTCGAAAACACCGAAACGAACCCGTCGTTTGGTCCGTGGGCCGCGGCGGCACACGATCAAGGCTTCACATCGATGATAGCCATCCCGCTAAACGCACCCAGTGGAACGCTTGGAACGCTCAATTGCTTCACACGTCTTTCTCATCATTTCGATAAGGACGAAGTTTCATTGCTTACAGTTCTGGCGGATCAGGTTGCCCTCGCCGTGAACTCGGCTCGCGTACGGGCGGAACAAGCACGCACTATCGCCGAGCTGAAGTCTCTGAACGAGAACCTCCAGGATCAATACGATCAGCAGCGTAGAGTGGCCGAGGTTCACCATCGGCTCACCTCCCTGGCCCTGCGGGGAGGCGACATTGCCGACGTGGGGGCTGCGCTTGCAGAACTGCTCGAAAGATCCGTGGTGGTTCGAAGTGGGCACAGCACAGTCGTTTGCGGCTCGGGGAATGACACCAGCGACCTGCTGGAAGCGCTGGCAGAAAAGGCAACGTATCACAACCAGGGCGGTTCTGGTCATGAATACGCTGATAACCGCCTCGCAGAGGTCCAGTTACCTCTGCGCGAAGGCTCGTCTGCCCCTGTCGTACGGGCTCCCGTCGTGGTCAGAGAGGAAGTCGCGGCTTGGATTTGGACGACAGGTAGTGTGACTGACTTAACCCCCTTGGACCGCCGAGCCATTGAACATGCGGCGACCGTCATGGCGCTGGAACTACTGAGCGCCCGTAGCGCCACCGAAGTCGCGTGGCACCGCTCCGGAGAAGTCCTCGCAGGGCTCTTGAACAACCAGGGTACTTTGTCATCCTCGCTCTTGGCACAAGCCGAAAGCCTCGGGCATGACTTGTCACAACCTCACGCCATGATCGTTGCTCAATACGATTGGACACGCGGCCACGGATTCCAGAGCGGGCTCAGAGAAACCGTGGCGCGCCTGCTCGGCGAGTCCCGTCCGCAACCTGTCGTCGGGGCGTACCAAGACTACGTCGTGGCGTTGTGGCCACTGGGTCGCGAAGCGTTGGAATCGGCTCGCCAAGTTGCCCAAGAGATTCGCCAAGCTCTGACCGACGGCGAGACGAGTGCGGCCAGTTCGCTCTCGGTATTGGCAGGACCCGTGAGTGATCCAACCAGGTATCCGGAAGCATTCTCGATTGCCCGCGGAGCAGCCGAACTGGCCAGGCTCAGAGGACTGTCCGGTCAGACTCTCGTCGTGAGCGACCTCGGGATGGCGGGACTCTTCCTCCAGGTTCCGGATACGGTCAGACTCCACTCGTATTGTGAGGAAATTTTGGGTGCACTGCGTCGGCACGACTCTTCGCGGGGCACCGAACTTGTTCGAACTCTGTCTGTGCTGGTGCGGAACAACCTCGATGCCCAGATGACCGCGGACCAGTTATCCGCGCAAACGAGCACCATCCTCCAACGGCGACGGCTCATCGAGGAAGTACTCGGCTGCGAACTGACCAACGTGGCCGCTATGGCACATATCTGGACCGCCCTCGAACTGGACGAAGTTCTTGCGGCCACTCGCGCTTAGGACAACGACGCCCCACATCGTATTTCCGGATTGCTGCAGTCAGACCAGTGCCGAAAGCTGAGGGAGGGCGCGCAAAAGTGGGGCAAGCTCAGCTATGGCCTCAGCGCCTGCCCACGCCTTCTCGAGCGCCCGGTCGTGCGCAGGGCGGGCGAACGTGAGCAGCTCGCCGCCTTGCAGGGTGAGCTCCGTGTAGATGCCTCGCCTGTCGTCTGCGCACAGTATTCGCCGAAGCAGTCCCCTCCGCTCCAGCCGGTTCACGAGACGGGTTGTTGCACTCGCCGAGAGCGCGGTGGCCCGCGCCAACGGTTGCATCCTCATCTGCCAGCCGTCCTGCCGGCCCAATGCATCCAGGACGGTGTACTCAACCACCGACAAACCCGCCGTAGCTTGAAGCGCCTGTTCGAGCTCTCCCTCAATGAGTCCGTAGAGGGCCGCCAAGGTGCGCCACCCATGGGCGTGCAATCCTATGGCGTCGTCTTTGATGCCCATGGGAACATCCTTTCGCTGTCTTCGCCCACCTTGGGAAGACGCAGTAGTTGCCTGGTCGAGCTGCTCGAGGACCCGCGAGCAACGGCGGAAGCACAGTCTTCCATCACAGCGGTCAGGGAAAGATGGAATCGACATATCCACCATCAACGCGCAGGGCGCCACCAGTTGTGGCAGACGCCTGGGGTGAGCTGAGATAGACGACCATGTTTGCGATTTCGGTAGGCTCGATGAGCCGCTTGATCAGGGAAGCCGAACGTTCTGTCGACATGAATCTCGCCTGTGCTTCTTCCCACGGAGTATCCGCGCCGTACTTCTCACCCAGAAAACGCACCGCACCGTCCGTCTTGGTGGGCCCAGCAATAACGGAGTTCACCGTCACACCGGACCCCGCAGCTACTTTGGCATATCCCCGGGCCGCAGCAACCAAAGCAGTCTTCGAGACGCCGTAGTGCAGCATGTCTTCAGGTACTGCAATGGCTGCGTCGCTGGCAAGGTAAAGGATCCTCCCCCACCTACGACGCATCATCGCAGGAAGGAGGGCCCGGGTCAGGCGGACAGCGGACAGGAGGTTGACGTCAAGGTATTCCTGCCAGTCGTCGTCGGTGATGTCCAGGGCATCCTTTGACTCGTAAATTCCCAGGTTGTTCACCAGAATGTCGACGTCGGCCGTGGCGGCTACCAGCTCGGCCACCCCGTCCTTGGTACTGAGATCCGCCGCCACGGTCTTTGGCTGATCGGCAGCATCATTGCCCGCGATTTCGGTGGCCGCGGCGTTCAGCGACTCCTGGCTCCGTCCGCTAAGAACGACTGTTGCCCCTGCCCTAAACAGTGCTGTAGCGATGGAAAGTCCGATTCCTTGGGACGAACCAGTAACCAATGCGGTCTTTCCAGTGAGATCAATCTTCATGCTGTACGCAACCCTTCGAATCGTGCGGCGAGTGAAGTACTCTGATTTCTAATGCTACGGACAAAATGTCTACTTGGCGAGATATTTGCGCTTGTGCGGCTGGATTCCCTCCCTGGGTGTTCCTGCGCTCAGCCCGATGGAAATGGAGAAAAAATGGAACAGAATCGATTCCTGGGAAAAACGGTCATGGTTACCGGGGCGGGTTCGGGACTGGGAGCTGCAGTCTTCAAGAGGTTCCTCCTGGAGGGAGCGAACGTCATCGGCGTGGACCTCAGTGCCGACTCGATGGAACGCTTCCGGGAGAGGAACTCCGTCCTGTCCACCCAAATGACGTTGAAGGTGGCCGATGTCAGCGACCCGGATGCTATTGAAGCCGTGATCAACCAAAGCGTGGAGGAGCTCGGCGCACTGGATGTCCTAATCAACAACGCAGGAATCGCCCCTACCGGGCCCGCGGCAACGACGTCGAACGAGCTCTGGCGGAGTGTGATGAACGTGAACGTTGATGGTCTCTTCTACGCGACGCGCGCCGCTCTTCCCCACCTAATCCGCTCCCAGGGCAACATCGTCAACACTGCCAGCGTCTCCGGCATCGGGGCGGACTACCATTACGCTGCCTACGATGCCTCGAAGGGAGCAGTTATCAATTTCACCCGCAGTGTGGCCGTCGACTATGCCCAGCGCGGTGTGCGGTGCAACGCCGTTGCCCCCGGACCGGTCCTCACGCCTTTGCTGCAGAAGAACATCGACACCACCGCGGGACTCAAGGAGGCCTTCGGTCGGTCCATTCCTCTGGGCCGGATAGCCGCCCCCGAAGAGATCGCTCCGGCGTTCACCTTCCTGGCTTCGTCCGACGCTTCCTATGTCAACGGCCTGATCCTGACCGCTGATGGTGGTGTCACGGCCTGGAACGGACAGCCCAACCCACACGACCTATAAGCTGCCGCGGCGCCCGCATCGAGCGGGCGCCACACGCCTATCACCCCAGCTGGACATGGAGAAGCTCCCTGCACGAATCCCGCAGGGAGCTTCTCCGCTTAGCGAAACCCAATCAAGTGCGTTTAAGGGGAAGGCTTCCCCGGTCGCTGATGACGGCCAGTACGATGACGACGCCAATGACCACCGGCTGGAGATTCGGCGAGACATTCAACAAGGTCAACCCATTGTTGAGGACACCAATGATGAGCAGGCCTATGAAGGTACTGAACATCGACCCCACACCGCCCGAGAGGCTGGCCCCACCGATGACTACCGCCGCGATCACACTCAATAGATCGGAAGCACTTCCTGCGGTCGGCTGCGCAGAGTCCAGCCGTGCGCCGACCGCGAGTCCGGCCAAGGCAGCCAGGAACCCGGCTATAACGTACACGCGTGTCTGGGCCAGTCGGACGCCGATGCCCGAGAGGCGTGCCACCTCTTCGTTGCCGCCAATGGCATAAAGCTGGCGGCCGGAAGGCCGGTACCGCAGCCAGAGGGCTGCCAGGATGAAGACCAGCAACATGAGGTAGACCTGCAGAGGTATTCCCATCAGCCGGAACCTGGACAGTCCGAGGAACCACTCAGGGAAGCCGATTACCGGGTTACCGTTCGTGATGTACAGGGCGAGTCCGGCGCCGGCGAACATGGTTGCAAGCGTGGCGATAAAGGGCTGGACGTGCCCGAAAGTCACAAGCAATCCGTTGACCAACCCAATAAAGGCTCCCAGGATCAGCCCGCAAATCATGGCCAGCAAGAAAGGCAGGCCAACCTCCTTGTAGAGGAAGGCCGTCGCCATGAAGGACAGGGCCATGGTGGAGCCGACGGAAAGGTCGATGCCTCCGAGGATGATGACCAGGGCTGCCCCGACAGCCATCATGCCGATGTAGGAAACCTGGCTGAGCACGTTGATGAGGTTGTTCGGCGTCAGGAAGTACGGCGACAGCAGCGACATTGCGATGCAGATGACGATAAGACCGATCACCGGGCCTGGAATGCTTTTGGCAAGCTGCTTGATCCTGGTTTGCAGGGGCTCCTGCCCGCTGCCTGAGAAGGGATTCTCCCGGGCGCCCGGCTCAGCTTTGGGGCCGATGGTGTTTGTAGTAGGCACAGTCATTACTTTCTTTCTTGAGTGGTTGGGAGTGCGCTACGGCACTGAAAGCTCCATGACCCGGTCCGGAAGTGCTTCGTCCCGGGTCAGGATGCCGCGTTGCCGTCCTCCGGCCATGACCAGGACGCGATGCGAGAGACCAAGCACTTCTTCAAGCTCCGAGGAGACGACGATGATCGCCACCCCCGCCGCGGCCAGCTTCCGGACGATTTCGTAGATGGCGGCCTTGGCGCCGACATCAACTCCGCGGGTTGGTTCATCAAGGATGAGCACTTTTGGTTTGCGGACCAGCCACTTTGCCAGGAGGACCTTCTGTTGGTTTCCGCCGGAGAGAAACAGGACGGGGATATTCAGATTCCCTCGAATGTCCAGTTCGACGGCCTGCTCGCGTTCGACGCGTTTCACGGTCCTGTTGGTGACGAAGCCACTGGCCGTTAACGTCTTTTCCCAGGGCAGCACCATATTCTCCCCGCCGCTCCTACCCAGGTTCAGGCCTTGGCCTTTGCGGTCCTCGGGCACCATGAAGATGCCTTCCCGGATGGCACTTGAGACGTTGCGGATTGCGACGGCTCTTCCCTCAACAGTGACCGTCCCGGCGTCGGCCCGGTCAGCGCCGGCAAGGGTTCTGACGACTTCCGTTCGTCCGGCACCAACGAGGCCTGACATCCCGAGAATCTCGCCCCTGCGGACGGAGAAAGAGACATCCCGGAAGACACCGTGGCGCGTCAGGTTTTTGACTTCCAGCACTACATCTTCCTCCGCAGGCTGAGGTGCCTGGTGTGCGTAGACGAACTCCCGGCCCACCATGGCCCGAATCATGTCGTCCTTACCGACACTGCCCGTCTCCCAGGCCATTGCTCGGCGGCCGTCACGCAGGCAAAGTATTTCGTCGGCAATTGCCGAGATCTCATCCAGGCGATGGCTGATGTAAATGACGCCTGCACCCCTGTCCCTGAGTATCCGGATCTGGTCCAGGACCTTCTCCGTCTCTTCCTGTCCCAGGGAAGCTGAAGGCTCATCGAAGATCACGTAGGACGGATCCCGCAAGATGGCTTTTGCGATTTCGATTTCCTGTTGGGCCGCCATCGAAAGCCCGGCAACTGCCCTTCGGGGGTCGATCCTCGCGCCGAGCACCGCCAGGGCGGCCTCGGCCTGTTCAGCCATGGACGCGGTATCCACCCGGCCACGCCGTTTCGGCCACCGGCCCAGGAACATGTTCTCGGCGACGCTCAGCCGCGGAACCATTTTGATTTCCTGGTGGATGATGGCCACGCCACTGTTCAGAGCGGAAGCCGGCCCATTGGGGGCATAGGGCGCTCCGTCCAGCCACATTTCGCCGGCATCTGGCGTCTTAATTCCGGCCAGGATCGAGCTGAGGGTGGATTTGCCTGCGCCGTTTTCGCCGATGAAACCGAGGACAGTCCCCGCCTTCAGGGTGATGTCCACTCCGTGCAGCACCGTATTGCCGCCGTATTGTTTGGTAAGGCCGATTCCCTTGAGCGCCTTGATGTCCTCGGTCAGTGGCCCCCTGTTGAGAGAGTCCGGACCCGTGCTCAGGATTGACATGGATTTCCTTCTTAGTCTGGGACATGCCGGCCTGCCTTCCGAGCAGGCCGGCACGGTCTTATTTCGCGGGGCCGTAGTATCCGGCCGAGCGTGCCTCATCGAGGTTTTCCTTGGCGACCAGGACAGTCGGTTGCAACTGTTCCTTCGCAACGGACCCACCCTCGCCATTCATGGCCTTGATGGCATTGCGTACGGCCAACTCACCCATTTGGTAGGGCTCCTGTGACATGGTGGCCAGGACTTGGCCGGACTCGATAGCGTCGTAAACCTGCGGGAAGCCGTCCACGCTGACGATCTTGAGGTTGGTCCGGCCCGCCTGTGCTGCTGCCTTCGCCGCTCCGAGCGCCATGCCATCGTTCTGCGCAAAGATTGCCTGAAGGTCAGGATTTGCCGTCAGGACATCCTGGGCGACGTTATACGCCTTGTTCTCATCCCAGTCGGCGTTGGTTGTTGAGACCACCTTGATGCCGGGATTCTTTTCGAGGACGCTGCCGCAGCCCTTGGAACGCTCGATTTCAGTCGAGGAGCCCAGCACACCCTTGATGATGGCAAGGTTGCCCTTGCCATCCATCTGTTTGGCCAGGAAATCGCAAAGCTCGGTGGAAGCCTTGATGCTGTCACTTCCAATGAAGGTGGCGACATCTCCTTGTGGGCGCTGGTCGATGGCGATCACTGGAATGTTCGCGCCTTTCGCCTCTGCCACGCCGGCGGCACCGGCGGTGGCGTCCTGCATGGCGAAGATGACCGCCCCCACCTGTTGCGTCACGAGGTTCTGCACCTGGTTGACTTGCTGGGAGGAGTTGCCGTTGGCGTTTAGCACTACGAGCTCATAGCCCTCGTCCGCCGCCGCCTTCTTCATGCCGTCAACGGCTGCAACGTAAAACAGCGACTGGAATTCGGGCATGGATACACCGATGGTCTTCTTGCCGGATCCACCGGCATTCGCTGCGCCATCGGCGCTGCAACCTGACAGCGCCAATGCGGCGGTAGCGACCAATGCCAAAGCTATTCCGACGGGACGCTGCGAACGCAGGTTCCTGCGGCGTCCGGTTTGGACTTCTTCCTGGTGCGTTTTGCGGCTCGATACGTTCATCACGATGGGCCTTACCTCTCTGTAAGAAAATCTCGACGGTGATGATGGTTGGGGATGAAGATCTTCGCGTAACCGCTGAGCTCTGGGGCTCTTCATGGTCTTGCCGGCCCGTATGCAGGTCACCTGCGAAGCTATTTCCAGTCTGTGAGGACCGTCACGATAAGTCCAAGTCAAAGATTCTTCCGGCCCGATAACCCAGGGTTATCGACCCGTCTCGACA
>Ga0157375_10005751_pt1 | contig 10786 bp, 6 predicted proteins | sample M35metaG_FD_115311 | JGI IMG/M metagenome (GOLD analysis project Ga0157375, IMG submission 115311) | Miscanthus rhizosphere microbial communities from Kellogg Biological Station, Michigan, USA - M3-5 metaG | ecosystem: Host-associated > Plants > Roots > Rhizosphere > Soil | place: USA: Michigan...
AAATTGGAAATCAGGATAGTAACAATTCTCTTTACTTTGCTTTTTGTTGCGGGGTGCAAATCTGTCGTCGACCGTCAGGATGTGAGGCCGCGCGTGCTGCGGGACGTGCCGGCGCGAAATCTCGCTTATCGACTCACGCCAGACGTTTCACCGCCATCTTCAAACTTCGATGAGCCGGACAAGTTTGGTCCAGTCACAAACGATTTCGCCACTAAGCGAAAAGATGATGCACTCATAAGAACGGTCGTTTCTCCCGATGGGCGAAGGGTACTCGCGCTTTACGGCACCGCGGATGAACCAGGTCCGGCATTTCGCATCGATATGTACAACTCAGACGGGCAGTTTTTACGCAATCTCATACCGCCTGAAATCTCATGCGTGTTTCCTGAAACCGTAACCTGGTCGCCGGACGGAAACTCCATCAACTTCATCGCGCACAGGCGCGTCGTACCGAGCCCGACGCCGACTCCACCTAACGAGCCTGAGGAACTCCCAGCCGCGCCGGTCGCTTCCCCTTCCGTAGCTCCGAATTTTCCACCGGTGGCGAGTTTCAACACTGAACAGATCTACATCTGCAATCGTGATGGCAATGATCTGAAGCCACTCACGTCACGCGAAGGACTGATCTACTTCTACTTTGTTTGGGCCCCCGACGGCCGTGCAATGGCTGCGCTGGCTTGCAAGGAAGACGAGTGGAACGCGCGTGAACGCCAGTACAAGCTGCCGGCTGGACGCCCGCGTTTGATCGCGCTGGACGGCAACGAACGCTTGCTTGACGATGCGTTAACGGAGGCACTTCCTGTTTGGTCCCCGGATGGGTCGAAGGTGGCAACTGCTTTCGACACCGACGTCGCAATATACGATGCCGGTGGCAAGACGCCGACACAGGGCCGTCTGCCGTTGGGCGACCAATTGATCGCTGCTTCCGTGGTTTACGAACAAAAGACCGCCACGAAGAAAGCAAACGCCAATGCAAACGCGGCCCCAACCCATGCCTCAACAGCGTCCGCCGTGCCAGCTTCGTTCAACCCGATCGTGAGGCTCGATTGGCGCGCACCTGAAACGCTCTACTTCCAAACCGCCTTTGTCCGCCTGATGCCGAACGAGACCATCAACACCTTTCAACGCTGGCACCTGCTCAACCTCAGCGCGCAGGCCGCAATCCTGAAGTGATAACCTTGGCAGAGATGATATAGTACGTCTGCTGCAAAACCGGCTCGCCCCGGTCTGGCAACCTTAAACCAAGCCAAACACAACAAGTCCGGATCTTTTTTTTTCGGGTTTTTGAAACGAACAGCCGTGGGCCTACATTCAAAGTGTAACTACCTCGCTGAACGAAAGGATCAGCCAGGCCTTCACTGCAACTCCGAGGCGGCACTCGATCGTTGCGGACTAACACTCAGGCATCACAAATCGCTGTTCAATCGTTGGAGCGTAGTGCGGCCCATTACTAACCGCACTTCCGGCGATGTTTCAAAAAGGAGTTCGCCCAAAATGAAAAACACTCAAAAAAAGAAATGGACTTTGATGTTCTTTTTAGCGAGCGACAACGCGCTATCGCCCAGCACGCTGTCTCAACTCAAGGCTATCAAAGCAGCAGGATCTCAGGCCGATACAAACGTTCTCGTGTACTTTGATCCGAATGAGAAGGGTGCGCCAACGAGGGTTTTTGAAATCAACAAGCAAAACGCGGCTCAATCGTCCACGAGCACCGACGAGCCGATTATCACGGTATTAACTCGCGACGCCATCGACCCAACCACGATCAATGCGTCGCCGGGATCACAGTCACAGCAATTCGGATCTTCTTTGGAAAATACCGATGAGTTGGATGCATCTGAGGCGCTCGCAAATTTTCTGGGTTTCTGTCGCGAAACTTATACCGCCGACCATTACATGCTCTTCCTGCTCGGACACGGTCTAGTCGTTGGGCGTGATGCTTTCTTGCCTGATGACAATCCGGAATCAGCTATCGGGCTGAGAACACTCGGAGACATTCTCACGAAGTTTTCCACCGACATACGCGGGCAAGGCGCGCTGGAGTTGATCGCCATGCATAGCTGTTCCATGAGTGGCATCGAGATCGCCTACCAGTTAAAAGGCACTGCGAATTACATGTTGGCTTCACAAGGCATCTCGTTTGTTGGGTCCTGGCCCTATCGCCAGTTGCTAACAAAGATTTTCAAGACGGTCGAGAAATCGGACAACAGTATTGACATCCCCGCGCTTATGAAGAGCCTGGAAACGCTCTGTATTCAATACAGCGCTGATTTCATGTATGCCGGATACTCCGCGGATATGTGTTTGTGCAGCCTTCAACCAGGGCCCATAGAGAAACTAACTAAGCCGATTCAAGACCTTGCAGTAGCTTTGACGAACGGCTTGAAGAACCGTCGTTGCAGGGAGCTGATCGTATTGGCCCACTGGAAGTCTCAAAGTTTCTGGCAGGAGACATATAGCGACCTTTACGACTTTTGTCTTTGTCTTCGCCGGCTTTGCGATCAGCCGAAAAAGGAACCGCACGACCAAAGTCGCCAGACGTTCGACAGGCGTTCGTACGACATCTTGCGCATTGCGATAATCGACGCGTGCAACGCGGTCATCGCCAAGTTGAGGCCACAGAGCGGCAGCCAAATGGATGGTCCGGTAGTATGTGCGGATTTTATTGGACCGGATTGCCAGTATTCTCATGGACTCTCAATTTACTTCCCGTGGTCTGATCCCATTGCAGATGCAAACGATCATGTTCTCACTAACTATGGAGATTATGCGTTTACGCAAGAAGTGGGTAGTGATTACTGGTTGAAGTTTCTTCAATCATATTTCACCGACACGCGGCGAGAGGATCGTCTCACCGAGGATCGTAAGAATGGAGATGAAGATGTGAGGTACCAAACCGATCCGGACTATATGAAAGCGCTGGCCACGGCTAACACTTCTTTTGAAGATGCAGTTGCCACAAACACTCATGAATTCATGTCAACCAGCGCGTTAGAGGGAAAGGTTAGTCCGCCGGACAGCGGTGGTGGCGCGTGTACATGTGCCTCGACCAAGAACTACTCGAGAAAATTTTCAATGAGCCCTGGCGTGTCGACGGTATTTGGAGGTGCTAAGTCCACGTTTGCATCAACCGGTGGGCAGGTCCAGTCGCCCTCCCGGCCCATGAGCAGCGTTGAGTCCAAATGAGACTGTACGTGAGATTACTGATCTCGGTGTTCTGTCTTGCGTTTCTTGTGTACGCTCTGGAAGCGCAGGACAGGCCGAGCACTGTATCTGAGGAGCCAATTGAAAATCTAACAACACTCACGGCGAGGCAGCAAGCGCTGGAGGCACTCCTGAAATCCGCGCAGGAATTACGCCAGTCTGGTGAACTGCTTGCGGCGGCCCAGGCCCTGAATAAAGCCGGCCATCTGCAGTTGATTTTAAGCCTGCCGAACGAGGCTCTACTTACATTCGAGTACAACCGAAAGCTGGCCGATCAAGTCAACGATCCGGCAGCTAAGGTTGACGCACTCAACGGTGTTGGCGCCGCCTACGTACACGTGGGCGATTACGAGAACGCCATACCTCTACTCCAGAAAGCCATTACAATCGCCGAGCAAAATAATTACCTCGCAGGCCGGGCCGAAGGGTTGCTGGTTTTAAGCGAGGCTCAGAACTTTACCGACCATGCTCTTGCTCTGGCGATCGCACAAGAGGCGCTCGCGCTGTGGAAAACGATCCCCGACAACCGTGGCATCATCCGGTCTGACCTGAGCATAGGCACTTACCATTTGGCGCAAAATAGTTTGCCCGAGGCGACCCAGAGCAATGAGACAGCGCTCGGTCTGTCTCGCGCAAGCGGCTTCAAAATATTCGAGGCTGAAGCACTCATTAACCTGGCATTTATCGAATGGCGCAAGGGTGCCTGGCAGAAGGAAATTAAGTTTTTGTCGGATGCGGAGAAGTTGATCGATCCGGAAGCAGAGCCCTTCAAGATGACGCAGATCGCAGCTTCAACGGCGGACGCCTATATCGAAAGTGGTTTGCCGGAAACCGGACTCTCAAAGTATCGAGAGGCTCTCGATTACATTCGCAAGACCGGAAGAGCGCGCGATGAACTTGTCGTGAGATGGGGTGTCGGCAGGGCCCAATATTTTTCGCAGGACTATGACGGTGCACAGACTACCCTGGAACAGACTCTGACAGATGCGGAGTCGCAAAAGCAGCCCGTCGTAATGGCAATGTGCCACGATTACCTCGGTCGAACTTTCGAGGCGGAGGGTAAGCTGCCGACCGCTCTAAAACATTTTCAGACTTCATTCGATCTTTATGTGAAGACTGAAAACCCGATGGAGGTCGCACGTCTGCGCGCCCGGATCGGACAAGTTTACGAAAACTCTGGACGATTGGAAGAGGGTCGTGGAGCATATCGACAGTCGTTACAAGCGTTCGACGCGCTTTCCGATCGTGTCAACCAGTCTGCCACGCTCTTCGCGTTAGGCCGGCTCGAAATGAAGAGCGGTAATTACGATGTGGCCGAAAGCTATTTGCGTGAATCGATCGAAGCTACTGAGAACATGCGTCGCATGTCCACCACTCGCGATCTCACCGCTGCGTTTTCCGCCACCGTTCACGATCGTTACGAACGGTACATACAGTGCCTGATGCGGAACCCAGATTCGTCACGGGTGGCTCTCGCGTTTGAGACCAGCGAATCGGAGCGAGCGCGCTCGTTGTCGGAGTTGTTGCGCGCCAGCAATACAGACCTGCTGTCGAATATCGATCCTGAGTTGGCAACAAAGGAGAGATCGTTGCGGCAATTGCTGCGGGCCAAAGGAGACGAGAGAGTAGGATTACTCGCCAACAAAAGTGGCGCGGAGCAGAAGAATCAACTGGAGAAGCTAGATGCCGAGCTCGAACGTTTGGACGCGGAGTACAAGAACGTTCTGGCGACGATCAGCAAGGGCTATCCCGCGTACGAACAAATCACGCAACCTCACAGTTGGGACCTGCGCAGAATACAGGAAGAAGTTATCGGCGATAACGACACGGTCCTGCTCGAGTACTTTTTAGGGCCAGAGAAGAGTTACGTGTGGGCAGTGACTCGAACCGGCATTACGAGCCACGAACTCCCATCGCGGGAAGTGATCAGCATGAAAGTGCAAAACCTCTCCAATTTGTTGAAGGAACAGCCGGAGCCGGAGACTAAGGACAAGTTGGACCAGACAGCTCAGGAGCTGGCACAAATGATACTCTGGCCCATAGCTGCCGAGTTGAACAAAAAGCGAATTATCGTGGCCGCCGACGACGCGCTTAACTATATTCCGTTTCAAGTCCTGCCGGTTGCTCCTAATAACCCGGAGCCGTTAGTGGTCCAGCACGACATCATTAATGATCCGTCAGCCTCGATCCTGGGAGAGTTGCGGAAAGAAGCCGCCGCTCGCCATGGAGTGCGTGCGAAAACGTTAGCAGTTTTCGGCAATCCAAAATTTCCGGAACAGAACGAGCAAACTGTCTCAAACCAAACCTCCGACGACCAGTCGCAACACGCAACGCGCAGCATCGAGTTAGACCGCGATAGCTCCGATCATCCAACTTTCAAGTCCCTGTTTTTCGCACCACGTGAAATGGCTAACTTGCGTGAGGTCGCCACCGAAGCACAAACCTTCACCGCCTCAGATTATGACGCGACTCGCGAGCGACTGCTGAGCATGGACCTCACGCAGTATGCAATTCTGCACTTTGCGACGCACGGCTTGTTGAATCCGAAACGGCCCGAAGATTCCAAACTCGTGCTCTCCACTGTTACTCGTGATGGCAGGAGAGTGAATGGCTTTGTTAGTCTACAGGATATCTACTCGCTGCGAGCTCCCGTCGATCTCGTCGTGTTGAGTGCCTGCCAAACCGGACTCGGAAAAGATATTCGTGGCGAAGGCCTGATAGGACTCACGCGAGGTTTCATGTACGCGGGCGCGACGAGCGTGGTGGCGAGTTTATGGAAAGTGGAAGATGAGGCCACCGCCGAACTGATGAAGCGCTTCTACGTCGAGATGTTAAAAAACGGGAAGACGCCCGACGAAGCTTTGCGTGCAGCGCAAAACAGTATTCGGCAAGAACCGCAGTGGAGCGCACCGCATTACTGGGCCGGCTTTACTTTGCAGGGTGAGTACCGTTACGTGGTGAACTCGTCGCAAGGTTGGCGGCGGTACTCAGTCGCCATAGTCGCTGCGATATTGTTCCTGTTGCTCGCAGCGGCTTACTGGTACCGCCACAAAAAAGCACAAAAGAATTTCCGTTGATCTTTGTGCCTTTTGTGCTTCTTGTGGCGAAAGAGTTACTGGACGTCAAAGAAGTAGCTGCCATTGATGGGCTGTTTCGTTCCATCCTTATTTATCCGCAGCAGCTTCAAAGCATATTGTCCTGGAGTTAAGTAATCAGCAGGGATGACCACCTTGATGTAATCAGCATCTTGCGATTCTATTTCGAAAGTTTTTAACGGCCCCATAACGTTTTCCAATTGCACGCTGTAAGTCGAACCTTCGGGAGCCGGTTCAGGTCGCTTCAACGAGACTCTTAAGGCATCGGCGCCGAGCGGGAGCGTAAGTTTTGGTGTGGGAGCGGTTGAGTTGTTTAGAGTTCGATTGTCTGAGGCAATCGTCAAACTTAGATTGGCAAATGTTCGTGGCGCAGATTGACGGCTCATGGACCAAATCAACAAGACCACGCCGAGAACCAGGACGAGAGCAACCGTTGCGTACTTTGGTATGGCTGCCTGAGCGCTCCAAAAAGTTTTCAGCCGATCGATCCACGTCACTTTCCGTGAAGCAGCCGAGCAAGCTACGCACAGGAATGATTCCGCTAATAGCACGCGATCCTTGCGCGCGACGGTAGTAAGGTAGTGTTCTTCAAAGCGCTGGCGTCGCTCAGGTGTGAGTTCGTTGCGTACATATGCCTCAATTAGATCATCTTCCGCGGACTCCAGCTCAGTAGCGGGCCATTCAGGTTGGGCAAAGCATTGCTCTTCGAACTCTTCAGCTTCACGTTCGGTTAATTCGTTAAGAAGATAAGCAGTAATGCGTTCGTCAGTCATCATTCGCGAGCGAGTTCCTGTCATGAAGAGTTAGATAGGAGTAATCCCCGTTCTCCTACTTTATATGCACGGATTCGCAAATAGTAACAGGTAAATACAACTTCACTGATTTTTGCTTAGTAACTTAACACATCGTTCCAAAGCGCGACGGAGTCGCGTCACACGAATTCTCAAAGCTGAAATCGACAATTTCAGTTTTTCCGCTAACTGGAGACGATGTTCGGCACGAGGGGCTCCTGGTGGTACCTTGCAGTACGAATGCAGGAGATCGCGATCTTCCTCAGGCAACTTCTCGAAACACGGTTTCATGAGGTTCACGATCTTATCGACCACGGAGTTATCGTCCTGACTATTTTCGAGAAACTGACGAAATGCTGATTCCTCTCGCCTTTGGTTTCGTAAGCGTTCCAGTACAATGTTCCGCGCGATGCCGGTACAGAAGCGATCAATGTCCGGTATAGGCACGCCCTCCAGGATCTTTTTGCCCGCGCGCTCCAAAGCGTCCTCTGCATCATTTTCAGGATCAGACATGCCTTTAAAACGGAAGTAATCAGCCAGCTTCTGCTGAAGGCGCAAGTACATACGATTTGCTTCATCGGGATCATCGGGGCAAAGAAAGTTCAACAACGCTGTGAACGGAGAAGTGTTCACCTCTGGATCTTTGAGGTTATCTGAACTGTTATTCGGCATGACCTAGTCGCTGGTCAACCGTCAGAGTGAAATATGAGAGCGGTTTAGGCGGTTACCAACGTTGAAATGAGTCCAGATGATAGCAAGAAAATGCGTGAGACAACGCATTTTACAGGGCGATGAGATAGGAAATAATGTGTTTTTAGCCAAAAAAGGACAAAAGTTCCGACTTAACGGCGGCGTCTGAAAAGCAGTGGCTTTGCACGAAAAAGTCTCTTATTGGACTTCTTCTCTGTGCAACCTCTGTGTTCTCTGGGCCTCTGTGGTTGTTTTTGCTAAGCAATAGTGAACCACAGAGACACAGAGAACACAGAGGTTGCACCAGAGAAGAGCGATCTGCTGACTTTTCGTGCAGCCCCCGCCAGTCAACGCTGGAATTATTTCGAAACGAACTTATCGCGTTCATTTTCCTGTGATCCGCGAAACGAAACGGACATGTTCAGAGTTCAACCTTTAGGGTTGCCTGTATGAAAAACAAGCTAAAGCTTGAACTCTGAGCAGGGCATGGAGTTTGAATAACTTAACTAACGAATCCAGTTTACACATCAACTCAAGGGGGACTTTCATGTCTACAAAGCTAGAAACAGGAGTGATCGGTCAGCGAAACTCTTCTGCAAACGATTTTCACTCTTCGGCATTCTCTTCCGGCGGAGCAAATTACAGCATGGAGCGGGCAAGACCAGGCTTGCCGTCCACGAGCGCGAAGCGATTGGCTAAAGGATTAGGCTGGTTCAGCGTAGGCCTCGGCCTCGCAGAACTTCTGGCCCCCCGTGCTATTGCAAACATCTCCGGTGTTTCAAAGGAGCGCACCGGTTTAATACGACTGTACGGTCTGCGCGAACTCGCTTCAGGTATTGCGATTTTCTCTCAGCAGAAACCGACTGAAGCCCTCTGGTCGCGGGTCGCCGGCGATGCGCTCGATCTGGTGAGTCTCGGCGTGGCCTGCACGTCTCCAGACGCGAAGAGGGGAAGAATTACATTTGCCACAATCAACGTAGCTGCGGTCACGGCACTCGACGTTATTTGCGCGATGCAACTGAGTAATGGGAACAAGGGCATCCAGGCAAAAGGAACTTGTGTTGTGAATCGCCCGCCCGACGAGGTCTACAACTTCTGGCGTAACTTCCAAAACCTGCCGCGTTTCATGCGCCATCTCGAGGCAGTCGAGGACCTGGGAGATGGCCGTTCTCATTGGGTCGCAAAAGGCCCGGGAGGCATGAGCGTGGAATGGGATGCGACGATCATCGCGGACGTTCCGGGTGAGGTCATAACCTGGCGTTCGTTGGAAAACTCCGACGTCGATCACGCGGGCGCTGTTCGCTTCGAGCGCGCTCCCGGAGGACGCGGCACGATCGTCAAAGTTAATTTCCAGTACAACCCAATCGCAGGAGTGATCGGCGCAACGGTCGCGAAACTGTTTGGTGAAGAACCGGAACAACAGTTGGACGACGATCTCCGTCGTTTCAAACAAGTAATGGAAGTGGGTGAAGTTGTGGTTTCGGAAGCAACTCTGCTCGGCACCGGCTACATGGAACAGCGGCCCGGACGTCCAGCAGCAGCCAGTGAACTCGAGGATGCTGATACGCTGCCGAGTCAAACCATGAAGAACTACGAATCAGAGAGGGGATCAGAAAGGAGGATGACTCAGCAATGAAAGCCAACTGTTGGTACGGCAAAACGATGCTTTCGGTCGAAGATGTTCCGGATCCGCAAATTCTCAACCAGCGAGATGCGATCGTAAAGATCTCGTCGACGGCAATCTGCGGTTCTGACTTGCACCTGTACAACGGGTTCATCCCCACAATGCAGAGAGGAGACATACTCGGCCATGAATTCATGGGCGAAGTGGTCGAGGTAGGTCGAGAAGTTCGTAACTTGAAAGTTGGCGATCGAGTGGTCGTGCCCTTCCCGATTGCTTGCGGCAAGTGCTTTTTCTGCGAGCAGCAGATGTTCTCGCTTTGTGAGAACTCCAACCCGAACGCGTGGATGGCGGAGAAGATGTTTGGCCATTCGCCGGCCGGAATTTTTGGTTACTCACATTTGACCGGTGGTTATGCGGGCGGGCAGGCGGAGTACGCACGCGTGCCTTTCGCGGATGTTGGCCCCATCAAAGTTCCTGAGCACCTCGACGACGAGCAGGTACTCTTCCTTTCAGACATCTTCCCGACTGGTTACATGGGCGCGGAAATGTGCGACATCAAACCCGGTGACACGATTGCGATCTGGGGTTGCGGACCGGTGGGACAGTTTTCGATACGCAGTGCTTTCCTGCTGGGCGCGGAGCGAGTGATTGCGATCGATCAGGTTCCCGAGCGTTTGAAAATGGCGCAGGAGGGTGGCGCCGAAACCATCAACTACGAAGAGCAGAATGTGTATGAAGCGTTGATGGACAAGACAGGTGGTCGCGGACCCGACGGGTGCATTGACGACGTCGGTATGGAAGCGCACGCTCCCGGGCCCATCTTCGCCTACGATCGCATCAAGCAGGCAATGATGCTGGAGACTGATCGTCCGCACGCTTTACGCGAGGCGATCATGTGTTGCCGAAACGGCGGCACGGTTTCGGTGATCGGTGTTTATGGTGGGTTTATCGACAAGTTCCCGATGGGATCGGTGATGAATCGTTCGCTGACGATCAAGACCGGGCAGGCGCACGTACACCGTTACATGCGGCCGTTATTGCAGATGATCGAGAATGGCGACATCGATCCGAGCTTCGTTGTAACGCACCGGATGAGTCTTAAAGATGCGCCTGAAGCGTACGACATGTTCAAGAACAAACGCGACAACTGTATCAAGGTCGTGCTGAAACCGGATGGATATGACAACGGGTACGGTGCGGCAGCGAAAGACGACAGCTACACCGTGATCCACTAACCAGTAAGATCGTCTCACGCAAAGACGCAAAGGGCGCAAAGAGAAGTTCTTAATCTTCTCTTTGCGCTTTTTGTGAATCCGTCTTCACAGCAGCAATGGCGCTGGTTGGTACGAGGTCAGTACCGTCCGCGGTAGCGGATGGGTGCG
>Ga0157375_10005753_pt1 | contig 10785 bp, 13 predicted proteins | sample M35metaG_FD_115311 | JGI IMG/M metagenome (GOLD analysis project Ga0157375, IMG submission 115311) | Miscanthus rhizosphere microbial communities from Kellogg Biological Station, Michigan, USA - M3-5 metaG | ecosystem: Host-associated > Plants > Roots > Rhizosphere > Soil | place: USA: Michigan...
GAGCCGTCGGAGCCGACCGGTATCCGGTACAGCCGCTGACCGCGAAGACACGCCATCCACAGCGAGCCGCCGAAGTATGCCAGCCCGGACGGCGACGCCTCGCCGGTCGGCCACTGGATCATCGGGTCGATCAGCCCTGGGGTGTCGGAACGGCCTTCGGTCATCGGCCATCCATAGTTGCCGTCCCGCTGGATCAAGTTGAGCTCGTCCAGCCGGTTCGCGCCGTATTCCGTGACCCACAGCCGTCCGGCCGAATCCCACGCCAGCCCTTGGATATTGCGATGGCCGAAGGACCAGACCGGCGAGGCGGGATTAGGGTTGTCCGGCGGGATGGAGCCGTCGGGATTGACGCGAAGAATCTTGCCGCCCAGCGACGACCGGTTCTGCGCAAGTCCGGGGTCGCCGCTCTCGCCCGTCGTCACGTAGAGCTTGCCGTCCGGGCCGAACGCGATGCGCCCGCCGTCGTGGATGGAACCCGCGGGAATGCCGGTCAGGATCGGCGACGGCTCGGTCAGCGACGACCCGTCGAAGCGCATCGTCACGACGCGGTTGTCCTGTGCGGTCGTGAGGTAGGCGAACACCGTCTGACCCGCTGTCGCCAAGCCGAGCAGTCCGCCTTCGCCGCGCGCCGCGACGCCGGCCACCGCACCGACGTTAGTGACCACGCCGGGCTGCGCCATGTGCTGGATCGCGCCGCTATCACGTTCGGCGATCAGCGCGCTGCCGTCGGGAAGAAACGCGATTCCCCACGGCACATCGAGGTTGGTGGCGATGGCCTCCGGTCCGCCGCTGGTCGGCTGACCGAGAGACTCGGGATCGTTCGCGCACGCGACGAGCAACATAAGGGCCGAGCCAAACGCGATTGCGGCTCGCTTCACTAGCCATCGGGTGGTCGCCACCCACCAGGGATACCCACAATCGGCGGCCGCGTGCCGTCGCAGTCGCAGAAACTGCGTTTTGTCTACGGTAACGTCGGCCATATCTGGACAAGTAGCACGAAACCGCCTCTTACAGAGGTGTTTTAGATGAGATCACGCGGTGGGCGCTCGTCGCGGGTCGGCATTTGGCGGATCGCCACGCTGTCAGTAGCTGGCGCCGTTCTCGTGCAATGCAGCTCCGCGTCGCCCCCGCCGGCGCCGACGTCGTCACCGTCCGTCGCCAAGACGTCACCATCTGCCCACAAGCCGCCGCCCGCCGCACCCACCCCACCCGCCGCTGCCATTCAGCCGGTCAGCGCCGCCGACCTCGGCCCAAGCTGGCACCCCGGCTGCCCAATTGACGCGCAGCAGCTGCGGCGGGTTGACGTCACCTACATCGGCTTCGACGGACAGACCCACCGCGGTGCCCTGATCGTCCATGAAGATCTGGCAGAGGAGGTCGTCGCGATCTTCGAGCAGCTCCTTCAATTGCACTATCCGATCGAGAAGGTCCACACGGTGGACAACTATCCGGGCGCGGACGACGAGTTGTCCATGGAGGACAACAACACCTCGGCGTTCAACTGCCGAGACATCCCAGGCACCGGCCGCTGGTCTCAGCACGCTTTCGGTCGAGCCATCGACGTCAACCCGCTCCTCAATCCCGAGATCGACCGGACGGGTGCGATCCAACCCAAGACCGCCGGGCCCTACCTCGACCGCAACCGCACCGACCCCGGAATCCTGCACGCGGGGGATGCTGTCGTGCGCGTCTTCACCGATCGTGGTTGGCGCTGGGGCGGTGACTGGCGATCTCCCATCGACTACCAGCACTTTGAGCGGTGATCAACGGCATATCGCTGGGCGATCACCCACTGCCGTAGAGATGCAGGGCCCGGGCCGCCGCCGTTGCAACTTCACCTCGCAGATTCGACATCGGTGGACTGCCTCGCGTATGGATTGAGTTCGCGAGCAGAACTACATAGGTATCTGAGCCTGGGTCCATCCAAAGCGATGTTCCGGTAAAGCCGGTGTGGCCGAAGCTACCAATGGGAAAGACCATGCCTCTCGGCGTGGACTGGGCCGTATCGATATCCCAGCCAAAGCCGCGCAGGTTTTGTCCCTTTATCGCCGGATACTTCGGAGCGAGTAGCGGATATGTCGTGTTCGGTCGCTTGGCGACGGCTTCTCGGGTGGCCTCGTTCGCTGCTTCGAGTTGTCCAGCCGTATGTCCGGGCTGCTGAGGAGTCGTCATCAACTCCAGAGTCGCTTGCTTCAGCGGAAAACTGCTCGGACGGCCTGCAAGCCGGTCAAGCAAGGCCTGCGCATAGATGCTGACATCGTGCGCAGTCGAGAACACGCCGGCATGCCCGGCCACTCCACCCATGCGCCGCGACGTCGTGTCATGCACAGTGCCCCGTAGCAGGTAATCAAGATCGGGATTCCTGCTCGGATCGGCTCTGCTCTCGTCGTCATGTGCTGTCGGTGCGATGCGCGACAACAGATCGGTGCTCCATGCGCCCCCAGGGCAATCGACCGGCCCTGTTCGCGCGGGAGCCCAGACAATCGCCGCTCCTCTCATCGTGTGCGGACCACATGCCTTGGCCGGGGGCAGATAGCGGGTGTCTTCCATGCCAAGCGGCGCGAACACGTGTTGCTGAACGTAAACGTCTTCGGGCTCGCCTGTGACTTTCTCGATCAGCGCGCCGAGCAGGATGTAGTTGATGTCGGAGTAGCGGAAAACCGCACCGGGAACCGACTCCAGCGGCGTGGTGAGCGCACGATGAATGCCTTCTGATTTATCTGCTGCCTCCAGTCCCCACGGATCTTTGAGGTCGACGTCCCCCGTTTCGCCTGAAGTGTGCGTGAGCAACATGCGAACCGTCACCTTTGCACGCTGGGGATCGTTCGCCGTGTTGAAGTCCGGCAGATACTGCTGCACGGGATCGTCGAACTGAACCTTGCCTTGTTCGTAGAGCTGCATGACGGCAGTCGCCGTGGCAAGGGATTTCGTCAACGACGCCAAGTCGAAGATCGTGTCCTCGGTCATCGGCTCCACAGGTGCAGGCGATCCATCAAGTCCCGGTTCGTCTGCCAGCTTGCGCGAGCCATAAGCCTGGTGGAAAACGACCTTGTCACCGTGCCCGATCACAACCACAGCGCCCGGCAGCCTATGTGCCGCAATCGCATCGTTCATCAGCTTGGAGACTGTTGCGAAGTCAGAGGTGGTAACCGTATCGGGCGCCTGCGTACGTATGGGACCCGTTTCGGGCGCCTCCCTAGGTGTGCGATGTGCATCCGGCGCCTGCGTTGCGTGCGTACTGTCGCCTACTTCAATGTGCGCTGCATTGCCATGCGAGCAAGCCGCAACGAGTACGAGCAGGACAGTTCCAACAGCAATAGCCTTTCGCGCAGATGGCTTACCGAACATGAAACGCCCACTCGTTACAGAACTTGGAGTTCAGCGGCAGTTCCGTACCACACGACGGACACGACAGTCCCGTTGCCGTCAGGTGCACCGCAACTGTCGCCCACGCCAATATCGTGTCACTGCTCGTGAGCTGTGTCCGTCATATCGCCGTGCCGTCTCCGGCACGAAATTTTGAGACCCCAATCCGCGCGCGCGACAAGCGCATTCACAGGAAACAGCGTGGTGATGGTCTCGAACGGGTGTCCGGTGTGGGGATCGGCCCCCACTCCGCGGAGCCGGCGTGCAGGCTCGCCATATCAACAAAAATATCGGCCGTCGCAGCCGCCAGGTACCACCGCCGAGGCAGAACGAAGAAACCCGGATTGCTCCGGGGCTTCTCGACCAGGTCTACCGGGGATCTATTTCGCAGGCGATGCCGTCACTGTCGCGATCGAGGCGGGGGGCCTCATAACCGTCATCGCCTTCGTGGAGCGGTGCCACTCCTGTATTCCATGCTGCGGTGCAGTTTTTGTAGTACGCATCGGCACTGGCCGCACCGCACCCCAGCGTCGCGCCGGTAAACAGCGTGCTACCGATGATGGCGACGATCATCTTCTTCATTGGTGTTCCCTTTCTACTCGGGCTACTTGCCCCAAGTCCGTTATGCCGCACAGGCATTCGGCGACCACAGTCCGCGTTCCTGGGTGCGGGCGTCGTTCTCGGCGGCTTTGAAGTCCGCCCGATAGCGATAGGGCAGGTCGTAGGTGTACTCGAAGGCATATCCGTCGGCGATCATGTCGAGATTGAACAGCCGCCCCAAGCCGGTCCAGACGTAGGCCAGTGTGCGACCGTATTTGTCAATCGAATCCTGCGACGGGTCGGTCTCCAGGGACACCGACTGACCGCCGAGGATGGTCTTGGCCTGCGCCGAGGCCTCCCTGCCGAAACACTGCACCGGCTTGCGCGGATCGACCGTCTCGGGGGTGTCCAGTCCGATCATGCGGATCTTGAGGCGCTGACCGTTGGCGTCCACATGGATGGTGTCTCCGTCGACGAATTTGGTCACCGTGAACGGCCCCTGGACCCCCGGCGGCATCGTCGGATACGCCTGGGCGGGGGCCGCTACCCCAACAGCGACCGCGAGGGCGGCGAGGGCGCCGATGATTGTTTTCCTCATCAGGACGCCCTCAGCAACGGTGGCGGCTGGTATCTCGGCGGCGGTGGCGGCGCGTGCGATGGATAGTCGTTAACCAGCACCCGCAGGCAGTCGACGTTGTGCCGATCACCAGCGGGGGCGTAGTCGGTGTTGTCCGGCACACCGTTGATGAGCAGCGAGCAGCCCAGTGTGACCGTGGTATCGAAGGGCATCGGATCGGCGCCGACGTACTGACCGTCAACGGCGAAGTAGGTCCGTTCCGAGTATCCGTCGCAGGCCATGCCGATGTCGGTGGAGAGGCCCGTGGAATAGCGCACCGGGATGCAGTTCGGACCGGTCCAGTAGACGATCGACGTGATCAAGGCACCCTGCTGGGCCTGGGCAGGGGCCGCAAGTGCGACCCCTCCCACTACGGCTGCTGCAGCTACCACTGCCACGAGGGCACGCTTCATCGGAGCGTGTCCGTTCCCGCCGGGAGCCACCCCGGTTCGTCGGGCAGCACGTTGGACTCGAACACCACGTAGCTCTCCCGGGCGAACACAGTGTCCTCGACGTAATAGCCGCCCGAGTAGCTGCAGGAATACGTCCCGCAGTAGCTGCTCGCGGACACGTAGTGCGCGGGCCGCCAGACGACACGAGCGCGCGTCCAGGAGCCGTCGGCTTGGCGTGGGCCGTCGCAGATGGTGCGCAGCTGCGAACCCAGGAAGCCCCAGTGGATCGTCTCGCAGCCCATCCCCTGCGGGGACGCCTGTGCGGCCGGTGCTACTCCCAGCGCGATCGCGAAAGCGGTCAGGACAGTGAGGATCAGACGCTTCATCAGATCGCTCGATTGAGCTGGGGTTGCGGCACTGGTGTGTAGGTCCAGGGGCAGTACGCCGCCTGGGATGCGCCGATGAAGTACGCGGCGTCACTAGAGGTGAGCATGCCGCCCGCCAGCTGGGCGTTTCGCTGCAGCGCCCACACTTCGCCGTGGAACGAGTAGCCGTTCATCATGTCGACACAGACCCCGTGCCCGGTCTGGATCAGCTGGTAATCCGCGGCACCGATGGCATAGATGCCGCGTTCGGCGAGGATCTGGAGAAACGCGCCGTCGTTCGTGGTGGCGGATGCCGCCCCGGCTCCCAGCAGGGTGCTGACGCCGATTGCGAGGGCGCCGACGGCGCCAATCATGAGTTTCTTCATGGGGTCGCCCCCGGTGCGCTGAAGCCCTCCGGACACGTCCACTGGCCAGGAACGAACATCAAGCAGGGGCTCTTCGACGGCGTAGCGGAGTTCGGCAGCAGGTTGGCGATGCTGAACGGTGTCCCCGCCGGGTTGGCGCGACTCGGAACGTCTTCGGCTGTCGCGGTGCCGGTCAACCCGATCGCGAGAGCGGCGAGACCGCCGATGATGAGTCGCTTCATCACATCACATCCAGACACGTCGCCTCGTGGCCGTTTCCGGCGCTGGCGTAGTCCGACATGTCGAGATGACCGTCGACCCACGTGGTGCAGGCGACCCAACTGGCGTTGCCCATGTCGGGATCGGCCCCGTACCACTCGCCGGGGCGTGCGATCTCGGTGAACGTCCGGCTGCCGCCGCAGAGCGTGTCGAACCCGGTCGTGTATCGGTTGTACAGACCAGCGCTCCAGGTCGGGATGCAGTACGAGCCGCCCCAGGTGAGCTCGGTGGTGACCGAGTGCGCGTAGGAGTAGGCGTTGGCAGGCGATGCCATGCCTACCGTCGCGGCGATGGCCGCCGCTGCGGCGCCGCCCACGAGGGCGGCCTTGGTGATCTTCCTCATGCCCCGAACGGTGTGACGTCGCACGCCGCCGGTGGTGACGAGGCGGGATGGTTTCATTGGTGCACCGCCACGATGGGCTCGTCGGGGTAGTTTTCCCGGTGTGTTTGGCGTGCGTCGTCTTCGCTGGCGGCGTAAACCGTCCGCGCGATGTGTTCGCGATCGCCGTCCTCGCTGATGACGACGAAAACGTCATGCATCTCACGCTGGTCGAATGGTGGGCAGTATGTCTCGACCGCGTCGATGACGAAGGCGTTCGCGTGGTTGGTGTCCAGCCCAACCACGGTCGCGATCTGGGTTTTGCTGGACCCAGAATGGGTGTCGGTCATAAGGGTTCTCCGGTTTGGTGTCGTTCGGTGTGTGCCAGCAACGGCAAGAAGTTACTGGCAAGTATATGCATAAACTGGAAATGATTTCCTGTGAGGTGTATCTCACATTCGATACCCGACGGCAAACTCGAACTGCGGGACCTTGGCCGGGTGCCGTCCAGGGCGTCTCTTCAGGATTGTCCGACGCGCGATGGGGTACAGGCACCCAAAGTCAGCAAACCAACTAACGCGATGACGACGGTCACGGTGGTCACCGCGCAGCCAGGCACACCGACCGCATCGAACGGTGACCATGCGTGCGGGTCCACCCGCGACGACAAGGAATCGCACTTGGTGAGCTAGCGGGCGGAGTGGCAGAACGTATTCCCCGCCGGGGCCGACGACGGCCGTACTGGCGGGCCGAGTGGTGGGCGCAGGTGCCGATCAGCAAGCGTGGCGCCCAGCTGCGGGACACCCGCGACAGCGAGCGGCGCGACGACTTCGCCCCCGCCGACAAAGGTGGACCCGGGAAGGCCCTACCGGAGTCAAGGTCGATCAACGCAAACTCACAGGCTATCCAAGGTCGAGGTGGCGGGTCAGTCGAACGAGAAAGTACCGGAAACCTCAGAAACACGATTGCCCAGTTCGGAGCCCAAACTAGGGTGGGTCGAAAGAGGTGATTTCTGCTTTGTCGGGCATTGGATGGAAACAGATCGGCGTGGTAACTCGACATTGCCGCCCGGGAGCGTCATGATCGGTCCATGGATCAAAATGCCCTGCAACGGCTCGGCCACTACATCGTGAGTCGGCGCGTCGCGCTGGGCTACCGCACCCGCACCGACCTGGCCAACAGCCTCAAGTTCACCGTGCGCACCCTCGCCGACATCGAAAACGGTGTGCGCATGGCCAGCCCGGGGACCTACGCCATGCTGGAGAACAAGCTCGGCTGGGCACCGGGAAGCATCGACACCATCCTGGCGGGCGGGGAACCCAAAGAACTCGTGGTCAAACTGCGCCGCGACAGCCCCGAACCTCGATACCAGTCCTACACCACCGACGCTCTTTCCCGGGCCTCCACCGAGGAGCTGCTCCTAGAGCTGCGCCGACGCATCATCCGGCCGCGCGACAGACGCCGCGACACCTGGGACGACTGGGACAGCCGCGACTCACGCGGTGACTGGGACGGCCTCGACTCGCGGGGGGACTGGCCCGAAGAGGGCTAGCAGGAACAGCACCTTCGAAATCGCGGGTGCGCGGGCATCAGTGTGGCGAGAGTGTGATTCTCGCCACCGATGGTGTGGGAAATTAGACCCTATGTCGACGGTGGTGTATGTGGTGACGGCGGGCAGCGAGGCAACCTACCGTATCGAACGGATCTACCTCGATCAGAACGACGCGCAGGATTTCGCCGACCGCTACAACGCCTCGCAGCCGGACGAATTTTTACACGTGGAGAGCTGGCAGACAGGTGCGCCCGCTGCCGTCTACGACGGCCCGTACTGGGTGGCTCGGTGGACAGCGCGAATGCCTGCGGCTAAGCGTCCCAGCGAGAGTCGCGATGCCCCACGCGACAGGTACGGCGACTTCGAGGTCAAGCGGGAGTGGTGGACCGGGGATTCGGTCCCCGAAGTCCAGGTCGTGCGGCGCGAAATCGCTGGCATGCCCCATGTCGAGGTGATCGGCTTGTCCAAGGAGAAGGTCGAGCAAGCTCTCTTTGACACCGTTGTGGAAATCCGAGAGAGACTAGAAGGCATCAAACTCAGCCCTCGCGAGCGCCCCTAGCTTAGCTAGCTATCGGGAAGGGTTAGCTGGAACAGGGCCGCCGGTGAATCCGAGGCGGGCTGGCTGGTCCCCAGCGCTGGGGGGTCCTGGTGGAGACCCGGGACCCGAGTGCACCACCACGTCGGCGATCCAAAGCGGACTCTCCGCGAGGCCAGCGCAGCCGTGTACGGACTGGGTGGCGGGCTCGTCTGAGCTTTCATCGATCCGCTGTGAGCACTAGTCAAGTTTGAGCCCCGTTCCCGACCGTCGTTTCGCAACTGGTCAATAATTGGACCGTTAGACCGGAGGCCCCTCGACGGCCTTTTTGCGCAGAAGCCTCAGTGTCTTGTTATTGCTCGTGGCCGGCCAATCGCAAACGGCCAGAAGCAGATTAGTGTCGGGACTCACCAGCAGAGCCCTTCCCATGAGGTCGACGTGCCGCCCTACGCCGTGCCGCCGGGAAGGCCACGGAATCTCGGGTCATCGACGTAGTCGATGACCTTGACACCGATCGTCTTCTTGGCGTCCTTGCAGTCCAGGTAATGCAGCGCGCCCCCGGCACAGCGCGATCAACAAGAGGCGTGACGGTATGCCGCCAGCTGGGTCTTGCTCGAAGAAGGACTCCTGGTCATCCTCAGCGATGCTGACCAGTCTCTTGCGGTGCTCGTCGGTGAATGGCGGATAACTAGGCGGAGATCCTCGCCGCCAGTCATTCACGAGTCACCTCACCCATCGGTACCCGCCTAGCAATCTCGTGTTCGGTATAACGGCACTCATTGCAGGTTCTTCATCGGCGGAGCCCGGGGCGCGCGCAGTGACGGATACGTCCCTGTCTACGCTTGCGGAGCAGACTCCACGGCCCCGGTGTTAGGTGAAGCGGGCAGCCACAAACGACCCAATCAACTGCTCGAAGCCCTTGTCGGCGGTGACGTTCGAGCTGCCAGGCCTTGACCGAATTGCGATCGGTTACCACCGCTTGGTTCGCGGGGGACTCAAAGGTGGTGTGGGCGCCCCTTTTCGGCCAGGCGGGTACTGGTTTAGGCGACTCCGATCATCCGCAGTTCGGGAACGCAGCGCGGCGATCACCCGCGCAACTTCGCGAGTGCTCGCCGTTAAATTGTTACCAGAGCTTGCCTTGTGCGACACGTCCCGTAGCAAGAATGCGACGGGTGAAGCGCCGTGGCCATCGAAAGGAAACAGTGACCGACAAGGATCTGTATAGGGCGATTCTGAGCGTGTTGCAGTCGCACTTCGACAGCACTGAGCTGCCACGACCGGCATCACGGGCCGAACTCAATGACGGTGCCGTGGTGAACAGCTCGGGAAACGCGAACCGAGCCATGCAAGCTCACGAGATCGGCCAAGACGCCGTTAATGACTGGCTGTCGGCGAAGCTGACCCCTGAGCATTTGGAGTTCGTCGGGATGATGCGCGACTGACTAGCACGCCGTGTCCGTCTTCCCCGCGCCCCGATCGCGTCGCGCAGCGCTGCGGCGGGTGGTGAAGTGTGATCCTCGCTGGCATGACGCGTCATAGGTCGTCGTCAACCTCGTCGACTTCCATCGGGTCATATTCCGCGCTTACACGTCAACCACGGCCGCGCGCCCTGCGGCCTCTACGTCACGCTGGTGCTCAAGCACGAGCTGGTGTATCCACTTCTTTATGGGCTCGAGGTCGGTTTGTCTACGAGCGGCGTCAGCCCGCTGTCGGGAATCGGCATTTCGGTGACCCAATTCTGCTGAAACATCCGGCTAGAAAGAACGCGTTTTCAGGTGCGATTGGTCAGTCCCGACCCCGGAGGTGCGTGTGAAACTGCACAAGACACTGGGGCAGCTTGGGTTGGCACTCCTGAGCCTCCCGCTCGCTGTCCCCGCGGCGGCGGACCCTGCGACTTCCCCCGCCGACCAGCCCGCGCAGTGGATCGTCGTCGGCGTGCCCGCCGCAAACGCGACAACAGGAACCCTCACCGCCTTCCAGCGGGTCGGTCAGCAATGGAAAGCGGTCCTGGGACCGATGCCTGCCAAGGTAGGCGAGCTCGGCGTCGGCGCCCCCGCCGACGGTGTCCACCGCACTCCCGTGGGAACGTTCACGTTCGGCCAAGCCTTCGGTCGCCAGCCCAATCCCGGCACCAACATGCCCTACTTCCAGGCCACTGACCAGGACTGGTGGGACGAGGACGCCGGGTCACCTACCTACAACACCCACGTGCGTGGATCGGGCAGTCCCTCGTCAATAGCGGAAAACCTCTATGACTCCGGCCCCGTCTACGACTACGCCGTCGACATCGCGGTAAACCCGCAACGCATCCCGGGACGGGTGGCTGGGATCTTTCTCCACGTGACCGATGGCAATCCCACCTGGGGATGTGTGGCCATCGGCCGCGACGAGATGCGCTCTGTGCTGAACTGGCTCGACCCTTCCGCGTCCCCGGAAATCACCATCGGCGTCGGAAA
>Ga0157375_10005754_pt1 | contig 10785 bp, 13 predicted proteins | sample M35metaG_FD_115311 | JGI IMG/M metagenome (GOLD analysis project Ga0157375, IMG submission 115311) | Miscanthus rhizosphere microbial communities from Kellogg Biological Station, Michigan, USA - M3-5 metaG | ecosystem: Host-associated > Plants > Roots > Rhizosphere > Soil | place: USA: Michigan...
TCACTCAGGTATGCTATTCCGCAAAGGGTATCCTTAAATTATGGCTAGCAGAAGCGTCAACAAAGTCACTCTCATCGGGCATCTCGGACGGGACGCCGAGACCGCTTACACCGCCTCGCAGACGGCGGTGACCAAGTTTTCCGTCGCCACCAATCGCCGCTGGAAAGATCAGGCGAGCGGCGAATGGAAGGAAGAAACCAACTGGACCAACGTGGTTTTGTGGCGCGGAGAAAACGTCGCGCCGTATCTCACCAAGGGCAAGCAGATCTACGTCGAAGGGCGCTTGCAGACACGCAGCTACGACGATAAGGACGGCAAGAAGGTTTGGACCACCGAGGTGGTGGCCGAAGACGTGATCCTGCTCGGCGGCCGCGGCGAAGGCGGCGGACCCGATGAAATGTCTCAGGAACCGCGCAGCGAGCCTCGTAGCGCCCCCCGCTCGCGCCAGGCCGCGGCTCCGGCCGCTCGCTCCGCTCCGCCGTCGTCTGAAGGCATCGGCGACGACGACGTACCTTTTTAGCAACCTGTGCATTTGACATACCGAGTCTTGCTCGCGCTGCAACTCTTGGCGCTCGTCGCCGTCGGCGAGGATCAGCCCAAAGTTGTGCGGGAGTTTAAGGACAGTGCGCTCATCGATATCTCGCGCGATGGAAAATGGCTTCTGATGAGCAGCCGCCGGCGCGTCAAGTGCGCCGACGGAAAAGACCTTTGTTACGGCAATATCCTAACGGTCGTCGACGCGGCGACGAGCAAAATGATCGGCGAACTGGCTTCAAAGCGAAACAACGACGACCCGAAGGATATAGAAAGCTCGCAATTTCTCACGCCTGCATTCATTGATGGACGAAGGGTGGGAACGGTCGAAGTGTATCGGGATGCTCAACGTAAGCAATCCGTCCGGGAATGGCTGACGTGGGAACCCGTGACCGGGTTGAAAGAGGCCGCTCCTACTAAGTTGCCCAAGGACTTCGCATACGAGTGTCCTATTGATGGACAACAACTGTTAGGGCTCGGCCCGCGGGAGATTTGGCCCCCCTACGTGCCCATTGAGCGAGACGGCCCAACTCTCTACGATACGAACGATCCTCGGAACCGCGCTCCACGCCACGTCAGTCGACCACTGAAAATCCTTGAGCTTGACTCAACACAGAGAGATATCGGGGCATTGACTGACGCTCCAGCGCCGTTCCAAATGCAGTGTGCTGCATGGCGGTCCGGAAACACCTACCTTCTGCAAGACGCAGAGGCCGGGAAGAATTACCCCGACGACATCTTCGGCAAAAGCCTGACTTGGTTTGCCGCGGAACGGGGTGCGTCCGCCCGCCATTGTCGCATCTTCGAAGGCCAGAGAATCCATGGATACGCTATATCCGTGGACGGCTCCTTAATTGCAGTGGTTACGAGCCTTCGAGAAGACTCGCAGCGTCGAACCTTTCTCAACGTTCTGGAGGGTCAAAGCTGCCGTGAGCTGAAGCGCTTCGAGTTGGATTTTCCGGAAAAGCCCGAGCAGCGTTCTGCATTTCTTCTGTTCGGTCCCAAGCATGCCACGAACGTGCCCTTCCCGGACCAGTTCGCCCGATCCGTGGCAATTTCGCCGGACAAAACGAAGCTGGCCGTCTCCTATGGCATCTCAAGGGGCATTTCCGGATTGTCGTTTTTCGGCGTCTATTCGATGACGGACGGCCGTCGTCTCACAACTCTCGACGGTGATACATATACACCCAGTCTCCGGGACTTTTTCATTGGCGACATCTTTTCTGCCCGAGAAGCTCCTATCGCCGGCACGCTTGGATTCAGCCTGGATTCGAATACTCTATACACCTCATCTGACCATCTGCGGCAGTGGGATATCTCCAGGTTGAAATAACTCTTAGACCGCCAGCGCTGCTCCCGTAAGCCCCAGGTGCCGGTCCGTCGACCAGCAATTTCGAATTCGCCGCTGATTCATGATTGTCAGGCCATGCGCATCCGCAAGTGTCAGCGGCTGATCCGAGAACTTGTGCAGTAGCCGGCGCGCCGGATCGATGGCTTCCGGCCCAAACGGTTCGATCGTTAGAGCCGGAAGCTCGCCCAGGAAGTTGAGGAATTGCAAAGCGCGGTTGAAATCGTAGCGCCGAAGAAACCACCCATGCCCTTCGGCAATCACTAGTCCTGAAGTCGTTAGCCGCGGAGGCTGGGAAAAGAGCCGCCGGTACACCGAGTGATAGCTGTCGGACCGGTCCAGGAATGCGATGAAGGCCGAGGTGTCGACGTACGCCTCGGCCCGCGGCTCAGTCTTTCGCGCCATACACGATTTCGTCGACCGAAGCGCTGGACCGTGGGTTCCCCGTCTCGACGAATCCGGCGTAGCGCATCCAGGCTCCCGATGGTGCTCCGGACTCATTGCCACCGCTCGAAGGAAGCTGCTCCCGAATCGCGCGACGTACGAATTCGGCGATTGAGATCCCCAAGGCCTTGGCTTCGCGCCGGGCCAGCGCGTATTCCTTGGCGTCGAGGCTGATCTGCGTCCGGATCATGTTATCACGTATCGTTCCTATGATAACACTACTTGCGCTGGGCGATGATCAGCAGCCGGGGCGTGCCTAATGCGTATGGCTCGCCCGCAATCCCCCCGTGAAATACGGTCTCCCCGAATCCGGCCGCTTCCAGCATCCTGCCGATCTCGGCGACCGTGAACACGTAGCTCGACGTTGGCCGCGTTTCAACCGTGCCATCTCGGACGAAGGTGTAGTCGATATCGAGGCGACTGTGCCGTGCGTCATAGCGATTCTCACTGAGAATCATCAGATCGCCCAGCCTGTGCCAGCGCTTTTGAACCAGCGTCGGCAAAATCGATTCCGCGGCCATGCCGGTTTCGATCGCCAGCTTCGCCCCGGGTTTCAACGCTCCGGCGAGCGCGGACAGGAAGGCGGCCACTCCGGTGTGATCCAGATAGCCGAAGCTGTTGCCGAAACAGAACGCGCCATCGAATGTGGACGGTTCCAGCGACCCGTCAGATAACAAGTCACGCATGTCGCCTTTGCGCCAGTCCGCGTCGAGCTCCGCACGCGCGGCAGCCAGAAACTCGTCCGACAGATCGATGCCGGTTACACGATAACCGCGGCGAGCTAGCTCAATCGAGTGCCGCCCGTTGCCGCAGGGCACATCAAGCAACCTGGCTCCAGGTTTAACTTCAAGTGCCTTCTCCAGAAAATCGACGTCTGCCAAAGTGAGGGCCGGGGTCATGGCGCGAGTCCAGAAATCGACCGCGGGGCCCTGAAAAAAGGTTTCAAACCATTGGTGTTCCAAATGAGATTTCAAGCGAGATTCTCCTGTGACCTTGGGTGGAAGGGAAGGGCCGCGATGAACTATCGGACGGCGAACTTAGTCACAGGCTTCGGTATCACTATATCAGGCCGCGCCGAACTTTTGGCCCCAGGTCCGGAACTCTTCGAAGCTCAGTTGAGTCAGCTTCGTCAACTCGGCGAGGTGGCTCGGATCCAGGCTCGTGAAGTTGAAGCAGGATTTCCCTTGCATGCGTTTCTTCAGCTCCGGAGAAATTGTCGCCTGCAGCTTCGGGTTCATGTAGATCGGCATCAAGTGAAAGCTGACGTACGCCTTGCCGATCTTGACGCCGCCGAATTGCAAGCGCCGGCCTTTGCGCATCGCCGTCTTAGTCTCGAGATAATATTCGCCGGGTTTGTCGACCTGGATGGCGAGACGCCCTCCGTACTGCTCGAACACCGGCTTCAGCGCGTCGAAGATTGCCTGGAAGGACTCTTGGGCGGGCATTACGGCCGAACCGACGCTGCTCCCAGAATGTGCCGCGTTGTCCGATCCTGCACGAACAGCACCAGCGTCACATTGGCACGATTCCAATCCTGCCGCAGATTGAGCTGGGCCACGGCCGAATATTCTCCGGGACGCTTAGGGTCCAGCCGACCCAGACTGGTAAGACTCCGGACCACTGCGGCGTGGCGCAACTGGCGTCCGCTGTTTTCCCCGCCGAAGACGGAAGTGACGAGTCCACCTTCGGTCACTCCCAGCAGGATTTCGGCTTCGTGGCTTCCGGGCGGCAGCTTGGACACGCTAAAAGAAATGGTCTGCGGCGAGGTCATCGTGATCGCTACCTGGGCTTGAGGCTCTTTGGCGGCTTTACCGATGGCGTCTTGCACCGCGCGGGAATCCGAACCCAGCACTTCTTTTTGACCATTCACGACAATCTCGGGCGTATAGACACTTTCGAGATGAAACGCCCTTCCGTAATCCTGCTGGCGTGCGGAAAACAGCGGTGACGAGAATTTGTCTTTCCAGCCAAGCTGATCCCAATAATCGACATGCTCGCCGAGCGCAATGATCTCAACACCGGACGGCACGGAGATTGGCTGCTGCTTACCTCGGATGATGGCTGGGTTACGCGGCGATTCCAGCCGCGACAACACCTGATCGGCGGGCGGACAACTGGAGCATCCCTCGGAGGTGAACAGCTCGACAACAACTGTTTGCGCGGGTGCGAGCGCACCCAGCAAGCCGAGAATCAGGATTCGCGCCCTCACGCTAATCATTCTGACGCTTTCCACCACACAAATGTGGAGGCAATGGTAGTGTTAATTCTTGGAAAAGTTTTTTGGCAACCTGGGAGCCGCCGCCGCCCTTAGCGATATGATCCGGCGGGAGCGAATCCCGCAGACCCTGCTTTTATCGGGCCCGGAGGGCGTAGGCAAGGCCACCTTAGCGCGGCGCTTCGCGACCGAACTGCTGCAATACGACGCCGGCAAAATCGATCAGGACGACCTGAGCCTCGAATCCAATGCGACGCTCATCGCCGACCGCGAAAAGTGGACTGCCGACAAGCGTAACGACGACCCGCTGATGTTCGGCTCGCACCCGGATTTCCTGACGTTTCCGCCGGATGGCCCGCTAAGGCAGATCACCATCCAGCAGATGCGGTCGCTGAAGGAGCGAGCGTCGCTCAAGCCTCTGAAAGGCTCCTGGCGCGTGTTTCTGATCGACGGAATCGACCGCGCGAATCCGCAAGCCGCCAATTCTCTGCTGAAGACGCTGGAAGAGCCGCCACCGCATCTGATCCTGATTCTGACCGCGCGGAATCCCTACGATCTGCTGCCGACCATCCGGTCACGCTCGGTTCCGTTCCAGCTCGGCCGCCTTCAGGAAGACGACATGCGAGCGTTCATCAAGGCTCGAGGTCTAGACGAGCCGGAGCGCCGCCTGGCGTTGGCGGAGGGCGCCCCTGGCATGGCCGTGTCGATCGATCTCGAAGCGTATGATCGCCGCAGAACGGCCATGCTGGCGCTGCTGAAGGTGGCGGGCGGTCTGGCGGGCTTCGATACCTGGCTGAAGCACGCCGATTCCGTCGCCGCGCGCCGCACGGAAAAGCTCGAATCCTATCTGGAAGTACTGTACTCGCTGCTGGAGGATACGGTCCTTCTGGTGCATGCCTCGCGCAAGGGGTTACGAAACAATGACATACGGGGCGAACTCGAAGCCCTGGCGAGCCGCGTAGATTTCGACTGGCTCCGACGGGCGATCGGGCGTGTGGACGAATTAGTGGAACTCGGGCGGCGCAACATCCAGAAGTCGATTGCTTTCGATGCGTTTGCAGCAAGTTTGCGAACCCACTAGCGCTGTGTTATCCATGAAGGAAAGACTCAGTAGGCCCCAAACCCCGCTAGTTCGCCTCTGATCGAAGGAGCCCGCAAGTGGAACCCGGAAACCGGCGTTTGATCCGGCCGTCGTTAAACGAGATGAAAGATACCAGAGCCCCTCGTAAAGATGTACAACCCAAGAAAGCCACTCCGCCGGACCAGACCAATGCGGAAAACTTCTATTACCTGAAGCAGATGCAGTCCAAAACCCAGATGACCATCGTCCTCAAGGACGGGGAGATTCTGAAGGGCGTCATCGAGTGGTATGACAAAGGCTGCCTGAAGGTAAATCGCGATGGCGAGCCGAATCTGCTGATCTATAAATCCAACATCAAGTACATGTACAAGATCTAGGCAGCCGCTGCCGTCGGAGTCTGACAGATGAGACGAGTGCTCCTGGTCCTTGTTGGCCTGTTCCTGAGCATGAGCATTGGGGCAATCGCGCAAATCCGCCCCGAGTTCGAAATCGCATCGATTAAACCGGCCGCGCCGGATGAGCACGCTACGGTCATCGCGATGCCTCCCGGGGGCAGACTGGAAATAGTCAACATGACTCTCAAAGCCATGCTTGAGAACGCCTATGGCATTCAGCCGTTTCAGATCTCAGGCGGACCGGGTTGGCTGGACTCCGATCACTACGACATCTCCGCGAGAGCCGGAATCGCCGTCAAACGGGAGGAGATCCTTCTGAGGTTGCAGGCTCTCCTGGCGGATAGGTTTAGAGTTGTGGTGCGCCGCGAGGTCAAGCAACTTCCGGTGTATGCCTTGGTCATGTCGCGGAAGGACGGAAAGCCCGGACCGCGGCTGATTGAATCTAAAAAAGGCGGCTGCACGGAACCAGATCCGGTCAATCCGTTTGCCGTGGATCCCATGCGTTTGTGCGGTAATTTCGAGTTAGGCCCGGAGGGAGTGACCCTTGTCAGTGCCCCGATCGCTGCTCTAACGCCGTTGCTGTCGCGCGTTCTAGGGCGCACGGTGCTGGACAAGACGGGCCTCACCAATAATTTTGACATCCACATAGCGTGGACTCCCGACCAAGCTATTGCGATGCGGCCGCCACCGGATGGGCGGCCGCCAGATTCTGCCGGTCCCTCGATCTTCACTGTTTTTCGGGAGCAACTCGGGCTCGCGTTTCAAGCTCAAAAAGGTCCGGTTGAGATGTTTGAAATCGAACGCGCCGAAAAACCTTCAGGCAATTGAGAATCAGGGTAATCGGGGAGCGGGTACGGGCTTGCGGCCGGCTCGGTGCATAGTGAGGCTCGTGGCTCGACCCTCGGGCTCAGTTTCAAAGGTGATCTGTGAGCCAGTCACCTTCACGAAGAAGTCCTTCTCGCTTTCAGCAAACACTTCAAACTTGGGCCCGACGATGGGCTGGCCGTTGACCTCTGCGAAGGCCTGTGCGAAGAGGCGGTCGCCGTCGCGGGTTATTTCGAGAATGCGGTTCAGCTCCAATTGATAGCGTCCCGTGTAGTTTTCGAGGAGCTTAGGATCAATAGGAATCTCGGTCCGCTGCTTGGGAGGCTCGGGATGGCGGAGCGGCGCCTTCGGGTTCAGAAGATGAAAACCAATATCATCGACATTGGAGAGAGTGTTGGACAACACAACGACCCCGATACGCTCCTCAGGATCGTATCCGGCGAATGAGCAGAAGCCTGTGGTGCCTCCGTCGTGCAGGGCGATCGTCCGGCCGTCAACTGAGTTAATAAACCACCCTAAACCGATCTCTATTTTGCCCACGGGCCGGCGAACTTCGAGCATGGCTTTCATGGCGGGTGCGAGTGACGATTCCTTGTAGCCGAGGAATGCTTCCAGGAACGTCAGCATGTCATTGGCGGAGGAGCGGAGTGCGCCTGCACCAGCAAGCGTGGGAAGCGGGCTTCCATGTTTAACGATGGGCGCAAGTATCCCGGTGTGACCAGTGGCCATGCGCTGCTTCATGGAGGAAGAAAGCGTAAGACCCGTGTCCGGCATGTTGAGCGGTTCGGTAATGCGGCTTCGGATCAAGCTCTCATAATCACTTCCAGCACGGTACGCGAGGAGGTGGCCAAGGAGCCCCGCGCCCAAGTTTGAATATTCGAATTCGGAACACTTGAGATCAGAACCAGGGTCGCGCGGCAGTTCATAGGCGGAAAGGAACTGGTACAAATCATCCACGGTGTAGTCGCCGTAAGGATTGTACGGGTCCTTCAGCTTAAAATTGCTGGGAAGTGGTGGGAGCCCAGACCTGTGAGTGGAAAGATCGAGCAGCGTGATGGATTTGCCGCTTCGCTCGGGCATCTTGACGTTTTCGGGAAGATACTTGGCGGCCGGATCGTCGAGGGCGACCTCTTTGCGGTTCAGCATGTCCGCCAATAGCAGCGAAGTAAAAACCTTGGTGACGGACCCGATTTCGAAGATCGTATCTCCATCGAGCGTGCGTGCATCGCCACTGGCGAGTGTGCCATAGGCGACGATGCGGCGGCCGGTGGGTTCGACGACGCCCACGACAATGCCGACGGCTTGCTTCTGTTGATCGATGCGTTTGACGAGAATCTCGCGGATTTCGTCGTTGCTAGGAACTGCAAGTGGTTGAGAGATATTCGGATTCATAAATTTGAAAATAGATTCCACACTGCGTCCTCACAAAAGACCTGGGGTCATTTGAGGAGACACACTTCGGCTATCGTGCCGAACTTTGTTTCGAGCGTTGGCCTAGCGAGGAAGGGCGGAAAGCAGGTAATCCTGAAGCGCGCCGATCATCGCTTTATGGAGCGGTTCGTATCGCATAACGGATGTACCTCCTTTCCTGAGGCTCAGTTGAGAGCTCTTAGAGACTATCATGAGTGCGCGAAAAACTGCAAGGGTTATGTGCGCGCCGCTTCCAGCCTGGACCGTGCTACTTTTTTGGGGCCCCGTGCCGTACGCTTTTACTCCCCACGGCGGGAGTCCGGAGACTGTACCGGCGACATCCACTGATACGCAGGCCCATTCACCCTCAGAATCTAGAATGCTGGTGGTTGGCGGATTCGGCTCTCCAATGGAAGAGCGCGCGAATTCCTTGGCTTGAGGTTAGTCCGGGTAGGCCGGTAAATCGCCGGGGGCAAGCTTGAAGTTATTGAACGCGCGGAGTCTACGGTGCACGGAAACGGTGTGACGCTATTCGCAGCGTGGTCGGACACCGTTGGTCGTGACCTATGTGCACCACACTGGTGCACTCTGTTATCCTGCTAGCATGGCTACCCGAAAAGCGGCCCCAGCGAGATCCGTTCGACAAAGCGTTACAATCCCCGCGACGCTCGTCTCCGAGGTCCGGCGCGCGGCCAAGGAGCAGCACGTCACGATGAGCCGGGCCTTGGTCGTCCTCGCGGAACGCGGGGTTCGCGCAGAGGCGGAGGCCAAGGAACAACTGAAGTCCTCCTATAAGCGCTTTCTTGCCGAGAACGATCCAGCGCGGAAGAACGAGGCGGGCAAAGACCTGATTCGCGCGATCTTCGGGAAGGATGCGATTGCCGAAGATTCAATTCGCTAACCTGCCTCGGCCGGTCTGGCAGCATTTGCTCCAGCGAGTGGATGAGCGCCGCATCTCGGTCGCGGATTTGTTAGCGCTCCAAGCATGGGTGAAAACTGGCCCAGTCGCTCCCGCGGGTGACTGGTACAAGGATTTCGGTTCTTTCATTTTGTGTGGCACCGACCAGTTTCCGAAGACGGTGCTTGAGAAGGGAATGAAGCCGTTCGGGAATCCGGTCGCTTGATTGGGCACCATCCCATTAGTTGTCCGCGAACGCGAGTCTGCGCTGTGTTTCAGCCACAAGCGAGGTGCCGATTGGACAACAAAACGGGGCAGTGCAAGCCTGATTTCGCTGGGTCCGTTTTTTGTCCCTCACGAAACTTACCCTTTTTGAGCCAGTTCAGGCCCGTGAACTCCCGCGCATCGAAGTTCCCGGTTTTGCGGGTCACGGGTTTTATGAATTCCATCCTTGTGTCTCTGGAGGCAGAAACAGCAGACCTCCCATTGGCGGAACTTGACGGGTGTCTGCCACGACGAGTGTTTTCCATGCGGCCAACGCTTACGGAAGCACTTGAGGCACATGCTGTGTACCCACCCGGCCTGCTTCTGCCTCTCATACTTAGCATTCCACTTTTCGATGCGCGCATCGAGGTCAGAGCTTGTATCATTCGTTTGACCCACGGCGTCCATCTCTTTGTTACTAAGCTACCATCGCCAGCGGCATGGCTAGAAATACAAGCGTTGCACAAAGGATCCTTTTCGGGACACCCGGAGCATAGCGTTTGCCGCTTCCGATAATCCGTACTTATGCGCGCGCTAAGCGCGCGCCGGCGAAGGCTGCCTGAAGGCGATCGCGATGGCGAGCCCAATTTGGTGATTTACAAATCCAACATCAAGTACATGTACAAGGTGTAAGCAGGGAGTCGGTTACCCTCGGCACCATGTCACGCCGACTTGCGGGCTAGATAGTAGGTGTTTTCGCTTGGATCCGCATGGACCTCGATCAGTGTGAAACCGTTCTCGCGCAGGAGGCTCCGGTAGCCTTCGACGCTGAATGAGAAGTAGTGAAACGTAACACCGTTCATGACTCCATCAATGCTGCCATCCCGGTCTCCAGACGTAAAGAGAAACGGCGCTCCTGCCTTCAGCACGTGTGACAAATTCGCCATCGCCCTTGCCTGATCGACGTGGGTCAAATGGAACATGACACCCCACGCGACGGCGGCATCAAATGTCTTCGGTGCGAGCCCGCAGGACTGGACCATCCCCCGGATGACTGGCGTCTGGGGAAAATTGACGCGAAATCGCGCCAGCATCTGCACGGAACTATCCAACCCGAACACTCTGTAGCCCGCAGCCAGCAGGGTATGCGTGATCGGAATGCCTGTTCCGCAGCCGACGTCGAGGACTCGCGCACCTGAGGGAGCGAATTCGGCTAGGACTGACAACTCAGCGACTCCCGTCTGCAGGTCGCGATCGGCTGCATACCAGTCGGCAATGAGGTCGTATTCGTGCATGACTCACCCGTGGTTACAACGATCAAACTGACGCGCTGCGTGCCCTTCGGCTGAGATAGCTCTCCAGAAACGCCCGAGCCTGCTGAACCAGAACATCGCTGATGGGCGGGCCATCCAGACGGGCGTTGTCAACAGA
>Ga0157375_10005755_pt1 | contig 10783 bp, 12 predicted proteins | sample M35metaG_FD_115311 | JGI IMG/M metagenome (GOLD analysis project Ga0157375, IMG submission 115311) | Miscanthus rhizosphere microbial communities from Kellogg Biological Station, Michigan, USA - M3-5 metaG | ecosystem: Host-associated > Plants > Roots > Rhizosphere > Soil | place: USA: Michigan...
CGGCAACCCGATCACGTCGAACCTCGCCGACTACGCGTTCATCTCGGCTGCCGAGTTGTCGAGCATCGAGGTGGTGCACATGGAGACTCCGACCTTCGTCAACCCGTTGGGCGCCAAAGGCATCGGCGAGAGCGGCACCATCGGTTCCACACCCGCGGTGCAGTCCGCCGTCGTCGACGCCCTCAGTCACCTCGGGGTGCGACACGTCGACATGCCGTGTACGGCGGAGCGCGTGTGGAAGGCGATCGCGGCCGCGCGCTAGGAAGCCCATGGAGAACAACGAACAGAATTGGCGAGCGCCGATCGTCGCCGAGGGTCTGGTACGCCACTTCGGCGACGTGAAGGCGGTCGATGGTGTCGACCTCCAGGTCGACCACGGCGAGATCTTCGGATTCCTCGGTCCCAATGGCGCCGGCAAGAGCACCGTCATCCGCATGTTGACGACGCTGCTCAAACCAACAGCGGGGCACGCCCGCGTCGCCGGCTACGACGTCGTGACCCAGGCCAACGAGGTTCGCAGGAACATCGGCGTCGCACTGCAGGACGCGGCGATCGATCCGTTGATGACCGGCAACGAACTGCTGCGGTTGCAGGCCGTCCTCTACGGGCTGCCGGTCGCGCAGGTGCAGCCCCGTGCCGACGAGTTGCTCGAGCGTGTCGGCTTGACGGGGGCAGCCGATCGCCGCGTCGGCACCTACTCGGGCGGAATGCGTCGCCGCCTCGATCTGGCACTCAGCCTCGTACACCAGCCGACGGTGTTGTTCCTCGACGAACCGACCACGGGCCTCGATCCGATGAGCCGCATCACACTGTGGGAAGAGGTGCGCCGCCTCAACAAGGAGGGGACGACGGTCCTGCTCACCACCCAGTACCTCGAAGAAGCGGATCAACTGGCCGATCGCGTGGCGATCATCGACCACGGCAAGATCGTCAAGGAGGGCACGCCAACGGCGCTGAAAGCGGCTGTCGGCGCGCCGACGTTGTTGATCTCCGTGCCCGCGGCAGAGGCGTTGACCGCTCGCGACACGCTGGCCCGCTTCGGCGAGATGCGCACCACCGCCGAAGGCACGCTGGGCGTCGGCCTGGAGGGAGGCGCAGGCGCGGTCACCGACGTCGTCCGGGCCCTCGACGAGGCCGGCGTCAGGGTTCAACACCTCGAACTCAACGAGCCGAGTCTCGACGACGTCTTCGCCGAGTCGACCGGCTATCGCTTGGAGGGTGCCACGAACACGATGAGCGATGCCGGCGGGCCTGCACCGTCGGAGCCGCAACGATCGAAGCGCGGCCGCGGCAAATGACGACCGTGGTGCTGACACCGGCGCCGTCGATGCGCACGCGAGCGGTCTGGTTGTCACAGACCATCGCAATGTCGAAGCGGTCGGCGCTCGCCATCGTTCGTCAACCGGCGTTGGTCGTGCCGTCGCTGATCTTCCCGTTGTTCTTCGCCGCGCTCGGCACATCGTCGTTCGGGCAGGCCGTCAACCTGCCGAACTTCCCGAAGGTCGACAACTTCCTCGACTTCTCGATCGCCGGCACGATCATCCAAGGCGTGCTGTTCGGCAGCGTCCTCGGTGGTGCGGCGCTGGCCACCGACATCGAACAGGGCTTCTTCGATCGTCTGCTGGCCACACCGACCTCGCGCATCAGCATCCTCGTCGGGCGGCTGATGGGCGCAGCGATGTTCGGCGCCTTTCAAGCGATGATCTTCATCCTGATCCTGTTGCCGTTCGGCATCAGCATCAAAGCCGGGTTCCTCGGCGCCGTGGTGATCGTGATCTGCGGCGGCCTCACCGGGATCGCGATCGGTGGCTTCACGGCGGCGATGGCGTTGAAGACCGGCTCGTCGGAGGCAGTGCAGGGCAGCTTCCCGCTGCTGTTCATCGCCCTGTTCTTCTCCAGCGCGTTCTTCCCGCGCGAGACCATGACCGGCGCGTACCGAGTGATCGCCAACCTCAACCCGATCTCCTACCTCGTCGAAGGGATACGCGGTCTGGTCGTAGATGGCTTCACCGCGGGCAACGCTGCCAAGGCCATCCTGGTGCCCATCGGCATCGGGGTCTTCTCGATCGCCCTCGCACTGCGCACGCTGTACTCGCGACTGGCTGCCCGATGACGGCGATCACGTCATCCGCTCTCGGCGCCGACGGCGGCACGGTGCTGCGGTCGTCACGCGGACTTGCGCTGCGCGGGATGCGCAGCATCCGCCGGCTGCCGTCGGCATTCGTGCCCGCGCTCGCCATGCCCGTCATCCAGACCATCGCCTTCAGCGGCACGTTCTTCGCCATCACCAAGATCCCTGGCTTCCCCACGGACCGCTCGGTGAACTGGTACCTGCCACTGGCGTGCTGCATGGGTTCGGGCTTCGCCGGTGTCGGGCTGGGATTCTCGACGGTGCGCGACATCGAGAGCGGCTTCTTCGACCGATTGCGCATGGCCCCGTCACCGCGATCGTCGCTCGTCGTCGGCCCGCTGTTCACGGCGTGGTTCCGAGTCGTCATCGTCATCACGACCACAGTGCTGGTCGGTTTCCTGTGGGGCGCCCGCCTCACCGATGGGCCGATCGGATTGGTCACGCTCTACATCGCCGGCTTCGGCATTGCCACGATCTCTACCGGATGGGGTCTCGGACTGGCCTACGTCTTCGGCGACATGCGCGCCGCGGCCCTGATGCAGTTGACACTGTTCACGTTCCTGTTCCTCACCAACGCCCAGGCGCCGCTGTCGGTGATGACCGGTTGGCTGCACTCCGTCGCTCGCATCAATCCGTTCACCAACATCTTGCGACTGGCTCGCCAGGGTTGGCTCGGCGAGGTCACGTGGGAGAACACCTGGGGTGGGCTCGTCGCCATCGTCGTGATGAGCGCGTTGACGCTGACGTTTGCGTACCGGCGACTAGCCAAACTCTCGAATTAGGGATCGACAACGAGCGATTCCATCGTGAATACTTTCATTCATGATTGATCGACAAGTGTTACGACAACTTCGCGCCGAAGAGGACGAACGGTTCGTGGCGCTGCACCCGACGTCCGCCGTGCTGGCCAAGGAGGCCCGCGCCAACCTGTTGGGTGGCGTGCCGATGGCATGGATGACGAGGTGGCCGGGCTCGTTCCCGATCTTCTTCGACAGCGCCAACGGTGCCCACTGCACCGACGTCGACGGGATCGACTACATCGACTTCTGCCTCGGCGACACAGGTGCGATGACCGGGCACGGTCTGGTGCAGGTTGCCGACGCGCTGCACGCCCAGGCGCTGCGCGGCATCACCACGATGCTGCCGTCCGTCGACGCGGCCTGGGTCGGAGGCGAACTGGCCAGGCGGTTCGGTCTGCCCGCGTGGCAGATGGCGATGACGGCGACCGACGCCAACCGGTTCGTGTTGCGGTTCGCCCGAACACTCACCAGACGCCCGAAGGTCGTGGTGTTCGACTGGTGCTACCACGGCTCGGTCGACGAGACCTTGGCAACACTCGCCGACGATGGGCGCACCATCCTGCGGCCGGGCACGCTCGGCGCGGCCTTCGACCCGGCGTCCACCACGGTCGTCGTGCCGTTCAACGATGTCGACGCTCTCGAGCGCGCCCTGGCCACCGGTGAGATCGCGTGCGTGCTGGCCGAGCCGGCGCTGACCAACATCGGCATCGTGATGCCCGATCCTGGCTTCCACGATGCGTTGCGCCGACTCACCCGACAATACGGCACGCTGCTGGCGATCGACGAGACCCACACGATCTGCGCCGGTCCCGGCGGCGCGACCGCGGCGTGGGGCCTCGACCCCGACTTCTTCGTCATCGGCAAGACCATCGGTGGCGGCATGCCGGTGGCCGCCTACGGCATGACCGCGGAGATCGCCGATCGACTCGCACCCATCATCACGTCGAGCGCTGTCGACGTCAGCGGGGTCGGCGGCACACTGACCGGCAACGCCCTGGCGATGGCCGCGGTACGCGCCACCTTGAGCTCGGCACTCCGCGAGGAGGACTTCGCCCACACGATCCCGTTGGCGACGGCGTGGACCGATGGCGTGCGCGCCACGATCGACCGCAACCACATGCCTTGGCACGTGCAACAGCTCGGGTGCCGGGCCGAGTACTGGTTCTGTCCGCCGCCCCGCGACGGCGCCGCGGCAGCTGCCGCGGTCGACGACGAGCTCGATGCCTTCATGCACCTCTGGGCGATCAACCGCGGCATCCTGCTGACCCCGTTCCACAACATGGCTCTGATGTCGTCGCGCCACACGATGGCCGATGTCGACGCTCACACCGCGGTGTTCGCTGCTGCGGTCGAAGCACTCACTTCGCGAGACTTGCCCGGATGAATCTCACGGGGCAGGTTGCGTTGGTCACCGGCGCGGGTAGCGCCGACGGCATCGGATTCGCCTGCGCCAAGTCGCTCGCCGCCGATGGTGCACACGTCGTGATCGCCTCGACGACCGACCGGATCAACGACCGCGTCGCCGAGCTCGAATCGTTGGGCTGCTCGGCCACCGGCTTCGTCGGCGACCTGATGGTCGACGGTGTCGCCGCGTCGCTCGTCGACACAACGCTGGCCGTGGCCGGGCGTGTCGACATCTGCGTCAACAACGCGGGGATGATCGCCCTGGGCATCTCGCCGCGAAGCCGAACGACGGCCGAGGTCAACGCCGAGGACTGGGCCGACAGCCTCCACCGCAACCTGACGACCTGCTTCAGGGTCACGCAGGCATGCCTGCCGCCGATGCGCGAACGCAGCTATGGACGCATCGTCAACGTCGCCTCGACCTCTGGCCCGGTGCAGGCGTTTCTCGGCGACCCCGGCTACCACGCGGCGAAGGCCGGAATGATCGGCCTGACGCGGGCGATCGCCCTCGAGGTGGCCGACGCCGGGATCACCGTCAACGCCGTGTCGCCCGGATGGATCGCGACGGGCGCGCAATTGATGGGCGAGCACAACGCCGGCAGCTTCACGCCGCTCGGTCGCAGTGGCAGGCCCGACGAGGTTGCCGCCGCCGTGCGTTTCCTCGCCGACCCCAGCGCCAGCTTCGTCACCGCACAGCAGATCGTGGTGGACGGCGGCAACTCACTTCCCGAGGACCGGTCGTGGCGACCGGCACGGTGACATGCCGGTTGCGCTGATCACGGGTGCCGCCAGCGGGATCGGCCAGGCGACCTCGGAGAGGTTCTTGGCCGGTGGCTGGCGCGTCGCCGGTGTCGACATCAACGCGTTCGACACCACTTCCACTCCCGACCGACTGACATCGATCACTGCCGATCTACGCCAGGTGGTTGACTGTCGCCGAGCGGTGGCCGAGGCCGTCGACTGGGGTGGCCAGCTCGATGCCGTCGTCAACGCCGCGGGCGTGTGGACCGAGGGTCCCAGCACCGCTACGACCGAGGACGAGTGGGACCGCGTCGTCGACGTGAACCTCAAGGGTCTGTACTTCGTGTCGAGCGCGGCGATCCCTCACCTCCGATCGACACGCGGTTGCATCGTCAACATGTCGTCCGACGCGGGCATACAGGGCAACGCCTTCGCCGCGGTGTACTGCGCGTCGAAAGGAGGCGTGTCCAATCTCACCCGTGCGCTCGCGCTCGAACTGGCTCCCGACGGCATCAGGGTCAACGCTGTGTGCCCCGGCGACGTCAACTCGGCGATGTTGCGCGGGCAGGCGACCGCCAGCCCCGACCCGCAGGCCTATCTCGACAAGTTGCTGCGCGGCTACCCGCAGGGTTCGTCCTCGCGGTTCATCGAACCGACCGAAGTGGCCGAGTTGATCTGGTTCCTCGCCCAACCCGCGGCAGCCGCCATCACCGGTGCCAACCTGTCGATCGACTTCGGCCTCTCAGCAGGCATCACATGAACAAGTCGATAGCGCCTTCTGTGCAACTCGACGAGATCGATCGGACATTGATCGAAGCCCTCCAGCGCGACGGACGGGCCAGCTATGCCGACCTCGCCGAGCTCGTCACGCTGTCGCCAGCGGCCACCCGCCTGCGAGTGCAGCGCCTGCTCGACAACGGTGTCGTGAAGATCGTCGGAGTCACCGACCCCCTGGCGCTCGGCTACCCGGTGATGTCGGCGCTCGGTGTACGCGTCGAGCGCAACGTGCGGGAGGTCGCCGATCGCATCGCCGACATCGCCGGCGTGATCTATGTGGTCTTCACGTCCGGCTCGTTCGATCTCCTCGTCGAAGTCGTGTGCGAGGACTCGGCACGTCTGCTGACCGTCATCGACGACGAGATCCGAGCCATCGACGGTGTGCGCAGCGTCGAGAGCTTCACCTACTTCGGCATCCACACCCATCGGTTCGTGTGGGGGGCGCGATGAGGCGCGGGGTGCTCGCTGTTCTGGTCATCGCCGTCACGTCATGCGGAGCCGACAAGGCCGCCGACCCGACGATCGTCACGACGTCCGCACAAGCGCCCGCGGTCGCGCCTGCGACGACCGCGGCTGCGCCTCGCGCCAAGCCACGCGTGCTGCTGATCGGCGACTCGACCCTGTTGGCCATCGATCACTACGACGCGTACCGCGCCTTGAAGGGCTTCGAGTACGTCTACGACGCGAAGTCGTGCCGGACCCTCGGCATCCCGTCGTGCGGCAAGCGGCCGTTGCCGCCCAACGCGGTCGAGGCCATCAACCACTCGGACGGCAACTTCGACGACGTCGTCATCATGGCCGGCTACGACGAATGGTGGACCTCGTTCCCGCAGAGCTTCGACGAGGTCGTCGCCGCGGCGCGAGCGAAGGGCGCCCGCCGGATCATCTGGCTGACCTATCGCGAAGGCGTTCCCTACAAGCTGTTGACGGGCGAGCGGGCCGACGAGGCGTTCATCAAGAACAACCAGACGCTGCGCGACAAGGTCGCCTCCGGCAAGTTTCCCGATGTCGTCCTGGCGCAGTGGTATCCACACACCCCGCTGCACATCGGTTGGCTGACCGAGGACGGCATCCACCTGACCATGAAGGGCGCGCTCGGCCTCGCCGACTACATCTCGCGATGGGTGGCCCATGCCGAAGGCCTCCCGTGCCCGATGCCCGCCACCCCCGGCGGCGCCATCGAGCCGGTGTGCTCCAATCCCGACCCTCAACCGCCGATCGCCGACCTCATGACTCTCTACCCGCAGTAACCCCCGCGCCCGCGGCGTCAGGAGCCGAAGGTTTCCACCGTTCGTGAGTCATCCAGATCGTCCGGGCAGCCGACCCGGCCCGCGCTAGTCCGAGTCGGGGGGCGATTTCAGCCTGAGGTACAGGGCGATCAGACCGACGATCACGACGATGATCACCAGGGTGCGGAACAGCCACAACACGGTGCCGACCACCGCGTGGAACAGCACCAGGACGATGATGGCGACGAGGAACCATCCGACGATGGTTGCCAGCAGCGAGCGTCCACCACTCTGTTCCGACGCCATGTGGCGAGGCTACGTCAGGGCGAGCACCTGCCGCAGTACGGCGGTGACGCGGTCAGCCGCATCGGCAGTATGCGCGGGAGCCCGCCAAGCCACGTACCCGTCGGGTCGTACCAACGCCGCGCCCGACGGACCGACTCCGTAGGCGGTCGCGAAGTCGCCGTCGTTCGGTCCGACGGTGTACGACACCACTTCCACACCGACTTGCGACTGCGCCGCTGCGGCCGCGTCGGCCCACGCCGCGCCGTCCGGGCCGGCGATCAGTACGAAGTCGCCGATGTAGAGATCGAGTGTCGAGATCGTCTTGCCGTCGCGGTTCAACTCGACGTGTGGTGCACGAGTTCCGGGAAGACCACGCGACTCGCGGGGATCGATGTCGAGCACACCGTCGTCGACGTAGCCCTCGTCGGGGATCACTGCGTCCGAGCGGTAGCGGTTGAACTCGACGTGCATGTCGGGCACCGCGTCGTGCATGCCCTCGGTCCCGAGATCGGGATCGGAGCGCGTGACGTAGCGGTTGTAGGCCTGCTCGATCGCGAGCGTGCCGGACGGTTGACGCTCCTGGTCGTACGTGTCGACCAACGCGCTGCCGGCGTGACCCTGCAGCACCAGCGCCAACTTCCAGGCCAGGTTGTGCGCATCCTGGATGCCCGTGTTGCCACCGAAGCCGCCAGTGGGCGGCATCGTGTGTGCGGCATCCCCGGCGAGGAAGATCCGGCCGGCCTGGAACGTCTCGGCTACGTCGGCAACGGCGCGCCACTTGTCGACGTCGAGGATGTTGACCTCGAGTTCGTCGTCGCCGACCGAGTCACGCACCATCTGAACCGCCATTTCGTCCGTCACGATGTCGGCGACGAACCGCGCTCCGGGCTCGTTGATATCGCCGACCGTGAACACCACGAGGAAGCCGCCGAGCCCGGTCTTCTCCAGCCGGAAGAAGCCGCGGACATCGGGGTTGTGGACGTAGATCACCCCGAGGTTGCGGCCGCGCAACGCTTCCGAGCAGTCGGCGCGGAAGTAGATGGTGACGCTGCGCGACAGCAGGCCGTGTCCGCGCATCTTGATACCGAGGCTCTCCCGGATCGGGCTGCGGTTCCCGTCGCAGGCGACCATGTAACGGGCCCTGATCTTCTGCTCAGTGCCGTCGTTCACGTTGCGCACCGTCGCCGTCACCCCGTGGTCGTCCTGCTCGTAGCCGACCAGTTCCGTCGAGTACTGGAAGCGAGCGCCGAACTCGCGGGCCCGTTGCAGCAGGATCGGCTCGAGCACTTGCTGGGGCATGAACAGGCGGCGGGCCGGGCTGACATCGGCGACTCCGGCATTGATGTTGGGGATGTATTGGGCGATCTCGCGGCCCGCCAACGTCTCCACCGCGTTGAGTCCACCGTCGGGCTCGTACAGCTCCAACGCCGCGGCGCGGACTCGATCCTCGATGCCGGCGACGCGCATCAACTCGATGGTCCGCAACTGGAAGTATCCGGCGCGCGGATGGATGGCCGTGCCGTGGTGCTTCTCGACCGACAGCACGTCGATGCCGTGCTGGGCGAGGAACATCGACGTCGCCAACCCGACAAGGCTTCCGCCGATGACGAGCACCGATACATCGACTGCGGAATCGTTCGTCGACATCGCTAGCCCCCTTGATGCAGAGATGAATTACGTTTGGCGATTGTGACGGACGCCAACCGACGTGTCTTTCAGAAAACGGACGTCGTCGAGCAGATTCGCGGTGGGCGTGGCGAGTTCCCGTTGAACGAGACCCATGGCATCGCGCTGTGGCCGAAGCACCGACTGATCGCCGATTCGCGCGGGCTGGGCTGGCACGATGCCTACACGTCGCTGGCCACGGAGGCGCCGTGGCAACGCACGTTGCAAGCGGTCCCGCACTACTGCGTCGCGTACTGCAGCAACAGGTCGGCCTCGATCAAACGCGTGATCGACTCGGACGGCCGCAAGGATGCGACCGAGCTCCGACCGCGCAACTTCGGGATCGTGCCGTCGGATCGCTCGTCGTCGTGGCAACTCACCGGAGCACCCGACATCCAACTCGTGTACCTGCGCCGCGGCATGGTGGATCAGATCGCCGCCGAGCACTTCGGCTTCGATACCAGAACCGTCGAACTGGTCCCCAACCTCGGGTTCAGCGACGGTCTGCTCGAGCAACTGGTGCTCGCGCTTCTGGCGACGGCTCGCAACGACGAGACGACGGCGTCGGATGGAATCTACGCCGATCACCTCGTGCGAATGATCACCATGCACATGCTCCGTCACTACTGCTCGAAGAACGGAGCGAACGTCCGGATCGCCGCGCCGCCCGACGCCACCGCAGCGCGGCTGAACCACGTCCGCGACATGATCGAGGTCGAGCTCGATCAGGACCTTGCGCTGGATCGCCTTGCCTCGGAGGCCGGCATCGCCGCGCATGCGTTCGCGGCCGCGTTCACCAAGGCGTACGGCGTTTCTCCGCACCGGTACGTCACTTCTCGCCGCATCGAACGGGCCAAGACACTGCTCCGCGAAACCGATCTACCGATCGCCCGCATCGCCGTCGACACCGGGTTCGCCAGCCAGAGCCATCTGGCGTCGACGTTCCGCCGCAACGTCGGCGAGACACCCGCCGACTACCGTCGCGCCGCATCCTCGCGGGTGATCTGACTCGTCGTCACGGCCCGATTCGGTCGAGCAGTCCACACGCTGCTTCCAGCGTCAACTGCTGCATGGTCCCCGGCGTCAGCCAGGCGAACCACGTCTGATCGCCGACGATGCCGTCGACCGTCACACCCTTCTTCGATTGGAGATCGCGGAGCGAGGCGTCAGTGTGCGGCCCCCACCTGCCGTCGATCGGGCCCGTGTACGGTGCCCAATCGGGAGCGATCACGCCACCGGAAAGCACGATTTGCAGCCAGGCGACCACGGGTCCCGTCGATCCGTCCTGCAGGTGCGGGCTGGCCTCGCGATACGGAGGCAGATGGGACCACGTGACAGGGCCGACGATGCCGTCGACGACGAGACCCTCCGATTGTTGGTAGTTGCGCACCGCGGTGTCGAGCGTGGCGTCGAACGTGCCGGTGATCGGGCCGAACGGTGACGAGACCATCAGTCGCGCCAGCACGCGCTGCAGGCGCTTGACATCGGCACCGACCGAACCGAGTTGAACGGTGGCGGGCATGGATCCCCCTCAATTTCTCGATCCCTCGAATTGTCGTTTTACCACCTCAACCGGCGTCGCCGGCGCGGTCCATCGGAGCGGGACGGCGCGTCCACGCGTCGGGATCCTCGAGCAACGCGGCGACGTCGTCGGGCAACCTGCCGGCGGCGAGGTCGGCGATCGTGACGCGCTCCATCACCGATCGCAGCGCGGCACGCACGGCGATCCACAACTCCTTCGTCGGCGCCGC
>Ga0157375_10005762_pt1 | contig 10778 bp, 12 predicted proteins | sample M35metaG_FD_115311 | JGI IMG/M metagenome (GOLD analysis project Ga0157375, IMG submission 115311) | Miscanthus rhizosphere microbial communities from Kellogg Biological Station, Michigan, USA - M3-5 metaG | ecosystem: Host-associated > Plants > Roots > Rhizosphere > Soil | place: USA: Michigan...
AGACATACCGCGCATTGATCGCCGTGGCAATTTTGCTCAGTGTGTCGCGATCAAGAATGGTGGTCTGTTCATATTCGTTTCGCATCCGTGCGAACTCGAGGGCCAAGCCGTGATGGTTAATGCGATGGAGGACATCATGCTTGCGACGTTGGGGAGCATGGTGGTTGATCTTGTGAATGGACGATCGACTTCCAACTATACGAGATTAAATAAATTCATTGGCGGGCTGCTTCGCGAGGCTAAGCCAGAGGAACTGGACACTACGGCTGAGTCTGCGGAGGAAATGAGGAAGTACCGGTGATGTAAAGGCATAATGGAATCCATGTACTAAATTTGTTAATCCGATCTGTAGCAACCGGGGAGTTTAAATAACCCCCTCGGGATAAAAGATTCGCTGATGCATTGGCCCGGTTCATAAGACAGCTCGGACTCAAACGCAGCGATTAACATTCACTGCATGATAGCCGAACCCAAGAAAAGATATCACGTCGGCTTCCTCAAAGATGTTGCGCGCTGTAACAAACTCATTTGTTAAACTAGCTCCTTCATGCAGGAACTTAATTCCGAATGCTGCCTGCTTATGATGTCCTTTGTAAGGAGTGGCTCATAAGGTCGCACCTTATCACTGTAAGGACCTTGCAGGCAGGTTGCCTTGGGTAAGCCCTGTCAATATTGACAGGTTTTAGCTGAACAGCAGTTGGATAGAATACGAGAACCTGTCGGCTACAAGCCCGCTGATCGACCATGTGGACGGCAAGATGCAGTGGTGATCTTTGGATAAGCGACAATCACGAATCGGTCTGTCGGCACTTCAATCGCTTGGTTTGCGCTCGACTGGGTCCTGCCAGTGGTAACGCAAGAGCCGCTGTGCGGGCACAGGAGACAGGATAACGGACGACGAGTGCTGCACGCTGTTCTACAATAATCTGATGACGATCAAATGCTCGAGCGGCAGGCCCGACAAGAGCATGCCGGAAAAAGCCCTCAAGGGCACCGGCTATGCGCCGGGCGTCTCGCGGCTCGGAGTGGCAAAGGCATGATGACAAGAGCCATATACCGTCACGGTCGACTTGGTTTCCTCACCTGCTGCTGTCTCCTATCGCTTAGCGCATGCTCAGTGAACCCCGTCAGCGGTAGGCCGGAAGTGACACTCGTGACGGCCGAAAAAGAAAAGGAGATCGGGGAAGAGGAATCGAAGAAGGTCGAGAAGGAGATGGGATTGTTCGAAGATCCGGCGTTGACCGGCTATTTCGAGATGGTGGGCCAACGCTTGGCGAAGGAATCGCCGCCACAGGATGTCTCTTATCGGTTCCACGTTGTCGATATGCCCGAACCGAATGCGTTCGCCTTGCCGGGCGGCTATGTGTACGTCACTCGTGGTCTTCTTGTCTTGGCAAATACCGAGGATGAACTGGCTGGGGTGGTCGGCCACGAAATCGGCCACGTAGCGGCCCGTCATACCGTTCAGAAGATATCCAGGCAGGGACCGTTCGCATTGGTCACGAATCTTGCCGCCGGCGTAACAGGCATGTTCGTCCCCCTGGTGGGAAATATCGTGGGCGGGGTAGGCAATTTGGCGCAGAGCCTTGTGTTCTCACCCTATAGCCGTTCCCAGGAGACTCAGGCGGATGAAGTCGGACAGGAAATCGCGGCAAAGGCAGGGTGGGATCCTGCCGGCTTGCCTGCATTTCTGAACACGCTGGGACGCGAGGAGGCGTTGTTGAATGACGGACCCCGGCGCCCCAGCTTCTTTGATTCACATCCGGCTACCCCGGATCGGGTCAAAAACACGACGAAACATGCGAAGCAACTTACGCGAACGTCGCGGGGGCCAATCACCCCGTCCCATGATGCGTTTCTCGCTCGGCTCGACGGGCTCGTCATCGGCCAAAGGGCCGCCAACGGGGTTATCCAAGGACGGACGTACCGCCATCCGGACTTGAATATTTATATTCAATTTCCGGAAACCTGGAATGTGGACAATACCCCGGCCCAGGTGGTTGCGGCGCCCAAGGCTGGAGACATGGCGATCATCCTTCGGAGGGTCGCCGAGGGCAATGATCCCATGGAAGGTGCGCGGATTTTGGAGAAGGCCAGCAAATCCTCCCTCGTATCGAAGACTCAGAGGACAACCATCAGCGGGCTTCCCGCTGCCCGAACCCAGGTCTCGGATTCGGGAGTCACGGTAGATCTGATCTGGATCGCCCATGGCGGGCTGATTTATCAGATCGGCGGTCTCGCGAAGACGGCAAGATTTGAAGCCTTGCGGCCTCTCTTTGATCACGTGTCGCAAAGCTTCCGTCCTCTTTCTCCGGACGAACGCAATTCCATTCGCGAAAAACGTCTTCGCCTGGTGAAGGCAGAGGCAGGTGAGAATCTCGCAACGCTCGTCGCCCGCTCACATGGCAGTTGGAATCCGAAACAAGTCGCCGTCGCCAATGGACTGACCGGAACGGAGACGCTTCGAGAAGGACAGGTAATCAAGATTGCCGTTGAGGAGGCCTACGCCGGGAAACGACAAGTAGGGTTCGTGGAGTAGGCAGGGATGAGCTAGCGCAGCGAAGATTAGCTCAAACTGATGAAAAATACTGTTCCGTAGCGACGCATTATTCGACTGTCAACTTTGACAGTTCCTGTCGCTCCCGTTAGCCCTAAAATATTGCCATCCTGCTGTGTCCATCGCCCAGTCGTCGATTTAACCGGACCTGACGAAGGTCGGGCCCTTCCAACGCCAACATTGGCTTGTGCCAGGGTGGGGCACGATACAAACAAGAGGGCTAGCAGATGCTGCTCGACAAGACCTCCGACTGAGCGAAACAGTAGAAGGTTAAGGAAACGACTGCGGATAGGTGATCGACGCCGTGATTGGCCTTCGTTCAAAAGAGACTTCTGAACGGTCAGGGCCTGGCGGCGCGGGCACATGCCGGCGTTGACGAGGTTCTACATGCAACGGCCTGTTGGCTTGATGGTCGTGATACTGCTGGCTCTAGTGCAAACTCTCTTCGGCGCATTTCGTGCTGTTGAATGGTTTGACCTCGGCAGAGAGCTGATTGGGCGCGGCATCCTCATGGCTCCAATGGCCGGGATGCTCATGATGGTCCGCGGAGGTCTGGTCGTGGTCATCGCGCTGCTGTTCCTCGCCTTTGCGATAGGCGCGTTGGCTCGTCAGGAATGGGCCTGGTGGCTGGGGCTTACTGCGGCGTGTCTGAACGTGGGCCTCGCTCTATGGCTTGTGATCGATGGGTCCCCGGTCATACCGGCCCTGATCACGACCCTGATCCCCGTCGTTCTTGTGTGCTACTTAATAACACCGGCGGGACGTCAGGCGCTCACGCAACGGTCCGTTGCGGTCACGTGATCTATCGGTTTCATTCGCCGCCAAATGTCCAGTCAAGCTCTTCTGTTCCGTTGGCCTCTATAACGCCCTGAGGCGCTCGGAGTTCCAGAACGGCGAGAAGTTTCCGAGCATCAGCCGGTCCACCGGCCCGTCGCTAACGCCGACGGCTCGGTGGACATCTACTCGGTTCTCAAGCGCTCACGGGCAAGGAGAAGGAACTGAATCAAGACCGTTCCGGGCAAAAGTTGGTTCCCTTATTTGCGCTTCTAAAGTCCAACGGAAGCTTCTTCAACCAGACATGGAAACCGGTCGACATCGTAGAGATGGACTGATGTGCTCTGCGGCCCGCCAAGCATTGGCTGGTAAGTGCTAACCCTTTCGTAATAAACCCCTGTAATTGTCAGCCGACTCTGTCGGATGTCTGCGGACCGTGCCACAGGGTTAATTCCCGATGACCGGCTAGAGCCAAAAGGTCTACTATACGTAGCATTCGTAATCATGTGTTTGGCTAGAGGTACCCAATGAAGGGCGAGCATTTGGGACCAGACGATCCTGCTGAAAGAATGCGGGCAGAAGAACGCCATCGACTTGCTCTGTACTTGCACGATCACGTCGGGCAAATTCTAACGCTTACCAAACTGCAACTTGCTCGCATTCAACAGGCACTCCGGGAGCCTGTTGATCCTGCCAAGCAAGCCTGGCTTCAAACAATTGTGGATTCGTTGATCCCAGAACTTGATGCGGTTATGCAGACGCTCCAAGAAGAGGTATTTGTTCTCAGCCCAACTGGTCTCACAGAAGTCGGTCTGACTGCCATGTTAGAACAGGAATGTGTTGGGTTTAGTAGGCGTACTGGGATTCCATGCGACAGCCGCTGTGAATCTTTGAACCTGGACGGTCAACGCAGCGCGTTAGTCGTGCTGATCGTACGTGAAGCGTTATCTAATGTCGCCCGCCACTCCCGCGCCACGACCGCCGAAGTAATACTGCAACGGTCTGGGAAGCACGGCATCTTGTCAGTCCGCGACAATGGGATGGGATTCGATTCGATTCGCACCAGAGCCGCCGAGAGCTTTGGCGTCCGAGGCATGGAAAAGCGAGCGCGGACGCTCGGCGCGGAGCTAAACGTCGAGAGTACACCGACGGAAGGGACATGCATCAGAATATCTTTCCCTCTGGCCCCTCGTCTGAAAAATACTTCCCTCCCTGACTGATAACCTTCACGGCCTCAATCAATTCAGTGCTGAGCCTCGCTTTTGAGACAAACCCGGCCGCCCCTGCATCTTGCCAATACTTAGCCGCGACATCCACCGCAAAGGAAATCGCTAGGATGGGCAGGTTCGGATAGCGGCTATGTACCGTTCGCACGGTTTGCAATTTGGTGTGTTTAGGTAAGGAGAGATCAAGAATAAGGACATCCCATTCGTGGAGCCGTAGTTGGTCCCACAATTCTTCTACGCTGACCGCTTCTTCGCAGAGAACTTCGCCCGCCCCTAGATATTCCAGTAAGGCGGCACGAAGAAGTGGATGCGTGAGGGCGAGGAGGACACGGACCATAGCAGGTCGTGCTCCGAAATGTGCTCATTTGTACGGTTACGCTAGTGGTTTGAATGTCGGTGGGGCGGTAGAACCATAGACTAAACCTTATTACCACGCTACCCCTAGCTTAATCTGGTAAGGCCGTTCGATCCATGCCTATTGAGTGCAGATTACTCGCCCTGTAAGCAGCACTTCTGATTTTGCGGTATAGGAAATTTACTAGCATGCGTTACGCGCATGCCCTGTTATCGCAGGGATACGTATTCGTGCTCCGTAAAGTTTGAGAAGCGGGATCGGGGCGTGCTGAGTGGAAAGCTGCTGGGCTCGCCGTCGAAGGGGCACAGACTCATGGCATGTTAAGTACGTAGGTATACAATAATGGCTATGCTACCGTCACGACCTACGATTAGTAAACTAACCCAAATAACTTAATTAATGGGATCGCTTGAATGCTCGCAGCCGTAGCAAGGCGCTTCGACTTCCACGAGTTGTAGGAGGATATACAACAAGCGCAAGACATGCACCATCTTGTAGAGATTTATTACCTGCATTACACTCCGTCGGTATGAACGTAGTGCTTATCATAGATGACGATGCCGTATTCTTGAAGGCTGTCGCGGAAGCCTTGAAGCGCGGTGATCGAGACATAAAAATTGAAACCGCTACCACGGCGGAACAGGGCCTCCGGCTCCTTGGGAAACAGCACTTCGATGCCATCATCAGCGACTTTCGGATGCCGGGACTCAATGGGATAGACTTGTTGAAGGAGTGCGTAGTAGCCTGTCCCGATACGCCCGTCGTGGTCCTGACTGGCTACGGGAACCCTGCCTTAGAGCAGGATGCATTCAATCACGGAGCCTACGCGGTCCTTCAAAAGCCCGTAGACATTGGGGTGCTGCATTCGTCTGTGACGCGGGCGATTCTGCGAGCGGAGATGCTTCGACGAAGCCCGCCGTCAGCTTCCACCTCCCCTGAGATTCATCTACGAGAACTGATACGACAGCGGGATCACCTTTCCGCCAGAATCCGAGACATCACTGAACGCCTAGAACACACATTGGGCATGAAAAATCCTTGTTAACGGTGCTACGCTGGTCTATCGACCTATTCTCGGTCAGCCCGGCTTAGATACCGACTGGGCGAATTTCGTCCCTCCATCACACCAACCATAGTCTGTCGTAGCCAATATAGGAGATACCGACGAGGCCGGACACCTACCAGCACGTACGCCAAAGGGTAGCGGTCGTCGTGAAACCGACGCAGACAAGTCCCTCACACATCCAGTACTACCGCTTATATTCCGATAAAGAAGACATGGAACATCATCCCATCACCGCTGTGCTCCTTTGTTGCAAGACCTGTGGTCTCCTAAGAGTCTCGGATAACTACACGGCTGCCCACGCGAGAGGTAAAGCTCACACGGGGCTGTCAGGGCATTTGACCATCAAATATTCCTTGATCGAAGCACCAGATCGTCTTAGAGAGGCGCAGGCGGGCGAGACGGAGAGTAAAAAAGCGGTTAAGGGGTATGTAGAAGCAAAGAGCCATCGCCATTTACAGTAAAGTTTACGTCCGACGAGCAGACGGCAGCGTTCCAGTACCTTGGGAGCTGTAAGGCCGCTCCAGCCCAACCGGACTCTCAGGTAGACCTTGCGTTATTTGTTATTGTTCAGTTTCTGGAAGAGGGGGCAACGTGCCGGTGCAGGCGGAGGCAATCAAAGCATACTGCAAAAGTGAGCTGGGATATAGTTCACGGACGGTAGAACGTGCGTTGAAGATAGGTATACGTGACGATGTACTACATAAACCGCAACGGGGATATTATCAGATCGTACGAAGGGAAGGTTCCCAGTAGAGTTCCGCCATATCTTCTCTTATAGAGGGCATTGGCGGAATGGCGGAAAGTCCGCCATTCCTTAGGGATCAGCAGCCGCCCGCTACGGCCTAATGTACATCAGAGTTAAGCGTCATCCTCATCATCGTCATCATCGCCTTCAAGGTCGGTTACCAGTTTCATAACGACATTGACAGCATGTTGTCCGCCTTTGGCGATCTTCTCCAAGTTCGTTTCATACTGTTCTTCTAAAATCTCGTCGATCTCTGCTTTGTCCACTCGCCCTCCTTGTCGGTTACTGTTTAATACAACACACGTGTCAGAGGCTTAATATGTTACGCAAACGTTGTATTTGGCAATCGGTGTTGGACCGACACTGGGAAGGATGGGACAGCATAGAGCCAACTGGAAGTAATCGGCTCTAATAAGAAGGTTCGCTATATTCTCATGTAGAGGAATGGCGGAAGCCTCCGGCTCCCGTATCGCCTAGAATTATCGAAGACGAATGCTAAAAATTTATCGGGCTCTCCTCCTGTGGCGCTTCTCTCGCTCCTTATCTAGTTCATCCAACGCCGCCGTCAACTCCTTTTCAACGGGCTGAATAAAAAGCCGCCGGATTTGTGGACGATCCTTCAAAATCTGTTTCGCCATGCGTTGGGCGAGTTGCTCCGATTAAGGCAGAGTGACCTGGATTGGAATGCTGGCATCCTGACTGTCCAAGAACAAAGGCGGGGGACATTCGCCGGATCCCTATGAACTCCATCGTGCAACGCATCCTGGCACACGTCTATAAACCATCACAGCGGTTATTCCCGCATGACGCCCGTTATCTTCGTCGGGCATTCTCAAAGGCCGTGAAGGAAGCTAGCCTTACTCCATTCCGGTTCCATGATCTACGGCACACGTTTGCTAGCCGGTTAGCCATGCAGGGGGGCGAACGACCGCACGATCATGGCGCTTGGAGGGCGGAAGTCTCCGTCGATGCTAGCTCGTTATACTCATCTATCTCCCACCAAATCTTTGGCAAGCGATAGAGGGACTGGCCCATACGAAAACCGTGACTGAAACCGTGACCGAAGAACAAACAAGCTAGGATGCAAGCGCCGAAGTGATTGACTTTATTTGGTGAGCCGGCTGGGACGCGAACCCAGGGCCCTCGCCTTAAAAGGGGAACGCCGCTCCAGAAGCAAAACTACTCATTCCAAAAAATCGCATAGTTCTCTACGTCGGCCCTCCCTCGATTTTGATCCTTTTTGGAATCTTTCGGCATCCATTCACGGACAGAACACGGACAGCGGCGTTGATCTTAATCACGCACTATGACGCTGCCGTACTGAACGAAATTCATATACCGGGAAATGGCGGCTGAATCCAATCTCAACTCATCATGGGTTAAGCCCGGCAGTTTATGATTTTCGGCGCCTCGAAGAGCCGGACTGTCCTGATCTTGAACAGGCATGAAAAATAACCAAGGCAGATAGAAACAGTCAGCGCCAGTGCCGTCGTAAATCGTCATATACCTCGTCGGTCCACGCGCTTCCTTCTCTCCGTCCGTTCCATTCAAGTTTCTTAACCACGCTGAGCCTGGCGTAATTTCATCACACCCAATGAAATCCTTCCATCCAATCAGCCAGATCAACCGGGCACGGCGACAGACCGAAGTCCCGTGGTTGGGACCGGCGATCCCCACAAAATTCTCGACAAGACCGGCAATATCGGGATGCTCCGCCATCATTGTTCGTACAAGGACAACACCTTTGGAATGGGAAATGATATCGATTTTCTGCGCGCCGGTGTATGCCACAACCGCCTTCACAAACGCGGTGACATCTGAAAGGTTCACTTGCACGTTTGTGCGGCATTGCGAGGACGGAGGCAGTTGCTTCGTAGACTTTCCATTATAGGAAATGGCCCAGAGTTCCTGCATCGAATACCCGGCGTTCAAGAACCGCTGTTTGACACTCTTCCCCGGTTCATCCCAATCACTGGCATCACGGGTATTGCCGTGGACAAAAATGATAGGGCGATGTTGTAACGCATGGCCTCTAGCGATGCCGCCCCAGCCTCCTAAGCCGTACGACCATTCCTGGTCTCGTAACTTTGGAAAGTCCGGGGCGAAGGCAACTTCCGCAGCTTCAGGCTGGCAGTGGGCCACCTTGTGTGTCGCGGTTGCATTCCCCAAAGGCAACAGGAGCAATATCAGCACGGTGATTGCGAGCACCGCGGATGGTCGTAAGGAGAACATTTCCATTTTCCTTTTTGTGCCTGTATGCCCACGCCGCAGCGATCAGCCCCGTGGCAAGCAGTACCATGCTTGACGGTTCAGCGACAGGTGACACCGAGACGCTGACTTGAAAGCCGAATGGTGGTTGCGGAGGTGTGGGAAGTGATGAACCAAAAAAATTTGATTCCACCCCGCCACCTCCTGTTCCAGTTTGCGTAATTAAAAATCGCTCAACTCTGTAAAAGCCGTTAGATAAGGTGGCTGTCTGTGTTTGAGACAAACGATGAGAGAGAACGGAAACGATTGTCCAGGGCTTCCTGTGCTTTGGTGCAAGCCAATATTAAGGCCCGGAAGTATACTAATCCCGGAAACTATTTGTGCGCTTGCTATCACGTCTGCCCCGAAGTTGTTTGCGGACAAATGGCCGTTTGAGGTGGCGGGAAAGCTTAGAAATTAAATCTAAGCTATTGACAAATTTGGTGAGCCGGCTGGGACTCGAACCCAGGGCCCTCGCCTTAAAAGCGCCAGCAAGCCCCCTGCATATCAAGGGGTTAAAAATCTAGCACTGCCAACTACCGACAGCTATTTACAACGAGTTACAAGTGGGCTGCCAATATTGGCAAGGTGCCGCTCTAACTGGCATCACATTGTGGTCGTTATTATGATCCAGAGAGAAGTTTTTCGGCAGACCGGAGCTCCCCACGCAACGACGTGAGCTCCGTCGAAAGATAACGATGAGTCGCTGCATTACCTTTGGATTGCTCGACGAGACGAACGAGGAGCGCCACCCGGTCCTTCAACAGGCGCACTGCGCTTGCTAATCCGCTCTCAAGTTCTGCATTCCGACGGGCCATGAGATCGAGCGTCAGCCCGATATCAACTCCGTTGAGACGGAAGGTCGCTTCTGGGACCTGCTTGAGTGCATTCGCGGGCATCTCCCACTGCTCAGCGTCTTCGGGGTTCTGAATGACCGTAAGGCCGCCAGCGTCATGCACGGCGCGTAATCCCTGTGACCCGTCGGACAGATAGCCACTTAAGATCACGCCGATGACTCGATCCTGATACGCCTTCGCCGCTGAGTCGAACAGACGAGTAATGGTGTAGCGCGGACTCGTGGTGCGCTCCAATGTTTCGAGAGTCAGTTGGCCATCGTGAAGAGTCACGGAGTGCCCCGGAGGTGCAACAAAGACGACTCCTTCGCGGAGGCGCTCACCCTCCTTCGTCGCACGAATCTCAATGTGTCCAAACTGTCGGAACCATTTCGACAAATCGAAATCACTGTCCGGCGCGACATGCAGCATCACGACGATGGCCGCTGGGATATCGTGCGACAAATCCTTCAACACCGTCCCAATGGCCGCTCGCCCACCGGCCGACGCCCCAATCACAATCAGGCTTCGAATGGGCCGCTCGTGTCCCCCTGTCTGCTCATCCGACGACTGGGATGGCGGTTCACTTCGTCGCAGCATTTCGTAGTGGTCCGTGCGGTTTGGTGACTGCTGAGAATTTATTGTGAACTGGATCCAGCGAAACGGCAAGAGACGTAGCCGCCTCGAGCCGTAGATAGAAAGGATCTAAGCAGTATGGCAGTAAGGCATCGGTGTGCCCTTGCAAACAACACAGTCCCAATTCGTTAAGGAGTTTCCATGGTCGGCCGAATTGACGGGACGGAGGATGAAGGTACCGTACCCCGACCTTGGCCTGGCCTGAAGATAAGCCGGTGGATCTTATAAAGTGAGCAGCATGGTGACGACGGCGACGACCGCCGGCACGAGGATGAACGAGGCAGGGCGCAGGCTCTTCCATACCCCCTCATCGTTGCCGTTTCGTTCGGGGAGGACGCT
>Ga0157375_10005763_pt1 | contig 10776 bp, 7 predicted proteins | sample M35metaG_FD_115311 | JGI IMG/M metagenome (GOLD analysis project Ga0157375, IMG submission 115311) | Miscanthus rhizosphere microbial communities from Kellogg Biological Station, Michigan, USA - M3-5 metaG | ecosystem: Host-associated > Plants > Roots > Rhizosphere > Soil | place: USA: Michigan...
CGCTACGAGGGGCCCGAAAGCGCGTACCGGCTCGCCTTCACCGACGTCGACTTCCTGCTGCGCGAGGAGCTGCGGCCGATCCGGCTGCAGCTCGAACTGCTCAAGCCCGAGCTGGTCCAGGACGAGCAAGGCGTCGAGGCCACGATCGTCTTCTTCGGCAGTGCCCGCATCTTCGCTCCGGAGGTCGCCGAGCGCGAGCTCGCGACAGCCCGCCTGGCCGCCGAGCCGAAGGCGATCAAGGTCGCCGAGTCGCGGGTCGCGATGGCGCGCTACTACGAGCAGGCGCGCCGCTTCGCCGCCATCGTCACGCGCCGCTCGGCGTCGCTCGCCAAGCCGATCTACGTCGTCACCGGCGGCGGGCCGGGCATCATGGAGGCAGGCAACCGCGGTGCCTTCGAGGTCGGGGGCAAGAGCGTCGGCCTGAACATCGTCCTCTCGCACGAGCAGGTGCCCAACCGATACATCACGCCCGAGCTGTGCTTCCAGTTCCACTACTTCGCGCTCAGGAAGATGCATTTCCTGATGCGGGCGATCGCGCTGGTCTGCTTCCCCGGCGGCTTCGGCACCCTCGACGAGCTGTTCGAGGTGCTGACGCTGGTCCAGACCGGCAAGTCGCGGATGCGGCCGATCCTGCTCTTCGGGCGCGATTTCTGGACTCGGCTGATCAACTTCGACCTGCTGATCGAGACCGGCATGATCTCGCCCGACGACGTGCACCTGTTTCACTTCGTCGAAACCGCCGAGGAGGCCTGGGCGCTGCTCGCCGCCGAGTACGGCTACGACCTTCCCGACACGACGACCGGCGAGCTCGCGCTCGACATCTGACTGTTCCGGAGCGACCATGAAGGACGGCATCGAAGACATCGTGCGCGAGCATGGCCCCTGGACGGCCATGGCGATCAGGCTAGACGACGGTTCGTACACCCGAGAGCCCGCGCCCGACTACCGCCTGCGGCGCCTGCTCCAGACGGCGCAGGACCTGGTCGGCAAGCCCTTGTCGCAATGCCGGGTCCTGGACCTGGCCTGCCTGGAGGGCCACTACGCGATCGAATTCGCACTGCATGGCGCGGAAACGCTCGGCATCGAAGGGCGCGCCGCGAGCGTGGCCAAATGCGAATTCGCGCGCCGCAACCTCGGCCTCGAGCGGGCCCGATTCGAACAGGACGACGTTCGCAACCTCAGTCGCGACAGGCACGGCGTCTTCGACATCGTGATCTGCTCCGGCTTGCTGTATCACCTGCCGGCTCGTGATGCCCAGGCCCTGATCGCCGCCATGCATGACACGTGCTCGCGGCTGCTGATCATCGACACGTTCGTTTCGCTCGAAGGCCGCAGCGCGGTCGACATCGACGGCGTCGAGCGACGCGGCCACTTCTATGGCGAGCACGACCCGAACGAGTCGGCCAAGGAACGCGAAAGCAAGCTCTGGGCGTCGCTCGACAACGACTCCAGCTTCTGGTTCACCGAGCCCTCGCTGATGAACATGCTGTCGGCGGAAGGATTCACCTCGGTCATCGACGTCCTCGAGCCGTACATGCCCCGCAATCCACGCGACCGGAAGACGTACATCGCCGTGAAAGGCACGCCCGCGACGGTCCTGTCCTCGGAGGCAACCGAGCATGCTCCGCGCGAACAACATGCCGAAGGCCTGAACCCCCTGGTCGACGCCTCCCAGACACTGCCGGGGCCGATCTTCGTCGCCGCGAAACGCCTGCTGCCGCAGTCGATCAAGGACGTGATCAAGCCGGGTCTGCGCGCCTTGGGCGTCATTCCTGCCGACACGACACCGGAATTCCAGCGCCGCCGGCAGCCCACCGCGAAGGCGCCGCCGGAGCGATGAAGCCCAGACTCGTCAGCCTGATCGGCGCGCCGACCGACATCGGCGCCGGGATGCGCGGCGCGAGCATGGGGCCGGAGGCGCTGCGCGTGGCCGACATCGGCCCGGTGCTGGTGCGCCACGGGCTCGACGTGATCGACCGCGGCAACCTCGGCGGCCCCGCCAACCCGTGGCAGCCGCCGGTCGAGGGCTACCGGCATCTCGACGCCGTCGTCGCCTGGAACCGCACCGTGCACGACGCGGTCCACGCCGAGCTGGCCGGCGGGCGGATGCCGATCCTGCTCGGCGGGGACCACTCGCTCGGCATCGGCTCGATCAGCGCGGTCTCGCGGCACTGCCGCGAAGCCGGCAAGAAGCTGCGTGTCCTGTGGCTCGACGCGCACGCCGACTTCAACACCAACGTGCTGACGCCGAGCGGCAACCTCCACGGCATGCCGGTCGCCGTGCTCTGCGGCCACGGCCCGAAGGAGCTGGTCGAGATCGGCGGCAAGGTGCCGGCGATCAGCGCCAAGTGGGTGCGGCAGATCGGCATCAGGAGCGTCGACCCGGGCGAGAAGCGCATGGTCCACGAGGCCGGCCTCGAGGTCTTCGACATGCGCTACATCGACGAGGAAGGCATGCGCCACACGATGGAGCTGGCGCTGGCGACGATCGATGCCAACACCCATCTCCACGTCAGCTTCGACGTCGACTTCCTCGACGCCGACATCGCCCCGGGCGTCGGCACCACGGTTAAGGGCGGGCCGACCTACCGCGAGGCGCAGCTCTGCATGGAGATGATCGCCGACACCGGCGCCCTCGCCTCGCTTGACGTGATGGAGCTCAATCCCGCGCTCGACGTCCGCAACCGCACCGCCGAGATCGCCGTCGACCTGATCGAAAGCCTGTTCGGCAAGAGCACGCTGATGCGCCGCTAGCGCCCTAGGGCAGGCCCGAGAGTCCCGAGTCGCCGAAGTCGGAGTCGACCATCGCCGCGCCGACGGCGCGCTGGTGCAGCTGGTACTTGCGGATCTTGTCGTTGAGCGTCGTCTTGGCGATGTTCAGGGCCCTGGCGCTGCGCGCCACGTTACCGTCGTGCCGGCTCAGCTCGGCGGCGATCAACCCGCGCTCGAAGCTCTCGACCGTGTCGACCAGCGACGTGATCGCCTCGGGCGCGCTGCCCGCCGGCTCGCCCATGATCGGCTGGTGCACGCCCAGGACAACGCACTCGGCGATGTTGCGCAGCTCGCGCACGTTGCCGGGCCAGGAGTGGGCCATGAGCCGGTGCATCTGCTCGTAGCTCACCGTCGGCTGCGGCCGCGCGAACCGGCTCGCGGCGAGCAGCATGAAATGCTCCAGCAGCAGCGGGATGTCCTCGCGCCGCTCGCGCAGCGCGGGCAGCTCGATCGAGACCACGTTGAGCCGGTAATAGAGGTCGGCGCGAAACGCGCTCTGGCTCGACTTCAGCGACAGGTCGACCTTGGTGGCGGCAACGATGCGCACGTCGACGGCGATCTGCTGGTTCGAGCCGACGCGCTCGATGCGCCGCTCCTGTAGCACGCGCAACAGCTTGATCTGCATCGCCATCGGCATTGTCTCGAGCTCGTCGAGGAAGAGCGTGCCGCCGTTGGCGTACTCGATCTTGCCGATGCGCCGCTTCTGGGCGCCGGTGAAGGCTCCCTGCTCGTGCCCGAACAGCTCGCTGTCAAGCAGGTTGTCGGGCATGCCGCCGCAGTTGAGGGCCACGAACGGCGCGTTCTTGCGCGGCGACATCTCGTGCAGCGCCTGCGCCACCAGCTCCTTGCCGGTGCCGGTCTCGCCGCGGATCAGCACGTCGACCGGCGACTGCGCGACCTCGAGCACCAGCCGGCGCACGCGCTCGATCTGCGGCGAGCGGCCGATCAGCTTGCCGGTGACGCTGTCACGCTGCGCCAGGGTCTGACGCAGCGCGGCGATCTCGAGCGTCAGCATGCGCTTCTCGAGCGCGCGCTTGACGACCTCGACCAGCACCTCGGGCGAGAACGGCTTCTCGATGAAGTCGTAGGCGCCGCTGCGCATCGCCTCGACGGCGAGGCTGACGTCGCCGTGGCCGGTGATCATGATCACCGGCAGCGACGCGTCGCTGTCACGGCAGCGCTGCACCAGCCACAGGCCATCGGCGCGCGGCAGCCGCATGTCGGTGACGACGACGCCGAGACGGCCCGACTCGACCAGGCGCAGTCCCTCCTCTGCCGACTCGACGGCCTCGACGCGCAATCCGGCGAGCTTGAGTGCCTGGGTACACCCGAGGCGAACGTTGGCGTCGTCCTCGACGATCAGTACCCGCAGATCCGGGCTCATGTGCTCTCCTCTTCGGCAATCCGGACGCCTGCGCCGGCGGGGACCGGCGTTCGGTCACCGGGCAGGGTCACGGTGAAGCGCGCGCCGCCGCCCGGCTGCGCGACGGCGAAGAGCTCACCGCGAAACTCGCGCACGATGTCGCGCGAGATCGTCAGGCCGAGGCCCAGGCCGGAGCCGCTGACCTTGGTGGTGTAGAACGGCTCGAACAGCTGCGCCGCCGTCCCCTCGCCGAAGCCACAGCCGGTGTCGACGACGTCGATCCGCACCTGCGACTGGCCCTCGGGGCCGGCCGCGTCGTGCGCCATCGCCTCGAGGGTCAGCACCTTGACCGGGGCGTCGACCATCGCGTCGATCGCGTTGCCGATCAGGTTGGTCAGCACCTGCTCGAGCCGGTTCGGATCGCACCAGGCGATCGCCTCGCCCGGCACGCAACGGTTGACCACGGTGACCGCTTCCTCGCGCAGACGAAGGTGGTAGAGGAACAGGGCGTTGGCGACGGCGTGGGCGACGTCGGCCGGCGCCGGCGCGAGCCGCGACTTGCGCGCGAAGCGCTTGAGCGGCTGGATGATGCTGCCCATCTGATCGGCCAGGCGGGCGATGATGCTGAGGTTTCCCGGCACCTCCTCCAACTCGCCACGGCGCATGAACTCGACCGCGTTGCCCGAGAGCGTGCGGATCGCGCCGAGCGGCTGGGTCAGCTCGTGGGTGATGCCGGTCGCGATCTGGCCGAGCGTCGCCATCTTTGCCGCCTGCACCAGCTCGTCCTGGGTCGCGCGCAGGTTGTGCTCGGCGATGACGCGCTCGGCGACCTCGTCGCGCAGGCGCCGATTGGCGTTGGTGAGGTCGCGGGTGCGCTCGGCGACGTTTTTCTCGAGTTCGGCGTTGGCCCGCTCGAGCAGCGCCTTGGCGAGGCGCTGCTGGCGCGCGATGCGGCGCCGCTGCGCGAAGAACAGGCCGATCAGGACCAGCATCACCGCCACGAGCACAGCGGCTCCGCTGCTGAGCAAGGCCTGATTGCGAACTGCGCGCAGGTCGGAAAAGATCATCAGGCGCCAGTCCATGCCGTTGATCGTCCGGCCGAGCACCAGCGTGCCGTCGTCCCCCGAGCGAAAGAGCGCCGAGCCGGTCGGTCGCAGCATGGTCTCGACGACCTGGCTGTCGTCGTCGACCGACAGCGTCACCGCAATGGGAAAACGCGGCGTTCGCCGGTTGTTGTACATCCGCGTCAGCTGCAGGTCGACGCGCCGCTCGAGCGGCTGCTCCACCAGGCTGGTGTAGCGCCATTTCGGATGCGACGAAAGGATCACGACCTGGTTGGTATCGGCCAGCAGCGCCGGCGCACCGAGCGTCTCCCAGAGCTGGTTGATCGGCTCGAGGCTGATCTTGATCGCAGCGACGCCGACCACGTGAGCGCCGTCGTGGATCGGATGCGAGACGAAATAGCCGGGCTGGTTGCCGTTGATGCCGATCGCGAAGTGGCGCCCGACGCGGCCCGAGAGCGCCTCGAGGAAATACGGCCGGAACGACAGGTCCTCGCCGACCAGGCCATCGTCGGGCTGGTCCGAATTGCTCGAGGCCAGAACGATGCCCCGGTCGTTCATGATGTAGACCGACAGGCTGCCGAGGTAGGCGTTGAGATGGCGCAGGTACTCGTTGACCGACTTCACCCGGCGCGGGCTCGTCGGGTCGTGCAGGAGTCGCTGCACCTCGGGATTGAGCTGAACCGTCGGCGGCACGTGCTCGAGCCGCTTCACCATCGCCTCGGCCGCCGAGGCGAAGAGATCGAGCTTGTGCGCCGACTCGCGTCGCTGCGCGGCGATGCCCTGCCGCTCGCTGAGAAGAAACGTCGTCCAGGCGCCGGCGATGGTGGCCAGGACGACCGCGACGACGACCGCCGAGCGAAGCAGGAAGCGACGCCACGACCGGCGGCGCGCGCCCGTTGCCGCGGCGTCCATCAGCCGGTGCTTCCGATCGGTTCGGCGCCGGGCCGGCGACGCGGCGCGGCGTTACTTGACCGCGTACTCTTCCATCGGCTTGTCGTTCGGGCTTTCCCATGCCGTCTTCGTCGCCGCGCTGAGGGGCAGCCCGACCACCGTGTTGGCCGGCGGAATCGGCTGCATGAACCACTTGTCGTAGAGCTTGGCGATGGTGCCATTCTTGATCTGGGCCTTGATGCTGTCGTCGACCGCCTTCTTGAAGGCCGGATCGTCCTTGCGAATCATGATGGCGATCGGCTCGACCGAAAGCGTCTCGCCGACGATTTTGTAGGCTGCCGGCGTCTTCGCCTTGGAGATGTTGCCGGCAAGGATCTGGCCGTCCATCACGAAGGCATCGGCGCGCCCGCTTTCGAGCAGCAGGAAGCTGTCGGCGTGGTCCTTGCCGAACAGCTCCGCGAACTGCACCCCCTCGGCACGCTTGTGCTTGCGCAGCGTCTGCACCGACGTCGTCCCGGTGGTGGTGGCGACGGTCTTGCCGGTCAGGTCGGCGACGCTGTTGATCCCCGACGACGCCTTGACCGCGATGCGGACTTCCTCGACGTACGTCGTGACCGCGAAGGCGACGTCCTTCTGGCGCGTCGCGTTGTTGGTGGTCGAGCCGCATTCGATGTCGACGGTGCCGTTCTGGACCAGCGGAATCCGGTTCTGCGACGTCACCGGCTGGTACGTGATGTCGAGCTTGGCCATGCCGAGCTGCTTCTGGACGTCGGCGAGGACGTTGCCGCAGACGTCGTAGTGGAAGCCCGCGTACTTGCCGTCGCCGAGGGTGTAGGCCAGGGCGCCCGAGGATTCGCGCGTGCCCATGGTGACGCTGCCGCTGTCCTTGATCTTCTTTAGCGTGTCGTCGGCGTGGGCGACACCTAGGGCCATGAAGGCGGCGGCGAGTGTCAGGAAGCGCTTCATCTCTTCTCCTTCGAATGAGTCAACGGAATTTGGGGGTGGCAGCTCAGCTGAGCGGCGCGTCGTTGGGCGCGCGGTACAGCTCGAGCAAGGCGTTGGAGGGCGGCCAGTTGAGGTTCAGGCCGCGCGGCGGGATCGGCCGCTGGAACCACTTGGCGTAGATCTTGACCGCCTCGCCCGAGGTCATCAGGCGGGTGAGCGCCCGGTCGACGACCCTCTTGAAGGCGGGATCGCCGCGCCGCATCATGCAGCCGTAGGCCTCCGACGACATTGGCGCGCCGACGACGACCCAGTCGTCGGGCTGCTGCGCCTTGGCCCGCTCGCCATAGAGGAGCGCGTCGTCGAGCATGAACGCGTCGGCGCGGCCGGCTTCGAGCGCCTGGAACGACTCGCCGTGGTCGCGCGCCATGATGATGGTGACCTTGTCGCCGATGCGCTCGTTGAACAGGCGCAGCAGGCGATCGGAGGTCGTGCCCGACGTGACGACGACCTTGTGGCCGGCGAGATCCGGGAAGTCGCGGATGCCGGAGTCGCGCTTGGTCATCAGTCGCGTGCCGATGATGAAGATCGAGACCGAAAAGCCCACCTGGCGCTCGCGTTCGGCGTTGTGGCTGGTCGAGCCGCACTCAAGATCGACCGAGCCGTTCTGCACCAGGGGGATCCGGTTCTGCGCCGTCACCGGCACGAGGCGGATCGTCAACGCCGGCAGATTCAACTCGGCCTTGATCGCATCGAGCACTTTCAGCATCAGGTCGTGCGAGTAGCCGATCACCTGCTTCTTGTTGTCGTAGTAGGAGAACGGCACCGACGACTCACGATGGCCGAGGCTGATCGTGCCGGTCTCGGCGATCCGCTTGAGGGTGTCCGAGACCTGGGCGCTGACCGGCGCGCCGAGAACGGCCAGCGCCGCGCCCAGCAAGAGCGGTCGCAGGCGGACGAGGACGTGGCGGAAGTGCATCTGGCGTCAGTCAAGCGCCGCGGCGCGGCGATCGAGCATCGCAGATTGCGTGCCACGCGCCGTGCCGGCGCAAGTCCTTGAATTGATTGAAGGCGGGCGCGGCGCGGTTCGGTCGAAGCGACGGAAATCCGACCGCGGCGCCTCGGCAAGCGTGCGGATCCCCGACTTCCGCTGGTCGTCGGGTGAAAAAAATCCCAATCGATTCAACGCTGTATCGGAACCGAGGCAGCCGCGATGGGATGGCACACATCGTGCGAAATGGCGCCCCGATCGAATCGATCGTCCGTTCGCCACCCATTCGCCACTGGAGATACGCCGCCATGAAGCCAGGTCGACACATCGCTCTCTTGCGCCTCGCGCGACTGCCGCTCGCCCTCGCGGCGGCGTTCGTGCTGGCAGCGCCGGCTCACACCGAAGACAACGCCGGCGCGGTCTACTCGATCGTCGTCCCGTATGGCAACGGCCGACAGCTGGCCCAGCTGACCAAGCTTCTCGACGAGGCCTACGTCGACCAGAAGACGAGCGTCGTTAAGGCCGAGGTCGGCGAGGAAGAGCTTGCGGCCGTGCGCGCCCTCGGCTTCACGCCGCAGATCGACCAGGCCGAGACCGCGCGGATCCAGAACTTCATCGCCACGCGCTCGGCCGACCTCGCCGCCGGCAAACTCAGCGACCGCAAGAAGGCGCTCAGCATCGCCAACGGCGTGCACTCGTGCTACCGCACGGTCGAGCAGGTCTACCAGACCTTCGACGACATCGTCGCTGCGCATCCCGGCTTCGCCAAGACCGCGGTCCTCGGCAAGAGCTGGATGGGAACTCAGCAGCTGATCCCGCCGGTCGGCACCGCGGTTCCGGACAACTCGCGCTCGTCGTTCGCGAACCTGCTGATCAAGTACCTGCCGCCATCGATCGTCACCCGCTTCAACCTGAGCCTGTTCCCGGTCGACCCGAGCCCGGTGCGGGTGCTCGTCATCGGCAATTTCGCCAAGCAGGACGCGAAGTCGGAGCCGCCGCCGAACATGGTCTGGACCGGCGGCATCCATGCGCGCGAATACGCGCCGCAGGAGGTCGGCATCAAGTTCCTCGAGTGGCTGCTCGACAACTACAAGACCGACGCCAACGCGCGGATGATGCTCGACAACAACCGCTACCACTTCATCGTTCACAACCCCGACGGCAGGAAGCTCGCCGAGCAGGACATCTCGGCGCGGCAGCGCAAGAACACCAACTACCTGACCGCCACCTGCACGACGACGAGCGGAAGTCCGCCGGTGCTCAACACGCTCAGCTCGGGTGTCGACCTGAACCGGAACTATCCGTTCGGCTGGGCCACCGGCGGCGCCGGCGGCTCGGACGGCAACACCTGCGGCGAGACTTATCGCGGCATCTCGGCCGGCTCGGAGCCCGAGGTGCAGGCCGTCCTCAAGTACGTTCGCGGCAACTGGAACCAGGCACTGTGCAAGTGGGAAGGCGGGGCTCTGCCCGACGGCCGGCCGAAGAGCACGACCTACTGCAATCCCGAGAACCGCGACAACAACGGCACCGGCCAGCTCGACTGGCAGACCGGGGCGCCCGACACCTACGGCGGCGGCGTCTACATCGACCTGCACAGCAACGCCCGCGCCGTGCTCTGGCCCTGGGGCGTCGAGCGGACCGAGAACGGCTTCAACACGCACACGCCGAACAACAAGGGCATGGCGACGATCGGCCAGCGCCTGGCGTATCACAACAACTACTCGTCGCAGCAGCTGCTCGACTACAACACCGAGGGCACGACCAAGGACTCGATGTACGGCTACCTCGGCGCGCCGTCGTACACGGTCGAGATGGGCCGCTCGTTCTACGAGGACTGCGGCGTGTTCGCGCGCGAGACCTTCCCGGAGAACTTCAACGGCTTCCACTACCTGAGCCGCGTCCTCTATCGGCCGTACAAGCTGCCGTTCGGCCCGGACACGGTCAACGTCAAGATGGACGCTGCGACGGTGCAGGCCGGTGAGTTCGCCGTCGTCAGGGCGACCGTCGACGACAACCGCTATCGCTACTCGAACGCCGGCCAGCCCGACATACTGCCGCCGCCGTATCCGGTGGTCTACAACATCAAGTCGGCCAAGGCCTACGTCGACAAGCTGCCCTGGGAAGCCGGCGCGGTCGGCATCAACATGCAGCTGACGGCGTCCGACCAGGCCAAGTCGGACTTTCCGGACGCTACCAAGACGGCCACCGGCTCAATCGACACGGCCGGCCTGACGCCGGGCGAGCACATGGTCTATGTCCAGGGAACCAACGCCGACGACAAGCCCGGCGCGGTCTCGGCGCAGTTCCTGACGGTCACCGCTGCGCCCGAGGTCGCACCTCCGGCCGACAGCGGCGGCGGATCGTTCGGCCCGGTCGACGTGCTGCTGGCGCTGCTCGCTGCGCTCGGGCTCGCAACGGCCGGCCGTCGGCGCGCCTGAGCCATGCCGACTTCCACCGCTCCCTCGTCGCCTTCATTCATCGGCGCGCGCGCACTTGCCGCGCCGGCGAGCTCCCGAAAGGATGCCTTCATGAAACTGATTTCGTACCGGCTGCGCCCAGCCGCCCTCATCGCCGCGACGCTCGTGCTGGTCGCCTGCAGCGACGACGACGACGCGCCGGCGCCGCCGCCGGTCGTCATCCCGCCCGCCACCGCGACTGTGAGCGGCGTGGTCCTCGACGGCACGCTTTCGGGAGCGAAGGTCTGCCTCGATCTCAACGACAACCGCACCTGCGACGCCGCGGAACCGAGCACG
>Ga0157375_10005764_pt1 | contig 10776 bp, 10 predicted proteins | sample M35metaG_FD_115311 | JGI IMG/M metagenome (GOLD analysis project Ga0157375, IMG submission 115311) | Miscanthus rhizosphere microbial communities from Kellogg Biological Station, Michigan, USA - M3-5 metaG | ecosystem: Host-associated > Plants > Roots > Rhizosphere > Soil | place: USA: Michigan...
AATTCGATGACAACCCAGCATCTCTTGTCGATCTGGATGTCCAGGGGGGTGCGTTTGTGAGGTTTGCCCGGCCCGCCCCAGGGCTTGTCCCCCTTGCCGTTGAGGACGGGATGGTTGTTCAGCAGCTGCGTCAGCACGTAGGCCAGGTTACCGCCCTCGATCGTGTAACTCGACGGGTCCATGAAGAACTCCAGCCTTGTGCCCGGGGATTTGAAGCCGATCTTCGAATAGACGATCTCCTCGGCCTCCCATCCGTTCGGGGTATCCTTGATGGGTATCGGGATCTGCATGTTCACTGGCATAGCTATTCCCTCTGGTTGCAGTGGTTCATGACCGCGCCTGGAGCGCGGCGACCTTCTTGCCCATCTCGGCCCACATGCGATTGGTCGGGTCCGAGGCGATCAAGAACTCGATGTCGCTGCGCGCGCCCAGCAGCCGCGACCGGGCCGCCTCGCGGTGTCCGGCGGCGAGTTGTAGTCTGGCGAGCGCGAGCTGGTTGACGACCCAGCCGTATTTCAGGTCCACGTCCCGCGGGTCGCCAGCCATGAGGCGCTGCAGCATGATTTCCTGAGTCTGACGCTGCTGCAGCGCATGGGCGCGGTCCCCCGCGGCCACGAACGCGTCAGCGAGCCAGGCCCGGCGATTGGTAAGATCGATCTGGATCTTGCGATCGCCCGGGAGCCGGCGAGAGACGGCCTCCATCTGCGACAGCGCCGCCGCGCAGGCGCGCAGGGCCGCCGTCGGGTCCGGTGGATCGGAGAGCGCCAGGGCACACAGGCTGCCCTGCGCGTAACCCACCTCCCGGAGGTAGTCGACATTGTCGGGCTGCAGCGCCACCAGCTGTTCCGCCAGTCTTAGGTAGGCGCTGAAGGCCTGACCGGCTGCGGCGCGGTCATTGCGCTGACGGGCGACGGATCCGACCCAGAACTCGCTTTGGGCGTGGGCGAATATGCGCTCCGGGTTGCGCGGCTCGGCGGCGAGCAGAGGCGCGGTGGCGCGCTTGGCTTCGATGAATTTGGCGAGCGCCGCGTCCAGATCGCCGCGCTGTTCGTCGTCCTCGCCCAGGGCATGGAGGATGCGCGCGCGGCGCTCAAGGGAGTCGGGCGTCAGTCGCCGCAGATCCTGGTGGGCATAGTAGGTCAGGCCGCGTTGCCCCACGGCAGTCAGGAGGTCCAGGCGCCCCACAGCCCTGAGCCGGCCCCGGAGGTCCGTGAGCATGTATTCGACCAGGCTTTCAGCCTCGGCCCGTTGGCGTTCCGCCTCACGCCGCGCCTCGATCGCGAGTCCGGTGAGCACGCCCATCACGATCACGCCCGCCAGGGAGGCGGCCGTGAGCAGGGTAAGATTGCGCAGCCGCCGCTGGGTGTCGCGGTGCACGAGTTCGTCGAGACCGACGCCGAGCATGCCAGCGATCAGCTTCAGCAGGGCGACGGGCGCACCTTGCGCGCCCTTGCGGAAGTCGGCAGCAAGCGGCTCAAGCGTCTCGGCGTCGGAAAGCCCGCGCCGCAAGGCAACCGGGAAGGCTTGCGCGGGATCGCCGGTCACGAGCGCGGCGAGAACAGGGCGCTCGGGATGGAGGCTGCGGAATATGTCTATCTCACGCGCCACCCAGGGCGAGGCGGCCGCGGCCGGCGAACAGACCGCTATCAGGCAGTCCGAAGCGGCAAGCGCGGCGCGCACTTCCGCCGTCAGGTCGCCGGCGGCGGGCAGTTCCTCGCGGTCGCGGAAGATCGGGGTAAGCCGACGCGGCACCGGGCCGCGCGACGTAACCTGGCCGACCAGCCGGCGCGGCACGCGATAGGCTTCAAGGCGCCGATGGAGGCGTCGACCGAACGCGGCGTCCTGGTGGCTGTAGCTTATGAACGCGGCGTAGCGCGGCCATGTGCTCTCGCCGTCCGCTGCCACGCGCCGCCTCCCCCAGCCACGATCGGCAAAGCCTTTGCAGAGGTGGCCGAACGTTGCAATGCGAAATGAGAGAGCGCCCTACGCGGCCGACTGGTCATACGGCGCCGCGCGCTCGCCGGCGGAACGTGGTCCTGCTGTCAGCCCGGCCTAGTGCTTGGGCGCGGACGTGGCGATCGGGCTGTGGACCTCCGGTCCCGCCACGCGATGATCTCGCGCATGTGGGCGACGACCCGGCGGATGTTGTTCGCCTGGATGGCTGTGACGTCCTCGCCGTCGCAGGTGAGAACCTTCCTTCGGGCCTCCAAATCCTCGGCCTGGAGTTCAAGCCATGCGCAGCGTTCCCGCCAGCCGTGAATGATCTCCGATATCCTATCCATGGCCCATCAGCCTATGCCCCTGGCGGGGCTCGTCCCGTGGCCTAAACGCCTGGCCCATACCGCCGTTCCGAAACCCGTCGGGCCCCCGGCAGCGGCAGCCGCCGCGGGGGCCTCTTTATCCGACGATCACATGCTCCTGACTGAACCAGAGCGGTGATTTCGACAGGTCGATGAAGCGGCGTTCGTCTTCCAACAGGAGGGCGGCGGCGGCCTGAGCCTGCGGGCGCCGGCCGTTCTCGGCCATGGCTTCCAGGCTGTCGAACCAGAGTTCGGCGACGCCGTCGAACTCCGCGGGCGCATCACGGCTGGCGCGCAGGCCCTGCTGGACGTCGGGCGGAAGGCTGTGGGTCTGGATGTAGCGGCGGATCTGCAGTTCGGCCGCCACGCTGGCGACCAGGGGCGCATGGGTTCCCAGCCAATAGGCCTGGAACGCCTCGCGCGTGAGGTGGGGCAGGCGCGTGAGGCAAAAGCTGAGCTTGATCATCGGCGGGTCTCCCGGCTGCAAAGCTAGAGCAGGAAACGGCCGGGTGGAATTGCCTGACCGAGCCTTTGACGCCCTCCGCGCGGCTTGACCGCCCCTGGGGGTGGCGCCCAGATGGGCGGTACGAGGGATCGGCGTGTTCGACCGCTTAAGCAGGATCGATCTTCCGCGGCGCTTAGACGCCGTGGCGCCACGCGCGCTGACGCAGTTCGTGGTGGCGTTCGTGTTGCTGGCCGTGATCGGGATCCTGCGCCTGGGGATCGACGCGGCGGTGCCCGGCGTGACCCCATTTGCGCTGCTCTATCCGACGGTGCTGCTCGCCACCATCATCGCAGGCTGGGCGTCCGGCGTGATGGTGATGGTGATGGGCGGCCTGCTGGTCTGGTACCTCGTCCTGGATCCCACGCGTTCGTTCGCGCTCGCCTCGCCGGCAGAGGCGGTGAGCTTGATGCTGTTCTTCGCATCGGCGGGCGCGATCATCGGGTTTGCCGAGGCGTTCCGGGGCGCAGCCCCTCGGCTGGCCAGCGGCGAGGCGGCGCTGAAGGAGAGCGAGGCGCGGCTGGAAATGGCAATTGCCGTCGCCGGCCTCGGCGTCTGGGAGTGGCGGCGCGCCACCGGCCAGATGATCATGTCGAAGGAAGCGCGCGCGATCTGCGGCTTTCCGGCCAAGGGAACGGTGACGCCCCAGATGGTGGCGAAGATCACCCATCGCGGCGACCTGGTGCAGGCGCGCGAGCAGACGCGCCGGGCGCTCGATCCTGCCAACCACGACGACACGACCTATGAGTACCGGATCATCACGCCAGCCGGAGAGCTGCGCCGGATCGCCGTGAACGGGCGCGCCGTGTTCGAGACGGTGGACGGCGAGATGCGTCCCACCCGCTACATCGGCACGGTGCAGGACATCACCGCGCGCACGGCCGCCGAGGAAGAGCGCGCTGCGTGGGCGGCCCGGCTGAAGCTCGCGGTGGAGGCCGGCCGCCTCGCCGTCTGGCAGTCCAGCCCGCGGGAGGGCCTGATCCACGGGCCGGAGCTGAACGCGATACTCGGCGTGGCGCCGGACGTGCGCCTCACCCTCGATGAAGTGCGCAGCTTCTACCTGCCAGGCGAGCTGGAGCGGATCCGGGAGGTCACTTCGGCGGTCTTCGCCCGGGGCGAGCGCAACGTCGAGGTCGAGTACCGCTTCCGCCGCGCCGACGGCAAGGTGCGCTGGATGCTGCTGCGCGGCGAACTGGCGCTCAACGCGCAGGGCCAGCCGCGCGGCGCGTTCGGGGTGGCGATGGACATCACCGATCGCAAGCACGCCGAGGAGCGGATGAAGCTCCTGGCGCGCGAAGTGGACCACCGCGCCAACAACCTGTTGGCCGTGGTGCAAAGCCTGGTCCAGCTTTCGAAAGCGGCGACGCCCGAGGCGCTTAGGGCGGTGCTGCTCGGGCGGATCACCGCGCTTGGGCGCGCCCACCAGCTGTTGTCGGAAGCGCGCTGGGAGGGCGCTGATCTGCGGCGGCTGGTGGAGGAGGAACTACTCGCCTTCAGCCTGGGCGAGGCCGCGCGGGTCTCGATCCGCGGGGAGGACATAGCCCTGGCGCCGGCCGCGGCGCAGGCCCTGGCGATGGCGCTGCACGAGCTTGCCACCAATGCGACCAAGTACGGTTCCCTGTCCTCGCCGGCCGGACGGGTGACGGTCTCATGGACGCGGGAAGGCCGCGGACCGCTGACTATACGCTGGGCCGAGAGCGGCGGGCCGCTGGTCGCCCAGCCGACGCGCCGCGGCCTGGGCGCCACCATGCTGGCCCGCGCGCTGGGCGGGGCTCTGAAGGGCGAGACCCGCATGGACTGGCGGCCCGAGGGCCTCATCTGCGACATGGTGCTGCCGGGCGAGGCGCTGGAGCCGGCGGCGGTCGGATAGCCTCATCGGATCTCGCTCGCGCACGTAGAGCTGGCAGGTCCGCCGGACGACTATCTGCCGGCGCAGGCCGTATCCGGCATTTGCGCCGAGGAAGAGCCTAGACGCCGCCGGATCGGATGATCCGCCGCGCCTGGTAAGGCGGAATGATCGCCGTGATGTGCGCGGCCCAGCGGAGCGCGCAGTCATGCCGGGTGGGGCCGACGATGCTTTCCAAGTCGTAGCGGCCGGCGCGCGATCCCCGCAGAAGACGCTTGACCAGGACCTCGTCGCCATCGGTCTCGACCACGACGATCTGCCCTAGCATGTCGGGGGTCGGGGGCGAGCGCTGGTCCTCGAAATAGATCAGGCCGCCGTCGTCGGCGAGCCCGCGCATCGAGTGGCCGACGATGCGCAGGGCCACAGCCTTGTGGGTGCCGCCGGGGGGCACAGGGGCCAGATCGCCAACCTCCTGGCCGGTGGCGAAGAGCACGACGCCCTCCGCGTCCGCGCCGATCCGGCCGATCACCGGCACGAGCGCGGGCGTCGGCGGTTCGCGCCGGGTAAATTCCTCGGCGCCGCCATCCCCGAGACCGTCATAGAGCCAGGCGGCCGGAACGCCGAAGACATCACCGTACGTCTTCGCCTTGGCGAAGGAATAAGGCGCGTTGCCGTTCTCATTCGAACTGTAGGTGTTACGGTTCCAGCCCAGGGCGATGGCGGCGGCGACGGCGGTCGGATAGCCTGCGGCAATGCGGGCCTGCCGCAGCCGACGGGCCCGCTCAAGCACATCGTCCCTGATTTCCATTGAATGTGTTTATCATACAATTTTCGGTTGCCCAATGCCTGTATAATAAATACAGTTTCTTCATGTCGTCGCCCAAAATCCCTTCGCCTCCCCCCGCCCAGGACTCGCTGTCGGTTGAGCTCGGCGCCTGGTTCAAAGCCAAGGCCACGGGCAAGGGCGTTTTCGTTGTAGGAGGGATACTCGTCCTCCTTGCGGGCGTTGGACTGGTCGAGCTCTGGCTGTCGGCGCCGCTGTAGCTCAGCGCCCCCCCGACGGTGCGGATACTTGAGAGCGGCGATAATCCGCCCGCCCCGCCCCGTCGGTTCGCATACAGCGCGCGCGAAAACGCCCCAGCCCGTGCAGGCTGAGGCGTCATCGGTCACTGTCTGATCAGTGTTCGAACGAATGCCACTTGCCGTGAGCGTAGTAGCCGAGGTCGTCGTCGCGATCCGTTCGCCAATGATAGTGCCCCTTGCGCCGATGTTCGCGCCAGGCGCGTCGTGGAAGGTCACGTGCAAGTCGGCGGTATAGGTTGTGTAGCGTTCCTTGACGGCGCCAGCATTCCCCGTAGCGGTTGCAGGCCACGTCCGCGGCGGCGGGCGTTGCGGAAGCGGCCAGCGCACCGGCCGCGACGGAGGCCGCAAGAACGCCTGCGGCTAGGGTGTTTTTCAGGGTCTTCATAGGGTTTCCTCGGGTTGACTTGCGCCACAACGAACCCTGCTAACCGTGGTTCCACCGACCCGTTCCGCGTCGTTCGACTGGGCCTCCGCCGCCCTAGGACCGAGGGTCGGAAGGCCCCAACGCCTCCCGCCAGCCCAGACCGCAATCCGCCCGTCCGCGCTTCGCTGGGCGCCGCCAGGTCCCGGGCGTAGGGGCGTCACATCGATAGGAGGCGACCGAAGAACGACCGGTAGCGTTGCAGGGCCAGCCGCAGATCCTCCGTCGAGACGTCGTCGCCCCGATCCCACTGGCCCTCCAGGTTCGCGCGCTCCTCCGCGAACATTTCGGCCAGCCGCTTCATGGCCCCGGCGACCAGGCTGTCGGCCTGTTCGACGGCTCGGCGGGGCTCGTCGACAAACCCCGCCTGGACGGTGTCCCACCTTCCTCGCAGGTCATCGGCCTCGCCCTCCGGGAAGAGCGGTGTGGGCGTGGCGGCCGCAGCGGGCGCCTCAGCCGGCCTTTCCTCCGCAAACGTGCGCGGCTCGACCGCCCGCTCATGCGAGGGGGCGGTGGTTCCCGCGAGTTCGGCGGTCGTCAGCGTCTCGTCCACCGGCTCACGGCCGTGGGGAGCGGGATCGTCGGGGGTGTTCATCGGAATTTCCTTCCTAGGAGGCTCTGGCGCGGGCGACGGGTTCGGCGTCGCTCACGAGGTCTTCAAATAGCGCGCGGTAATGGATCATCGCCTGGCGGAGATCCTCGGTGCCTGCACGGCCGCCGGCCTGACGCATCGCGATCTCGTGGCCTGCACGGTAGTTCTGCACCACCACAGGATGGTCGACCGAAAGGTCGGCCGAGCGCTGCTCGAAATCACCGACGGGGTAGCCCCGCGCGGCCATGATCTCGCTCAGCAGTTCGTCGGCGCGGCCCACCGCGACTTTCGGATTGTCGACGAAGTCCGCCTGGACCTGGGTCCAGGACCGGATGTAGCGCTCCCGGTCTCCAGGCCGGAGCGGCTTGATCGCGAAAGCCTCCACGCGCCTCGCCCGGTCCTGCAGCTCGGCTTCGGCCTTTCGCCGGCCGCCACGCTCCTCCACCGTGCGCTCGTACTCCGGTCCGAACCGGTCCTGGAGGGCCTTGCGCCGGCGGGTCTGCACCAGCAGCGCCACGAGGCCCAGCAGGACCGCAAGGCCGACGACCACTATCAGGATGGTTGTGTTGTCCATTCGACGACTCCCTAGTCTTCAGGCTGCCCTGCGGAGAACGGCCTCTCCCGGGCGCCCCATGCGTCTAAGACCAGCCCAACGAGCGTCAAAGAACGAGGTTCCAGGACACCCCGCGCGGACGCAAAACCGCAGCGCGCCCGGCCCCTTCCGGGTCGCGGGGCGGCGCAAGCCGCTGGCGACTTCGCATCTCACGCTTTCGCCGCGCGCAAGGAGCGTGCCGCCAGCCGCAACAATAAGCTGTTGGAAATCCCGGAGAATTCCGGATCCCACGGTGTTGGCAAGCTACGCCATCGCGTCTAGGCTGGCCCGCCCATGGCCTCCCACACATCGAAATCCGTCATCTACTCCGCGCTCGCCGGCAACACTGCGATCGCTCTGACCAAGTTCGCGGCGGCCGGGTTCACTGGCAGCGCTGCGATGCTGAGCGAGGCCATTCACTCGGTCGTCGACACGGGCAACCAGCTCCTGCTGCTGTTCGGACTGCGCCGCGCGGCCAAGCCCGCCGACGCCAAGCATCCCTTTGGCTACGGCTTGCAGCTCTACTTCTATACGTTTGTGGTGGCCGTCCTGATCTTTGGCGTCGGCGCCGTGGTTTCCATCTGGCACGGCCTCGAGAAGGTCAGGCATCCGGCCTCCGTCGAGCATGCCTGGGTGAACTATCTGGTGCTCAGCGCCAGTGTCCTCTTCGAGGGCGGCGTCTGGATCGTCGCCCTGCGAGCCTTCAACACCGAGCGCGCGGGCCGCTCGTGGATTTCCGCGATCCGCTCCAGCAAGGATCCAACGGTCTTCACCGTTCTCTTCGAGGACACCGCCGCCCTGGCCGGCCTGGCGGTTGCCTTGCTGGGCGTCTTCCTCAGCGAGACCTTTGACGCACCTGTGCTGGACGGGATCGCCTCGCTGGTAATCGGCGGCATACTGGCGCTGACGGCCTTCTTCCTCGCATCCGAAAGCCAGAGCCTGCTCACGGGCGAGGCGGCAAGCTACGACACCCGACGGGGCATCAACCGCATCGCCAGGGCAGAGCCGGGCGTCGTCGGCCTGAACCAGGCGCGAACCATGCACTTCGGCCCCAACGAGGTGCTGGTGGTCCTCAGCCTCGACTTTGATGACGACCTGCCCGCCGGAGAGGTCGAGGCGATCGTCACCCGCATCGAGCGCAAGATCAAAGTTGCGCACCCCGATGTCAGGCAGGTGTTCATTGAGGCCCAAAGCTTCGCCGCGGATCGCCGGGCCGGACGGTCCGAGGTCGCCTAGCCGACAGCGGCGCGAGTCCGTAATACAGACTTAAAATATCGTCGTTCTCTGGAACGGATCGACCCGTCGCGACCTTCCCGTCCCGAGCGTGGCAAGCGCGAGGAGAAGACCATGGAAACCGTCCCCAAGCTGAGACGCGGGTTCGCAGCGATGTCGCCCGAGCGAGTGCGGGAGATTGCGAAGAAGGGCGGCGCCAGCGTTCCCAACGAGAAGCGCGCGTTCTCCAAAGACAGGGACCTGGCTGCGGAAGCGGGACGCAAGGGCGGAAACGTGAGCCGCGGAGGCGGCAGGCCCTCAAGCTCCTGAGCGCACCCAACCGCCGCGCGGCGGCGGCGCCCAATAAGCGATCGAGCCGCGGAACCAGACCGGCATGCGGGTCCTTTCCGATGATGGCCATTTCCGATCCGCATGAGTTCGCCGCTGAAGACACCGATGTCCTCGAACGTGCCCTGCGCGAGGGCCGCGTTCGGGTGGGAACATCGCAAAGCGGACCGTCGATCGAAGGCTCGATTCCCACAGCCCGCATTCACTCGCTGTGTGAACGGGGATTGTTGTGCAGCCTTTCGTCGCGCGAAGAGACGTCCACCTCCATCGTCGTGACGACCTACGTCGCAACACAGTGGGGCGAAATCGCCTTTGAAGCTGAGCGACGGCGCAGGGCGGTCGCCCGATGGCGCGGACGAGAACGCGCCGCGCGGCGTTAAAAGAGGCTGCTCGCGCCCGTGAGTTGGACAGAGCCTAGCCTCGACGGCCGGCGCGTGGCCCGCCGTCCGCGTGGCCTTCATCCATCCCGAGCGAGCGTCGCACTCGCATCAGTCCCGCACACTCCTTGGCGAGCTCATCCCAGTGGCCCGCCATCCCAAGCAGCCGGTCGCGCTCATCGGAGGCCTGCATCCTCGCGGCGAGTCGTCGGCATTCCTGGGCATGGTGGCGAAACTCAGCCGCCTTACTGACGAAGTCGTACCGCAATGGAGCCGCTCCTCGAGCGCCTGGATCCGTCGTGCGCTGAAAGCATTTTGGCCGAACGTCGTTCCCACGGCGCGGAGCTTTTGATGGGGATCTCCATCCGCGCCCCTGGTCGCGAAAAAGCCCAACACGCCGGGTCGGCGTCCCACGAATTCACGTGTGGCGAAAAAGTGGCGACGGCTCAGGAACGATAAACCAGCGTGGCTGTTAGGCCCCTCGGGACGGTCCACAGCTGGGAATATCACATGAGAAAAGTACTACTTGCCGCGGCAGCATTATTGTCTGTCGCGACGGCGTCACACGCGTCGATCATCCCGACCCTCCAGAGCGTGACGCCTTCCGGGAGCCTCTGGAGTTACAACTATCAAGGTACGCTGGCCGGCGATCAGGGCGTCACGAACGGCTCGAAACTGGTGATCTTTGACTTCGCCGGGTTCTCCGGGTTCGGCCCCCTTCCTGCGAACGTCACGGGAAGCACCCAGCTTTCCTCGGGCGTGAACTCACTGGGAGGCACAGACGACCCGGGCATCCTCAACCTGGTCTTCACCTACAACGGGCCCGACTTCCGCACCTCGGGTGGTGAATATCCGGACGCCACCCAGTTCACCTTCTCCGCCTTGTCGACCTTCAACCAGACGGCTTTTGACGGGTTCTACGCCCTGGCCGTGAAGAACAACGGCCTTCCGGGCGAAGTGGGAAGCCTCACGGACAACTCGGGCCGGGTGGCCGTGCCGATCTCCGGCGGCGTACCCGAACCCGCCTCCTGGGCCCTGATGATCATGGGCTTCGGCGGGGTTGGCGCGCTCGTGCGTCGCCGTCGCAACAAGTCCGTTTTCGCCTAGCTCTGAAAATAGCGCGGGGCCCCGGTCTGCACCGACCGGGGCCTTCTCCCCGTTGCATCGCGTGTGGCGGGGTCCGGACGTCGTTCAGGGATTGCGACCCGCAAGGCCGCGCATCAGGCAATGCCTGCGCCGCCGGTGACCCCGTAGACCTCTCCGGTGATGAAGCTCGCCTCCTGAGAGGCCAGGAGCACATAGACAGGCGCGATCTCCACCGGCTGACCCGGCCGACCTAACGCCGAGTGCTCGCCAAAGTGCTGCACCTTTTCCTGGGTCTGACCGCCGGACGGTTGGAGGACCGTCCAGAACGGACCCGGGGCGACGGCATTCACCCGCACGCCCTTTTCGATAAGCTGTTTGGAAAGCGCCTTGGAGAAGGCGACGATGCCGGCCTTGGTG
>Ga0157375_10005765_pt1 | contig 10776 bp, 6 predicted proteins | sample M35metaG_FD_115311 | JGI IMG/M metagenome (GOLD analysis project Ga0157375, IMG submission 115311) | Miscanthus rhizosphere microbial communities from Kellogg Biological Station, Michigan, USA - M3-5 metaG | ecosystem: Host-associated > Plants > Roots > Rhizosphere > Soil | place: USA: Michigan...
AATATGAAAATTGTTACGATGCTCAAGAGCTAGCGCAAGACAATCGTATCCTGCGCCAAGATTTGCGACAGTTGCCGGAGCCTGCACATTGATTGAGAAAACTTTTCCTTCCATCTGAAAATTTAGACGAGCTTGACCAATGAATCGATAAAGGCATTTTCTTTCGATTCGACCGTATTATTATATGTACCGGTTGTTATCAGCCCGACAGAGGCATTCGGTCTGTCGGAATATGCAATAGGTACTATTTGCTTCTTAACTGCTTCATTAATAAAGGATATAACAGCTTTGTTGAGAACTATTTTTTTATCCTTTGCCCAATCGGTCAGAACCAGATTTTCCACTTCTCTGAAATCTACAAATGCAGTTGGAGAACCGTTATACAGAGCCTTTGCGCATTGATCGTAAAGCCCGTGCAACCTACTAAGTTTATACTTGGGATGAGGGCTGTTTTCGAGTTGGGATGAGGCATATTGTAACCACTCTGTTGGAACAACAAATCCTATATTATTCGTCGGATTAAGCAAAAAATCATCTTCTGAAATTATTTCGGCATACAGTCCAAGCGCGACAAGCATTGTTAAATCCTCGTCATCGTAGGATTTACAAAATCCTGTATTTGAAGCTGCCGCATAGCTTTCTTCCAATTTTGAGGTATGTTCTTCAATTTTTATATTAAAAAATTCATCATCGAAATGTTTTTCACAAAATAGTTTTAAGGCTTGAATTCTGACTTGTTTAATCAACCCGTTATACTTGGGGCGCGGACACAAAAGTGTACCGTCAATATCAATTATCGAAATGTAGCGATGATTTTCCGCATCCTCACTTGTTACTTCAAAAAGAAAGTTTTCAAGGTCTGACCAAGTATCGGAATTGTAAAATAGCTTATCGCCAAACTCACTGTTGTTCCAGCCTGATTTTATCGTCTGATCTCCAAATTTCCTGCCGATACTATCGCTATTACAGATAAAGGCTCGAACCTTTAGATTTTTTCCGAAAGTTCTGAAAAATCTATAAGAATTGTAAGAAAATCGCATATCACTCGCTCCGTCACCGACAAATAACAATGTGACCAGCGAATTTGTAGAAAAGATACTATCGATAACACCCTCTTTTAAGTAAATAGCTGATTCATATTCTATCTTTCTCGGTATTATCGGCTTTAAATTCTGATTTCTAAGTAATGATTTGTAGGACGAAATGAAAGGACGCGTAGTGCTAACAACAAATCGATTGTTTGGAACTTCCAATTCACGAAATATAAAACAAGGGAGAATCTTAGAAATACTAGTTTCTCCCTTGTTTAAAGCCAGTTCAATTTCACTTGAAACAGACTGCAAATAAGCATCAATATTACTATTCATATATTTTTCTTATGATTAAATATACAATAGAACCCTTAAAATGCAAATATTTTTTTTGCCAGCTTATTCGATATTAAAATATTTCGCGTCAGGATGATGCACGATAATTGCCGAAGTTGATTGTTCGGGATGAAGCTGGAATTCTTCCGAAAGTTCGACATCAATTCTTTCCGGCTGTAAAAGTTCAAAAAGTTTCGTTTGGTCTTCAAGACGCGGACACGCCGGATAGCCGAAACTATAGCGCGAGCCTTGATAGCCTTGATGGAAAAGTTTGGCGAGTTCGGGCGCATCCGCGCCGGCAATGCCGAGTTCTTCGCGGATTCGTTTATGCCACATTTCGGCGAGAGCTTCGGCGGATTCGACCGAAAGACCGTGAAACAGCAGGTAATCGTTATATTTGTCGGCTTTGAAAAGTTCGGCGGCGTGAAGGCTAGCGCGTCTTCCCATCGTGACCAGATCAAACGCGACCACATCGATTTTGCCCGAATCTTTCGAGGCGAAATAATCCGCGAGACACAGATTTTTGCTTCCGCGCTGTTCGATCGGCTGACGCGGAAACGTGAACCGCATTCTTTCCGTCTTTTCATCGTCCTGATAAATAATCAAATCGTTTCCTTCGGACTGACACGGAAAATAGCCGTAAACGAGTTTTGCTTCGAGCAGTTTTTCGCGGATTGCCTGCGCTTTGATGGCGGCGAATTTCGGATAAACTTCTGTTTCGAGCAGTTTCGCATAATCTTCCTTCGAAGATTTTCCCTGCTTGTATTGCCATTGACCTTTGAAAAGCGCGGTTTCATTGATATACGCGAAAACCTTTGTCAAATCTTTGATTTCAACGACCTTTGAGCCATAAAACGGCGCAGACGGAATCGGAACACCGGTTGAAATGTCGGATTTCGTCGTGTGCGTTGTATCGCCCGCGCTTCTCGACGAAACTCTCGCAGCTTGTTTCCCGAGTTTGGCATCTTCTCCGACCAGATCTTCCGAATCCTCGACGGTTTGAATTTCCGTTGCAGATTCGCCGTTTCCGGCAACCGCAGATTTTGTTTTAGATTCTGTCTTCAGACTTTTGCCCGTGTCTTTCTGTGTCAGCGAATCCATTGCGTGAAGCCCGTCAAACGCATCGCGCGCATAGAACAAATTACCGCCGTAAAGCGGGATCAGATCGTTGTCAACATAGCGGCGATTGAGCGCTGCGCCGCCCAAAATTACGGGAACATTGATGCCGCGCTCGTTCATAATTTCGAGATTGTCGCGCATAATCAGGGTTGATTTCACGAGAAGTCCCGACATTCCGATCGCGTCCGCCCTTGTTTCTTCCCACGAATTCAGGATTTCATCGATCGGCTGTTTAATACCCAGATTTACCACTTTATAGCCGTTATTAGTCAAAATAATGTCAACCAGATTTTTGCCGATGTCGTGAACGTCGCCTTTAACGGTCGCCAGAACAAGCGTGCCTTTATTGGTCGAATCGGCTTTTTCCATAAACGGTTCGAGAAATTTGACCGCCGTTTTCATCGCTTCGGCAGATTGCAGAACAAACGGCAGTTGCATCTGTCCCGAACCGAAGAGGTCGCCGACGACCTTCATTCCGTCAAGCAAAAGATTATTGATAATTTCGAGCGGCGGATATTTTTCGAGCGCTTGTTTAAGAGAATCTTCCAGACCGATCTTTTCGCCGTCAATGATGTGATGTTTCAATTTTTCCTCGATCGGAAGATTTGAAATATCGGGTTTCATTGATTTGGCGGTTTTGCCTTCGAAAAGCGTCGTAAATTCGCCCAAAGGATCGTAAGTGCAAATGTCGCCGTCAAATTTGCGTTGGTCATAGATGAGTTCGCGGGCAACTTCGATTTCGTGTTCGTTAAAGCGATTGAGCGGCAAAATCTTTGAAGCGTTAACGATCGCCGCGTTCATTCCGTTTTCGACGCAATCGTGCAAAAAGACGGAATTCAAGACGACGCGCGCCGCCGGGTTCAAGCCGAAAGAGATATTCGAAACGCCCAGAAGAATATTCGTTTCGGGCATTTCCTCGTGAATCTGACGGATTGATTTGATGGTTTCATCGGCGTTACGTCGGTCTTCTTCGATTCCGGTCGAAATCGGCAAGGCGAGCGGGTCAAAGAAAATATCGTGCGCTTCGATACCGAATTCGGTCGCGTCTTTGAACGCCCGACGCGCAATTTGCAGTTTATTTTCAGCCGTTCGAGCCATTCCTTCTTCGTCGATCAAACCGATCACAACGCCCGCGCCGTATTCTTTCGCGAGTTCCAAAACCTTCCGAAAGCGCGGTTCGCCGTCTTCGTAATTCGTTGAATTCAAGAGACATTTACCGCCCGCGTACTGGAGTCCGGCTTCCATCTTTTCCCACTCGGTCGAATCGAGCATCAGCGGAATTTTGACGTTTGTGACGAGACGCGAAACAAGCTCGCCCATGTCTGCAACGCCGTCGCGTCCGACAAAATCGACGTTGACGTCTAAAATATGTGCGCCTTCTTTTTCCTGCGATTTCGCCAGATTAACGAGTCCGTCCCAATTTTCAGCTTCGAGCAGATCGCGCATTTTCTTCGAACCCGAAGCATTGACGCGCTCGCCGATGATCAAAAACGAATTGTCCTGAATGTATGGCTGTTGAAAATAGATCGAAGAAGCCGCCGGAACAAGCCGCGCTTCCCGATTTTTTGGCGAAAGATTCTGCATTCTTTCAACGACCAGTTTCAGATGCTCCGGCGCAGTTCCGCAGCAGCCGCCGACGATATTCGCGCCGAAATCTTTGGCAAAATGTTCGACCTGCGCCGCAAAGCTTTCGGGCGTTTCGTCGTAATGCTGGGCGCCGTCCTTGACTTCCGGGAGTCCCGCGTTCGGCAGCACGGAAACCGGTATCGGCGAATTTTCGCACAGATATTTCAAGGATTCCGCCATCTGTTTCGGTCCCGTTCCGCAGTTCATCCCGATAACATCGATCGGAAATGGTTCAAGCGCGGTCAAAGCCGCCGCGATTTCCGTGCCGTTGAGCATCGTCCCGAAAGTTTCGATCGTGACCTGCGCAATTACGGGCAGTTTTATTTTTTGTTTTTCGAAAATTTCAAAAATCGCGGCAAGCGCGGCTTTCGTCTGCAAAATATCCTGACAGGTTTCGACGATCAACACATCCGAGCCGCCGTCGATCAAACCGCGAATCTGTTCGTCGTAAGCCTTTTTCAAATCGCGGTAAGTGATATGTCCGAGAGTCGGCAATTTCGTTCCCGGACCGATCGAACCCGCGACAAAACGCGGCTGATTCGGAGTCGAATAATCGTTTGCCAGACGCTTGGCGAGCTGCGCCGCTTTCAGGTTGACATCATAAGTTTTGTCGGCGATTCCGAATTCTTGCAAAACAACCTCGCTTCCGCCGAAACTGTTGGTTTCAATGACATCACAGCCAACATCCAAAAAACCGAGATGAACTTTTTCAATCGCTTCGGGCTTCGTGTAAAGCAGATTTTCCGAGCAGTTTTCAAAATTCGCGCCGCCCCAATCTTCGATCGTCAAATTCTGCCCCTGCAGATTACTACCCATCGCGCCATCAAAAACGATGATCTTTTCTTTTAATAAATCGAGAAATTTCATTTTAGGTTTTGGGTTTTAGGTTTTGGATTTTGGCGAAAACCAAAGACCAAAAGCCAAAAACCGATTTCAAAATTAAAAACTCCGCGCCAAACAAGCACAGAGTTTTTTTATAAAATATTCGGTTGAAACTCTTAGCTTTTTAGCGATTTTTTTCGTGGTCGCAAGTTGCCGTAACTCACCACGTTTGAATGTTAGATTTTAACGAAATCTTTAGCTTTTGTCGAGTTAGAACCTTTTTTCAGCCGTTAATTTATTTTTTCGGTTTTGATATAAAAATTTCGATTGCCTTCAAAAGTTTTTATCTCTTCCGAAAAAGTAAAAGTTTGCAACGTTTCATCCGGCGTTAATTTTACTTCCTGACCGTTGATATTTACGAGAATCGGCATCGCAAAATCTTTAACGACCTTATCGTATTTGTAAGATACGGTGTTGCCTTCGGTTTTATATTGCAGAACCGGAATCATCGTTGTTCTGAGGTATTGGTCAAAAACCTTGCTGAAATCAATTCCGGCTTTTTGTGAAATATACGATTCAATTTGATTGGTCGTCACGGTCTGATGCCAAAAGTCTTTATTCAAACCCTGCAGAATCGAACGCCATTTCTCGTCGTCGTTGATAATCCGGCGAATCATATGGAGCAAACTTCCGCCTTTGGCATACATATCGCCCGAACCTTCGCGGTTCGTGCCGTAAGTGCCGATGATCGGAATGTCGTTTCGGATGTTGTGCCGACTGCCGATCACGTAATCTTCCGCATCTTTTTTGCCGAAATAATACTCGACAAAAAGATTTTCCGAATAATTCGTAAAGCCTTCGTGAATCCACATATCGGCGGCATCCTTCATCGAAATATTGTTGCCGAACCATTCGTGACCCGATTCGTGGACGATTATAAAATCGAATTTGAAACCGATTCCCGTTCCGCTGTAATCGCGCGCGCGGTAGCCGTTTCTGAAAAAATTTCCGTAGGTGACCGAGCTTTGATGCTCCATTCCGGCGTAGGAAACCGCCACAAGCTTATAGCCATCCTCGTAAAACGGATATTTTCCGAACCAATATTCAAAGGCTTTAAGCATTCGCGGCACTTCTTTAAACTGCTTTATTGCTACTTCTTTTTGATGCGCCAACACCCAGTAGCTCAAATCCAATGTGCCGCCCAGACCTTTGAATTTTTCTTCCCAGTGAACATAATTGCCGATGTTGATATTCACGCCGTAATTATTGATCGGATTGGTAACTTCCCAATGAAATGTTTTTGTTTTTTCAGCTTTGTTTTCGTCAATTTTCTTCAACCGACCGTTTGAAACCGCGACCAGATTTTCCGGCACCGTGACATTGATTTTCATTCCGCGGTCGGGTTCGTCGTAACCGATGTCTTTGTTCGCCCACCAGATGCTCGCACCGATTCCCTGCGCGGTCGTGACGATAAAATGTTCGCCCAGATCATCGCGTCCCCAAGTGACGCCGCCGCTCCACGGCGGATTTTTGCTTTCGAGGGGTTTGCCTTCGTAAAAAACCTCAATTTTATCTTCAATTCCTGCCGGAAGCTCTTTTGCAAAACTCACCCAATACACATTGCCTTCGCGTTCAAACTTTAACTCTTCGCTTCCGTGCAGAATTTTTTTAATTTCAAGCGGCGGCTGCAGATCGATCTGCATTTTACTGCCCGTTTTAAGTGTTTTGAAAGTGATTATGTTCGATCCTTTGATTGATTTCTTTTCGGGGAAGAATTCGACCGACAGATCATAATGCAAGACATCCCACCATTCGCGCTCGGGCGTGATCGAACCGCGCAAAATCTCCTGACGGCTTGGCGCAGTGGTTTGCGCCGTCAGCGGCTGAGCGCTTGTTTGCATGACAAAAAAGAAAGTAATGGCGATTGCTAAAAAGAAGATTGATTTATGCATAACGTTCGAAATTAGCGTAAGTATCGAATAATAGAATTTTAACGCAAAGACGCGAAGGCGCAAAAAGTTTTATTGTTTTTGCGCCTTCGCGTCTTTGCGTTAAAACTTTTATCCGGTTTAATCGGGGCAAGCCGCGCCGTTATCCATCCACGCATGAATATTTTTCATAAATTCTTCGTGACTCATTGGCGGAACGGTGCGACCGTTGCCGGGCGACCAACCCCAAAGCACAAGCGGGTCAGCTTCGAGATGCTCCATCGCTTCCTTGAGCGTCTTTTTGCCGCCGTTGGTGCGCGGGTCTTTGAATTGTTCGCAAAGCTGCCGCGCCGTGCGACCTTGAAAAACCATCTTCATATTTTCGGGCGGCATGTGCCAGCCTTTCGAAACTCCGGGCGGCATATGCTCGCCTTCGAGATTTTCAAGTTGATGACAGGTCGTGCAGGTCATTCCGTATTTTCCCTTGCCTTCTTTGCCGCGCGTGATGCCCTGCGTATGCAGCGTCATCGCATCGTTTTGCGTCGGAACATCGCCGCCCGGATGACAATTCGCACAGCGCGGCGACATAAAAACCTTGTAGGCTTCGGAAAACGCCGATTTTGCAAGTTGTTCTTTGGTGACAACGTTTAGCGATGCAGTTTGTTCATCATTTGCCGTCTTTCGAGCCTGACTCGACCACGCAAATCCGACAAACAGCAGACATGCTGCGCCGATTAAGAACAACTTAAAAACATTACGATTAAATATTTTTTCAGATTTTTTCATCACTCGTTTTCCTCCTTTTAAGCCTTTTTCAGTTCTTCCGCACGAATCGGCAAACTTCTGAGTCGTTTACCCGTCGCGGCAAAGATCGCGTTGACAACCGCCGGAGCGATCGGTGGCGTGCCGGGTTCGCCGACTCCGCCGTGTTTTTCGGTGCTCGGCACGATGAATACTTCAATCTTCGGTGATTCGTTCATCCGCAGCATTTTGTAATCGTAGAAATTTTTCTGCTCGACGCGCCCGTCCTTGATCGTGATTTCGCCGTAAAATGCGGCGGTCAAACCGAAAATTATCGAGCCTTCCATCTGCGCAACAATCGTGTCGGGATTGACGACCTGACCGCAATCGATTGCGCAAACAACGCGGTGAACTTTAACGATCCCTTCGTTTGAAACCGAAATTTCGGCGACCTGTGCGACATAGCTTTGGAAGCTTTCGTGCACGGCAATGCCGCGAAAAACGCCTTTCGGCAAAGGCTTGCCCCAACCGGCTTTCGTCGCGGCGAGTTCGAGCGTCGCTTTATGACGCGGATGTTTTTCGAGCAGCGAACGGCGATATTCATACGGGTCTTTTTTCGCCGCAAACGCCAACTCATCTAAGAAACATTCGGTCGAAAAAGCTGTGTGCGAGCTTCCGACCGAACGCCAGAAACCGACCGAAATTCCCGTTTCTTTGCGAATCCAATCAACCTGCAAATTTGGAATGTCATATGGCAAGGTCGAAGCCCCTTCGACCGCCGAATCATCAAGCCTGTCTGCCGGAAACGGAAATCCGAAAACAGCCGGAGCAAGCGCCGCCATAATCGAAGCATTGACGACTTTATGATCCCAAAAAACGGGTTTTCCGTCGGCATCAATTCCGGCGGACATCTTGTTATAGGTCGCCGGACGATAAAAATCGTGCTGCATATCGTCTTCGCGCGTCCAGACGATCTTGACCGGTTTGCCGACGGCTTTTGAAAGCCGCACGGCATCAAGCACATATTCGCCGAGCCGCCGACCGAAACCGCCGCCGAGCAAGGTCGTATTGACCTTTACTTTTTCAACCGTTAAGCCAAGCTCTTTGGCGACCATGTTTTGCACGACCATTTGCGCCTGAATTCCGCTCCAAACCTCGGCGCGGTCGGCTTGAACATCAGCCGTCGCATTCATCGGTTCCATCGTCGCGTGTGCCAAGAAAGGCGCGAAATAAATCGCTTCGACCGTTTTCGCCGCCTTCGATTTTGTCGCCGCAACGTCGCCGATCTTTTTCGCATTCAAGCCCGTTTCCTTTTCAGCGGCTTCGGCATAAATCTTATAAATGCTTTCACTGCTGACATTTGAATATTGTCCGCCGTCCCATTCGACCTTCAGCGCGTCGCGTCCTTTTTTCGCCGCCCAGTAATTATCGGCAACCACGCCGACGCCGTAACCGAGCGGAATGACGGCGCGCACGCCTTTGACGGCTTTGGCTTTGGCGTCGTCAACCGATTTAACTTTTCCCTCAAAAATCGGACAGCGCAAAATCGTTGCGGTCAACATTCCAGGAATTTTTACGTCAATCCCGAAAACGCCCGAACCGTTGACTTTTTGGGGCGTGTCGAGACGCGGCATCGATTTTCCGATAATCTTAAAATCTTTCGGGTCTTTGAGTTTCGGATTTGTCGGCGGAGTGATTTTGGCGGCGCTTTCAAGAAGTTCTCCGTAAGCGGCGACACGCTTTGAAGCCGTGTGAACGACCTTGCCATTTTCCGCCTGACAACTTTCCGGCGAAACCTTCCAATTTTGTGCGGCGGCAGAAATCAGCATTTCTTTGACAGTTGCCGCAGATTTTCGAAAAGGCTCGAAAAAACCGCGAACACTGCAACTTCCGCCGGTAACTTGTCCGCCGATCGCCGGATTAATAAATGCCTGACCCGGAGGACCCGCTTCAAACGCGATGTTCTTCCAATCAACTTCCAATTCTTCGGCAATCATCATCGGCAAAGAAGTATAGACGCCTTGCCCCATTTCTGCTTGTCCGACGATGACCGTTACTTTGCCGTCTTTGGCGATTTTCAAATAAGCGTTCGGCTGAAAATCGCTGTCCGTCTTACCAGGCGCGAAACCGAATTTTTCTTCAGCTCGCGATTTGATCGGCATATTAAAACTGAAAAGCAGAGTTCCGCCTGCCAGCAGCGTGGCTTTTAAGAACGAACGGCGGTTAATTTCTTTTCTTTCGGTCATTACTATTTACCTCCGTTGATCGCGGCGAGCTTGATCGCGCTGCGGATGCGGTTGTAAGTTCCGCAGCGGCAGATGATGCCCGACATCGCTTCGTCAATATCCTTGTCGGTCGGCTTTTTGTTTTCTTTCAAAAGAATCGCCGCCGACATAATTTGTCCCGATTGGCAATAACCGCATTGCGGAACTTCTTCGGCAATCCAAGCCTTTTGCAACGGATGCGTCAAATCGGCGGAAAGTCCTTCGATCGTCGTCACTTCCTTATCACCGACCGCCTTTACGGGCGTGACGCACGAGCGTTTTGCTTCGCCATCAACGTGAACCGTACAGGCTCCGCATTGCGCAACACCGCAGCCGAATTTTGTTCCGGTCAAACCCAAATCATCGCGCAAAACCCACAACAACGGCGTGTTCGGGTCGGCGTCAATATCATACTGCTTACTATTCACCTTTAGCTTTGTCATTACAGATAACCTCACTTGTTTAGCGAAAACAGCCTAACTTATTGTTTTTTGAAATGTATAAAAAAGATTAATTAGAGTTTAACATAACGGCTTTTGTAAAAGCCACAATTCTCAAATGCTTTTCCGACAAAAAAGCGAACCGCTGGAACGATTCGCTTTTCGTCTTTGATAAAGACAAATTGTCTTTATTGATGGTTTTCTAATTATGGATTTCTGACTAAACCTTTTGCTTTTTCTCTGCGAGCTTTGCGGCTCTGCGTGAGATAATTTCACGCAGAGCCGCAAAGTTCGCAGAGTTTTTTAATCAACACATTATCAGGACACTACTTTTTTACTGAATCGCTTTTTTGAATTGCGCTTCGAGTTGGTTAATCGCCCCGAGAAAGTTTTGCTGGTCTTTGAATTTTGCTTTCGCTAAATCAAAGGCTTCCTGCGCACGCGGATCGGCAAGCCTGATAAAACTTTG
>Ga0157375_10005766_pt1 | contig 10775 bp, 3 predicted proteins | sample M35metaG_FD_115311 | JGI IMG/M metagenome (GOLD analysis project Ga0157375, IMG submission 115311) | Miscanthus rhizosphere microbial communities from Kellogg Biological Station, Michigan, USA - M3-5 metaG | ecosystem: Host-associated > Plants > Roots > Rhizosphere > Soil | place: USA: Michigan...
CAGGTTTAAGATAAGTGATCGGGTTCGAACTCAAACCACGTCCTCGCGCATAGCCCACCGGAATTTGCGATGCCTGCAATGGATAAACTTTTCCTGCATATTCAAATTGACCTGACAGACTGGTGATCGTTGTTTTAATAAATGAGATCTGACCACTTGCAGTCCACCTTAATTTAGGACCTGTTAATATCTGTCCTGATAATGATAGTTCGAAACCTTTATTCTTCATTGATCCCACATTGGCAAGCAAAGTATTGGTTACGAACGGAGGTGTCGGCACAGTATAGTTATAAAGCAGATTCTTGGTCTTATCATTAAAGTAGTTCATACTACCTGATAACCTGCCATTAAATAGATCAAAATCCAAACCGACGTTTTTGCCTTGTCTTTCTTCCCATTTTAATAACGGGTTGGCATTCTGAACAGTTGAATAAGCGCTTAGATAAGAGTTTGAAGCTGCATCAAAATATTTACCTACCGAACCCACTGTTTCCAATGTGCCATAAGGGGTAATTGCGTCGGCATTACCAGTAACACCATAACCAGCTCTAACTTTCAAATCGGTTATCCAGTCAACATTAGCTAACAGGTCCTTTTTGAAGCGATAAGCCAGGTCAAATGAAGGGAAAGTACCCCACTGGTTTTGCGAACCGAATTTTGAAGAACCGTCGCGGCGTATTGTTGCAGTTGCATAAATACGTCCGTCATAGTTATAGGCCGCACGAGCAAAATAAGATATCAGAATATAATCATCTTTATATGAACCTATTCCGTTATACTGTGAATTGCCTGCGCCCAGATTGTTATCCAGTTGTTCTGGTATAATGTATTGCTGGCCCAATGCGGCAAAATTGCTATATAGGTAATCGTTATACTCGTAAGCTGCAATAAAATTCAGGGTGCTTTTACCAAAGGTCTTGTCAAAATTCAAATGGAGATTGCCCTTGTATGAATTGGTATTTTCCTGTGCCTGTCCTGCATTATTCACATTGCCTTCGACAGGAAAGCTAGGAACAAAAGCATGAGTTTGCACATTGTTTCGGGAAATAGCTCCCTGGCCTCCAATCCTTAACTCATGAGTGATATTATAATCTACCGAACCGTTGAGGAGTGTTAGGTATTCATAAGCCTTGAAATAGGACTGCTGGATATGTTCAACAGGGTTTGCTTCATTAAAGTCGGTATAAGCAAAATAAGAGCCATCAGCATTCTTAACAGGGAATGTAGGTGGCGAATTGTACATATAGCTAAAGTTCGAATAATCAATGAAACTACGAACCGTACTAATGTTTTGAATGCCAGCTTTAATGTCCAGTTTATCATCCAATGCTTTGGTCTCGCCGTTGAACCGCAAACCTAATTGCTGTTTACCTGAGTTAAGAACAATACCCTGCTGATCTGAATAATTGGCCGAAGCAATATAGTTTGAGCTACCACTGCCACCGGAAAGCGATATTGTGTGCCTGTGCTGATAGGCAGTACGGGTAATCGCTCTTTGCCAGTCGGTAGTACCGCCCTTGGCATAGGTAGCTACTTTAATGGAGGTGTCTTGTGAAGCAAGCAGATTAAGCTCTGCAAGATATTCGCTTGGACTCAACAGATCATAGTATTTGCTTTGTTTGCTAAAGCCTGCTACACCATCATACGATATAACAGATTTACCTGCTGCCCCCCTTTTTGTGGTAACGATAATTACACCGTTTGCACCACGTGATCCGTAAATTGCCGCAGCCGAAGCATCTTTCAAAACGTCATAAGACGCAATGTCATCCGGAGGGATATTTTGAAATTGGTTAGGGTTGTCCAGAATCACACCATCTACTACGAATAAGGGAGACAAACCACCGGCAAGAGATGATTGACCTCTTAAACGCACAGAAGCAACCTGGTTAGGGTCACCGCCTGGCTGTGTAATAGTTAAGCCAGCCACTTTACCTGACAGCTGATCAATAGGGTTAACAATGGCACCCTGGTTAAAGTTTTTTGCAGAAATATTTTCCACAGCTCCTGTTACATCTTTTTTACGGGCCGAGCCGTAACCTACACTCACCACCAGTACCTCGTTAAGTGCTGTGCTGGTAGCTTCTAACGTAATGTTCAGAGGTGCACCTGTTAAGGCCACATCTTTTTTGTTGTAGCCAACAAAGGAAACTGAAATTGTTCTTACTGATGAAGGGACAGATAATTTAAAACTGCCATTTGCATCAGTTACAGTGCCGGCTGTTGAGCCTTTGGCTACAATGGAAACACCCGGTATGGGCGAACCATCTTTTGAGTCTGTTACTTTACCTGTAACTACTACGTTTTGGGCCAAAGCAGGCAACGCAAATAAACATAGTAAGATAAAGTAACAACTTACTTTGAGTAAATTTTTAAAATCCATAAAATTTGGGTTGAACGGTTTATTGATTAGTTAGTTAGTTTTAGCTTTGGTAAACATGTTGTTATAAATATTTTGAGATATAAATATTCTGATATAACTAGTTTATCCTGGCTGTTTAATTAAGGGGGAATGTTGGTGTCCTTTCTATTTTTCATTAGCTAATAGGTTTACAAATTGGTTTATAAAAAATACCACCGACGCATAGCCTGTATACTATCCAGTTACTTAAAACCTTAAAACAAAAACTGCAACCTATAAGAATTACAATAGATGAATCAAGTGATGCGCACTACGTGCCGGTAAATTATTTTATTTGGTTAATTGGTTATTAGGGGAAATCCGATATGATCTAAGTTACTAATTTTTAAAATTACAAGCAACTTTTTCATTATATCACATATCCATTTGAAGCAAAGTAATAGATACGGTATAAAATTACCTATTTGTTTTTATAGAATATAAGAAAAAAGTGTACTTTAAAAACTTAAATATCTATAAATAAGATGCTTACAAATATATGATTTGAAAAAAATATAAACTAAATTTAGAGGTGAAAGGTGTTTATTTAACCCTTTTGAATACTAATTTAACAAAATAATCAACTGGAAATGTCAAATTAGACCGCGTTTTATGCGCAATTAACACGTGTATACTTGGCAATAATTCTTTTAAAAGACGATTTCTATTTATGCCTTATTCAGCACTTCAATGGCTTTAATATCCATAATCCGGTGATCGAATTCCTCGCTTGGCACGAGAGCTTTGGCCTTAATCCGCATTTTATAAACGTAGATGGTGTTTACGGAATACTCCAGGATATTGGCAATGGTTTCCACATCACTAATGCCAAGCCGCATCAGGGCAAATATTCTTAAATCTGTGTTTAGTACCTCATTGTCTTTGGGCCATATCTGGTCTTCCTTTTTAAAAAGAGAGTTAAAATTACTAATGAAATTGGGGAAGATTTTAAGGAATATATGATCAAACGTGTAAAAGAGCGTTTCCCTCTCCTTTTTGATGTTTATCTCGTTGACAGACAACAATACGTCGTCATATTTTTTTATCGTGATCTTGCGTTCTACATTCCTTTTAAGCTTTTCGAGCTTTAATATATATCCTGATATCACATTAAAAAAGTAACCGATATATTCTTCTTTTATCCGGGTATCTTCAATCAGTTTCTGATTAATTTTTTCCAATTGTATATTCTTTTCCTCGATGATTTTTTCTTTAACCTTCAATCGCTTTAGTTGAATAAATACGATGAATGACACTAAGGAAATGAGAATGGCAATAACTGCAATAGACAAGAAGTATACTAAAAACTTATTTTTTTCTTTTTCGGTAGCAATATTTATTTGAGAGGCGACAACTGGCAATACAGCCCCGATCTTTATTTTGCGTAGCCTGGCGCCGTAAAATTGGGCATCATCCATAGCCTGCTGTATAAAAGTATAAGCGTCCTGTACATTTCCATTCTGATACAATTGCTGTCCCAGCTTGAAGAGCGCTAAGGTTTCCTTGGTGGACGACTTAATATCATTTATTGCTCCAACAGCCATCAAATAAACCCTTTGATCATATTGATCGGGTTTGTTATAAAAAAAACTCAAGCCCGTTGAAACCATCGCCCGCTGATGTTCGGTAATTTTATAGTTGTTCAGCAGGTCAGTAAAATATATTGAGGGTTGCTGCAGCTGAAATGATAAAACCTGCTTATTACCCTGGTTATACAGCAAATAAAAAGAGTGTGGTTTGCAAAGAGCGATAGCGGAATCAATGTATTTGATCGCCTCTGCCCTATCGTACGGAGAGTAGTTTTTATCACTATTATATTCAGCCAGATCAGAGTAGGCACGTGATTTTATATAATAATATTCACGCTTTGAGCTATCATTAAGTAAATGTGTGTTGATCCGCTGTAAACTTTCAAAAGTTTCTGTAAACATACCCGACGACACCAGCAGAAACGCAATCCTGATTTTAGTATCATTTTCGCGGGCAAGGCTATGTGTAGCCTTACTTATCGCCATCATTTTCTGGGTATAGGTATACGCAGTTTCAAACTGGTATGATTTATATTCCTCGTACAGTTCGCTACAAATATTATATTGAGTGTTATAGTCTGTTTTGGGGGTAGCGTCTAACCTGGCTTTCAGTTTGTTTATCCTGATTTCTTTCTGATTATCATACATCTTAATTTTTGACAGCTCAACTTTTAATTGTGCTAAAACACTGTCTGTTTTTGCAGATGAGTAGGCTGAGTATCCAAGAAATGACAAGAACAGGGTAAGTATAAATATTCTCATGTCGAAGCCAATAGTTTTTAGATGTCTAAATCTATATTTAAAAAATGGGTTTTGTTTTAAATTGGGGTAACAATTTGCACTTTAAACTTTTAAAATGCTTGAATTGAACTATAAAAATTATCGTCGATATTTTTTGATGTAAAAGATCCTGGTAGCTTCTTAAAATAAAATTCTTTATATATTGCTAAATAATGTCGTAACCAGTCGGTTTATAACCTAAATGCGTATTACTTTATTACGATATCTTACAAACTACATCCAGTGATGAAAAAACTATTATTAACGCTACTATTGTTTATCACTTTTGGCATTTCCTATGCCCAGGTTGGTACGCCCAGGCAATTGTTTCCGGGTTTATTTGAGACAGTTCAGCTATCGGACATTTTCCCTGATAATAAAACCTTTGTTGACGCCACACCACGCCGCGATCCGGAGCTGATCATGAAGGATTATAAAGACCAAAAAGATAAACCCGGCTTTGATCTGAAACATTTTGTGATGGAGAATTTTATAATTCCAGGCGCTAATTCAGCTGTTTTTAAAACAGATGTTTCACTTGGCATCCGCAAACATATTGATACCTTGTGGCAAGTACTTTACCGGAAGCACGACACTGTTTCTAAATGGTCGTCTCTGATCCCGCTTCCTAATGATTTTGTTGTACCCGGCGGGCGTTTCCGGGAAACTTACTATTGGGACTCCTATTTCACCATGCTCGGCTTGCAGGAAAGCCACCAAATCCAGATCATTCACAACATGATCGGAAATTTTGCCTATATGCTTGATAAATACGGCTTTATTCCAAATGGTACCCGTACTTATTACCTAACACGTTCTCAGCCGCCATTCTTCTCAATGATGCTTGATCTGCTGGCTAAAGACGAGGGTAGCGGTGTATTTCTAAAATATCAGCCCGAGTTGATAAAAGAATATAATTTCTGGATGAATGGTGCTGAAAAATTGAAACCTAACGAGGCTTACCGCATGGTGGTACGGATGAAAGACGGGGAGATACTCAATCGCTACTGGGATGCTTCGGACCTTCCACGCGAAGAATCTTATAAAAAGGATGTGGAAGCCGGTAAATTGACGAAGCAAAAACTAAGCGATTTTTACCGGAATATCCGTGCTGCAGCGGAATCGGGGTGGGATTTTAGTACGCGATGGATGGATACAACAGGTAAACTGGAAACTATCCAAACAACATTTATTGTGCCTGTAGACCTAAACTGCCTACTTTATCATCTCGAGCTTTCTATCGCAAATTCCTATCACCTGCAAGGCAACGGACTCAAATACAGAGAGTATACGACCAAAGCCCTGCTTCGCAAAAAAGCAATATTGAAATACAGCTGGAGTGAAAAGCTCGGCTGGTTTATGGATTATAATTGGAAAACCAGGCAAACTACACCACATCAAACATTAGCAGGTACCTTTCCACTTGAATTTAAAATTGCTAATGCTAAACAGGCTGCAAAAGTTGCCTCTGCACTAAAAACTAAATTCCTCAAATCAGGTGGATTGGTTACAACATTCAAACGCTCCGGACAACAATGGGACAGCCCAAACGCCTGGGCGCCGTTGCAGTACATGGCTATTGATGGGTTAAATAAATACAATTATTCAAGGCTTGCCCGTTCTGTCGCCGAATCGTGGATAAGTACCAATATCCGTGTCTTCAATTCAACTGGCAAATTGATGGAAAAGTACAATGTGTTGGATACCGATGTAAAAGCAGGTGGCGGCGAATATCCTTTACAGGATGGTTTTGGTTGGACTAACGGCGTATTACTGAACCTGCTGAATAAGTATCATATGGATAATTTATAGAGCATCGGTCTTTTTATGTTTTTACATCTGGTTGCCTGAAATATAACGGTCGTAATCTTGTGATACTCTTAAAGAGTGGCTTTCTTAAACAGCTTCAGACTAAGCCCTAATTCAAAAGTATTGTTGGCATAACTGCTCAAATGCCCGGTATTATAAGTATAGGTGAACAATAAGCCAAGTGTATGATAATCTATCCCGAAACCCCAGGAAAGGCTGTTATCACTATGGTAAATTCCCTGAAGGTTCAATTGGTAATTATCTTCAAAGGTTGTCCGGTACAAATTAAAACCAACATCAAAAACATTGCTGTAGCCCATCACGCCGCGATAGGCAATTTTCGGCTCAATGCTAAATATGCTGTAGTTCGCCGCGTAGGTTAATTGTATTTTATAACTCATTGCCGCATAAAAAGTAGATGCTTCCACATCTACTGCATCCGCCTGGGTTTGAAAAAACGTCCTTTTAAGGTTGGGTAACGCAAGCTGTGCGTTAAATTTTGGACTGGTATACGCTACTCCGATATCGCCGTCTGCATACACACCGTGGCTGTTAAACTGAGATACTGCTAAATCACCCTGATCACCTACTACATTATCTTCGCTGATATGCGCATCACTGAAACCTATCGATAATCCGAGGCTTAGTTTTGCCCCCTTGTCGTTCATCGGAATATGATAGGCGTACGTGCCCATTATTCGTGTTCTGTTTATCAAGCCGGCATTATTGCCATAAACATTTAAGCCGAAACCGACTTTGTTACCCGAATTAAAATCAGCGGTAAAAGTAGTTAGGGTTGGACTGCCCGGCACACCTATCCATTGCTGATGGTAATCCATATTCAGATTTAGCTGTTTTTCAATACCGGCAAAGGCAGGGTTGGCCAGGTATTGATTCTGGAAATAAATCGACTGAATATTGGTCAATTGCGCATATGCATGATTTCCGAATAATAAAATTATAACGGTACAGCTTAAAGTCAACGGCCTTATTAATGTATTTCTTAGTTTATTACTTTTATTATTATGACTTAACATCTTATCGTAAAGTTTTGCCTTAACCCTTATCGCCTTTTAATTACTGTGACGTACCCTTTGATCTTTCGGTCGCCCGGACCCAGATCGATCACATAATAATAGGTATCTTCTTTCAGTGGCTGCCCGTTATAATTACCATCCCAATCATTCGAATACCCTTTCCTGGTAAACAATACTTTACCGGAATGATCGAATACCGTAACTGTATTATTCGGAAACAAATCGATGTTCTTGATAAACCAGGTATCATTTTTACCATCACCGTTCGGCGTTAAGAGATTATTTGCTATTACATCATTCTGTGGCACATTCCTGGTCACCACAACCGTATAGGTTACTGTAGTTATACCATCCTGAGCCAAAACATCCACCGTAATGGTATTGTCACCTGGGGCCAGATCAATCACCTGACTTGGCTGCCCGTTATTTGCTACTACACCATTTACTTTAATAGTGGCTCCGGCATTTGTCGTGGTAGCAGTTACGGTAAGAGAACTTATGCTATAATCAACATCAGCCGTATAGCTTTTAATAGTGCCGGAAAATGCGGGCTTTAGCGTCCCATGGCTCAGGGTCAAATTGCTAAGTGTAGCAACAGAGGTTCCAGCCCTGGCCACGGTTATTGTATAGGTAGTAGATACACCTCCCGGGGCTGACACGATAACGGTGATTAAATTTGCACCCACATTTAATGATATCGGTGCCGAAGGTGTGCCGGAACCTGTTTGGACGCCATTAATGGTTATTGTATTTGTAGGATCGCTTGTGGTGGCAGTTACGGTCAAGCTGGTAGTTGCATTTGCCACCGCAGATGCATAACTAAAAATAGTACCCAAAAAATCAGGAGCCAGTGAACCTGAACTGATCGTCAAATTGGCCAATACAACCGAGGTTGCAGGTGTTCGTGACACCGTAATTGTATACGTGACGGTAGTGCCATCCTGTGCGGTTACCACGATGTTAACAATATTACTCCCAACCACCAATGGGATCGGGCTGGAAGGACTTCCTGATGTCGCCGCAGTGCCGTTTACTGTTATTATTGCATTAGGATCGGTCGCGGTTGGAGTTACAGTAACACTGCTCACCGCATTGGGTACACTTACTGCATAGCTGGTAACAGAAGTATTGAAATTAGGTGCGAGTGTGCCGGAGCTTATCGTCAGATTACTCAGCGTAGCTGTGGATGAGGCAGTACGGGTTACAATTACAGTATAAGTGGTTTTTGTGGTACCATCCTGCGCAGTCACTACCACGGTCACCGTGTTAGGACCAATAGCCAAAGGTATAGCACCCGATGCAGCCCCACTCGCCACAGCCGAACCATTCACAGTTACGGTGGCAGTTGGATCAGTTACCGTTGGTGTGACAGTAATACTCGTGGTTGTATTGCTCTCTCCTGCAACGTAGTTTATTGTTGCGCTCGAAAATACCGGAGTCAACGATCCGGCGCTTAGAGTTAAATTACTCAATGACGCTGTGGATGATGGTGCCCGGTTAACAATTACAGCATAAGTATCGGTAGTAGTACCATCTTGTGCTGTAACAATTATAGTGATTGTATTGGCACCAACACTCAGATTAATGGCATTTGAAGCAGTTCCGCTTATAACGGGAACACCGTTAACCATGATAGTGGCGGTTGCATCCGTTGTAGTGGGCGTTACAGTGATGCCGGTAATTGTATTTGCCACGCTTGCCGTATAACTGGTAGTTCCGCTTGCAAACACCGGAACCAATGTACCCGAACTAATTGTCAGATTGCTTAATGTAGCTATTGATGATGCTGCACGGATAATGGTAATGGTATAAATACTGGAGGTAACACCATCTTGAGCTGTAACTATAGCGGTTATAACATTCGGGCCAATAACCAACGGTATGGGTCCTGATGCGGTCCCGCTAGCCACGGGAGTTCCATTCACCGTCACTGTTGCTGCCGGATCTGCCGCAGTCGGTGTTATTATAATAGTAGTGGTCCCATTAGTAACGTTGGCTGTATAGGCCGTAGTACCACTGGCAAAAGTTGGTGTTAATGTACCCGAGCTTATGGTCAGGTTGGATAAAGTGGCGGTAGAAGATTGTGCACGTGTAACGGTAACTAGGTACGTGTTTTTTGTAACACCGTCCTGTGCAGTAACTATTATGGTTATCAGATTCGGACCTATTATCAGCGGGATTGATCCGGATGCAGTGCCGGAGGCTACTGCGGCCCCATTCACAGTTACGGTTGCATTCGCATCAGTCGTAGTTGGAGTTAATGTTATACCTGAGACTATATTGGCCACGCTCGCTGTGTAAACATTGATTCCGCTCGCAAAGGTTGGATTAAGAATGCCTGAGCTGGGCGTTAGATTGGATAGAGTTGCATTAGACGAAGGCCCACGTGTAATTACAATAGTATACGTATCGGTTGTTGTGCCATCCTGCGCTGTAACAATTGTAGTGATTGTATTAGTGCCCACGCTTAGAACTATTACTCCTGATGCGGTTCCGCTGGTTACAGGCACGCCATTTACGGTGACCGTGGCATTAACATCATTAGTAGTGGGTGTTACCGTAATAGATGTAGTTGCGTTGGGTACAATGGCTGTATAATTAGTGATAACACTTACAAATACCGGTATAAGTGTCCCGCTGCTTATAGTTAGGTTTGATAATGTTGCATCTGCTCCCGGCCCTCTTGTTACCGTTATCGAATAAGTAGTTGTCGATCCGTTTTGGGCTGTTACCAATAAATTGATTGTGTTAGGTCCAACATTTAATGATATAGGGCCAGATGCACTCCCCGAAATAACAGGTATCCCGTTTACAGTAACAGTTTCGGCGGCATCGCTGGTAGTTGGAGTAACAGTAATGCTTGTTGTCGCATTGCTTACACTGGCAACATAGCTTAGCGTAGAACTGTTAAACACGGGTACAAGCGTCCCCGAACTAAGCGTTATATTGCTGAGTGTTACTATAGATGAAGGCGCCCTTGACACCGATATTGTATAAGTATCAGTTGTAGTCCCATCCTGTGCGGTAACCACGACAGAAATTGCATTATTTCCAACGCTTAAAGGAATCGGTCCCGAAGCATTACCTGATACCACTGCGGCACCATTAACAGTTATTGTTGAATTGGCATCGGCAGCCGTTGGTGTGACGGTTATGCTTGTTGTTGCATTACTTACACTCGCTGCATAGCTCGTTGTACCACTAGTAAATGCAGGTGCA
>Ga0157375_10005769_pt1 | contig 10772 bp, 10 predicted proteins | sample M35metaG_FD_115311 | JGI IMG/M metagenome (GOLD analysis project Ga0157375, IMG submission 115311) | Miscanthus rhizosphere microbial communities from Kellogg Biological Station, Michigan, USA - M3-5 metaG | ecosystem: Host-associated > Plants > Roots > Rhizosphere > Soil | place: USA: Michigan...
ATCGTGGTGTCGGGTACATCAGGTCACCCGAAGGTCGTCGTCGACCAGATCTTCTACCTGCGGTAGCCAGAACCTCTCAAGCGCAGCTCCCGGAGGGTAGCCGTCCCGCGGCTGCCCTCCGGTCATGTCCGGCGGGTGCGTCAGGCGCGGTCAGCGACCGCCGAGCTTCCAGTAGATCGAGCCGGTGTAGCAGTGCCCAAGCGCTCGGCAGAGCCCGCCCGTCATGTCCCACTGGCGGCCCGAAACGTATGGGCCTCGGTCGACGACTCGAGCCGTCACCACCCGACCATTCCTTGGGTTCTTGAACGTCACTCGCGTCCCACAAGGCAGCGATCGATGGGCGACACCGATGAGCCCGCGCGTCATCGCGACGCCGCATGCGGTGCGTTTGCCGTAGAACCCAGGGCCGTACCAGGAGATGTTGCCGTCCAGCCGCCAGCGTGGCTTCCGGACCACCGCCGGCTTCACGGTGGGCTGGGCGACCTTCGACCGGACCCGGAGCGGCTGGGCTACGAAGTCGGGTTCGCGAAGTGTCATCTGTTCATCCAGCACACCCGCAGAGCGAGCGTACGGATCCAAGGGCAGGATCGTCGTCACCGGCCCACGGACAGACGCGGCCATCTCCACTGACGCGAAGTATTCCGCGGAGGGGGTTCGGTTCGGGCTGAAGGCCCATGAACCCACCGGTCCTGGGACGGCGACCGCAGCGAACATCACGATGAGCGTCATGCTCGCGACGACCCGGGGGCGTCGCACGTCGGGCGGAACAGTACCATCGGCGGCTCACCTGTGACTTATGCGGTTCTTCGCTCCCGCATATCGCGGTCGTGACAGACTCTGTGCCGTGCCCGCGCCCGACTCGACTTTCACCCTCGATCTTGCTGCTCCGGTCGACCTCCCGGCGTCGCTCGGTCCGCTCGTCCGCGGGCACGGCGATCGGACGATCCGGCTCGCGCGCGACCGCGCCTGGTGGACGACCCGCACGCCCGATGGGCCGGCGACGATCGGTATCGCGTCGGTCGGGCCACGGCGTCTCAGGACCGATGGCTGGGGACCGGGAGCTGAAGCGGCCATCGCCCGCGTCCCACGTCTGTTCAGTGGCAGCACCGATGAGTTGCTCGACGCCGCCGATCCGCGCATCGCGACCCTCGCGAAGCGTCGCCCGGGTGTCCGCGTCCTGCACACCGGTGCGGTCCTCGAGTCGCTGATCCCGGCGATCCTCGAACAGAAGGTCACGGGCACTGAGGCCCATCGGACGTTCCACGCGTTGGTCCGGCGGTATGGCGAGCCGGCACCTGGGCCCGCCGAGCTCGGACTGCGCGTGTTCCCGGCGCCGGCCACACTCGCGGCGCTTCCCTACTGGGCGTTCCATCCGCTCGGTCTGGAACGTCGTCGCGCCGACCTGATCCGCGCGATCTCCCGCGATGCGGCGACATTCGAGCGACTCGTCGACGCCCCACTCGAAGCGGCCTACGCGCGGCTGCGGTCGATCCCGGGGATAGGACCCTGGACCGCCGCCGAGGTCGGCGTCCGGGCCCTGGGCGACGTCGACGCGGTCAGCGTCGGCGACTTCCACCTCCCCCATCTCGTGGCCTACGCGCTCGCCGGCGAGCCGCGGGCGACGGATGCGCGGATGCTCGAGCTGCTCGAGCCATACCGAGGACGGCGCGCCCTCGTCGTTCGTCTCCTGGAGCTCAGCGGGGTGCAGGCACCGCGCTACGGTCCACGTCTCTCGCCGCGCCGCATCGAGGGCATCTGATATGCCGAAGTTCGAGAAGTCTTCCCCGCGCCTGGTCGCTCGATTCGACGCCGCCGCGGCGCGCTTTCCCGAGGCTGAGCGCCGGAAGATGTTCGGCTATCCGGCCCTGTTCGTCGGCGGCAACCTGGTCACGGGGCTGTTCGCGGAGCACTGGATGATCCGGCTCCCCGACGACGACCGCGTCGAGCTGCTCGCGCTACCGGGCGCCGCCCCGTTCGAGCCGATGGCGGGACGATCGATGAAGGGTTACGCGACGCTGCCGCCGGATGTCGTCGCCGAGGACGACGCCTTGGACGGTTGGATCCGCCGGGCGATCGCATTCGGTCGGACACTCCCGGCGAAGTAGCGCGGGGGCCGCTCTGCAAAGTAGGACGCCGACGCCCCCGAAGGAGCGCCGGCGCCCGAGACCGCTGGGCGTTCGTCAGGCGACGGACGGCGCCGGAGCGATGTTCTGGTTGAGCCGGAACAGGTTCGTCGGGTCGTACCGGCGCTTGATCTGCGCGAGCCGCCGATACGTGGCGTCGGGAAAGGCCTCGCGGATCCGGTCCTCACCCTCGACCTCGAGGAAATTCGAGTAGACGCCGCTCGAGCGCGGGCGGAGGGCCTCGTAGTACCCGTGGGTCCACGCCGCGTGGACCGGCGCCTCGGAAGGGTCCTCGAACGGCGTGATGATCGTGAGCATCACCTTGGCGTCGCGATGAGCGAACGCCGTCGCGTCGGCAGACACGCGCGCCATCTGACCGCCGAGGATCCGGATCTGGGTCATGGCAAGCGGTGAGCTCGGCGCGGACATCCGGGTGACGATCTCATCGACCGCGGCGTCGTCGAGCGTCTCGAGGAACAGCGAGCGATGCGAGGCGGGTGCCCGCTGCTCGGCCGCCTTGAGCATCTCGTAGATCCCAACGTACGGCATCGGCATCACGAACTCGGCCATGGGTTCCGACAGGGCTCGGAACGGCTCCAACGCCTGCTGTCCGGACTCGGGGTCGCCGTCGTAGACGAACATGACCGCGAGGGTCTGCTTGCCCTGGACGGACTCCGGCATGAACGGCGCCGGCGGGGCTGGCATCAGCATCGAGATCGTCGAGAGCGCCTCGGGCGCCGCAGCCGCGACGGCCTCGAGACCGCGCAGCGCCTCGCGCGTCGGCGTGAGGAAGAGCGCGCCGCCGAGCACGGTCGACACGGGATAGAGCTTGAATTGGAAGCGCGTGACGACACCGAAGTTGCCGCCGCCGCCGCGCACTGCCCAGAACAGGTCAGGGTTCTCGTTCGCGCTCGCGATCACGATGCGCCCGTCGGCGGTGACGATCTCCACCGAGACGAGGGCGTCGATCGCCAGGCCGTACTTGCGCACCAGCCAGCCGATCCCGCCACCGAGCGTCAGACCGGCGATCCCAACGCTGCCGGTGTCGCCGAACGGCGTCGCCAGCCCGTGGGCTGCCGCAGCGGCGGTGTACTCACCGGCGCGAAGCCCGGCCTGCGCCCAGGCCAGACGGCGGATCGGATCGATGTGCAGGCCCTTCATCTCGCCGAGATCGAGGACGATGCCGCCATCGGTCGTGCTGAACCCGGCGAGGCTGTGGGCGCCACCGCGGACGGCAAGCTCGAGCCCGGTCTCACGGGCGAACAGCACGGTCCGCGCCACATCGGCGGCGGATGACGCCCGGACGATGCTCAACGGCCGACGATCGTAGTTGGCGTTGTGGACCTCGCGAGCCTGGTCGTAGCCATCGTCATCGGGGCGGATGACCGTGCCGCGGATCCCAGCGGCGAAGGCGGCGAAGTCATCGGGGCGGGGGCGGTCGAGCGGGGCGATCCGGGCGAGGGCCATCGTGCGGTTCCTTTCGGTGGAGAAGATGCGAGGTCGAGGTGTGGGGGCCGCCCTGATGCTCTTCCCCACCGTGGGGGCGCGATGCGGGCAAGGGTCGGCGGCCGCGGCCGGACGGATGTCGATGCGGATGCGACGGATGACGACCCCGTGCTCGGGATCGGGTGCCGGGTCCTAGAGCAACCCGACGGCGGCGCAGTCCTCGGCGACGCGCTCGAGGTGTCCCGGATCCGAGACCGCGGCGAAGCCCTGGACCATGACCCGCGACGCGCCTGCGTCACGGAACTGGCGGAGGCGCTCGCGACGCTCCGGCCCGGCCGGTGCATCGGGTCGACCCCAGATGTGGACGGACACGCGGAGGGTGGCCGGGTCCCGACCGATCTCCTCGCAGCGCGATGCGATCACCGGGAGGGCACCTTCGAGCTCATCGGGCATCATCGCGTCGAGGTTGAGCTCATCGGCGAACCGAGCGGCGAGCCGCCACGTCACCTTCGGCCCGTTGCCCCCGATGAGGACCGGGATCCGGGCCCCCGCCGACTTCGGCTCGTGGATCGCCTCCTCCACCGATGCGTACTGCCCGGCGAACGTGGCGTGCCCCGGCCCGAGCATCCGGCTGATCACCTCGAGATGGTCGCTAAGGATCGCCAGCCGCTCCGGCGCGTCCGGGAAGCCGTAGCCGTAGGCGCGCCACTCGTCTTCCTTCCAGCCGGCGCCGATGCCGAGCTCGGCGCGCCCGCCCGACACCACGTCGAGCGTCGAGATCATCTTGGCCGTCAGCGCAGCGGGCCGATAGGCGGCGGCCAGCACGAGGTGCCCGAGGCGCGCCCGCGACGTCACGCCGGCGATCGCCGTCAGCTCGACGAACGGCTCGAAGACCGGCGCATCGATGAGCGGCGGGTCGACCTGGAAGTGGTCGTACAGCCAGAGCGACTCGAACCCGAGCGCCTCCGCTTGCCGGGCCGCCTCGATCGTCCTCGACCAGGCGGTATGCGCGTCGAGGCCCAGGTACTCGCGGTCGCAGCCCTGGGGCAGCGTGATCCCGACCTTCACGTGGCCGCCAGCCACGGGCCGTATGCCGCCGTCACCCGCGCGCGGACCTCGGCGACGATCGCGTCATCGACCGCCCGCTCATCGGCGATCGAATGCCAGAGACCCGCCTCGCGTACGAACGTCCCGAGGGTCCGCATCGCGGCCTCGGCGTCCTCCCAAGTGACGCCCATGGCTTCCGGGCGGATGTCGACACCGGCCCGCGCGAGCGCCGCGACCATCTCGTCGGCCCCCACGCCATGCATGACCGATCCGAGCACGATGCCGAGCCCGACCGGCTGCCCGTGGATGAAGTGGCGTCCCGTCCGTTTCTCGAGGTTGTAGAAGAAGAAGTGTTCGACCCCCTCGATATGGCGCGGGTTCCAGCCCGAGGCATGGAACGTCTGGCCACCCCAGCGATGCGCATCCATCAGCGTCCGGATGCCGTGATCGTTCACGTCGTGGATGTCATCGAGCGCACCGACGACCGCGTCGAGGCGCTGCCGCGCTTCGCCCACCAGCCCCTCGTCGTAGGGCCATTGGCGCTCCTCCTTGCCAAGGTCGCGCGTCAACCGCCAGTCGAGGTGCGCCGTGTGGTAGCAAAGGATGTCGCCGACGCCGGCACGGTTCAGCCCGACGGGCGCGCTCCGGATGACGTCGAAGTCGACGTAGACCGCCTCCGGGATCGCGTAGCCGAGGTAGCGAACGACACCGTCGCGGCGCAGCCCGGAACGATGCCCGAACGGCGCGTTCACGGTCATCGCGGTCGGGACCTGGAAGAGCGGCAGCCGGCGGCGCCAGGCGATGAACTTCGCGACGTCGATCGCCTGCCCGCCGCCGACCCCGATGACGGACGAGGCGGTCGGAAGAGCGGCCAGCGTCGCGTCGAGCTCGACGACGTCCAGCGTCTGCACCAGATGAACGCCGCCGAAGCCCGGGCCCTCGAGCGTCTCGGAGAACAGCGGCCAGAGGTCCGCCATCGTCACGACCAGGTACGGTCGATGGACGAAGTTGGGCAGCTCCCCGACCAGGTTCCGACCGTAGACGGTCGTGAAGCCCTCGCTCAACGTGCGGTCCAGCCGCCGTCGACGAGCAGCGTGACCCCGCTCACGAGACTCGCCGCCGGGGAGGCGAGGAACACCACAGCGCCGGCCACGTCAACCGGCTCGCCGATGCGATGGAGGGCGGCGATCCGCTCGCGAACGTCCGCTTCGAAGGCGGGGTCGGCGAGGGCTTCGGATGTGCCATCGGTGCGGATGAACGTCGGCGCCACGGCGTTGACGTTGATCCCGTACTCACCCCATTCGACCGCGAGACATTTCGTCAAGTGCGCGACGGCAGCCTTCGAGGCGCAGTAGATCGACTCGGTCGGCAGGGCGATGAAGCCCGCCTGCGAGCTGAGGTTGACGATCCGGCCGCCACCCTGTCGGATCATGACGCGGCCCGCGGCCTGGCTCGTGAAGAAGGTGCCCTTCACGTTGACGGCCATCGTCAGGTCGTAGTCGGCTTCCGTGACATCGACGGCAAGGTTCTCCGGGCCAAGACCGGCGTTGTTGATGAGGATGTCGAGCCGACCGAACCGCTCGACGACGGCATCGATGGCCGGGGCGATCTCCTCGATCCGCGTGATGTCCATCTGCACGCCCATCGCCCGGCGGCCCATGGCCTCGATCTCGGCGATGAGCTTGTCGGCCGTGCCGTCGCGACGGAGCCCGAGGGCCACGTCGGCGCCCGCATCTGCGAGGGCCAGCGCGATCGCCCGACCGAGTCCACGGGCCGCGCCCGTCACCAGGGCGATCTGGCCCGTCAGCGCGAAGCTAGGGAACTCCGACACCTCGCCTCCCTCGCCGTCAGATGCCTCGCGGCCGCTTGCCACGGCGGTTTATCGATAGCGCTTAACGTTTGCGCTCCCTCGGGGCCGAGGATAGGGTCGCGTCGGCGGCAGCGTCAAGGTTCCGTGGCGCGGAGCCGGACACGGTCCGGACCGAGCTCAGCCACGGTGCGCACCCCAAGCAGGCGCATGGTCCGCAGGAACTCGCTCTCGAGGATGTCGGCGGCACGTTGCACGCCGCGTTCGCCGCCCGCCATCAACCCGTAGAGATAGGCACGACCGACAAGCGCGGCGCGAGCGCCGGTGGCGACGGCGGCCACGATGTCACCACCGGACAGGATGCCGCCATCGACGTAGACCTCTGCGCGGTCACCGACCGCGGCCGCGATCGACGGGAGCTGCTCGAGGGGGGTCGGGGCGCGGTCGAGCTGCCGCCCGCCGTGGTTCGAGATCACGATCGCGTCCGCGCCCGCATCGACGACGAGGCACGCGTCCTCGACCGACTGGATGCCCTTGACGACGATCGGCCCGTCCCAGTCGTCCCGGATCCAGGCGAGATCGGCCGTGGTGATGGTCGGATCGAAGACGCGATCGATCAGCTCGGCGACCGTTCCGTCGGTCTCGCTGAAGACGGCGAACTGCAGGGGCTCGGTCGAAAGCAGGTTAAACCACCAGCCCGGGTGCAGCGCGATGTCGAACACGGTGCGGGCGGAGAGCGTCGGCGGGATCGTGAACCCGTTGCGGACATCACGAAGACGCTTCCCGGCGACGGGGGTGTCGACCGTCAGGACGAGCGCCGTGTATCCGGCAGCCCGAGCGCGCCTGACCAGCTCGCGCACCGCCTCGCGGTCGTTCCAGATGTAGAGCTGGAACCACTTGTTCGTGTCGGGCGCGACGCCGGCGAGGTCCTCTGGCGAGGTCGTGCCGAGCGTCGAGAGCGCGTACGGGATGCCGAGCCTCGCGGCGACCCGCGCGACGGCCGGCTCCCCCTCGTGGTTCATCAACCGGGTGAAGCCGGTCGGCGCAAAGACCAGCGGCAGCGCCGACGGTCGGCCGAGGATGGTCGTCGAGGTGTCGAGCTCCGACACGTCGCGCAGGACGTGCGGCACGAATTCGATCCTCGCGTAGGCATCCCGCGAGCGCCGGAGGCTCGTCTCGGTCTCGGCGGCACCGTCCGTGTAGTCGAAGACGGCCCGCGGCACACGACGTCTCGCGATCGTCCGCAGGTCGCGGATCGTCGCCGCCGAGGCAAGCCGGCGCTCCACCGGCGAAAGGTGGATCGGTCCCGTCCGCAGATACGGACGGACCTCGTGCCAGCGCGGGAAGCGCCGGCGCGTCACCCGACGACCGGAAGAGCTCGTGTGGGTCCAGCGACCGGCATGAAGGTCCTCAGATCGTTCGTCGCGCGGACCGATGCCCGCAGTGTCTCGAGGCTACCCTCGATGAACCCTAGGGTGCGGGCCTGGATGAGGACGTTTCCGATAGCCGTCGCCTCCACGGGTCCAGCCACCACCGGCAGGCCGCAGGCATCTGCGGTCAGCTGACAGAGTGGCGCATTCAGGGAGCCGCCGCCAACGACGTGCACGGTGGTGACGTCCTTGCCCGATAGTCGTCGAGCGTCGGCGATAGCCCGGGCGTAGGCATCCGCAAGGCTGTCGAGGATGCATCGCACGAGGGCCGGTCGCGTCGCCGGTACCGGCTGGTCCGACCGTTGGCATGCCTCCTCGATCCGGGCCGGCATGTCCCCGGGAGATAGGAACGACCCGTCATCGGGATCGATACGCGGTCCGCCGGCAGGCAACCCCTCGGCGGCAGCGAGCAACCCCTCAAGCTCCTCCGGGGTCCCCGCTCGGTCCCATGCCCGCAGCGTTTCCTGCAGCAACCACAGTCCCATCACGTTCCGGAGGAACCGGACGCGTCCGTCGACGCCTCCTTCGTTGGTGAAGTTCGCCGCTCGGCTGGCCTCGGAGAGGATCGGCTCTTCGAGCTCGAGGCCGACGAGGGACCACGTTCCGCTCGAGATGTACGCGAACCGGTCTTCGGATGCCGGCACCGCGACGACGGCAGATGCCGTGTCGTGGGAACCGACCGATGTCACCGCCGTGCCTTCGGGTTGGCCGGTCGCGGCGGCCACCTCCGCCCGGATCGGACCGAGCTGTTGCCCCGGGTCGCGCAGCGGCGGGAACAGTTCGCGCGAAAAGCCCAGGTCATCGATGAGGTCGACCGCCCACTGGCGCGTGCGCGGGTCGAGGAGCCCTGTGGTCGACGCGTTCGTGCGTTCGGCCGCCATCGTGCCGGTGAGCCAGTAGGCGAAGAGGTCGGGCATGAGGAGGAACCTCTTCGCTGACGCGAAGGAGGCTGACGCCCGCGCGGCGGCGAGCTGATACAACGAGTTGAACGGCAGGAACTGCAGGCCATTGCGCTGGTACAAGGCGTCGGGCGGGATCCGGGCGTGGACCGCCTCCACTCCCCGCTCATGGCCAGGGTCCCGATACGCGACCGGGGGTCCGAGCAGTGACCCATCGCCATCCAGCAGGCCGCCGTCGACGCCCCAAGTATCGACCCCGATACTCTGCAGGTCGTATCCGCGTCGCGTGGCCGCGCGAAGGCCGGCAAGGATCTCTCGATACTGACCGAGCGCGTCCCAACGGAGGCCCTGAGGCAGCTCCACGGGCTCGTTCGCGAATCGATGGACTTCCTCGAGCAGCAGCGTGTCCGCTCCGACGTGGCCGACGATCACCCGCCCGGTCGACGCGCCGAGATCGATGGCGCCGACCGATCCTTTGGCGCTCACCTCAGGAACGCGGCCGCCACACCAGCATCGACCGGGACATGGAGCCCGGTCGTCTGCGACAGATCGCCGCCGACCAGTGCGAACACGGCTGCCGCCACGTGCTCCGGGAGGACCTCCTTCTTGAGCAAGGTCCGCTGAGCGTAGAACTCGCCGAGCTTGTCTTCTGGGATCCCGTATGTCCGGGCACGGTCCGCACCCCAACCCTTTGCGAAGATCCCTGATCCCCGGACGACCCCATCCGGATTGACGCCGTTGACGCGGATGCCGAACTCGCCGAGCTCCGCAGCCAGTAGCCGAACCTGGTGCGCCTGGTCGGCTTTCGACGCGCCGTAGGCGATGTTGTTCGGTCCGGCGAAGAGGGCGTTCTTGCTGACGATGTAGATCAGGTCCCCGCCCGTGCCCTGGTCGCGCATGATCCGGGCGGCCTCGCGCGAGATCAGGAAGGATCCGCGCGCCATGACATCGTGCTGGAGGTCCCAGTCGTCGGCGGTCGTGTCGAAGAGGGACTTGGAGATCGACAGCCCGGCGTTATTGATGACGATGTCCACCCCGCCGAACGCGACTGTCGCTTGCCGGAAGGCGGCCGCGACCTGGTCCTCGTCGGTCACATCACACGCGAGGCCGATCGCGGCATCGAGCCCGCCGATCTCACGAGCGACTGCCTCCGCACTCGCCGAGTCGATGTCAGCAACGACGACGCACGCTCCCTCGTCCGCGAGACGGTGGGCGATCGCCCGCCCGATACCCGAGCCGCCGCCGGTCACGAGCGCGATCCGGGTCGCCAGCGGTTTGGGCTTCGGCCTGCGAGCGAGTTTCGCCTCCTCGAGGGACCAGTACTCGATGCGGAACTTCTCTGACTCCGGGATGGGCGCATAGGTCGAAAGCGCTTCAGCCCCACGCATGACGTTGATGGCGTTGACGAAGAACTCGCCGGCGACGCGTGCCGTCTGCTTGTCGCCGCCGAAGCTGAACATGCCGATCTCCGGATACAGGACGATCGCCGGGTCGGCGCCTCGTATCGGCGGGCTGTCGGCGGCCGCGTGTCGTTCGTAATACGCCGTGTAATCGTCGCGGTACGCGGCGTGGAGCTCCGCCAGGCGTTCCGCGACATCGTCGGCAGGGGCGGTCGGCGCGACGTCGACGACCATCGGCCGGACCTTCGTGCGAAGGAAGTGGTCCGGGCACGAGGTCCCGAGTGCCGCCAGCCGCGGCATCGATTCCCGCGCGAGGAAGTCGAGCACGACATCGCTATCGTCGAAGTGGCCGACCTGCGGCCGATCGGTCGAGGCGAGGCCGCGCAGGAGCGGCACGATCTCCGCGGCCCGTGCTCGGCGGACGTCGTCCGGCAACGGTCGGCGCCCGTCGACCGCTTTGCCGAACGGCTCGGGGCGCCCGCGTTCGGCGATGTACGGCTCCGCCCGATGGATGACCTCGAGCGGATTCGATTCGCACTCGTCCGAGGTCTCTCGCTAGGCCGTGATGCCGTGTCCGCCGAGGATGACGCCGATCGCATCCGGTCGGTCTCGTCGGAGCG
>Ga0157375_10005770_pt1 | contig 10771 bp, 13 predicted proteins | sample M35metaG_FD_115311 | JGI IMG/M metagenome (GOLD analysis project Ga0157375, IMG submission 115311) | Miscanthus rhizosphere microbial communities from Kellogg Biological Station, Michigan, USA - M3-5 metaG | ecosystem: Host-associated > Plants > Roots > Rhizosphere > Soil | place: USA: Michigan...
CGGCTATACGCAGGCGTCTGGCCTGGCAGGTGGCGCCAGTCTTGAGGACCCCTATACGTCACGCGTCCTAGATTCGCTGTTCGTGGGCGAAACCGAGAACATTGGCAACCCCACGACTGACGCGGAAAAGGCTTACGGCCGCAGCGTGCCGAAGCGCGAACTGCCGGATTTCCCGATCCGCGGCTACGAGTACTACGACAACCGTCATGACGTGGTGAACACCACCTTCCGCAACTTCGAGGACAACGCCACGCGTAAGACCGGAGCACTCTCGTACCTGCTGTACACCAGCTTCGGGGTGAGCTCCAACAACTCCATCGAGCATGTGAAATTCGAAAACGCCAAGCCGGTGTATTTCCCGCCGATGCAGGGCAACGCCAGGTGGGCCAACGACAATGGAAACAGCTCGGCCTACAGGACCGCAGTGATTCGCGACAAGGACGGTTCGAGCTCCGGTGGTGTCCCCTCCTACATTCTCATCAACGACGGTGTCAACGACAGCATTGCGACGGACACACAGGCCTGTGAGATCAAGCCCACTTGGGGCGCTGCGGTGTGCAAGGGCGATGTCGGGCGCCTGAATATTGGAGGCGCCGGAGGCGGAGGTAGAGGCGGTGCTGGCGCACCTGGCGGTCGTGGCGCACCTGGAGCCCGTGGTGGCCCCGGCGCTGGTCCTGCTGTTCCTGGCGCACCTGGCGCACCTGCCGTTGCTGCAGGCCGAGGTGGTCCCGGTGTTGGTCCTGCCGGCCAGGGCGCACCTGGTGCTCCTGGCGCTGGTGCGGGTCGTGGTGGTCGAGGGGGCGGTGGCGGAGCTCCTGCTGAGCCGCCAGTGGTTCTCAGCCGCAATGGCAAGGACTACACCGTGACCTCGGGCAACGTACGAGCCGGTACCGAGATCAAGGTGACCACCGAGAGACCATCCGTGTCGCTGACGCTGACGGAGATGGACAAAGGCTCGTGGGTGATCTTCCAGCTGCCGGGCTTCAACACCGCAGCCTCGGGTACGCAGCAGACCAGCCTGGAGGCGCTGCGCCAGGCCAGCGACACCTCGTACTTCAAGGACAAGGATGCACTGTGGGTCAAGGTGGTCTCCCCTGACAGCGGTCCTCTCGGCCTTGGTGGTCGAGCCGCCCTCCAGGTCAGCCGCTAAGCTGAATCCTGCTGTTTGAGCAAGAGCCCCCGGCTTGAGGCCGGGGGCTCTTTTTTATTGCTCGGCAATCTCCGGTCGTAAGGGTGCAAAAACTCAAACGCGTTGAGAACGCTGACAAAGGCTAGACCAAGCCCGGTGATAGCATCTGCCTATGCCAGCGTTCCTTAATCCGTTTTCGTTCTTTCTTGCCTGCCTCGCTGGCTGGCTCAATCAGCATCAACTGATCGTTATCGACTACCTCACTGAAGAGAATCGCGTCCTTCGTGAACAGATCGGTCACCGGCGACTCCACTTTACCGACGATCAACGGCGACGGCTTGCCGTCCGCGCGAAAGAATTGAGCCGAAGTGCTCTGACCCAGGTCGCGAACATCGTCACGCCTGAGACGTTGCTTGCATGGCATCGAAAGCTGATCGCCAATAAATACGACGGGAGTGCTCATCGCAAGCCGCGCCGACCAAGAACGGACGCCGAGCTCGAAGCTCTTGTCCTCAGGATGGCCCAGGAAAACCGAAACTGGGGTTACGAACGTATCCGGGGTGCTTTGGCCAATCTCGGGCACGATCTCTCTTCCAACACTATCGCTAATATCCTCAAACGCAATGGAATCGTTCCAGCTCCCGAGCGGGAACGAAAGACCACTTGGAGAGAATTCCTCTCGCGACACTTCGATCAAATTGCTGCCACGGATTTCTTCACGGTCGAGGTGTGGACTCTTAAAGGGCTCCAGCGTTTCGTGGTTCTCTTTTTCATCGAGCTCTCGTCGCGAAGCGTGCAACTTGGGGGCATCGCGAAGTGTCCAAACGGATTATGGATGGAACAAGTCGGCCGCAACGTTACCGACTGCGAAGACGGAGTCCTGAAAACGAACCGCTTCCTGATCCACGACCGCGACTCGGTACAGCTTCCGCCGCGCTCTCCGAACTTGAACGCTTTCGCCGAACGATTCGTAAGATCGATCAAAGAGGAATGCCTGGAGCGGATGATTCTCTTTGGTGAGGATTCCTTGCGGACTGCCGTGCGTGAATTCTTGGTTCATTATCACGCGGAAAGAAACCATCAAGGTGTGGACAACCAGCTCATCGTCCCAGTCACGACGGAACGGAAGGCCCACGGAACTGTTCAGCGGAAGCAGAGGCTCGGCGGCAGTCTCAACTACTACTACCGCGACGCCGCATAATGGAGACAATTTCACAACCTCGTCCTCTTTCATGTACCCGAGATCTGACTACGGCTCGAAGTTTTCAGCTCAAATAGGATATGAACGCCACTCCAGTCAGCCCGCCGTTGCGAGCAACGTCTTCCGAAGCGCGATTTTCCCCACCTCGCCAACATCATTTAGGTTTTTGGACCTTACGCGATCCCTCATGTGGCATATGAGCATCTTCACAAGGCCGCTGAAAGCGCGCGAGTGATCAACTCCGACAAACGGTCGCTGTTTTGCACCTCTTACCGCAGCCGCTATCAGTTCCGGCATTCATATCTGCTGTTCGGATTTCCATGCCTCTGTTTGGTCATGAATGCAAAATACCAATTCGATTAATGACGTTGAGCAATTGGTGACTGAGACCGGCGTGGACAGTGTTGAGATTAATGACTTACGGGAGATTCGCCCTGCCGTGATTTCACAGGGCTGTCGGATGAGGGTATGAGAAGTTCCTCGGTCCGAACGCTCGCGGTCATGGATTGAAAATCGCCGTCGCCGCCGAGAAAGCGGCCAGATATCGGCATCACGCCCCGCGGGTGATTGCTCACGCCGGTAACGATGTGATTGAATGAAATTGGGGTTCCCAGTGTCGGATCGAAGCCACACCACCCAACGAGCGGCAGATAGACTTCCGTCCAGGCATGAGTGGCGGCTCGTCCGGCAAGCGATGCAGAGCCGTGCAGATATCCGCTGGCGAATCGGGCGGCGACTCCTAGCAGCCGGGCGGCCTCCATCATCAACGTCGCCATGTCTCGGCAGGAACCACTTCGAAGCTCCAGAGTGCGTGCCGGCGTTTGTACACCTTTTTCCACTCGGCGCTGATAAGCGATCGAGTTGTGGATCAGACTGCACAGAACTTCCATGGTGCTCTCGGCATCGGATGGGACAACCGTCAGAGATTCGTTCACCCAGCGGTGGACAGATTCTTCGGAGTCGGGAAACGCCGGCAGCCGGTATACATCCGTGATGGCCTGCTCCAGGACATCGTATTGGGGGGGCAACGGCATAATCCAGCGATCAAGTGCGGGGAAGGGAAAAGGCAGCGTTCGAGCCACCAGCACATCGTTCACGATCGTGAGTGTATCGGCGGGTTGCAGCCAATCCACGATCGCGACGGAATTTCCAAAGACGTCGCGGGTCCACACGAGACGATGCTCAGGTTCGAGACGGAGATGCATCCGTTCTACCCGCACATCGTGGCCTTCCCGGGGACGCACAACCAAGCGATGGCGATCGAAATGAACCGGTCGCGTGTACTGATAGATCGTGGCGTGTTCAATACGAATCCGCATCGCTGCGCCTTAGCTGGCGGAGGTCAGAGATACTCCGGCTTTCTTCAATTCTTTGCGGCCAATCGACGTGAATTTCTGTCCCTCACCTAGTTGGCAGCCGACCTTCATCCGCCTGCATCTCGCGCTGCCGAAGATGCTCGCCACGGCCGCGTCCGCGGCATCCCTGCCGGCTCCGATGCGTACGAGTCCATTTAGATGAGCCAACCGCGTTGCATCGAACACCACCCAGGCGCCGCCGATAAAGCACTCGAAACAGGCATGAAAATCCGGCGGAGCGAGCTCATACGCATACCCGGAAAAGTACCGGGCCGGAATATTCAGCGCACGGCACAGCGCAATGCCAAGATGCGAAAAATCCCGGCACACGCCGGTGCGCTGAGTTACAGTGTCAAACGCGGAAGTCATGGAATTTGTACTGCCTGGCAGGTATTCGACATTATCGTGAATCCAGTCTGTGATTGCTACAACCTTTTCATGCGGATTGTCGATCTTCCCGAATAAATCCCACGCGAGCCGGCTCAGACGATCGGATTGGCAATAACGGCTGGGGAAAAGATAGGGAATGGTCGAAGCGCTCAATTCGGCAACGGGCGTCGCGTGCACCGAGGTGGCGGCGTACGTCTGTACGTCGACCTCCACCGTTGCCCTATATTCAAGATGCAGCGTCTTGTGCATGCCGGTCTGTACCCGAACAAAGCGATTCTCGTTTCCCTCCGCTGCGAATTCGAAGGTCGGGATCTGCGGTTGAATCGAAAACTTCTCTTCGAGAACGGTCTGGGATGCGCTGCGTTGGGCATGGATGTTCATGATGAGGGTGGACGGAAACTGGGCCGCGTATTCAAGTGAACACGAAACGTGAAACAACATTCTTGCAAATCCTCCGGTAAACACAGACAACTCTCGTGTCCCGCGTCGCCCTCCCGACTATCCGCAACATCACGCAAGGCGATTATTTCCTCTAAACTCGTGTATTGGTATTCGACAGGGCGGACGAGTAATTATGTGGTCGAATCTGGCGAACATTACCGTGCCAGCGTTGTGGCGGGCTAGGCGCAGTGCGCATGCGCCGAGCGCCAACCACCATGGCAGCTCATGGCACCTTCTCCTAAGCCGCAACCTTTTCGTCCACCTCGACGGGCTCCCAGCGCGTGAGCGCGCTGCACCGTGGACACCGCGTAAACGTCTGGTCTTCCAGAAACGCCCTTTCAAATTCGCAACACTCAGACAAGTAGACGCCCGCTTCTTGAACATCTGTTCCAGTTCTCATATTTCCTCCCCGTAGACTTTCGTCCCGACAATTTGCTCTTCAGCAATTACCAGACCATTGCCTATCCTAGTAAACCAGTTACTAGGAGGCGAGCCCTTCCCGGCTGGTTCTACGAATCACTTCATAACCGAACTGCAACTTGGAATCGCGCTCGGGAAGAGAGAGGGATATGTATCCGGCAGCCGGAGAGTTATTCAATGAGTAGGTGAGGGGGAACCATTGGCCGAGGAGACTCGGAAAAGGGAGATTGGACGAATGGGCGCTTAGAGGCACTTTAGTCATTGAGGGTTCATCCGCACGTTGCGGGCGGACAGTAAGACCGCACGCAGCCGCTGTCTCTAGTGCATCAATTATGTGAAATAGTGCGCCCCGGTTTCTGCCCAATCCTCTGACGGATGCCCACTCGCATAGGCGCTTACGAAATGTTCTGGCCAGTTAAAAGGCGGTCTGCTGGTAGCGGGTTTCGAGCGTGACGCTGTAGCCTGGTCACCGAACAACTTACGGAACGACTCGACGTGCGTCCTATCATGGATAATTCTTTCCCAACAGTAGTGCCCGATTTCGTGGCGCATATGCGCAAGAATCGTCGATAGGGCTCAATGGACCGCCTTTCGTTGCCGCTCGCGATCAAGTCATCTGCCTCTGCAGTGCTTATCGTAATAACGCCATCCTTGTCGCCGGTGAGCGCGGGGACCGTGCCTTGCGCGGAGGCTTTGAATTCGAACGCCAGGCCTCCGCGCGGGGAGCAGGTCCGACTTGGGAGAGGAACGGGCAACTGTGGAAGCGTCAAGATCAAGCGTCGTTTTGCAACCTCCAGGCTGTACCAGGTCTGCCCAGTACTGGCGGATGTGGGCCCCCTGCGCGCCGTAACCGCTTAAGAGTTGTTCCAATCGCCTCAAAGCTGCACATAAACAGAAGGAGTTTTTGAAGAGAAGACAGCCTGATTCGATTGGGACGGGAGAATCACCCGCTGACAAATCCCCGAATACTGTGTTTCTGCCAGTCGGTAACCTTCGCGATCTCCGCCAGCGTCGCGCCTTCCTTGCGCTTCATCAGATCCAGGACCTTCTCGGACTTGCTTCCGGATCCCGACGCCTTGGCAGCCTTCGCGGCTTTCTTCGCTTTCGCGGGCTTAGTCGCCTTAGCGGATTTCTTGCTGGCCTTCGCTTTCTTCGGACTCGCGGTCTGTGTCGTCGCTTCCTGTGTGCTCATCGTTGTTCTCCTTGTGTTGACTGCATCGGACGACACATTCATCACTCCGGTTCGGGAGGAATGCGAGGCGGAAAATAGGAAATGTCGATCGGTGAAGAAAAGGACTGGATGAGCGGCTGGAAACGAGATAGGCAAATCGTTTGGCCCGACTAAATTCAAAACGCGAACCCAAGTGAGTCTTCGCGCCATCTCGGAGATCGCGCCTACCCAACAAGTTGAGCTTCAAGCCGTTGATTCTCGATAGTGTTCAGATTCGAGAGCGACTCACAAGCAGTCTGGTAGAATTCGTTCGCGAATGTTCACTGCACAATGATCGGATCCAGGCTCGCTCATTATGAGATCACCAGCCACCTGGGGACGCGTGGCATGGGCGAAGTGTATCAAGCCACCGATTCCAAGCTGGGGCGAACTGTCGCGATCAAACTCTTACCCGAGGCATTCACGAATGATCCCGAACGTGTCGCGCGATTTGAACGTGAAGCGCGCGTTCTGGCTTCGTTGAATCATCCGCACATTGCGGCAATCTACGGCGTTGAAGAATTCGGTGGCCGCAAGTTTTTGGTTATGGAGCTGGTGCCGGGAGAGACGCTGGCGGATCGAGTCCGGCGCGGACCTCTTCCCGTAGATGATGCTCTCCGCGTTGCTCATCAGATTTCAGAAGCCCTCGAATCCGCCCACGAGAAGGGCATAGTGCACCGCGATCTGAAGCCGGCGAAGATCAAGATCACTCCGGACGGCGTCGTGAGGTGCTGGACTTCGGCCTGGCGAAAGCCTACGAGATGGAAGACCCGTACAGCCCTAACCTTTCAAATTCGCCGACGATCAGCAGGATGGCCACCCAGCAGGGTGTGATTCTGGGCACGGCCGCATATATGAGCCCGGAACAGGCCGGAGGAAAGTCCGTGGACAAGCGAGCCGATATCTGGGCCTTCGGCGTGGTGTTCTACGAAATGCTCACCGGTCGTAGTCCCTTCGATGGTGGAGATGTGACTTCGACGCTGGCTAAGGTCATTGAGAGCGAGCCTTCGTGGCAGGGCGTGCCATTGAAGTTGCAGCGGCTCTTGAAGAAATGTTTAGAGAAGGACCCGAGGAAGCGGTTGCGCGACATTGGCGACGCGTGGGAATTGTTGGCAGACGCTCCCGCCAGCTCCACTACCCCGTCTGTACGGCGATGGCTCTGGCCGAGCACCGCCGCGGTTCTCGCGCTCGCGGCCCTTGTTGCACTCTGGCTCGCGGTGGCCCCCACCGAACCTGCGAGCGGCCCGCTAATCCGCCTCGATATGGACCTCGGGCCCAATGTCACCCTAGCCAAAGAAGTTCCGGAACTCGCGTCATCGTTTCCCACCACGGCACGCGCCTCGCATATTATTCTGGAAATCCCGGCACGCTTTTCACACGCCGACTGGATGAAGATCAGGCCACCGAGCTCCCCGGCACGGAAGGTGATGCTCCGTTTTTCTCGCCCGATGGCCAGTGGATCGGCTTCACCGGCGGAAGGACCACGAAGAAAGTATCGGTGCAAGGTGGTGCGGTAATCGAGTTGGCGAAGATCGGGGGGCCCGGAGCGAGCTGGGCCGAAAACGGCGACATCTTTGTCGGGCTAAGCCGCATCCCCGCCAGCGGTGGCGACTCCTCTCAGATAACGAAGGAACCCCGTCCCAGCGCCAGCTTTGGGTATGCTCCCCAAGCCCTGCCAGGAGGCAAGGGGGTTCTGTTCACAGAGACGAGCAGTCCCTTTCATTCCCGCTGTTCCGCCTCGAACAAGAACCGCGATGGATTGGACATATCCCAAGGAACTACCCTCTGAATCTCGTCGAGAGACGTCAACCCAGCCTTTAACTTTTCCAAGGCGTCTTCCTGCATGGTTTGGAAGCCCGCCTTACGAGCGAGACCGAGAATTTCTTGCGTTCGCGCATTATCGTGAATCGCATCTCTAACTGCATCCCTGATGGCTAGCATTTCGTAAATTCCCACACGCCCCTTGTATCCAACGTTGTCACAGAGTGAACAGCCGACGCTCTGGTACTCGAATCGGAAAGTGTCTGTATTTGGCGCGCCGAGCTTTTGAAGTTTACTGATGTAGGTTGGACGGGCATCAACCTTCCGCCGACAGGAGCAGAAGCGACGAGCAAGCCTTTGCGCCACGACGGCCGTGACGGACTCAGCGATTAAATATGCCGGAACTCCCAGATCCAATAGCCGCGTGATGGCTCCAATGCTGTCGTTCGTATGCAGAGTCGACAACACCATGTGACCGGTTTGCGAGGCGTGCATCGCGATTTCAGCCGTTTCCACATTTCGGATCTCGCCAACCATAATAACGTCAGGATCCTGCCGAAGAATGGACGGTAGACAGGTGGCGAAAGTCAGGCCCACTTTGGAATGCACTTGTACCTGATTCACGTCATCGAGCATGAACTCGACCGGATCTTCTACGGTCACGATGTTGACATTTGGAGAGCGAAGAACATTCAACGAGCCGTAAAGGGTAGTAGATTTCCCCGAGCCAGTAGGCCCGGTAACAAGCAACATGCCCTGAGGCCGAGCAAGAATTTCTCGCAAGTGATTTCCGAGCTCTTGGGAAAATCCGAGTTGGTCCAGAGTGATCAGTGAAGATCTGGCATCGAGAACGCGCATTACTACCTTTTCCCCTAAATGGGTGGGAAGAGATGAACTGCGCATATCCAGGCGTCGCCCGTGGTGTTGGACTTGGAAACGTCCATCCTGCGGGAGGCGTCGTTCAGAGATGTCCATATTGCACAGAATCTTGATGCGTGAGACGAGCGACGCGTGGTGTTCTGACGGCATTGTCATGAGCTCGCGGAGAATGCCATCCACCCGTGCGCGCACAACAGTGAAATCGGCGCGAGGCTCGATGTGGATATCGCTGGCCGCCTTCTGAACGGCGGCATCGATAATCGCAGCGAGGAAACGAACTGCCGGAGTTGGCCGAATGCGTCGCCCACCCCCTTCGTTCTCGGCTTCACTGACATCAACGTCTGCATCCGAGACGATGAATTCGATGCCCTTTGTGGCATCGTCATCGAGATCTAAAGATCCGGTTTCCGGTGCCTCAAGGTCCTCGACTGAATCTTTCGATTCGACGTCTCCGTAGAACTGCTTTATTCCGCTCAAGATGTCGTCTCGGAAACTGAAGCGAGGCGAAATGGGCATACCGGCGCTGAATCGCAGTTCGTCGAGAAAGGCCAGATTCTGCGGCTCAGCCATCGCTACGATCAGCTTTCTGGCTTTGACTGCGAGTGGCACGGCGCAACAACGCACAGCGGTCGATTGCGGTATCAACTCTAGGACGGCCGGGTCCACAGAGGAAGGAGGGCACTCCGCGTAAGGAATGTTTTGAACCTGCTCCATAGCTATGCCGACTTCGGTTTTCGACACTAGGTGGTTCCGCAGAAGAATCTCACCCATACGCGTGTTCTTTTCCTGGTCCTTTTGCATCTGAATCGCGCGGCTTAGATCTTTTAGCGACAAACTTCCACGTTCAACAAGGACGTCTCCCAGTCTATTGCCTCTGTTTACCCGTTCCATATTCCACCTTGCCAGCCAAAATTCGGCCCGATAAACCGTACAAGTCCATCGGTCTCTTCAATGCAATGGTCTCACCAGGACATGACGAGGCCATCGCGATTTGCCAACAACAATGGTGTTTTGGCTCCATTCCGCTACACTCCCTGAGTTACATAGGCGACCATTGCTTGAACAAACCCTGCCTCGAGAGAACCATTATTATCAAGAGGTACAACACAGCCGTTGGCAAGCACGCGCAGCCTGTGTCTGCTTTCCGCCAAGTCGGCGGGTGAGAAGTCGGTATGGATCCAAGCGAATCGGACCGTGATCGCCTCTTTGAAATTACTGAAGAGACGCGTACAGCGGCATCCGAGAAGACGCTCGTTGAGCCGCGAGGGAATCAGGTTGAGGCGACTCCATGATACCGAAACGTCACCGACTCTGTGGACGGAATCTTGAAAACGAAGCGGTTCTTAATCCACGACCGCGACCCACTTTACACGACGCGGTTCCTTCGCATTCTCGCTGAATCCGGAATCGACTCAGTAAAGCTTCCGCCGCGCTCTCCGAATTTGAACGCTTTCGCCGAACGATTCGTAAGGTCGATCAAAGAAGAATGCCTGGAGCGGATGATTCTCTTTGGTGAGGATTCTTTGCGGACTGCCGTGCGTGAATTCCTGGTTCATTATCACGCGGAAAGAAACCATCAAGGTCTGGACAGCCAGCTCTTCGTGCCAGTCACGGCGGAACGAAAGGCCCACGGAACTGTCCAGCGGAAGCAGCGGCTCGGCGGCAGTCTCAACTTACTACTACCGCGACGCCGCATGATCGACGATTTCGTAACCTCGTCCTGGTTCATTAAAGAAGGAGTGTCCCCGAGATCTGATTGCCGCTGGATCTTCGGCTCAAATAAGATGTGAACGCCACTCCAGTCAGACCGCCGTTGCAAGCAACGCCCGCCGAAGCGCGATTTTCCCAACGTCGGGAACATCATTTAAGTTTTTGGACCTTACGGGATCGTCCTGTGATTCTTTTCGCTTTGGGGCAAAGTGATTCGTCTGGATCTCAGCGGAATCTAATTCTAGTTTTCTATGCGGTTCGCCTGATTACTTCAG
>Ga0157375_10005772_pt1 | contig 10770 bp, 10 predicted proteins | sample M35metaG_FD_115311 | JGI IMG/M metagenome (GOLD analysis project Ga0157375, IMG submission 115311) | Miscanthus rhizosphere microbial communities from Kellogg Biological Station, Michigan, USA - M3-5 metaG | ecosystem: Host-associated > Plants > Roots > Rhizosphere > Soil | place: USA: Michigan...
ATCGGGCAGATGCCAAGGCATCTCGCCGGCGCGGCCGATGGCATGGTTGCGGTCGAGCGCGGCAATGAGGCTCAGGATCATTGGCGCATTGTCGTGGTTCGCCGCGCGCGTGTCAGCACGCGCTGCATTGCCTACGCAACACGTCGACTTCACGAGGCTCGCCGGCAGGCTACCCGACTCAGTCGAGATTCCCTGCGCGAATGCCTGCTTCAGAGCTCGAAGCCGGGCTCCCGCCGCAGCGGCGTCGGATCGCCGCGGCTGCGACGCTTCCCCACAGCCGATAGGCTGCGGCACCGGGATGAAATCCGTCGCTTGCCATGTAACCCGCCTCTAGCGGGAAATCCACGCGCAGCAGCTCGCAGCGGGCGTCGCGTTCGACGAGCCTGGCCAACAAGTCGTCGAGCAGCGCCGCCTTCGTCCCCAGATACCAGCGCAGCGGTTGCGGGAGAGCCGGAAAAACGTGCATCGGCGGCAGGCTGGAGAAAATGACGTGCGCCACGCCGAACCTCGACGCCAGCAATTCGATCAGCGCGCTCTGCCTGGCGATCCAGCGGCGCGGTCGCGTATGGCCGGTAACGTCGTTCACGCCAGCGCAGATGAATGCGACGTCGAACGGCTCCGGCGTGACGACCTGCAATTCAGCGAGGACGTCCTTTACCGTGTGTCCCGTGCGCGCCACCAATTTCCAGGACAACTCGAACGCGTTGGAAAGGTCAGCGGCCAGGTGTCCTGACAGAGCCTCCTGCTGAGACGACACGCCTACTCCCGCCGCGGAAGAGTCGCCGGCGACCAGCAGTCGCAGCCGCGGTCCAGATCCGACGATGCCCGAGCGCGCGCCAGAGGGTTCGGGCAAGCGCGGCGTCACGCGCCTGACGCGCAATCCTTGTGCGACCAGGATCGGCGCGAGGGCGATGCCCGCAAGTCGGTGTCGCATGCTCTCCCCATAGTCCACGGCGCGTTGGTGAAGCTTGCGCCGATCATTGTGCCGATCGTCGCGGAATCGATCGCCAGACGAAACCGCACCCAAGTTTCGCCGTGCAGCAGCAAAACGCGCAAGAGCCGATCAGTTCCGATCGATCTCGATGTTCTCCTTGCTGCCGCTGTTCGACACGGAAATCATGATGCCGAAGCCGATGACGATGACTACACCGATCACGGTCCACGTCGTGCCGATGTTGGCCAGGATACCCAGCTTCCACAAGGCCGCCAGCACACCGCCGATCAGAACGATGAATCCCACAAGATACATGCCCGCCCATTTCATGGTGACCTCCTTGCTCGAAAACCCTGGCGCCATAGCTTCGACTGCACCGTGATGTCCCAGCGTAGCGGCATGCGCATGAACGTATACTGTTGCGCTGCAGCTGCCGGCCCCATTGCCATCGCGGCGTCATTCACGGTTCAGCGTTTCGCGCAGCACAATGGCGCGCTTCACCCACATTCCAAGGAGATGGCAATGAGCATCAAGATTTCGAAAAAGCGCGCAGCCGGTGCCTGCCTGGCATTGGCGGTCGCGCTCGGTACGGGCGCGGCTTGGGCGAAGGACGTCAACGTCACCCTGAGCGGCGCCGAGGAAACTCCGCCCGTGACGACCACGGCGTCGGGCAGCGGCAAGTTCAGCATCGGCGACGACAAGTCGGTGAGCGGCAGCGTCAAGACCATGGGGATCGAGGGTACGGCGGCGCATATCCATGTCGGCGCGGCAGGCACAAGCGGGCCGCCGATCATCACGCTGACCAAGGGCGCCGACGGTACATGGAGCGCTCCGGCCGACGCGAAGCTTACCGACGATCAGTTCGCGAACTTCAAGGCCGGCAAGCTCTACGTCAACGTGCACAGCGCCGAGCACAAGCCCGGCGAAATTCGCGGCCAGCTCAAACCGTAGTCGATCGCGCGACTGATCCCCGCTGCCGCGCCGAGCGCCCGCAGCGGGGATTCATCCAGGCGGAAATCAGACGGCGATCGGCGCCTTGATCGACGGATGCGCCTTGTAGCCTTCGATCGCGATGTCGTCGAAGCGGAAATCGAAAATCGAGCGAACACCAGGATTCAGCGTGAGGCGCGGCGGCGGCAGCGGTGCGCGCGTCAACTGCTCGCGCGCCTGCTCGAGGTGATTGACGTACAAGTGTGCATCGCCGAGCGTGAGGATGAAATCGCCCGGCCTCAACTCGCAAACCTGTGCGACCATGTGCGTCAGCAGCGCGTAGCTGGCGACGTTGAACGGCACGCCGAGGAAGATGTCCGCCGAGCGCTGATACATCTGGCACGACAGGCGCCCGTTCGCGATGTGGAACTGAAACAGCGCGTGGCAAGGCTGCAGCGCCATCTTCGGCAGGTCCCCCACGTTCCAGGCGCTGACGATGAGCCGGCGTGAGTCGGGATTGCGCCGGATCTCGTCGATGACCCAGCTGATCTGGTCGATCGTGCGTCCGTCGCCGGCATTCCACGCGCGCCACTGCCGGCCATAGACCGGGCCGAGTTCACCCTGCGCATCGGCCCACTCGTCCCAGATCGAAACGCCGTGTTCCTTGAGGTAGGCAATATTCGTTTCGCCGCGCAGAAACCACAGCAACTCATGGACGATCGATTTCAGGTGCAACTTTTTCGTCGTGACCAGCGGAAAACCATCGGCCAGATCGAAGCGCAGCTGATGGCCGAACACCGACAGCGTGCCGGTGCCGGTGCGGTCAGCCTTGTCGGCACCGTTGTCCAGTACGTGGCGCAGCAGATCGAGATACTGGCGCATCAGGCTGCCTTTTTCAGATCCGTCGCCGCTGCCGCCGCGGGCGGCAGGACGGTCGGCGACCTGCGCGACATCCACAGCAGCACCAACCCGATCACGATCAGCGGCAGCGAAAGGATCTGGCCCATCGTTAGCCAGTCGAATGCGATGTAGCCAAGCTGCACGTCAGGCTCGCGCACGAACTCGACGCTGAAACGAAACAAGCCATAGAGCAGCGCGAACAGACCGGACACGGCGTAGCGCGGGCGCGGCTTGCGCGAGTAGAACCACAGCACGCTGAACATGACGATGCCCTCGAGCGCGAATTCATACAGCTGCGACGGATGCCGCGCCTCGTGGTTCAACTCGCCGGCGAGATACATCTGGTACAACTCATCGCGCGTCCTGTTCAGGCCCTCGAGTGCGCGCGGGAAGATCATGCCCCACGGCAGATCGGTGTGCCGGCCCCACAATTCGCCGCCGATGAAGTTGCCGAACCGGCCCAGGCCCAGGCCGATCGGCACGAGTGGCGCGACGAAATCAACCGTGTCGAAAAATTCGATGCCGTGGCGGCGCGACCAGACCCAGCCGGCAAAGAGCACTCCGAGCAGGCCGCCATGGAACGACATGCCGCCTTCCCAGACGCGGAACAGCGCGAGCGGATCGTGCAGCATCCAGGTCGTCGACGTGTAGAACAGCATATAGCCGATGCGCCCGCCGACGATGACGCCGAGCATCACGTAAAACGCCAGATCGGAAAACGCTTCGTAGCTCGCCGCCAGGCGCCCCTGCTCGCGCCGCCGGTTGCCGAGCATCCAGGCGCCGAGGAAGCCGAGCAGATACATGATGCCGTACCAGTGCACGGCGACGGGCCCGATCGAGAAGGCAATCGGGTCGATGTTGTGGAAATAAGGCATTTAGGACTGAAGCTTGAGGACTGAAAACCGGAGCATCGTAGCGTGTGGGTGCGAAGTTTATAGCAAGCGCTGATTTGGATGCGCAGTCGCAACAACTGCGGTGTTGGCGGGCAATCGATCAGCGGCCTCCGCCGTGCTCTCAGCTCGGCAAAACGCGGCAAATGAAGCCCTTGAGATAGTCGGTTTCCGGAATCGCCGGATGCACCGGATGATCCGGTGCCTGCTGCAGCTGGGCGAGCACCTGCACGTTGCGGTCGAGGTGGCGTGCGGCCTGCTGCACCGCCTCGAGCAGTGCGGCGCGCGGCATGTGATACGAGCACGAACAGGTGATCAGGATGCCGTCGCGCGCCAGGATCTGCATTGCCATCTCGTTGATGCGGCGATAGGCGATGCGACCTTCGGCGAAATCCTTCTTGCGCTTGACGAACGCGGGCGGATCCAGGATGACGACATCGAAGTGTTCGCGTGCGGCGCGTTGCGCCTTCAGGTATTCGAAGGCATCGGCGCGCACGGCGGTGACGCGGTCGGCAAGTCCGTTGCGCTGCGCGTTGCGTGCGATGGCAGCGACGGCAGGCGCCGAAGCATCGACGCAGATCACCTGCTTCGCGCCGGCTGCCGCAGCGCGCAGTCCCCAGCCGCCGAGGTAGCTGAACATGTCGAGCACGCGCGCGCCGCGTACGTAGGGCGCGAGCAGGTCGCGGTTGGCGCGCTGGTCGTAGAACCAGCCGGTCTTCTGGCCGCCTACCGGGTCGATTTCGAATTCGAGACCGCCTTCGCGCACGACGAGCGACACCGGCAGCACCTGCATGGCGGCGTCGGAATATTCCGGCAGGTGCTCCAGCGCGCGGATTGCCGCGTCGTTCTTCCACACCAGTGCGGCCGGCTTGATCACCTTGGCGATGGCCGCGGTGACATCGTCCTTGAGCCGTTCCATTCCGGCCGTCGTCGCCTGTGCGACGATCACTTCGCCGAAGCGGTCGACGGTGAGCCCGGGCAGTGCGTCGGATTCGCCGAAGACCAGCCGGTAGTACGGTTCGGCGTAAAGCCGCTCGCGCAGCGACAACGCAACCTTGAGCCTGTGCACGATCAGCGAGCGATCCAGCGCATGGTCGAGGTTGCGGTTGACCAGGCGCGCGCAGATCAGCGAGTTGGGATTGACATAGCCGATGCCGAGCGGCTTGTCGTGCGCATCGACGATGACGCAGGCTTCGCCCGGCTCGAACCCGGTCAGCGGCGAGCGCTTCACATCGATCTCGTTCGAGAACACCCACAGGTGGCCGCCGCGCAGGCGCATGTCTTCGCCACGCTTGAGGTACAGCGCCGGGTAAGCGATTTCTTCCGACATGCGGCCGCCATGACCAAGGGGGAGCACGCATCTTAATCGACCAGGTTACCATCGGCACGAATTGCGGCATAATTAGCGGCTTGCACAAGGGGAGTGCCGCACGTGAAGACAAGCATTGCCGTATTCATCGCCGTCGTGCTCGGCTGCCCGCTGGTCGCGGGCGCGGAGGAAGCCAAGCCACAGATGTTTCCGACCGTCAAGGCCGTTCCTGAGATCGACTTTGCCAAGCATCCGCCTCTGGGTCGCCCGGTCATGTCGCCGGACGGCGAACACATCGCCCTGTCGGTGCACAATACCGAGAACGGCGACGATCGTTATCAGCTGGCCGTCCTGCACCTGCCGGACCTGAAATTCATCAGCCGGCTCGACATGACACCGAAGTATCTGCCGACCAACATTACCTGGGTCGACAACAAGCGGCTCGTCCTCAGCACAGCCAAGGAAATCGGCCAGCTCGCCGCTCCGGTCGGCACCGGCGACGTGATCGCCGTCGACTACGACGGCAAGAACAAGAGGCTGCTCTACAGCGACAGCTCGCGCAGTTCGATCAGCTCGATGGCGACGCTGCTGAAGATGCCGCTCGGCTTCGCCGAGATCGGCGGGACGCCGGACGTGCCCAACGGGCATTTTTACCTGACGGTGAATCCATACCCGGAACGCGGCGGCGCCGACGCCGAGGCGCACCGCACGCTGATGTTCGACGTCAACGCGGCGAATGCCTCGGTCACCCAGATCGCCGAGATCAACAAGGATGGATTCGATTTCCTGGTCGACCATGCCGGTGTCGTGCGCTACGCGTACGGCCAGTTGAACAATCTGCAGGAGGTCGCCTACTACCGCGCCGCCGCCGACCAGCCATGGCAGCAACTCGCCGAGAGCGTGATCGGCAAGCATTTCCAGCCTTACCAGATGAGCGCCGACGACAAGCAGCTCTATTCGCTCGGCAATCCGGCCGGAGGGCCGAACGAGTTCGCGATCAGCAACCTGGATGGCACACAACGCAAGGTGCTGGCGTCCAACCCGCGCTCCAGCATTCGGGGCGTCGTCTGGACCCCGCCGCCGCTCACCCCGGTCGCCGCGATCGCCGTGGATGGCAAGCCGGTCATCACTTATCTCGGCGACGACAAGTACGGCAAGGTGCTCAAGGCGCTCAACGCCAAGTTTGCCGACCACTACGTCGGCATTCGCGAGATAAGTCTTGACGGGTCTCGCGTGCTGATAAGTGCCGTCAGTGACCGCGACCCGGGAACCTACGCGTTGTACGATATGAAGACGAACAACCTGCAGCCGCTCTATCAGTCCGAGCCGTGGATCCAGGCCGAGCAGATGGGCGAGCGCCGGCCATTCTGGTTCAGGGCCTCGAGCGGGACTGAACTCGGCGGCTTTCTGACTCTTCCACCAAACCGTGCCGCGAAGGTGCTGCCCCTCATCGTGCTTCCGCACGGCGGTCCGATCGGACCTTCGGATGGCTGGGAATACGATCCGGACTCGCAATTCCTCGCCACGCGCGGCTACGCGGTGATCCAGATCAACTATCGCGGCTCGGGCGGGCGCGGCAAGGCGTTCGAGGAATCCGGCTACAAGCAATGGGGCGTCGGCATCCAGCAGGACATCATCGACGGCGTGCATTGGGCAATCGACCAGGGCTACGTGGACGCCAGGCGCATCTGCGTCTATGGCGGCAGCTTCGGTGGATATTCATCACTGATGCAACCGATTCGCGCTCCCGAACTTTACAAGTGCGCGATCGATTACGCCGGTGTCGCCGATTTGCGCATCCAGTCCGAGCGCAGCGACACGCGCCGCTCGCGCTCCGGCAACTCGTACCTGCGTGCGGCCATGGGCAAGGACGACGACCAGTACACGAAGGATAATTCGCCGATCGACCTCGTCGACAAGTTCAAGGTGCCGGTGCTAATCGTGCACGGCGAAGACGATCCGCGCGTTCCGTTCGAGAACGCCAAGCTGTGGCGATCGGCGATGGAGAAGAAAGGCATCCCCACCGAATGGTTGGCGAAGCCCAAGGAGTTGCACGGCTTCTATAAGGAAGAGAACAACGAAGAGCGCTACAGGGTGATGGAAGCGTTTCTCGAAAAGTATCTGGGTGCCGGCGCGGCGGTCGCATCCGGCGCGCCATGAACCGGCGCGGTGCTTCGAATACGACGCCCGGCTCGCCCGGGCGTTTTTTTCGGCATGACCGTGCGCCGTGAGCTAACCTAGCGCGATGTCGAACCGTCTCGCCAGCGAAACCAGTCCCTACCTGCGCCAGCACGCCGACAACCCGGTCGACTGGTGGCCTTGGAGCGATGCCGCGCTGGCCGCGGCACGCGAGCAGAACAAGCCGCTGCTGCTGTCGATCGGTTACAGCGCGTGCCATTGGTGCCACGTGATGGCACACGAGAGCTTCGAGGATGAAGCCACCGCGCGCGTGATGAACGACCTGTTCGTCAACGTCAAGGTCGATCGCGAGGAGCGGCCCGATCTCGACAAGATCTACCAGTTGTCGCACCAGGCCCTGACCCAGCGCGGCGGCGGCTGGCCGCTGACGGTCTTTCTCAGTCCCGAAGACCTCGTGCCGTTCTACGCCGGCACGTATTTTCCGAAGGACGCGCGTTACGGCATGCCGCCGTTTGCCTACGTGCTCGAGCAGGTGCGCGGTTTCTGGGACAGCCGGCGCGACGATGTGCGCGCACAGACGGCGGCGCTGGCGGATTTCCTGCGCAACTACGACCGCAGCGACGCGCCAGCCACGGCGCTCGACGACACGCCGCTCCGCTCCGCGCTTGCGCAGATCGCCCGTGTCTTCGATGCCGAATACGGCGGGCACCACGGCGCGCCGAAGTTTCCGCATTGTCCGGAAATGGAATTGCTGCTCGACCTTGCGCCCCACCTACATGCGCTGCCTGAGGCTCAGGAGATTGTTGATCGGTCCGTGGCGCATATAGGTGGGGTCGAGTTGACATTGCGGCGCATGGCCGATGGTGGCATCCACGATCAGGTCGGCGGCGGTTTTTGCCGTTACAGCGTCGATGAGCGCTGGGAGATCCCGCACTTCGAGAAGATGCTGTACGACAACGCGCAGTTGCTGCCTCTGTACGCGCTGGCTGCGCGGCAATTCGACGAGGCGGGTTTTGCGCGCGTTGCACGCGAACTGCTTGCCTGGCTGGTGCGCGAGATGATGGCGCCGACGGGCGGGTTCTACACGGCACTCGACGCCGATTCGGAACACGAAGAAGGCAAGTTCTACGTCTGGCAGCGCGAAGAACTGCGCGTGCTGCTCGATGCCGATGAGCTCGCGCTCGCCGACGCCTGTTACGGTTTCGGCCGGCCGCCGAACTTCGAACACAAGGCGTGGAATCCGGTCGTAGTAACCTCGTTGCCGCGGGCTGCCGAAACGTTGGGGATCGCGGTGGACGCAGCCGCCGCGCGCCTTGCCACGGTCAGGCAGAAACTCTTCGCCGCGCGCAGCGCGCGGGTGCGCCCCGGGCTCGACGACAAGATCCTGACGGCGAACAACGCCTTGATGATCGCCGGCATCGCACGCGCGGCGCGCGCGCTCGATGCGCCGCCATTGCTCGGACTGGCCGACAACGCGCTCGACTTCCTGCACGGCGCCGCCTGGCGCGACGGCCGCCTGTATGCCAAGTCCGGCAGCGACGCAGCGCGCTTTCCGGCCTATCTGGACGACCATGCGTTCCTGCTCGACGCCCTGCTCGAATGCCTGCAAAGCCGCTGGAGCTCACGCGATCTGACCTGGGCGATTGCGCTCGCCGATGCGCTGCTCGAGCGTTTCGAGGATCGTGAACACGGCGGATTTTTCTTCACGGCCCACGATCACGAGACGCTGCCGCAGCGGCCGAAGCCGTGGACCGACGACGCCGTGCCGTCCGGCAACGGCGTCGCCGCACGCGCTTTGTTGCGCCTCGGCCATCTGCTCGGCGAAACGCGCTACCTCGACGCCGCCGAACGCACGCTGCGGGCGGCGCATTCGACCCTGCAGCAGATGCCGCACGCCTGCGCGAGCCTGCTGCGCGCGCTCAACGATTATCTGCACCCGCGCACGCACGTCGTGATCCGATACGGCACCGAGTCCGATGCGTCGGCATGGCGCACCGCCCTTGCCGACGGCAACGCCGGCCGAATCGATTCGTATTTCATCGCGGAGAGCGCCGCGGATCTTCCGACGACGATTGCGGCGCAGAAAAGCGTGCCTGGCGGCGTCGCCTACGTCTGCCGCGGCACGAACTGCCTTCCGCCGATCAATGATCCGTCGTTGCTCGCCGCTGCGCTCGCACGAAGTTCTGACTCTAAAGAATGATCGGTTCGTCGGAGAGTTCGTTGTCGCGCGGCGTGCCGTCGGACGGGAACTCGCGGGCGAGGATGTCGCTGACGGCCTGCACGCCTTCGACGGCGCCGCGTTCGAAGTCGTTCGCGGCGAAGCGCTCCAGCATGCGGTTGCAGACCTCCTGCCATTCCGCCTGATCGACGCGCGCAGCGATGCCGCGGTCGGCGACGATCTCGATCGCGTGCTCGGCGACGAGCACATAGATCAGCACGCCACTGTTGTGCACGGTGTCCCAGACGCGCAGCTGAGCAAACGCCTCGTGCGCGCGTTCGCGTACCGAGCGTGCGCCGATGAGGTCGCGCAGCGGCAGTGCCTGCTCGATGGCAAAGCAGACCTGGCCGCGATGGCGCTGCTCGCCCGCGGCGATTGCCTTGTGGATCGCGGCCATCGTCGCGCGGGTGAACCTGCGCGGTTGCGCCTTGGCCGCCACATGTCGAATCCAGCGCATGCTACCAACTCCCCGACGCGCCACCGCCGGCGAACCCGCCGCCGCCGCCGCTGAAGCCGCCACCACCGAAACTGCCACCGCCGCCGAACCCGCCACCCAAGCCACCGCCGAGGCCGCCCCAGCCACCGCGGCCGGCGAAGCCTCCGCCACCACCTCCACTCATGACGCCGATCAAGGCGCCCAGCAAGCCTGCACCGAGCGCAGCCAGAACGATACCGGTAAGAAAGAACGCGATGCCGCCGCAGATCACGCCGACCAGACCGGCGCGCGGCGCACCGGGCAGGCGGCCGAACATCGAACGCAACCAGATCGAGGCGAACAGTACCGCGATCAGCGTATTGAAGATCGTATCGCTCCTGCCCCTGCGCGGCGAACGATCGTCGGTCAGCGGCGGCGGCAATTGCTCGCCGTCGATCAGTTTCGTCAGTGCGCCGAGCGCGTCGCCGATGCCGCCGTAGAAGTCGCCGGCGCGGAATTTCGGCGTGACGTATTCGCGGATGATGCGCGCACCAGCGGCGTCGGGAATCGCTCCCTCCAGGCCGCGTCCGACTTCGATGCGCACGCGATGATCGTTCTTGGCGACTATCAGCAACGCACCGTCGTCGACTTTCTGCCGGCCGAGCTTCCACGCTTCGACGACACGGATCGAATATTGTGCGATGTCCTCGGGCTGCGTCGTCGGCACGAGCAGTACGGCCAGTTGCGCACCCTTGCGTTGCTCGAGCGCGGCGAGCGTGGCTTCCAGTGACTGCTTCTGCTGCGCATCGAGCGTGCCGGTCGTGTCGGTCACGCGCGCGGTCAGCGGCGGAATCGTCTGCAGGTCGGCACCCAGCACGTCGGCCACGGAGAAAGAAGCAACGGCCGCCAGAAGTGCCCAGAGCATTTTTGACGCGGATTTACGCGGATCAACGCGGATAGAAGCATTTGCGCGCTGATCGTTTCTTGATCCGCGTAATCCGCCTTCTCTGCTTTGCATCCGCGCAATCCGCGTTC
>Ga0157375_10005775_pt1 | contig 10767 bp, 12 predicted proteins | sample M35metaG_FD_115311 | JGI IMG/M metagenome (GOLD analysis project Ga0157375, IMG submission 115311) | Miscanthus rhizosphere microbial communities from Kellogg Biological Station, Michigan, USA - M3-5 metaG | ecosystem: Host-associated > Plants > Roots > Rhizosphere > Soil | place: USA: Michigan...
CCGGTACGCGTCGGTCCATGGAAACTGAATGGGTTGCCTTCTGGCAATGCAGTTCGGCAAAGTTTGCTTTGTCGCCGCTGATGTGCCAGTTGATTACGGGCAGTACGTCATTGATGATATATGAGCTCATCATCACTTCTTTACGCACCAGCTTCTTGATGTTGATGAACTGGTAATATTCAGTGCCGGAAGCGGTGATCTTATGATCTAAACGGATATTGCCCTCGGCAGAATTGTTGATTGCCTCCTGCATCTGTCTTCTATATAGCTCGTTTTGCAACTGGCGGTCGTAGCTTCTAAAACTGCTTGACGATTTTCCTACAAACAGCACCATATTTTCAGTATTGGAATGAGCCCGGTTATTAGTGTCTAGCACATAGTTGAATTTGTAGTAAACCAGCACCTGTGCTGTATCAGGTTTTTGTGCAGAAGCTGCAAGAACCTTCAAGACCAACGCTATAGTTATTATCGATTGCCTTTTCATGATGGTGACCATTTAAATTTGACGATCCGGATCATCTTTTATCCGGCAATTCGATAGGGTTATTAATCACCGCCTGCGGACCCGCCTTTATTTTTATCATGACATGATCTGCACCGGACGGCAAATTAGCATTGCGCGCAGCCATCTGTGATTGCACAAAAGCATCAGGATCTTTACGCATAGCCGCGTCTAATTTTGTAAATTCTTTGTCGGTAGTTTTAATAGCATTTTTGGGCAGCTGTATAATATTAGGGTCCCCGCCATCGTTTCCGCCTATCATCAGCATCCTTGGCCCTGGTCCGTCAGTTTTTGGCCCGTCAAGATGATCGCCTGGTGTAATGACCACCTTTTCTACTCCATCGAACATAAACTGTACGTCTTTTTTGGCATCATACGCCTCAACGATTATGCCGGGCAGGCCGTTGAGTTTCCATGGCCCCACGTGCAGTGGCATATCGGGACAAAACCAGGCCGTATAATCCCGTCCTTTAAAATGCCCTACTGCCTTCTGGCAATGTAAGCCACCATATGTCGCAGTATCGCTGCTTATTTTCCAATCGATAGCAGGCATGGCATCGTCAATAAGGTAGGTCTCCATCACCAGTGGCTCTTTCCTTGCCAGTTTTTTTTCGTTAGGGAACTCGTAATACTCTGCGCCTGACCCTTTCTTGTTTCTGTTAACGTTAATACGACCGTCGGGCGAACTGGCCATAGCTACCTGCACTTGCTTTTTAAATTCCGCCTGCTCAAGCACATTATCATAGCTTTTATAAGCGCTTGAGTTCTTACCGATGTACAACCCCATGTTTTCGGTATAGGGATGGTCGCGGTTAGTGGTATCACGCACATGCGTGAATTTGTAATGCACCAGCACCTGTGCGGTGTCGGGATTTTGAGCGGAAGCACTTACCGCAATAGCTATTAGAACGGTGCTTATTATCAGTTGCTGTTTCATAATTGTGGTTATTTGAATCTTACTGTTTTTTTCTCCGGCAATTCCAAGGGGTTATTGATCACGGGTCCCATCAAAGGCGGTCCCGCTTTGATATGATCCATTTTAGGGCCATTGCCCGCATTAATAGCTTCTACAACGCCGTTAGGGTCTTTTCTCATGGCCTCCCTGGTTTTATCAAATTCTTTTTGTGTGGTTTTGATCGACCCGGGCGGCGGCGCTATCAAATTCATGTCATCATCCAAATCACGCAATATTGGCGGCAAATCCTTTTTATCAGCTACCGGCCCGCTATTTGGTGGCGTAGCGACCGCTTTTTCCACCCCGTCAAACTTAAACACCACTTCATTTTTTGCATCGCGTGCATCTACAATCACACCGGGTAATCCGTTTAACTTCCACGGACCAGTATGCACGGGCAAATCAGGGCAAAACCAAGCGGTGTAATCCCTACCTTTAAACTGTCCTTTGGCTTTCTGGCAACGCAGGCCACCAAAAGTTGCTGTATCGCCGGTAGTTTTCCACTCGATAGCGGGCATGGGACCTTCTATTACATAAATGTTGGCCATCAGCTGATCCTTAGTCAGTAATTTTTGTTCATTGGGATACTGGTAATATTCTACGTTTGTGCCTACACCCCTTCTGTTTATCATAGGGTGCCCGTCCGGGCTGGCTGCTACCACTTCGGCAAAGGCTTTCTTAAACTGCGTTTTATATACTATCCCGTCATAACTTCTGTAGGCGCCAGCACTCTGGCCTATATATAATACCATGTTTTCTGTATAGGGATGCTCCCGGTTTACGGTATCCCTTACCCAGGTAAACTTATAATGTACCAGCATCCGCGCCGTATCCGGTTTTTGAGCGAAAGCAATTTGGAAGGTTGTTGCCAGCAATGCGCATATGGTTATAAATCTTTTCATGATAGTTGATTTTTAAGCAATAGTATTTCAAGTATCTCATTCCCTAAAAACTTTGGTATGAACTGCATTTTTGAGCAGATGAAACAGTGATATTTGTTATTTGGGATTTCAAAAAATGCGAGTTTATACCAGTATAGGCGGGGTTAATCACAATAATTTTTGATGACATTGCCAGTATTTTACCTTTGTTTATATGCTCAAGATCAAGAAGAAAGACTGGATAGAGATTGTACTCCACGTGGCGTTCTGGATCGGCGTTTTCTATACGCTTTTGTCGCTCACGGAAACACACATAACCATACGCGTTGACCACACCGAAGGCGCCCTAAAAAAGGATCCTGTTGTGATAAGGGATGTAAGGCATACTTTATCGGCGTACCTGTTTATCACGCTTGGTTTTCTTGCCCTGTTATTCTATGGCAATATCTTTTTACTATTTAAAAAGACGCTGCACTACAAAAATATATTGATCAGGGTGGCTATACCTGTGATTTATTTTGCCGCCATATTCGGGGCGAATTACTATATGGGCCATTTACTTTCAGCACCGAAACTCGACCGGTCCTTTGTAGGTACTTTTCAAATGGATCGGAAAGGCGGACTGCCTCCTGCCCTCCCTATGACAAAAGACGACCGCGTGATAGGAACTGATAATATGATATTTGCCCGGGACGGTTTATCTAATACAATATTGTTCATTTTCATTATCGTATTTGGACTTTCTATAGCCTATTTCTTTTTAAAAGAATGGGCCAGGGTTGAAAAGATTCGTTCGGAGCTGGCAGCGGTCCAATTGGATACCGAGGTCAAATTCCTCAAGTCGCAGGTGAACCCGCATTTCCTGTTTAATACGCTAAACAACCTGTTTTCGATGGCGCAGAAGAAAGGTAACTACGATCTTGCAGACGGCATTTCGAAGCTTTCGGGCATGATGCGTTACATGATATATGAAAGTAATGAGGAAAAAGTGCCGCTAAAAAAAGAGATCGAATACCTGGAGGATTGCATCCAGTTGAATAAGCTGCGCTATGCAGATAAGGAAGCAACAGTTAAATTCGATTATCCATCCGAAACCGATGGTGTTTTTATAGCGCCGATGCTGTTCATTCCCTTTGTAGAAAATGCGTTCAAGCATGGCGTAACTATTGGTCAAAGTTCGAATATCTATATCTTGCTATGGGCAAACAATAATGAACTGACTTTCACCTGTACGAATGCTGATTATAGCCACGTACAGAAAATGAATGGTGACAGCAGCGGCGTAGGTCTGGATAATGTGAAACGACGGTTACAGTTGTTGTATCCGGGCAAACATCAGCTTGAAATAACAAAGCCCGACAACCAATACAAAATAGAACTCAAAATAAACCTGCTATGATTAATTGCATCGCAATAGATGATGAGCCCATGGCGCTCGAGGTGATAGAACGTTATTGCCACAGGAGCGGGTTGATTGATCTTAAAGCCAGCTTCCGAGAGCCGGTGAAAGCCATTGAATACCTGAACCACGAAAGTATCGACCTGGTATTCCTGGATATCAACATGCCTGATGTTAACGGGATACAATTACTACGGACATTACCCACCAAACCCATGGTCATATTTACCACCGCGTACAGCAACTATGCGGTTGAAAGCTACGATCTGAATGCCATTGATTATTTACTGAAACCAATAACTTTTGAACGGTTTTTAGCTGCTACTAACAAAGCCTTTAATCTGTTCCAAATAAGAAATAAACAAAACGACAGGGATGATAACGGCGGTACAGTTTTTATAAAAAGTGGTTCGCATACTCATCAGGTTAAGGTGAGCGATATACTTTATTTAGAAAAGGATGGTAATTATATCACAGTTTATCTGAAAGACAAAACAATACTTATCCGCGAAAACATGGGCGATATTTTTGATCTTGTCCCGCCATCTGAATTTGTAAGGATACATAAATCATTTATTGTGGCCATAAGGCATATCGCCATGATTGAAGTACACCAATTAATGATTAACGGAACAAAGATTCCCATCGGCAGTACTTATCGCGATCCGCTAAGGGCCCGGTTAGGGTTGAAATAAGTTTGCAGTTATTAACTTGGCATTGTTTAAACGATATTCCACTGCAAACTAAAGAAGCCTGTCCTTCATCACCAGGGTCTCAGCCATCATATCGTGAAGGCATTGTTGTTTTTTGTTGAAAAAACTGAGCAAATAGCCGATAATGGTAATCAGCGAAAATATTTTGAACAGATTACGGCTGATGGATCTTCCGGCACTTATCCGCCGGCCTTCCAGATCGCAGACCTTTATTTTGAGTATTTGCTTTCCGTAAGTAGCTTGCTTTAGTGAGCATTCCATTACAATATGATAGATAATTTTGATGATGGGTACCAAAGCAAGTATACTCAAAGCAATTACTAATCTGGCCGACTTGTCCTCAACAATAAATACGGCGAGAAAGGCAAGGACAATAAATCCGCCGGCGACAAAAAACCAGTCGAGCGCTGAAGCCATCCATCGCTGATCAAACCCTGCATAGTACTGCGGTATTACCGATCGTTCGCTAAAATGAAACAACTCCCGCAATTCAGCTATCTCATGCGCTTCCTTGTAATCCACCATATCGGCAGTCTTCAAAAAATCGGAAGGTTTAACAGACATATCTTTTAGCTGCTCCATGCTGAAAGGCCCTTCGGGCTTACCGTTGATAACGAGGAAATATTCCATTAAATATTGAATAACGAATTTCGAATAATGAATGTCGAATTAAAGCATTAACACCAGACTACAAATATCGGAGAAGTTTTACTTCATTATTCGATATTCGTAATTCGATGTTCATTATTTTTTGTTAGAATGAATTTGGCGCCAAACAAAAAAGCTGTAATGTCTACGGGCTTAACCTTTCAACATTACAACTTTTAAACTTTACAACTATCGGTTAGTATCTCTTCACTTCAAAGCCCGACATTGCGCCGCTGAAGTGTATATAGAATTTATTTTTTGCGGCAGCAAAACCCGGAGTTTCGTAATCGCCATCGTTTTTCTTCGTAAATCCTTCAAAATCATCTGATGAGAAAGCTGAAGATTTAGTGATACGGCAAGCAGCATTTAGCGGGATAGTAAACTTAACACTTGCTGCCCCCGTCGAAATATTGATATCGGTAGTATTAAGCGGCTGACCCAATTTTATGGCGAATGAGCCCGCACCACCATTTAATTTAATTGTTTTGATCTTAAATTTTGAAAGATCGAAGTTCACATCAGTTGCCCCGGCATCAAGTTTCACATTCCATACCGGGTTAGGGTTCAGTTTCATTTCCACCTTATTAGTGCTATCATTATCGTCACTATTAAAGTTGAAGCCATTATGACCGTCCCTCATTTTAAAATCAACCACATATACAGAGTCTTCCTGGTGATGGTTCAGATCGTAATTACCCATAGTTTCTTTGGTAACAGCATTAAATAACTGGTTAGTGGTATCACTCAGATGATAACTGGTAGCGCCGCCGGAAATATTAAGCTGTGCAACTTTTATAATCTGCTCGTACGGAGCATTAAAAGTACTACTGCCATGGGTTTTAACAAGCCGGCCATTATTGTCGTCATCGTCGTTGTCGTCACTATCGTCATTACTATTATGGTGATAATAGGTATGTCGCTGCCACCATCTGCCACTGTAGTTATTGTCAAAGTTTCCGAATACCAGCAGGAGAAAACCTGCTATTACAACAGATATTTTAAGGATTGTTGCCCAGGCAGAGCGGTTGTTTGCAAATACCAGGTTAACGCCACCAATCACTAAAAATATGGGCCATAAGTGGATGAGGTTATACCAGTGAAAATGGATGTATCCAAAATTATGCAGCAGAAATATAGCGCCGATCATCACCAGGATCATGCCTGGTATCAGTTTATCGTTTCTCATGATCTTAATTTTTAAGGTTATATTGTAGGTGTGTTATCGGCGGGGGGATTTGCTTCGGAAGCAGCATCTTCTGCCGGTTTTTCTTCAGTTGCAGTCGCTTTATTATTCCAGTCGGCCTGCTCCCAGGGTTTCTTGCGTTCGCCTGATATCATGATGGCGCATCCAACCACTATAAGGATAACGGGCCAAAGCCGCTCAAAATCCCAGTCGGGCAATATATCAAAGTTATCAAGCAGAATAGTGCCCCCAATCATAATCAGTACCACGCCAAATACAATTGCTACCAGCGATGTGCTGTTGCGTGGCTGCATAGGGTATGGCTGATCTGCAGAGGTCTGGCTTTGAAATGGCTGATTAGGGAATGGCGCGTTGGTATAAGGCGTACCGGTAAATTGGGTACCACTATCGGCCATATTTTGGGGTGGAACCCTGTAATCGACATTTGGATTGATTAACAATGGCTTTTTAGGCAGCACAATCCAGAATATGATATATATTAAAAGGCCGCCTCCGTGAAATATAAGCGCCAGCACGAATATTACGCGTACTATGGCAACATCTATATTGAAATATTCAGCAAGGCCGGCACAAACACCAGCAATCTTTTTGTGGTATTCGTCGCGATATAGTTTCCTGTCCATTTTATTTATGTTTAAATCCGTTTTCATAATTTGTTTGTCTGAATCAGAATTCTCAGAATTGATGAATTCTCAGAATCTGGCTAATTATATATTATTGTTGTTAGTTTCTTTTTCACGCCGTGCACCATCCACCTCACACTTGCCCGCCAACCGGCTTAATTATTATTTCATCCACATTAGCTCCCGGGCTCATGTTGTAAACACTTACAATCGCCGATGCAATATCTTCCGGTAGTACAAATTTGTCTTTAGGTATCGTGGTGCCTTCCCACGAATTGGTTAGTGTTGAGCCGGGTATAACTGCCGTAACTTTCACATTATGAGGCATCATCTCCAGGCGCATTACTCTACTGAGACCCAATAGCGCAGCTTTTGTTACACTATAAGTACCTGCTGCAGCAATAGGATTAAGCGCTGCAATGGAGCAGATAGTAAAAATATGTCCCTCGCGTGCGGCGATCATACTTTTGCCGAAATAGCGGTACAGATGATAAGCGGGCATCAGATTGGTATTTAACTGCTTGTCAAAAGCTGTTTCACTTTCATCCAGTATACTAACGGGGTCAAACATGCCCAAATTATTTACAATGATGCTGATAAAACCGAGCTCCTGTTCAGCAGCACCCGCGAACTTCAGCAGTTGATCTTTTATGCTGCCGTCGGCTACCTGTGTAAATACTTTTATTTGTGGGTTTATTGCCAGAAGCTCCTGTTTGAATTGGGCCAGTTCACTTTCGTTTCGTGAACAAACAGCGAGGCTAACACCTTTTTTAGCAAAAGCCATGGCGATTGATCGTCCCATGCCTTTAGTCGCTCCGGTTATTAATGCATTTTTCATTTTGTTGGGTTTTATCCTGCTGTTGTTGATACAAATCTAATTCTGATTCGGGCACAAGTTATTATGGTTTTGGGGAAGTATGAACAAATTCTCGGTAAACAGGGGAAAATTAGCGGTAAACGATTTAGCCGGCATTTGTACCGGCAAATAAAACGTGAAAGGCTTTTGTAGAATATACTCCCCGAATCATGTATTTTTTGCCTGCCAATTGCAAATTAAAATCGTGTTTTACGCACAATTAAAGCATTTTTTTGAAACAGGAACACTTATTGCACATGAAATTATAAAAGTTGTTAACCTTAAAATAATTTGTCATGAACTCATCTACATTAATCGGAATCGTTGTGTGTGTAACACCATTGGTATTGATTATCGCAACATTGATTATCAGAGGTAAAAAACTGTTTGATTAATCAGCGGCATAAATACTATTCAGGTCTTGCATTTGCAGGCTAAACCAGCCGGCGCTGAATAACAGCCAATATAATGTGCTACTTTACCCTTGAAAATTTGCCTGCTATTTCTGCCAGATAGGCCGTTTGTTTCGGATCTACCGGACAAACGCCGCCAATAACCAGCGAGCTATTGACTATCTCAATCTCCCAGTTAGTTTTAGCTGTGTCGGTTATCACGTTCCTAAAGGCCTTCGTCATAGATCGCTGCGCTTGTGATTTATTCACGGCCACAACGTTAAATTTTTTGCTGAAGGCAGGGTCGTCCTTAAAATATATTTCGGCAGGATGTGCCGGATTTTCCATTTTATCAGCCACCTTTTCCTGGGTTACCGTTAGCCGCCCAAAGTCATTCCTTAAAGTTACCGCTGCCCACACCTGGTATTTATACTGATCTTTTCCTGTCTGAGGATCGTTAAGTTTTAAAAATATCAGATAACACCCGCTTTCGGGATGATTTATCAAAAGCGTCCCTCCAATATTGTCGGGATCAACATGAGAAAAGACATCAAAATCCCTGATATCAAAAGTTTTGTCCTGGCTTATTGATACTTTAAATATCTCTTTGAGTAACTGATAAGTAGCTTCCAAAGCCTGCACTTCATCAGCATCAATATTATTTATATCAAAAGGTAATTCCTGCATAGATAGTATGGCCATAAAAATATATAATAAATATTCATTCGCAAGCGTGCAGCAGCTTTCAGGTAATTTTTGAAGGCGGTAATCAAACAAATAAGGGCCTGGTAGGTTGTTTCAATACCAACATCAATCTGCTTGCTATGTTAATGCTGCTAATACAAATAATTGGTGCAATAGGTACTGCCGTTATAGCTATAATATTGCTAAAAAAAGACTGGCGTACCAAGAATGAAGCGATAAGGAAGGAAGCTGTATTAGTTACCAAAATTATTTTTGCAGTAACCATCGTATCCATCCTCAATCTGGCCGTTTCGTCATTTCAATCCCAGTACGATATCAGCAAACTCGAAAAAGACAAACGGCAGCTTCAGGTAACCAATGCCAATTTGAGTTTTGATATTTCAAAAAATGCTATTGCTTTATCAAGACCCGCCTTACCCGATCAAAAAGAAGTGCAGAAGCCCCAGTTAACTGTAAATAAGGAACCCCAGCAACCCGGGCCATCTGCAATTAAAGAGCCTCAGAAAAAATTGGCTGCAAAAGAACCGTTGCAAAAAAAATTAACTAAAAAGTATACTCTGGCTATAAATAAAGTGGCTAAAAGGCCTTTGGTGCCGGTTAGTAACATTAAAATTAAACCTGAAGTGGATGAAGCCAGGGGTATACCATTCTTCCATTTTGTTAATACAGGCAACAGGTCACTTGCAGGGGTGTTAATTTATAGAGACAACAGACCCGTTTACGACCTGTCGGTCAGCATTACTAACTATGACAATTTAATGGACTGCAAAAGCTCAAATGATAATGCTTTTGATTCAAAATGTTTCATCAGCAATACGTTCAGCAGTCCTACTATTGTTGCCTTAAATGCTCAAAGCAATTATTTTTTAAAACTACCTCAATTTAAACGCAGGGCTGATAAGGGCCGGTATGTGATCTTGCTGAAGTTCAACAACAAAACTTATACTGAAGAAGCTATTTACTCATTTTCAGGCCGAGGCCGTCTGTCGCAAGCGTTGAGGATAAAAGAATATGATGACGGTGTTCTGGTAAATACTCTGGTACTAAAAGATGGCGGTTATGAATCCAGAGCCGTTAACTGGAAAAGAGGATTTCCTTTGCCGCTAAATGAACAATCAAGAAAAATCTTAATTGCTAGCAACTAAAAATCCCATCTTTATTCCGGCTTCCATTAGATTATTGCTACATGAATCAGAAAGTTATATACTCTTTAATCTCTGAATCAGGATTTTTCTCTTTAACCCTTTCTCTAAATAAGGTGAAGTTTTTAATCTTCGGTAATATTTGTACTACATGATTGTCGTTTGAACTATCATAATAGTATATATCCCAATAATGGCTTTTATTAACGCGATTCGAAGTAAGTTTAATGGCTGTCACTTGTTTTAAAGGAATTTCCTCAGTAGCCTTTTTATTGACCAGGTACATATTTTTTTCGTCAAACTCCATTACGGGCGTATGCTGTTCGTTGTATGCCGCGAAGAACGCTATTATACCGATGATACTCGCCGTTACGACAGTGGCACCGTTATTATTAGATTGCCCGAAGAACGCGTTAGTGATAATTAGGAACAGACAAAATAAAATAATGATACATAAGAAGTATTTGAAAAAAGGCCTGGTTCTTGAAATTTTGAGTCTGGTCATAAATAACTTTTTCAAAGCTTAGTTAACAGTAGTTTATATTACAATACTACTAAACATTATACCATCTTGTTCAAACATTTTCTTATATTTTACAGTAATATAATTCATTTATAAAAACAGGCAGTTGACGCCAACTATCACCAACCAAAGCGGAAAAAATGTATTTTTAACCGCTTTACAAGATTATTAATGTTTCATAGCTTAGGAAGATATATACTCCTTTTGTGGTTAAGTTTCAGAAA
>Ga0157375_10005778_pt1 | contig 10764 bp, 6 predicted proteins | sample M35metaG_FD_115311 | JGI IMG/M metagenome (GOLD analysis project Ga0157375, IMG submission 115311) | Miscanthus rhizosphere microbial communities from Kellogg Biological Station, Michigan, USA - M3-5 metaG | ecosystem: Host-associated > Plants > Roots > Rhizosphere > Soil | place: USA: Michigan...
CGCGCCGCCCACGTACAACTCACCTTCGACACCGTGCGGCACCGGCCGGCCCTGGGCGTCGAGGACGTACAGGCGCAAGTCCGGAATGCGCCCGCCGATCGGGCTGGTGCCGACCAGTTGCGCATCCGCCGCTTCCAGCGCCCGGTAGGTCACGTGCACGGTGGTTTCAGTAATGCCGTACATGTTCACCAGTTGCGTACCGGCGTTGGCCATACGCGCATACCAGGGCTTGAGAATCGCAGGCTCCAGCGCTTCGCCACCAAAGATGACCTGGCGCAGCGAGTGCTGCAACGCACTCTGGCCCTGGGCGGCGATCAACGAGCGAAACGCGCTCGGCGTCTGGTTGAGGATGGTGACGCCCGCACTGCACAGCAGCGCATAGCATTCGTCCGGCGAGCGACTGGTGACTTGCGGCACTACCAGCAGTTGGCCGCCGTGAATCAGTGCACCCCAGATTTCCCACACGGAGAAATCGAAGGCGAACGAGTGGAACAACGCCCACACGTCCTGATCGTTGAAACTGAACCAGGCATCGGTGGCGGTAAAGAGCCGCGTGACGTTGCGGTGTTCGATCATCACGCCTTTGGGCAAACCGGTGGAGCCCGAGGTGTAAATCACATAGGCCAGGCTGGTCGCGGTAAGGCCTGCAACCTGCGGGTCCTGTATCGATTCCTGGTGCAGGCTCGTTGCGTCCAGATCAATCACCGGCACCGCGAGCTCGGCCACCAGTGCCTGGGTCGCCGCCTGCACCAGCACCGCCACCGGCGCGCTGTCCTGCAAGGTGTAGCTGATGCGTTCCTGGGGATACGCCGGGTCGATCGGCACATAACCGGCGCCGGCCTTGAGGATACCCAGCAGCCCGACGATCATTTCCAGGCCGCGCTCAACGCAGATCGCCACCCGGTCATCCGGGCGCACACCCAGGCTTAACAGACGGTGCGCCACCTGGTTCGCGCGACGATTCAACTCGGCGTAGCTCAAGCGCTGCTCGTGGAAAACCACGGCCGTCGCATCGGGCCGTGAGGCGGCCCGGGCTTCAAACAACCCATGCAGGGTGGCATCGCCGGCCGGCGTACTGGAGCCGGCGTTCCAGTGCTGCAACAGCGCGCGGTCGCGCTCGGTGGTCAGCGAGAAGTCATTCACCGCCAGCGCGGCATTCTCCAGCGCCTGCTCCAGCACGTAGGTGAAGCGCTCGGCCAGGCATTCGATTTCCTCGGCATTGAAATACGCTTCGTTATAGACGTAGTGGGCCCATGCCTTGTCTTTCAGGTTGCTGGCACGCAAGTGAAAAGCCAGAGGCATCTGCTCGTGGCTGTTGGTGACCTTGACCGAGTCGCCCAGCCCTTGCGCGAACTGGTACAGATGGTCGTCCTGTTCGTAGGACAGGGTCACATCGAACAGCTGGCCGCCTTCGTTGCGCAGGTTCAAGCCGCTCAAGGGGAAACGCTGGTGCCGGTAATCCTGTTTGAGCCCGTCACGCACCGCACAGATGACCTCGCCAAAGGTCAGCTCGCGGCCGAGGCTGAAACGCACCGCGCTGACCTGGGTAAACATGCCCACGGTGCCTTTGAACTTGCCCGTGCGGTTGAGCAACGGCAGGCCCACCACCCATTCATCGCGCTGGGTCACGCGGGTGAAATAGACATACATGGCCGCCAGCAGCACATGGTAGGTCGAGGCCTGGAAGTCTTGAGCCAACGCCCCCATGCGTTCGTGCAAGGCCACCGGGAACGGCCGCGCGTAATGCCGGCCCGGCGCCTTGCCCTTGGCGAATTGGTTGTGATGCCGCGCCGCGAACAACGGCTCCGGCAGGCTCTGGTATTTCGCCTGCCAGTAGTCACGGTCCTTGGCATACCGCGCCGACTCGCGGTAGCGCAGGTCGTCGTGGATGAAGTCCACGTAAGAGGTGGCTTCCATGTCCGGCTGCCGCCCCTCGAGCAGGTCACTGTACAGCGCGCCGAGCGATTGCAGCATCTCACCGAAGGCCCAGCCATCGAGGATGATGTGGTGGGCCTGGTTGATCGACCAGTAATGGGTGTCGGCGAGTTTGATCAGGAAAAACCGGCACAGCGGCGCCTCGGTCATGGGGAATGACCGCGCCATATGCTCTTCAACGAAGGCCATGGCCGTGCCGACGGGATCGGCCTGCGTGGAGAAATCCAGAAATGGCACGTCGACCTTGATCGCCGGCAAGAACGCCTGCAACGGGACGCCGTCGGCATCCGTCTCGTCAACCAGTGCGAGGCGCAGGGCATCGTGCTTGTCCACCATCAACTGCACGGCACGCTGCATCACTTCGGGGACGATCGGCCCCTGGATTTCCAGGTAGTTGCCGATGTTGTAGAGCGGCGAATCGCCCTGGCTGATCTGGTCGAGCCAGATGGCTTTTTGCGAGGCGGTCAGCGGGAAGGTTTGGGGCTTCATACGATCACCTGCGCAACAGCGGCAAAAACGACGTTGGAAAGGAGTTTTTTCGCGACAAGGTCGCCCATGGCCACTGCAGAAAAACGTTTCATAAAAGCCTTCTCAGAGTTTTGTCAGTGCCACCTGGGTCACAGCGCAGCAGCGAGGGAAGTTGAGGCGAAAAAAAAGGGAATACTGTTGAAATCGCCAGCTCAAAACGTCATCAAGGGGGCAGCCAAGCCGAGCCTTGCACGGCTGAAACCACCACCCACAGCACGACCTGATGAGCGCATTGGCAAATTTAAGCACTCGCGTTTTGGGCTGTATGTCACCTGAAACCCGGACAATCGGGGGACATGGAAATATTTTGTAAAATCGCCAGTATTCATTTGATAAACATGGCTTTTTCAATGCAAAAAAAAGCACGAGGCCGATAGCTTTGAAGGCTACGGGCGTCGTGCAAAGGGACGGTCTATGGCAACGCCTGGATCAGGCGCGGCGATCCTGGGCGACGAGGCTTACATCGGAGACGATATGGCCATCGAGCAGCTTGATCACACGGTCGGCCAATTGGAAGTATTGATCATCATGGGTAATGATCAGAATGGTCTTGCCGCGGCGTTTGAGTTCCGGCAGCAGCTCTTCATAGAAGAAGCGCTTGAAGGGTGGATCCTGGTCTGCTGCCCACTCGTCAAGCACATACACCGGGCGGTCTTCCATGTACGCACACACCAGGGCCAGGCGTTTTTGCTGGCCGTAGGACAGTTCCTTGGTGGTGGAATAACCCAGCCCTTCGATCTTGATCTTGTCCGCCAACCCCAGCGCGCCGAGATACTTTTGCGCCAGGTCCGGGTTGACCTCTTCGCCTTCCGGGCCAATCAGCCGGTTGAACAGATGGAAGTCGCTGAACACGGCGGAGAACAGGTCACGGTAATCACTGCGGTTGTCATCATTGACGGCAACGCCATCGAGCAGAATCTGCCCGGACTGAGGCACGTACAACCCGCACAACGCCTTGACCAGGGTACTTTTGCCGCAGCCATTGCCACCGATGATGTAGATCAACTCGCCGCTGTTGATGGTCAGGTCAACCGGCCCGAGGGCAAAGCCGCTCTCGGCGTCGGCACCGCGGTAGTTCATCACCACGCCTTTGAGGGCAATTTCCTGCCAGTGCTTTTTGTGCTCAAGGCGCAGCACATTGCGGGTGTCCGGCTCGCCTTGCTCGGCATGGTGCTCGTTGATCAGAAAACCGAAATCGGCCAGACGGGTGATCGCAATCCGGCCCTGTGCAACCACTGGCATGGTGCTGATCAACAGGCCCAGCGGCCCGAGGATGTACATCACGGTCAAGACGCTGGCGGTCAGCACCTGGCTGTCGGTGACGGTCAGCAGCGGCAAGGCAAACACCAGGCTGCCAATCAGCAGGGACTGAGTGACCAGCCCCATGTTTTCCGCGCCGAGGTACCACAGGTGCTCGATAAAGTTGAAACGCGCCACCCGCGTCGACGATTCCTTGATCGCCGATCGGCCAAACCAGCGCCGGCGGATGCCGTTGAGCTTGAGTTCCTTGAGGCCGAAGACCAGGCCGTGGGTATGCTCATTGAAGGCGGTGAATTCATCACGCACGCGGCCCGTGAACTTCACCCCGCCAAGGAACAAAAACACATACAGCACGGCGCCGAGCACCAACAGCGCCAGCGTCAACGCAAACACCGTCCATGACAGGTAGGCCAGGTAGGCCAGGCCGAACATGAACACTGTGGACTCCACCAACATCACCGGCATCACCAGCAAGGTGGCGTTGAGTTGCGGAATGTCCGTGGTCAACAGTGTCAGCACATTGGGTGGGCCGCGCCGATCCACTTCTTCAAGGGGCGACGAGAGGATTTTCTGGCACAGCGCAATGCGCAGACGGGTCATCAACTTCATGTTGGCGTAAGCGGGAAACAACGTCGCGCCGTTACGAAACGCCAGCGCCACCACGCTCAAACCAATAAACCAATACAGCAGGTGCAAGCGCGACCCCTGCTCGTAAATAGCCTGGTTGATCACGTTGACCACCGCGATCGCCGCCACCCCACTGATGATGCCGGTGACCAGGGAAAAGAACGCCAGCCAGGGATGATTTTGCCAAAGCAGGCGCAAGACCGAGCCCGGCTTGGGCGGCTTCTCATGCTCTTTGTTCATGGACCAACTCCTCAAATACACGCAAGACCGGGCATGGCCCGCCAAACAAGCCGCTGCTACCGGCCCTGTTGCCGGCGCCGCCAAGTGTACGGATTGGCGCAAATTCGGCTGTCCCCGAAAGCCTGTACAAAACGTGGACCGGCACAAATACACACCGCCGAGGCGGATGCCCCCCGAATGTCCCCGCTTTCCATTGCAGACCCGCGCGGCATGAATGGGCCTAATACGGTCCCGAGCCGGACCCTTCAGGAGTGAAAGATGGCTGCTCTGATCGCTCACCCACCTCTTATAAGAACAGCGCCATCAAGGATGATTGGACTATGGAGATGACGAGCAGCATTCAAAATGCGGACAGCCCACACTTCTATTTCGTACTCGGCGAATTGGTTTCCAGCACCGATCAGGATCACTTCGCGCTCAATATGCTCAAGCTGATCGACAAGCTCCTGCCGGTCACCGCGTTGACACTCAGCGAGTGGACCCTGGACAAGTCAAATAACAGCCTGGTGGATATCAAGCCTCTCGGCACGGCCGGCGATCCCGCCGACATCCCTGCACAACAAGCGAACCGCGCCACCGCCAACCCTCCCCTGCTCAAGGAAGTGCAGGAGATGGAAGGCTCGTTGCTGATTCGCCTGAATACCCGAACCAAAGGGGCAGCGGGCAAGGTGTCACGCGCTGCGGCGCACGAATGCACGCTGGTATCGCGCGATGGCAGCCGGCGCTGCGTGGTGATGCTGTATCGCTCCCATACGCAGAAAGATTTTTCCTTGAGCGAATTGTCGCTTCTGAAAAACCTCTCCGAAGCCTTGCTGCCGTTGATTGAAAGCTATGCCCAGTTCAGCCGCCAGAGTGCGCTGCGCAAAATGGGCAGCTGGATGGCGACCCCGCTCAGCGAAACCGAACCGTCGCACATTCACCGTGAGTTTCAAAAACGTCTGTCGCTGTGCGATATCACGCTCTCAACCCGCGAACAGGAAGTTTGCCTCGGCTTGCTCAACGGCGGAACCGTGCCGGAAATTGCCGAGAAATTACGTCTCAAGAACAGCTCGATCGAAACCTACCTCAAGCGTGCAACGGCAAAGCTTGGGGTCAGTGGCCGACATGGATTGACCAAGTGGACGGTCGGCGCCTAACGAAATTCAAGAAACGGGTTACTGCGCTGCAACCCGTGTTCCCCTTTACATGAGGCTGGCCAATGAACAAGTTTGCTTTCTCTGCGGTGGCAGTTGCAGTGGCACTGAGCGGGTGCTCGCTGATCCCTGACTACCACCAACCGGCAGCTCCGGTGACTGCGCAATACCCGCAAGGCCCGGCCTATGCTGCGGCTGCAGGTACCGTCAGCGAAGACGTTGCCCGCCAGGGCTGGCGCACATTGTTCCATGACCCCGCCTTGCGGCAGCTCATCCAGACCGCCCTCACCGAGAACCGCGACCTGCGTGTGGCGGCGCTGAATGTCGAAGCGTACCGCGCGCAATACCAGATTCAGCGCGCTGACTTGTTCCCGGCGGTCTCGGCCACGGCAGGCGGCACCCGCCAGCGAGTACCGGCGAGCATCACGAAGACCGGTAAAGCGGCGATCACGTCGACCTATTCCGCGACCCTGGGCATCAGCTCCTATGAGCTGGATTTCTTTGGCCGCGTCCGCAGCCTCAGCGAGCAGGCGATGCAAGCCTACCTGGCCACCGAACAAGCGCAGCGCAGTGCCGAATTGAGCCTGGTCGCCAGCGTGGCCAATGCTTACCTAACCTGGCGTGCCGACCAGGAATTACTCGCGCTGACACGCCAGACCCTCGCCTCCTATGAGGAAAGCCTGCGTTTGACCACACGCAGCCTGCAAGCGGGCGCAGCGTCGTCGCTGGATGCCGCCCAGGCGCAAACCAGTGTGGAGAATGCCCGCGCCAACCTCGCGCGCTATGAGCGACAAGTGGCCCAGGACCGCAACAGCCTGGCGTTGCTGGTGGGCACCGCACTGCCGGAATCCCTGCCGAGCTTGCCGTTGTCGAGCAACCTGATCGCCCAGGTACCCGCCGGCCTGCCGTCTGATCTGCTGCAACGCCGACCCGACATTCTGCAAGCCGAATACCAGCTCAAATCCGCCAATGCCAACATCGGCGCGGCCCGTGCAGCGTTCTTCCCCAGTGTGAGCCTGACCGCCAATGCCGGTGCGTCCAGCTCGCAACTGTCGAGCCTGTTCAAGGGCGGCTCCGGCAGCTGGACATTCCAGCCGCAGATCAACCTGCCCATCTTCAACGCCGGCAGCCTGCGCGCCAGCCTCGACTACGCCAAGCTGCAAAAAGACATTGGCGTGGCCCAGTACGAGAAAGCCATCCAGACCGCGTTCCAGGAAGTGTCCAACGGCCTGGCGGCACGCCAGACTTACGACGACCAGCTGAACGCCCAACGCGACCTGGTGCAGGCCGACCAGAACTATTACAACCTCGCTCAACGCCGCTACCGCCTGGGCGTGGACAGCAACCTGGTGTTCCTCGACGCACAGCGCTCGCTGTTTGCCTCACAGCAGGGGCTGATTACCGACCGTTTGGCGCAGCTGATCGCCGAAGTCAACCTGTACACCGCCCTCGGCGGCGCATGGGGGGAACCGACCCGACTGGCCGCTGCCGAGACGCGGCCATGAGTACCTTTGAGCCCGGGCAATATGTGCGCCTGCGCTCGGGGGGCAAACGGATGCTGGTCAAACCGTCACTGGAGGCGGCGCCATTGCCGCACTCCACACTGGTGCTGTGTGAATACGTAGAGAAAAAACGCACGGTGCAGGGGTTTTACATCGCCACCAACCTGAAGCTGGCAAGCGACCCTCAACAATAAAGCCACCCCGGCACACAGCCGAGGTGGCTTTTTTACGCTGACCGGCTCAATCGCTGGCTTGCGACAATGGCCTGGCCACATGTTCCAGCGCCTTGCCCTCCGCCGCCACGCCCCAGATCGCCTGCACCAGCGCCGCCAGGCACATCATGGCAGCACCGATCAGATAGCCGATGAACAGGCTGCTGCGTTCGTGGCTTTGAATCAACTGACCAAACAGCGTGGGGCCGATGATGCCGCCCAACCCGGTGCCGAGCGCGTAAAACACCGCGATGGCGAGTGCGCGGATTTCCAGCGGGAACGTCTCGGCCACGGTCAGGTAGGCAGAGCTGGCCGCCGCCGAAGCGAAGAAGAAAATCACCATCCACGCCGCCGCTTGCTGTGTGACGCTTAGCCAGCCTTGCTCGAAGGCGTATCCACTGGCAACCAGCAAAACCCCTGAAATCGCGTAGGTGGAGCTGATCATGATGCGCCGTCCCACCACGTCGAACAGGCGTCCCAGCACAAGGGGGCCACAAAAATTCCCCAGCGCCAGCGGTAACACGTACCAGCCGACACGTTCGGAAGGCACCTGATAAAAATCAGTGAGTACCAGTGCATAGGTAAAGAAAATGGCGTTGTAGAAGAACGCCTGCGCAGTCAGTAACGTCATGCCGACCAGCGCACGGCGGCGGAAGCTGACAAACAGGGTGTGAAATATTTCGCCGAGCGGCGTGTGACTTCGCGCATGCAGGCGCAGCCGCTTGCCCGTCACGGCCGAGAGGGTGTGCCCCTGTCGGCGCAGCTTTTCTTCAATGCCTTCGACAATACGCTGCGCTTCTTCGTGGCGGCCATGGATCAACAGCCAGCGCGGGCTTTCCGGCAACCACAGGCGCATCACCAGAATGACCAGGCCCAGTCCGGCGCCGATGCCGAAACACACGCGCCAGCCGAGGTCGCCGCCGAGCACGTCGGGGTCCAGCAACACAATCGCCCCGCCCGCCCCCAGGGCCGCGCCGAGCCAGAAGGTACCGTTGACGGTCAGGTCTACCCAGCCGCGATAGCGTGCCGGTGTGAACTCCTGGATAGTCGAGTTGATCGCCGTGTACTCACCGCCGATGCCCATGCCGGTGAGGAAACGAAACACCAGGAACGACTCAAGATTGAAGGAGAACCCCGTGGCGGCGGTGGCGCCGATGTACAGCCACAGGGTAATGAAGAACAGTTTTCGGCGGCCCAGGCAATCGGACAGCCAGCCGAACAGCAAGGCGCCGATCACTGCGCCGGCGATGTAGACGCCGCCGGCCAGGCCGATATCCACATTGCTCATGTGCAGGTCCGGGCTGCTTTTCAGGGCGCCGGACACCGAACCGGCCAGCGTGACTTCCAAGCCGTCGAGCAACCAGGTAATGCCCAGCGCAAACACCATCAAGGAGTGAAAGCGGCCCCAGGGTAATCGATCCAGGCGTGCGGGGAGATCGGTTTCAAACGCCTCTGCTTTCGCGCTGTCGTGCCTTTGGAGCGTCATCGGCAAGTCCTTTTCGAAATGGCTTCAAGGGCCCCGCTGAAAGGCCCCGCCTTCAGCAAAGCGATTACCCGTTGCCCGCAATGGTGATGTAGTCGGTGTAGATCTGCGGCGCCCCGGAAAACGACGCCAGCTCACGCCACTCGGCGTACATGCGCTCACTTTCCTGGTGCTCGCGCACAAACGTCACGGCTCTTTCGGTCGACACATCCAGCTCGGGGTGAAACGAGTTGAGCGACGCCAGGCTTTCGATTTCCAGCATGACCGCGTATTGGTCCAGACGGCTGCCGCCCAGCCCCTTGAGCATGTGGAATTTCCAGCCCGGGTAATCGTCTATGCGGTGGACATTGTCGGTGATGAAGCGTTCAAAGGTTTGCGGCGTCACGCCCGAACGCAAGGCCAGGTTATGAATGCCCACCAGCCGCGCCACGGGCGCCTGGCCAGGCACGGCCCGGTAGTTGGGACCTTCCGGCAAGGAGCTGCGGGTGTTTTCGGCGACCAGCCCGTAATACGAAAAAATCGTCGGCCGCTCGGCGTACGTCGAGTAGGTTTTCCATTCTTCGATCAACGCCTGCGCCTGTTGGTGTTCGTGCCAGAACACCTGCGCGTGGGCGGTCAGGTCGCCATTGTGGTCGATATACCGCGCGTAATCCTCTGCACTGGGGGCCTCGAACAGCATCAGGTATTGGTCCACGCGTTCGCCGCGCAGCCCCTTGAGCAAGGTCCACTGCCATCCCGGATACGCCGGAATACCCACGCCTTTTTCCCGCACGAAGTGTTCGAAGTCTTGCGCCGTGACGCCTTTTTTCAAGTTGAGACCAATGTAATTCAGGCTGAACACCGGACCGGATAATTGACTCATAAAAACTCCATTGATTAAGCACCGTACCGCGCGATGCGGCGGGCGCAGGAAGCGATAAGCAGCATGATCACCACGCCGGCGCCAAACACGGCGCCCAGGCTTGAATGGTGAGCGATGAAACCGATCAGGGCCGGGCCACTCAACAGGCCCGTGTAACCGATCAGCGTGACGCCGGCCAGGGCGTAATCCGAGCGCACACCGGGCTGGTTGCCCGCGGCGGTAAACAGGATCGGCACGATGTTGGACAAGCCCGCCCCCGCCAGGATGAACCCGCCCAGTGCTACGCCCGGGCGGTCGACACTGACCAGCAGCAGAATGCCCGCCGCCGCGCACAGGCTACCGAGCACCAGCACGCGCTGGCGGCCCACGGCGTTGACCAGGCGGTCGCCGTACAAGCGGCCGAGGGCGACGGCAATGGAATACAAGGTGTAGCCAAAGCCTGCGTGGCTTTTTTCCATGTTGCGTTCGGCGTGCAAAAACACCGCGGACCAGTCGAGCATCGCGCCTTCAATCATGAAGATGAAAAAGCACAGCGCCGCCAGAAACAGCACGCCCGGGTGTGCCAGCGCCTGCAGCGTGCCTCCCGACTCACCGGCCACCGCCGCCCGTCTGGTCAGCAAGTGCGGGCTGGCCTGAAACACCACCAGCGCGATCAGCAACGCCACCAGCGAAATGGCCGGCAACGGCATCAAGCCGGCCCACAACAGCAGGCTCACGCCCCCTGCCCCGGCAACCCCGCCAATGCTGTAGAAGCCATGAAACCCGGACATCCGCGCCTGCCCGCTTTCGCGTTCGACAATCACCGCCTGGGCATTCATCGACACATCCAGCAGCCCGTTGACCGCCCCAAACACCAGCAAGGCCGCGGCAATCGCCACCGGTGAGGCGGCGTACATCATGAACGGCAGCACCAGGCAAAACACCACAGAGCACACCAGGATCAGCGTGCGGCAACCGAACCGGGCAATCGCTCGCCCGGTAA
>Ga0157375_10005779_pt1 | contig 10762 bp, 10 predicted proteins | sample M35metaG_FD_115311 | JGI IMG/M metagenome (GOLD analysis project Ga0157375, IMG submission 115311) | Miscanthus rhizosphere microbial communities from Kellogg Biological Station, Michigan, USA - M3-5 metaG | ecosystem: Host-associated > Plants > Roots > Rhizosphere > Soil | place: USA: Michigan...
GGACTTGCTGCAAAACAAGGCTTGCAAGCACAACAGGGCGAAGATAATTTCACAACTAAATCTTACCTCTTAGGTTTTTATGCTCCTCAACCTGGAAAACAAGGTAAAAAGAGCACTTTAAAAACTGCTCAAGGAACACCACGTACTACGGCAACAATGGAAGATGGTATTCTTCAGCCTGATTATCGCTTACCAACAGAAGCTGAGTGGGAATATGCCGCTTTGGGTTATATCGCTCAAAATCCAAGACCAAGCACTAAAGAAGGCAAACGTGGAGAAGAGTTAATTATGAACAAACAAATTTATCCCTGGAGTCATAATCCTAATGGTATGCGTGATACACGTCATGGAAGCTGGCAAGGTATGATGCTTGCAAACTTTAAAAGAGGTAATGGTGACTATGCAGGTGTAGCTGGTGGTTTAAATGACGATGCGATCTACACAGCTGATGTAAAAGCGTTTTATCCAAATGGTTTTGGCTTATATAATATGGCAGGTAACGTAAGCGAATGGGTAGCCGATGTATACAGACCTCTTACATTACTTGACGCTGATGACGTTGCCCCATATCGTGGTAATAAATATCAAAAGATGCTTGTTGTAGATTCTACATCAGCCGATCCTACCACACGTTTCGCAAGAGATAGCATGGGTAGAGTAAAATATACTGATGTAACTGATAAGGAAAGTATGATGCGCAGAAACTATCAGCGTGGTAATGTTATCAACTTTATTGATGGTGACTCTTTATCGCAATCAAATTATGGTTATGGCATGACCACACTTGTAAGTGATAAATCAAGAGTATATAAAGGCGGTAGTTGGGCGGATTATGCTTACTGGCTAAGCCCTGGTACTCGTCGTTTCATGGAAGAAGATCAAGCAAGTGCAACTGTTGGTTTCCGTTGTGCTATGAGCCGTATGGGCAGCACAGAAGGTAATAAAAGAAAAACAGGTAACTGGTGGAAGGACAAACGCCAAAAACGCTAAGCTTTCATTTCATAATATTAAAAGCCCCGTCATCATTGGCGGGGTTTTTTAATTTATGCCTTTACATTTGCTTATGATGATTGAAGAACTTTATAAGGTTTATCAGCAATATCCTTCGGTTCAAACAGATACAAGAAAATTAAAAGCCGGAGATATTTTTTTTGCTTTAAAGGGACCCAACTTTAATGGCAATGCATTTGCAAAGCAAGCAATAGATAATGGCGCTACTTGTGTTGTAATTGATGAAAAAGAATATGAGATCCCGGGAAAAACTTATTTGGTGCCCGATGTATTATTAGCCTTACAGCAATTAGCACTTCATCATCGCAAGCAATTCGACATTCCTTTTATTGCTATTACCGGAAGCAATGGAAAAACAACAACTAAAGAATTGATCAATGCCGTGCTTTCTTCTACATTCAAAACATATACTACCGAAGGCAATCTTAATAATCATATAGGAGTGCCGTTGACGATCTTAAAGATCAAACCTGACGCTGGGATGGCAGTTATCGAAATGGGAGCCAATCACCTGAAGGAAATTGCCGGGTATTGCCAGATCGCTTTACCAACACATGGTTTAATCACAAATTGCGGGAAAGCACATCTTGAGGGTTTTGGCAGTGAAGAGGGTGTAAGAAAAGGTAAAGGTGAATTGTTTGATCATTTGCGAACACTTACACATGGCTTTGCTTTCGTAATGTGGGATTATGATTACCTGCAGGAAATGAGTAAAGGTATAAGTGGCATTATAAAATATGGAACAAAGGATAATGATCATGTGATCGGGAAAATTCTTCCAAATGAAAATTTCTTAAAGGTTCAAATAATACTGGGACTCGATGACGGTATAATTTCAACACAATTGGTTGGAGAATACAATTTACCCAATGTACTGGCCGCAGTTACCGTTGGAAAATTCTTTGAAGTGCCGGAAGATAAAATAAGATCGGCGATCGAAAATTATACTCCTTCCAACAGCCGTTCACAGTTAATAGAAAAAGATTCGAATAAAATTATACTTGATGCATACAATGCAAATCCCAGTAGTATGAAACTGGCTATTGAAAATTTTGCCAGGAAAAATTCAGAAAATAAAATTTTGATGCTGGGCGCTATGGCCGAATTAGGCAAACAAAGTTTGCAGGAACACCAGGAAATAATTGACCTGATCAAAAAATATTCGTGGAAAGAAGTGGTACTTGTTGGCGGCGATTTTCTAAAGCTCTCCCACCCCTTTCTTTCATTTGAAAATTCTTTACTGGCAAAAGAATGGTTTAGTAACCAACAATTCCAAAACAGTTATATACTTGTAAAAGGAAGCCGGAGTATGGAAATGGAAAAAATAGTAGACCCATAATTTTAAACAATGGATTGGAAAAAATTATTCCCGCAATTTGAGCCTGAACTATTGGAGATCCTGGATAAGAATGCAATAGAAAGAAGTTTCCATGCAGGCGAAGAGATCGTTCGAACTGGACAATATATAAAATCTACCGTACTTGTCTTAAGCGGAAGAATTAAAATTTACCGGCAAAACGATGAAGGCAGCGAGTTCCTGATCTATTATCTTGGTCCTGGCGAAGCATGTGCTGTATCCCTGATCTGTGCACTGCAATCCCAAACAAGTGAAATAACCGCTAAAGCTGTTGAAGATACCGAAGTGATAATGCTGCCTGTGCAATTGATGGATGATTTGATGATAAAATTCAAAAGCTGGTCTCATTTTGTTATTCAAACTTATCGTAACCGGTTTGATGAATTACTTACCGTAATCGATAATATCGCTTTTAAAAATATGGATGAGCGATTGGAGTTTTATTTGAAAAGAAGTAAAACTGATTCGGGTAAACTGATTTTAGATCTTACCCACCAGGAAATTGCGGATGATCTGAATTCATCAAGAGAAGTGATCAGTCGTTTATTAAAAAAGATGGAACAGCTTGGAAAAATAAAATTGAACCGGAATTCAATTGAGATAATTCATCTGTGATCTTTATCACCTGAATTAATAGTTCAGACCATCAATTTTGCAATTCAAATTTCATAAATGGAAATAGCCGGTTATATCGCTGCAATCATTATCGGAATATCGCTTGGTATGATGGGAGGCGGAGGTTCTATTCTCACGGTTCCTGTGCTTGTTTATTTGCTGCATGTAAACCCGGTTGCTGCTACTACTTATTCTTTGTTTATTGTTGGCATAACCAGCCTGACCGGCGGCACAAGGTATTATTCAAAAAAGCTAGTGGATTTTAGAGCAGTTACTGAATTTGGAATACCATCAATCTTTTCAATTTTTATCACCCGTCATTATATTTTACCTGCCATACCTGCAAGATTATTTACTATTGGCAATATAGCTATAACGAGAGACAATTTCTTAATGATCGTATTTGCTTTGTTGATGTTACTTGCCTCTGCTTTTATGATCATGAACCGTGATGAAAAAAAAGGAAAAGAAACAACAATAGAAGAACGAAACTCAATGATTCTTCCATTGGCACTTTGGGGGCTAGCAGTAGGTCTTATTACTGGCTTATTGGGCGCAGGCGGGGGATTCCTGATCATTCCGGCTTTGGTGATTTTCTTAAAACTCCCTATGAAGACTGCGGTTGGCACTTCTTTAATTATAATTGCCATCAATTCAATTTTCGGATTCCTTTTTAGTTTAAAAGACACACACCTGGATTGGAAAATGCTATTACTCTTTACCGCCCTTGCCATTGTGGGTATTTACTTAGGCAGTCGGTTTGCAGAAAAAGTTCCGGGAAAAACTCTAAAAAAATGGTTTGGCTGGTTTGTACTTGCCATGGGCATATACATTTTTGTTAAAGAGTTATTCCTGAAATAGCAATGTGACAAAAGTCATAGATGGGTTTTAAAAACATCTCCACTTTTACATTTCAAATTATTTAAGTATGAAAGTTGAACAGATCTATACAGGTTGTCTTGCTCAAGGTGCTTATTATATCGAATGTGATGGCGAAGCCGCTATCATTGATCCGCTCCGCGAAGTGGAACCTTATATTCAGAAAGCAGACCGAAATCATGCAAAGATCAAGTACGTTTTTGAAACGCATTTTCATGCAGATTTTGTTTCAGGCCATATTGACCTTGCAAAAAAAACGGGTGCAAAAATTATTTACGGCCCTACTGCTAAGCCTGCATTCGATGCAATAACTGCCGAAGATGGTCAGGAATTTAAAATTGGTAAAGCAACGATCAAAGTGCTTCATACACCAGGCCATACAATGGAAAGCAGTTGCTTTCTTTTAAAAGATGAAAAGGGAAAGGATATTGGCTTGTTCTCTGGTGATACACTTTTTATTGGCGATGTCGGGCGTCCCGATCTTGCCCAAAAAGTAATTGCAGAATTAACGCAGGAAAAACTTGCTTCGTATCTGTATGATTCATTGCAAAACAAAATTATGCCGCTTGCAGATGATATTATTGTATATCCTGCACATGGCGCCGGTAGTGCCTGTGGTAAAAACATGAGCAAAGAAACAATTGACACTCTTGGTCATCAAAAAGTAACCAATTATGCATTACGTAAAGGTTTAACAAAAGAATTATTTATAAAAGAAGTTTTAACTGGCTTAACTCCTCCCCCAAAATATTTTCCACTAAATGTGCTGATGAACATAAAAGGATATGATAGTATTGATGAAGTATTACAAAGAGGACTGCATGAAATGAGCCCAGGGGCTTTTGAAGCTGCTGCAAATGAGACCGGCGCTTTCGTACTTGACACAAGAGATGCACAGTTTTTTGCAAAAGGGTTTGTTCCCAACTCGATCAATATAGGTATTGATGGACAATTTGCACCATGGGTTGGCTCTTTGATACCAGATATTAAACAGGAAATTTTGTTGGTGTGTGAACCAGGAAGAGAAGAAGAAGTGATTACTCGTCTCAGTCGTGTGGGTTATGATCATACCATTGGCTTTTTGAAAGGCGGTTTTGATGCATGGAAAAATGCTGGTAAAGAAATTGATCAAATAACATCAATTAACGCAAATGAATTGGCAGATATTATGAACAAAGAGAAAGTCAATCTGCTTGATGTAAGAAAGAAAAGTGAATACGATAGCGAACATATCGTTGATGCCGAGAACACGCCTCTTGATTATATTAATGATTTTATGGCGCAAATCGATAAAAATAAAACATACTACGTTCATTGTGCCGGCGGTTACCGCAGTATGGCATTTTCCTCTATACTCCGTGCAAGAGGATATGATAAACTGATTGACATAAATGGCGGCTTTAAAGCAATGAAGGAAACCTCGAAGTTTAGAGTAACAGACTACGTGTGTCCCACAACAATGTTATGATGGTTCAGATTACGTGGCAACCGGGAACAGCATTGTTTCCCGGTTCTTTTAAAAAATTGAAAAATGGAAAACATTAATGAAATTTTAAAAAAAGAAGATGTGGTGGTTGTTGATGTAAGGAATACATGGGAATATGAAGAAGGCCATGTGAAGAATGCAGTAAACATTCCATTGAATGAAATTCCTGCAAGAATTGATGAATTCCGAAAACAGAATGGCCCTGTTATATTCTATTGCCGCAGCGGCAATAGAAGTGGTGCAGCAGTACATATACTCAAGCAGGCCGGTATCACCAATATTTATAATGGTGGCGGAATTTTTGATATGCAAAAAATAAAAATGAACTGATATGAAATTGAAAATGTTCTACCTGTTTTTATTTGCATGGTTATTCGCCATCCAGTCTGCATCGGCACAGGACACAACTGGTCTATCCATACAGCAGGCCAGGTTTGAAAAGTTAATGAAAAAGAAAAATACATATGTGTTTGATGTACGTACGCCGGAAGAATATAAATCAGGTTTTATAGGTAATGCAGTTAATTATAATGTAATGGACAGTGTTGCCTTTGTCAGTATTATTTCATCTCTTGATAAAAACAAAAAATACCTGCTCTATTGTAAAAGCGGCCGTCGGTCAGGTAAAGCATTGGTCATGATGAAAAATATGGGTTTTAGAAAAATTCATCACCTGAAAGGAGGCGTTACTGAATGGAAAGGTGAACTTAAAAAGCCTGCATAATTTGTAGCTCGCACCAAGATGAAACGATTTAATTTCCTTTTTACTTTTTTCCTAATTAATATATCCCTGATAACAAATGGACAGGAAAAAAAAGATACTACTTCAATTCTGCATGCATTTAAGAAAGGAAAGATCGAAGGTCATTTCCGTTTGTTTTATATGAATAGCGATAATGACGGGCCGCTTACTGATTATTATGCTCTCGCATTTGGCGGAGGTTTAAAGTACCAGACAAAAAGTTTTAAAGGTTTTCAATTGGGCATCGGCGGATTTTTCATTTGGAACCTTGCATCGTCTGATCTTACGAAACCTGATGAACTAACTGGTTTGATGAATCGCTATGAAATCGGTCAGTTTGATGTGACAAATCCATCAAATAAAAAGGATATGCAACGCCTTGAAGATTTTTTTATCAAATACAATTATAAAAACTCATCAATTAAATTCGGGAAGCAGCTTATAAAAACACCTTTTATCAATCCGCAGGATGGCCGTATGCGGCCAAATGGTGAGCAGGGGCTCTGGATGGAGATCAACGAGCTTAAAAAAACTAAAGTTGAAGTCGGCTGGCTCACCCATATTTCGCCCCGCGGTACATTGAAATGGTATCGCGGTGCATCTTCGATTGGCATATTTCCATCTGGCTTAACTATCAGTGGTGATAAAAGTAATTATACCAATAATCTTGAATCAAAAGGAACAGCGATCGCAGGCATTACTTATTCAGTTACTCAAAAAATAAAATTACAGGCATGGGATAATTGGGTTGAAAATATTTTTAACACGACGCTCTTTCAGGCAGATGGAGATTTTCCACTAGACAAGAATAAAAAGGTCAGGGTAGCATTTCAATACATCCATCAGCATGCCATTAAGGATGGCGGAAATACCGAACCATCAAAAAGTTATTTCGACCCGACGCAAAAAGTAAACATTTTTGGTGCAACTGCTGGCTATTGGATCAAAAGTTCTTTTATAAAATTGAATTATTCACGTATAACAAAAGATGGCCGATTTCTTTTTCCAAGAGAGTGGGGCCGTGAGCCTTTATTTACTTTTTTATCCCGGGAAAGAAATGAAGGACTTGGAGATGTTCATGCGTTTAGCATCAATGCTGGCCGGAACTTTTTCGAACAAAAACTGAATACCGAAATTGGGGCTGGTTATTATAAAGTACCAGATGTTAAAAATTACCGTCTCAATAAATATGGCCTTCCATCTTATTATCAATTTAATTTCAGCGCCAGGTATTCATTTGACGGTTTGATGAATGGCTTAAATATAGAACTGTTATATCTTTATAAGCTCAATGCGGGGAACGTGTACGATAACTGGAAATACGTTTTTAATAAAGTGGATATGGATCAGTTGAACCTGATTCTTAATTTTAATTTCTGATAATAAAGGAACAATATTTCTTGATTTCATTAGTAATTTTTGCAAACTATTTAAAACATAACTATGCATTTCGTTGAATGGATTAAACAACCGTGGCCCTGGTATGTGGCCGGCCCTTTGATTGGACTTATAGTTCCATTACTTTTATTTATCGGGAATAAAGCCTTCGGAATATCATCATCACTCAGGCATGTATGTGCAGCCTGTCTGCCTGCTAATATTCCTTTTTTTAAATATGATTGGAAGAAGGAAATATGGAATCTCTTCTTTGTCGCAGGAATCGTTATCGGTGCAGTTCTCGTAACACAATTCTTTTCAAATCCTAACCCGATTGAATTGAATCCAAAACTGGCAGCTGATTTACAAGCGCAGGGCATCAGAAATTTCAGGGGGATGGTACCTACGGAATTATTCAGCTGGAACGCCCTGTTTACCCTAAAAGGAATTATTATGATAGTTATTGGTGGTTTCCTTGTTGGCTTTGGTACCCGCTATGCAGGTGGATGTACTTCCGGCCATGCTATCATGGGTTTGTCTAATTTACAATTGCCATCACTTATTGCTACCATTTCATTTATGGTTGGTGGCTTTATTGTTGCCAACTTAATTATGCCAATTATTCTAAAGCTTTAAAAATTACCATGAATACAAATACCATAGAATCTGTAAAAGAAAAAAAACATCATGAATTCCTGAGTGAGAATACGGATTTCGAAGTACGATCCATGGATACCATGTGTGTGAATGAATCTGAACTCAGGCATCCTATCTGGCACAACCTGAAATATATGGTTACCGGGGTTTTGTTTGGAGTAATTCTCATAAAAGCAGAGGTCATTTCATGGTTTCGTATACAGGAAATGTTTCGTCTTCAAAGCTTTCATATGTATGGGGTGATAGGTTCAGCCGTAGCTATCGGAGCTATATCGGTTTTCCTTATAAAAAAATTCAAGATCAAAACCATTTATGGGGAGCCAATTGAATTTGTTTCAAAAAAATTTAATAAAGGAAATATCATCGGAGGATTGATCTTCGGATTTGGATGGGCTATTACCGGCGCATGTCCAGGGCCACTGTTTGCGTTGATAGGAAACGGTGCGACCGTAATCATCGTAACTTTATTTAGCGCAATTGCCGGCACCTGGGTGTATGGATATTTTCGGGAGAAGTTACCACATTGATGTATTATTAAAAATTGAAATGAAACCAATTCATTTTTATAAAACATTTTTTGTTTTATCGTTGATTGCATTATTCATTTACTCATGCAATAACAATACAAACACAACGGCTGATACCAATCAATTTGACACTTCTGTCATATGGCGTGGTTCGAACCAATACCAAATTCCTGCAAGTGATTCGCTGGCCACATACGGTTACCAGCTAATCTCAAATACTTCTTACTACCTGGGGCCACTCGGAAAAGTTGCACAATTAACAAATGGTATGAATTGCCAGAACTGTCATCTGAAAGCTGGCACGGTACCATGGGGAAATAATTATAGCGCTGTTGCTTCCACGTATCCGCAGTTCAGGGCAAGAAGCGGCGGTATTGAAACGATCGTAAAAAGAATTTCAGATTGTATGGAAAGAAGTTTGAATGGTGAAGCTGTTGACAGTAACAGTAAAGAGATGAAAGCAATCATTGCTTATATGCATTGGCTTGGCGATGACGTTCCGAAAAGATTTAAACCGAAAGGAAGTGGCATCATGGATATTCCTTATCTCGACCGTGCAGCTGATCCACAACAAGGAAAAATAGTTTTTGCAAATAAATGCGAGCGCTGTCACGGTGCAGATGGACAGGGAAAGAAAAAAGATGATGGTTTATATGAATACCCGCCGCTTTGGGGAGAACACAGCTATAATACGGCTGCGGGCTTATATCGTATCTCAAGATTTGCTGGCTATGTAAAAAACAACATGCCTTTTGGTGAAGTGGAATATCACAATCCACTATTGACGAATGAAGAAGCCTGGGACGTTGCTGCATTTGTTAATTCACAACCGAGACCATCTAAAAATTTTAAAGAAGATTGGCCCGATATTTCTAAAAAGCCAGTTGATCATCCTTTCGGCCCCTTTGCTGATGGCTTTGGTGAAGAACAACATAAGTACGGTCCTTTTAAACCAATTGTTGAAGCAAGAAAAAACAAACAGGCTAAATAATTTAACCAGAAAATTATGTCTCAAAATAGTAACCTGCATGAAAACTGCAGTTGTAATTCCTGCCAGCAATTGAGTGAAGTTGAAAAAAATCTACATCTTGAAATTTCTCAAAATAGCCGAAGAGAGTTTTTTAAAAATGCAGGAAAACTGGGATTTAGTATTGGAATCGGCGGCGGGTTGATCAGTCCGCTTGCAGCATCTGCATTGGAGTCTGACGAATCTGCTTACAAAGCTCAGACAGTAAAGAAAAGCAAAGCAGTGCAAAAAGGAAAAGCACAAACTCTTACATTACTTCACACTGCCGATATTCATTCTCAGCTTGACATTCATGATGAATTTTTTATCGAGAATAAAAAACCTGTTTATAAAAAAAGAGGTGGGTTTGCCACGCTAAAAACAATGATCAATGAATTGAGAGATGAAAATCCGGATAATACTCTTGTAATTGATGGCGGTGATTGTTTCCAGGGAAGTGGCATTGCTGCGCTTACTGAAGGCAAGGCTATCATTCCATTAATGAATAATATCGGTTACGATATTATGCTACCCGGCAATTGGGAAGTAGTTTATGGAAAAGAAATGATGATGAAAGATATGTTTGCATATAATGGAGTAAAAGTATGCGCTAATATGTTTCATGATACAAAAGATGAACAACAAGGAGAATTGATCTTTCCTCCTTACTTTATAAAACATATTGCTGGCATCAAGATCGGTTTTATTGGTTATAATGATCCAATGACTCCTAAGAGACAATCACCTGCTTATAGCTATGGTATAGAATTTACTTTCCCGCAAAAAAATATCGCCCGATATATTCGTCTTTTAAAAGAATATGAAAAATGTGATATGATCTTTTTACTCACTCATATGGGGATGGCACAACAAGTTGGATTGGCCAATATGCCGGAAGTTAAAGGCGTTGATTATATTCTCGGAGCAGATACACACGAAAGGATACGAAAACCTGTCGAGGGAGCTTATGCAAAAGTCACGGAGCCAGGTGCATTTGGTTCGTTCATTTCAAAGCTTGATATAGTAATTGAGAACGGAAAAATAAAAGAACATAATTATCAATTATTGGATGTTGATCCTTTACGCTACAAAGAAGATGAAGAAA